>Ga0210044_10007666_pt1 | contig 13685 bp, 14 predicted proteins | sample CryGey13umfilter_2_FD_183959 | JGI IMG/M metagenome (GOLD analysis project Ga0210044, IMG submission 183959) | Groundwater microbial communities from aquifer in Utah, USA - Crystal Geyser 4/9/14 3 um filter (SPAdes) (version 2) | ecosystem: Environmental > Aquatic > Deep subsurface >... | reverse complement strand
GGCGAGCAAAAGGAAAACAGGGCAATGCAAGGTCGCCGAACGTGTCCTTCTCCGGCCGTTTGAACAGATTTTCTTCTTGAATCATATCGACAGGGACGCCCTTTTCGGTAAGAAAATGGAAGACCCGCCGGGAAATATCATCTTTGACGGTCTGCATGTCAACCTCCCAGGTGGATGGTACTGTTCAGCATCGAGAGCTTCGGGGGATACGGATCATCCAGGACAAACCGGTTGATGCAGCCATTTTCCTGATCAAAACAGAATGACCGGTCCGGCAAAATCCCGAGAAGGTGGCAGATGATGGTACGATTAACCGCGCCATGTGCCACAATCGCCACATTATCCGATGAATGATGGTGGCGGTCAACAATTTCATGCAACGGGGCATTTGTTCTCGCATACACATCCCCCAGGGATTCTCCTTCCGGTGCGGGCGTTTTTCCGTCCGTGAGCCATTTTCGAAGCAATTCTCCCTCATCTGCCAGGATTTTGAGAAATGAACGCCCCTCCCATCTGCCGCAGTCTACTTCATGGAAAGCGGGTACCGAGACGGGCGCCAGTCCCTTTGCGTGTGCCAGCGGAATGGCCGTCTCCATGGCCCGGATCATCGGGCTGGTGTAAAGTGCATTCACTGGAATGTCATCGAAAAATGATGCAATCTGGTTGGCCTGGGTTAAGCCCCTGTCTGTAAGGGGGAAATTGCCGATTCCCTGGAATTCCCTGCGAAGGTTGGGCAGGGTTTCGCCGTGGCGAATGAGAAACAGAAGCATTAACGAACAGATTCCTGAATCCAATTGAAAAATTCCGGTTTCCCCTTCTGCATAGGGAAAGACAGAATTTCCGGAATCTCGTAGTTGTGGAGCGCAGCGATGGTCTTTTCAATTTCATCGTAGTGGACGGTGGTAGATTTGATAATCAGCAGGTATTCTTCATCGTCCCATACCCTGCCCTTGAAACGGTAGACGGAACGAATTGCGGGAACCGTGTTAACGCATGCCGCAATCTTCTTATATACGAGGGCATTGGCGATTGTCAGCGCCTGTTCCTCTGACCCGACCGTTGTCATTACCAGAATGTATTCCAACCCGTGTTCTGAGCTTTCCATCATCCCCCCCGTTACAACCCTGCACCCTTTGATAGTTTACCGGGCTGGCTCCCTTTCGTCAAGGGTGAAGAGCAGACAAGTTTAAGTTTGAGTTTAAGTTTAAGTAAAGAAATGGGAAGTGAAGGGTGAAAAGTGATGAGTGATAGGTGAAGAGTGAAGAGTGATGGGATTCGGGAAGAACCGGTAGTTGCATTTTTTCTTATTCTTACCCCCTACCTCTACCAGCTCGCTGAAAGCGTTTCGCGTTTCGCGTGGGCGGCAGATGGGACAAAATCAGGGAATCGGCCATTCCCTGTCTTTATCTTTGCTTAACCTTGCATTCTGCTCAACCTCAGCCTCAACCCGATCCCTTCCCTCGCGCACCCTCACTTTCAGCTCCGCTATGTGGCCCCTCTTGCACTATTCCTGTTTTGAATTCTGATTCAGCTCAAGCAGTGATACGTCCTCCAGGTCCACTTTGCGGCCCGAGGCTCTTTTGGCCTTCACCAGGTCTTCCCGACTAACCACGTAGAAAGCATGATCACGGTAATGAATGGTCTCTTTGTTCTTCCAGGCATCCGCAAAATTCAATCCGGGTGTCCGGGTCTGAACATCAATCCGAACACGGTCCTGAAATATTGTAATTTCGTTGGAAAGCAATTCATCCGCTTCAATCTGGAAGGCCGTTCCCAATTCGGCATCCCGCAATGCAGCAAGCAGCAATTCAGCATTATCAAGAGTGGTATCTATAAGAATATCCAGGTCAAAGGTAGCACGGGGAACACCGTGCACAACGGCAGCAATACCGCCAATCACGAGATAGCGGACATTATGCCGGTGTAAGGACAAGAACACAGCCTGTAGTCGATTCAGCATCCTTGAATTCCTTCATTTTGGGGTTCAGTTCAAGTCCTATGTCTGTAAGAAAAACGAGCATATCCAACCTTTCTGAAACAGAGAGAGTTTGAAACCAGCTAGCCTTCTCTGTCATGGATTCAAAAGCCCGGTCATGTTTAATCGTTTGCATCTCTAACTCCTTAGTATATTTTACAACTTACTGCCCGGGTTTTCAACCAAAATTCCGTAGGGGGAAAAGAGGTGTTCTGTTTTCTGACCGGAAGAGACAGGGGAATCGGCCATTCCCTTTCTTTATCTTTGCTTAACCTTGCCTTCTGCTCAACCTCAGCCTTATCCCTTCCTTCGCGCACTCGCACTTTCTGCCGCCCACGCCCACGCAAGACTCCCACTCTTCTCCCAGAAGGAGTGACAAAAATTGTCAGTGAATGACAATTTTTGTCAGTGTTGCAGATAAGTCAAAACCGTAATCGCTGTCAATAAACGAGTTGCCAATCCTGGCATGAAGCTGGCATCATGAAGTCCCGCCTATGAATTTTTCCATAAGGAGGAAAGATATGAACAAAAAGGGTTTTACACTGATTGAGTTGCTGATCGTTGTTGCGATCATCGGTATTCTGGCTGCCATCGCGATTCCGGGTTACCTCGGAGCACAGGCAAAGTCCAAAAGAAGCGCGGTAAAAGAAAATGGCGCCAACATCGCAAAGGAACTGCAGAACTGGCTGGCTTCTTCTTATGCCACCGATAACGCGGACCAGTTTGCTGACATCACCGGCGACGGCGTTATGACCGACATCGGCGGCACGGTTCCCACAGCCCTGTGTACCGCTGTCACGGCTCACACCAACTATGGCAGAATCATCAATCCGTATGATGGGACTGCTTTAATGATGCTGGCTGGCGGTGGTGATTCTGCGGCTAATCTGGGTGATGCCGGTACCAGTCCGCAGGGAACTGTTGAACTGATTGGAAATGACGCAAACCGCACCATTACAGTTGTGGGAGTTGCGGAAGACGAAACTCACAGCCCCATCATCGTATTCAAGCAAACAGTTGCTGTAGAGTAACAAAGCCAATTGCAAGTAAAAAAAAGGCCCGCCTCTGTTGGCGGGCTTTTTTTTCTTCCGCCGGAGCCGTTTCAACCCCTTGAAATTTATGATTCGTTGACTGCCATGAGGTGAAGATGAATTCCCTAATTTCCACAGTTCTGAAAGAAAAGACAGACAGGATTCATGTCCAGTTGTTTCGATACGCCATTGTGGGCGGGTTTGCCTATGTTGTGGATTTTGGACTGTTGTTTGGATTAACCGAAACTGCCGGGATTCCCTACCTGCTTTCCGCGGCGATCTCTTTTCTGACCGGACTGGCCACCAATTATGCCCTCAGTATTTTCTGGGTATTCAAGACCCGGTCCATGGAGAATCGGATGGCGGAATTCTCCATATTCGCGTTCATCGGTCTTGCCGGACTGGGATTCAATGAACTTTTTCTGTGGGCATTTACCAGCCTGATGGGCTGGCATTATCTTTTGTCCAAGCTGGCAGCTACGCCACTGATCTTTCTGTGGAATTTTTCTGCAAGGCGCTTCGCCCTGTTTTCTTCTCCGAAAGATATCGTTCTGACATCAACGGAGGGAGAGTAACGTGGAAAGAAAACAGGCCATCATCATTGGAGCAGGGCCGGCTGGATTGACCGCCGCGTATGAATTGTTGCGACATACAGATATTCACCCGCTGGTCATTGAGCAGAGCGATGAACTCGGTGGAATTTCCGCCACTTTAAATTACAAGGGGAACCGGATTGATATCGGCGGGCACCGTTTCTTTTCCAAATCGGATCGTGTCATGGACTGGTGGCTTCAGATCCTCCCGCTTGAAGAAGCCGCTTCCGGCTCCTTTGCGATTCACTATCAGAATAAACAGAAATTACTCACAGCTGAGGCATACGACCCCGATTCCGGCATCTCCGCCAGCCCCGAGGAGCGGGTGATGCTGGTGAGAAAACGCAAGTCGAGGATTTATTTCCATAGAAAATTCTTTGATTATCCAATCCGCTTGAATTTCCGCACGGCCTTTAATCTCGGCATTCGCCGAATGGCCACAATCGCGTTCAGTTACCTGAAAAGTGTGGTTTCCCCCATCCGGCCGGAAACCAACCTGGAGGAATTCTTTATCAACCGTTTTGGCCGGGAACTCTATGAGACCTTTTTCCATTCGTACACGGAGAAGGTATGGGGAGTCCCCTGCCGCGAAAACAGCGCTGAGTGGGGCGCCCAGCGGATTAAGGGATTATCGATTGGAAGGGCCGTACTCCACACAGGAATGGGTCTGTTCAGACGAAAGACGGATTTTGCCCAGAAAGGGACGGAAACGTCCCTGATTGAACAGTTTCTATATCCCAGGCTGGGGCCGGGACAGATGTGGGAAACGGTTGCGGACAAGATTCGCGAGATGGGAGGCGAAATCCGGACCGGTTACCGCGCAACCCGCCTGCTGTCAGAGGGGAATCGAATCCGGGGTGTGGCGGCTGTCAGCCCATTGTCGGGAGTGGTAAGAGAATTCGATGCAGACTATGTGTTCTCCACCATGCCGGTGCAGGATCTGATCCGGTCCATGGGTAATATCGTTCCCGAATCCATACTGAAAATCAGTGAGGGGCTGGTATACCGGGATTTCATCACAGTCGGCCTGCTCCTGAAAGACATGCAGGTTCAGGACAGGAAGGGCGGGTTGATTTCAGACAACTGGATTTATGTACAGGATCCGGATGTCCTGCTGGGCCGCGTGCAGATTTTCAACAACTGGAGTCCCTTCATGGTTCGAAATCCTGAATTCGCCTGGCTGGGGCTGGAATATTTCTGCAATGAAGGCGACATGCTGTGGAAGATGACAGATGATGAACTGATTCGGTTGGGCCGGCTGGAACTTGCAAAGATCGGTATGGCATCAGCGGACGCTTACGTGGATGGGGTTGTTGTCAGGATGCCAAAGGCATATCCGGCCTATTTCGGCAGTTATGGGCAGTTTGACCAGCTGCGGGGATTCCTGGATCCATTTGAGAACCTGTTTCTGGTGGGACGTAACGGCATGCATCGCTACAACAACCAGGATCATTCCATGCTCGCCGCCATGACAGCAGTGGATAATATTGTGGCCGACCGCAAAGACAAGGAAAACATCTGGGCCGTGAACATCGAAGAGGATTACCACGAATCCGGTCAGGGAAGAAAAGTTTAAGGTTGAGTAAAAGACAAGGTTAAGCAAATAGAGAAGTCTCCTGTGTTCTGACAGAAAAGGCAGGGAAACGGGACCTGTCACAGTCAGTATCCATGCGTATCAGTTCTTTTCCTTTCTTGCAGAACACTGAACACAGGCGCCGCAGGCGCACAGAACACTTCTTTCCTCCTCGCACACGCACTTTCACTCGCAACTTTTCGGTGGCCAGTAGTTCTCGTACAGTTCAGGTGAATTGTAATAAGTGAGCTGTCGACTCCGCCACCTCGTCAGTTGATGATGAAGCGTATTCGCCATTTTCTGATCGTTCCAGTACAGATTGTGTCGTTCAAGGGGATCTTTTTCCAGGTTGAAAAGCTCAATCCCATGGGGATACCAGGTGAGCAACAGCTTCCAGGGCCACTTAATAATACCGTCCTGCTGAATCAGGGCATTACTGTCCATATAGACGACCCGTCGGTTTCCCGAAAGGGGGGAAATCCCTTGAAATGAATTGGGAGCGGGCACTTTCATCATGTAAAGCAGAGCGGGGAAAATGTCGATGTGGCTGATCGGTTGTGAAACCGTAGTTGCGGATGCAGTCCCCTTCGGAGGTTTAATGAGACAGAATGTGCGCATTTCTTCATCATACATGGGACCGGAGTGATTGGCGAAGCCGTGTTCATAAAAGGCTTCACCGCTGTCCCCAAGGATGATGAAATAGCAGTTATCCCAGATTCCTTTCTCTTTCAAAAAATCTGCGAAGTTTCGGATCATTTTGTCCAGGTTAAAAAAGGCATTGGAATATCGGTTTTCCACGACCGAAACCCGATTTTTCGGCCAGACACCGTAGATGGCCGGGAAATCCAGATTGCTTGGTTGATATGGCTCTTCTCCTCCACGGGGGATCACGTAGCTGAAATGGGTGTTCTGAAGATTAAACCCTACGAAAATCCGAGTGGGATCCGGCTGTGCGGAAATCCAGTCTTTTCCAATGGTCAGGGTTGCGGAATCCTCCACCTTCCCCGCAGTTGCGACCCTTTGCTTGATCAGTGCGACGAGCCCGGCTTCATCCTCCTCGTTCACCCATGTATTTCCCTTGTACTGTTCGGAATCAAAATAGTAATCCAGAGCCTGAATTTTCAACCAGTTACCCATGGTTCCCCATTTTTCGTTCTGGGAAGAGATATACGCGGTTTTGTATCCAAGCCGATGGAAGACTTCAAAAATGGATGTGCCCCGCCATGGATCGGAGAGCCTGTAATGGTTTGATTTACCACCCCTGAGCGGATACTGGGAATACCAGACACTGAGATCGGCATAATTGGAATGGGATGCGGTGGCATAGGCCTTGTCAAAGAAAATGCTCTCCTTAATCAAGGACTTCATGTAGGGAATCGGGCAGGGGGTCACGTTGATCAGATCCCTGCGCATGGATTCCAGCATAAATACAAAAACGGGGTGACCAGTTTGAATCATGGCGGGACTGTAGATAACGGAACGGGTTTTAGGTTTTAATTCCGCCTTCAACGCTGAAATCTGCACCTCGGCGGATTTGAACACTTCCGGTTGATACCAGTATGCAAGGGCGGGATGGCTGTTCCCCCACAACGAAGAATGGCTGAACGTCAAGAGACACGTAAAAGTTACCAGCAACTCAACCACAGCCAGGATCGTGATTGACCCTCCTGTTTTTCCGGAAAATGAGAATCCAGCGGACAAAACAATCAGAACCGCAATAGCCAGGATAGCGGAAACGCCGTTCAACAGGAGAAAAAAGGACATACCGGTCTGCATGAAATGCAACTGCAGCGCTGCCGAATTGCTCAGGGCAAATGAAATCACTCCTGCAGTAAGGAAAATTCCCCTGTAAATATAAAAACACCAGCTTGATGCAATGACCAGGAAAAGCAGGTAGAGATAGAATCCGGCTACAGCAGTCAGAAGGAGTCCGAAACGCTGCTTTTGAATTTTCTTTCTGCAAAAAATCAGGGCAACAACAGGCAATTGCAGCAGTGTCCAGATAAAAGCACCGCATGCGAACAGCAGGGCCAGTTGGATGAAATCTGAAGTCGAACTTGCGAAAACCGGACTTTGCAGCCGGAAGATCGTTTCAATCAGCGAAAAAAGAAGAGCCAGAATCACACTGTTTTTCCAGATCCGTCGAAATGAAACGGGAAAATCAGAAATTCTGTGTTCCGGCTTGTTCATGTATCTACCTCATTTATTGCGTCAGTCCATAGTTATGGTACTTCACTTCCCGTGAAGAGACAAACAAATTTGAAGTGGAATATGGGATAACAATGGCAAATATGCAGCGGATTTCAATCAGGCGCAAGAGCTTCCACGGACCGGGCTTGGGAGAGCAAACTTGAAACTGTGCGAGTTAAGAAGGATGCATCAAGCTGCTATTCGGGATTTCCCTGTGTTGGGGATGGAAGGAACTGAATCCCTTGCAGGGCTTGGCTTTTACTCTCGAATTTTATCAGAACAGTGGACAATCGGCGCGAATTGGCCTGCACAAATGCGGAAATATTGTCATGATTCACCGTCTGTTTCTGTAGAGTGAACGGGTACCGGAAAGCCGCTGAGAAATGGGCCAAACAATAGTCACGTTCCCGTTGAATCATTCAGTTAGCGGATTGATTCTATTTTGCAAAAAAAGTAAATGTGGTTTATACTGTCAATACGATGTCAAATGAGATGAATATGAACCGGGCAAACAACTGGCAGATGCAGTTCCTGATTCTCTGCTTTTCAGGGCCGATGGTGCTGCTCCTGTGGCCGGTTTACGGGAATCTGGCGGCGGCGCGCCAGGCAATTGTACGGGAAGGAACAATTTATTTTGTCGTCACTGCCCTCATCTTCTTTCTTTTTCGAATATTCACTGAACTGCCCCTGATCGGGGGGTTGTTCCAGCTTGTGTCCGTTTTTTACTGGATGGCATATCTGGCTGTCTGCGTGTGGATTATTGTGAAGAAGAGAGAAGATATGCATTTTTCTTTACCCTTTATCTCTTCCCACGCGGAGAGAATGGAGAACAAGAATGTACTGTAAAAAGTGCGGTGCCCGTGTCCCCGATGAACATACACGTTTCTGCCCGAGCTGTGGTGATCCGGTTGTTCACGAGAAGTTGGGGCCTTCCAGAACTGAAAAAGGCCTCTGGATCGTAATCGGCATCATCATTCTGGTAATAGCATTCGTGTTGCTCAGGAATAAATCCCACTCCAATACGGCAAAATCGATTTCTTCACCCCAGTTTACCGTAGATTCCGGCAAGGTTTCGGATGCGAAGGGGAATTCTCCCGGGTCCCACCGTGAGGCTTCTGCTCCGCCACCACCGCCGGCTTCTTCCGTCACGCCGGGCCAGACTCCGTCTAGCCTGCTCTACGCTTCCCTGGTGAATGCGTTAAAGGGAAGTCGCTACTCCCTTGAAGTTAAATATGTCAATCAACAGAAGGCTTTCCGTGTACATGCATCCATTCTTTATGACAACCAATCCAGGGAAGCATATCTGAACGCTTTTTCCCGCTTTTTTGCTATGTGCTACGGAGACCAGAACCGGCCATTGATTGTGGCGACCATTTCCCTGAAACAGGATGATGGCACTCCTCTCATGAGCATGGGAATCGGTCGAAAGGCTGCAGACGCAGTTCCGGCTATTACCTGGCGTCAGTTTTCGGACATGGGGACAAGCCTCGTGAACTGGGTCAAAAATCATGAGATAAAGAATCCTCCTTCTCCTGAAATGGCCTGTTATTTCAAGCAGAATGCAGAATTCTGATCCGAATTCCCTACTTTTCTTTACCCTTCAACGTCCATGCTTTATAATCGCGTCTGTTGCGCGGGAGTTGATTCAAATGTATTCGGCTTCCCGGGCTTCATAGTGATTTCGAAACCGGGAGGGGCTTAATGGGCCATGGCTTAATACTTGCCCTGCTGTTGCTGACCGCAAATCCGAAGGTAAACGAACAGGTTGTGGTGACGGCAAAAGCGGGCAGCGCGGAGAAAACGGAAACGATTGACCAGTCGGTAATGGATGAGTTCACACTTCTTAATGCGGCGGACCTGTTTGATTTCTTTCCTTCACTGTCCCTTTCGACCCGAGGCCCCGGAGGGGTGCAGGCAGATATTTCATTTCGGGGAGCAAGGGGAAACCAGGTGGGCGTTCTACTCAACGGAATTCCCTTGAACAATTCCCAGACCTATCACCACAATTTTGATATTCCGGTGGCGCCGGAGGACCTGGCAACTTTTTCCGTTCGCCCCGCTGCTTCCGGGGGAGACTCTCCCTACGGATTCAGTGGACAGGTAAACCTGAGCACCAATAACAATCAAAAAGAACGATACAACTTTGCGTATGGAAGTGACCGCTATTATCATATCTACGCGGCGCAGTATGGTCTTTCCTATCTATTGGAAGGGAGTGACGGATATCGGGACAATACGGATTACCACACCACAAACATAACCTGGCAGGGGGAGCGAAATGGCGTTCGGGTCTTTACGGCTTTTAATCGAAAGAGCTTTGGTGCCCAGGATTTTTATGCACCCTATCCATCCCATGAAACAACCGAGACCTACCTTGCATCCGCCAGCTGGAAAAACCTGACCGTGTACGGAATCCGTCACGATGACACATTTGTGCTGGACCGGGACAATCCGGACTTCTACACAAATGACACCCAGACTGTCCGAAGTGGATTCCAACAGGAATTTCAATTGCCACACAATATATTTCTTTCATATGATTTTGCAGCCAACAATATTTCCAGTCCCGTCCTGGGTCAGCACAATGACCATCAATTGACCGTGAAGGGCGCAACGATTCTCCAGGCTGGCGGCTGGACGCTTCGTCCGGGAATCAGCGTTGTGGATTCGTCGAGGGGGGAGGCCGAATGGATGCCATTCGTTGGTATTTACAGGTGGATAAGAAGTTATCGCGTGTCCATGGAAGCTTCCCGCACCGTTCGACTGCCGGATTATACGGAACTCTACTACACCTCCCCCGTAAACCAGGGAAACGCCGCACTTCAATCTGAATCCGCCTGGAACGTGGACCTGTCAGTGGGCCGGGCCTGGTGGAAGGGGACACTTTTCTACCGAAATGAATCCCAACTGATTGACTGGGTTAGACGGGACGAAATGTGGCACGCGGAAAACATTGGTCGTTCCCGGGTCTGGGGGCTGGAAGCCTCCGCAGTAATCGGAAACTGGTCTGCGGGATATCAGATGATTAGCCGTGAATCATCCACAAACCTGGAAACCAAGTACAGCTGGCACGTGCCAAAGAATCACTGGGTACTCCGCTACCACGGGAAAGACCTGTCTGTTATCTACCAGTTTCTGGATACGCCGGGACTGTCCAATGCTTCCGTGCTGGACATGACCTTTTTCGGTACCGGGTTTTATCTGAAGGTAAAAAACGCAATGGATGACAGCTATGAAAGCGTCCCGGGAATTCCAATGCCGGGACGCACGTACCTGTTCGGGTATCGGGTCAATGGCCCGTTGGTCAATTTTTGAATCAGGCAGTCCGAAGCGGTGAAGGGAGGCCATGTGAGCGAAACAAAGACTGAATGTCAGCGCCTGGTGGAGATAATGGACCGGCTTCGGGGGGAAAACGGCTGCCCCTGGGATCGGGAACAGACCTTCGAAAGTTTGAAAACTTTTTTGATAGAAGAAAGCTACGAGGTAATAGAAGCTGTGGACAACGGTGATTTTGATGCCCTTTGTGGTGAACTGGGAGATGTTCTATTGCAGATCGTATTCATGGCGCGAATGGCGAAGGAAAAGGGCCTTTTTACAATGGGGGACGTGCTGCTCCGCATCAATGAGAAGATGATTCGCCGCCACCCCCATGTGTTCGGAGAGGAGACCATCCATTCCACTGATGAGGTGCTGAAAAACTGGGAGAAGATCAAGGCCAGGGAGAGAGAAGAGGAAAACGGCAGCAACGTTGAGCCAAAAGGTTTCCTATCCGGTATCCCCAAAAATCTCCCCGCGCTCCAGGTCGCTTACCAGATCGGTGTAAAAACATCCCGGATCGGGTTCGACTGGGAAAGTCCGGCCCAGGTGGAAGAAAAAATCCACGAAGAGTGGGCGGAAATGAAAGAAGCAGAAGCGGCAAATGACAGTGAGGGGCTTCGGGAAGAGCTGGGAGACCTGCTGTTCACCATCGCCAACTTTGCCAGGAAGCATGGAATCGACCCGGAAGACGCCCTTCGCCTCAGTAACCGCAAATTTATGGGACGATTTGATAAAATGGAAAAAACAGCCGATGTGACCGCATCCACGCCGGAAAAGCTGGAAGAACTCTGGCAGGCGGCAAAGGCCGAGGAGAAATAGACATGCGCGTACTGCTGGCCATGAGCGGAGGAGTGGACTCCTGTGCCGCAGCCCATCTGTTGAAAGAGGCCGGTCATAAAGTCACCGGCATCACGCTTGTGTTTCATCCGGATGTGGAAGTGGCCCGGTGCAACCTGAAAATCTGCTGTTCCAGACAGGACACGGAAGACGCGAAAGAAGTGTGCCGGAAGCTGGGTATTCCCCATCATACATTGGATCTTTCGGAAGAATTTGACCGGACAATTGTGCAGCCCTTTATCGATGCCTATCGCCTGGGGCAAACCCCAAATCCCTGTGGACGGTGCAACCGCTTTCTGAAGATTGGACGCCTGGTGGAACGGTTGGAGGATTATAACTGTGAAAAGCTGGCAACCGGTCACTACTGCCGGATAGAGGACGGGAAACTGCATCGCGGTAAAGATATCAGCAAAGATCAGTCCTACTTTCTGTCCATGGTTCGGCCCGAACATATTGAGCAGATGATATTCCCGCTGGGGGAAATGACCAAACCGGAAGTTCGTAAAATTGCGGAAAAGCTGGATCTGGCGGTAGCGGACAAACGGGAAAGCCAGGAGCTTTGTTTTACAGGAGGAGAATCCCCCAACTCCTTTGTTTCAGGAAAAATCTCAGAGAAGCCCGGATTCATCAAACACGTATCCGGACACATCTTCAAGCTTCATCACGGGATGTCCGCATATACAATCGGTCAACGCAAGGGTCTGGGCATTGCCTGGCATGAGCCATTGTATGTGCTGAAACTGGATGCCCGGAACCGAACCGTCGTCGTGGGGGAGCGGCATTTCCTTGAAAAAAGAACGGTTCTTGTCCGGGGTTTCAACCACCTGTCTGAAATTTCCGGAGTAATATCTGCATGTGTCCGATACAATCAGGAACCGAAGCCAGTGGAAACTGTTTCCCGAATTGACGACACGTCGTTGTTGGTCCGATTTCAAGATCCGATTACCGCAGTGGCCCCGGGCCAGATTCTGGCCGCTTACGCCGAAGACACAGTACTCGGCGGCGGCATCATCGTGGAGGCAATGTGAAGGATTTTCTTGCTGTAGAGTGCTTTGATGCAAAAGAAAAAGCGCTCACGATCATGCTCTTCATGCGAATGAAGCTGCCGGCTACTTCCTTTATTTTGTCTGTATCTGAGCCAGAGAACATGCTGAAAATTCTGACCGGCCGGCTCCCGGAAGACTGTGAACTTTCTCAGCGGATGCAGGCCAACCTCGTATCCATTTTCCATGAAGCTCAGAACAGCGTTGCAACCGGAAATCCTTCTGAAGAAGAGGTCCGATTGCTTTTAACCGCCCATTTTGATGACGGAGAAACCAGCACCCTGTTCCAGAAAACCGATCGGAAAATCGCACGGTTAAGGCAATTGTTGAATCAGTTGCTGGAAGACGGAAACCCCCGTTTTGTTTACATGGTATTTGACATGCTTCTTTGCAGTTCACCGGATCCGGGTACCATCGAACAATACGTCACCTTCTGCGTGAAACGGAACGAAACAGACCGGCTGTTGCCGTGGCTGAGTTTTCCATTAACCCGGGAAGGATGCTCCATGGAAACCATCACAAACCTCGCAGACATAGCAATCTATCACAAACAATACTCAGCAGGAGAAGCACTCTGCGATCTGGCGCTAAGCGAAAACTATGGCAACGTGGCCGCGCTGATCGGAAAGGCCCAGTGCCGGTATCAGGCTGGAAATGACGACTACCTGGCCTTTCTCCAGAAAGCCTTCAATTTCAACAAACGAATCACGGTGGAGACAGTTACCCGACGCTTTCAATTCCGAAAAGATGCCCGGGTTGATATGTTTGACGTCCTCAGTCTCAAAGACGCGATGTCCGAAAGCAAAATCCCCCCTGAAGCACTGAAAAGAAAGGAGCTTTTGTCCCTTCCCTATCGCACAGAGAAAAGCCAGGGCAGCATCTACTTTATCCGGGAAGAACTCATTGCCTGGAAAGCAGCCATGGACGCCCTGAGCATCGTATCCGGCCGTTTCGGGAGAAATTGACAGAAGAAAGACAGTGTTCTGTGTTCTGTGTTCTGTCTTGTCCTGATATAGGTTGACACCTATAGAACCGCTGAAAGCGGTCAAGGAGGACAAGCTATGCAGGAAACAGTGATCAGGTACAGTGAAGCTTTCAAATTGAAAGTGGTCACAGAATTGGAGA
>Ga0210044_10007664_pt1 | contig 13686 bp, 6 predicted proteins | sample CryGey13umfilter_2_FD_183959 | JGI IMG/M metagenome (GOLD analysis project Ga0210044, IMG submission 183959) | Groundwater microbial communities from aquifer in Utah, USA - Crystal Geyser 4/9/14 3 um filter (SPAdes) (version 2) | ecosystem: Environmental > Aquatic > Deep subsurface > Groundwater... | reverse complement strand
TCATGACCAAGACCAACCGCCACGAGGAGCTGTTGGACCTGGTCATCGCCGAGGCCGACGGGACCGACGATCCAGGGAAGCGAGCGGAGATCCTGGCGCGGGCGGCGCTGCTCGCCGAGCAGAAGCTGGGCCACACCGCCCGGGCCGTCGAGCTGTGGGAGAGCCGCATCGCGCTGGACCCGGAGTACCTGCCCGCGTTCGAGGCGCTGGGGCGGCTCCACGAGACCACCGGTGATCTGGACGGCGTGGCGCGGGCCCTGGAAGGCCAGCTGGCGCTGACCCGCGAGCCCAGGCGCCGCATCGAGCTACTGCGTCAGCTGGGGGAGCACTACGCCGTCCGCATGGGCCAGGACGAGAAGGCCGAGGCGTGCTGGAAGGAGATCCTCGCCATCGACCCCAACGATCTGCCCGTCCGCGAGGAGCTGATCAAGCTCCACCGTCGACGTGGTGACTTCGAGTCGTTGAACTCCGCGCTGCTGCGGCAGATCTGGCTCACCGCCGACGACGTGCGGGCCGAGAAGCTGTGCCGCATGGCGGCGGAGAACCTCGACGAGAACTTCGACGATCCGGTGCGGTCCATCGACGCCTGGCAGCGGGTGCTGGACTTCGCACCGCTGGACGTCAACGCGTTCCAGGCGCTCAAGAAGCACTACCTCCGCCTGGAGCAGCGCCCGGAGATGATCGCCACGCTGGAGCGAGAGATCCGCTCCTCCGACGACAATCTGGTTCGCGTCGAACGGTCGTCACAGGTGGCCCAGCTGTGGGAGGAGGAGCAGGACCCCAAGGGCGCCGCGGCCTGCCTCGAACGGATCCTGCGCTGGGACCCGATCTTCCCCGAGGCGCTGGAGGGGCTGTATCGCATCTACAGCGCGGCGCAGCAGAACGGCAAGGCCATCGGCGCGCTGGAGCATGCCAGCGTCCTGATCCGCGACTCGGCGCGACGGGTGGAGCTGCTCCGCGGCTGCCTGGACCTGTTGCCCGCCGAGGATCACTTCGCTCGCTTCTTCATGCTGCGTCGGATCCTGTTCCTGTCCGGCGATGATCGTTCGGTGCTGGAGGAGCTGAAGACCGAGGCCGGCGCTCACACGGACGCCACGCTGTGGCACGAGCTGGTGGCGGTGCTGACCCAGCTGGCCTGCACGCAGCAGGACACCGCGACCCGCATCGAGCTGCAGCGTGAGCTGGCCACGATCCTGGACAGCAACCTCTCCACCCCGGTGCGGGCCTACCTCGCGGTCCAGAGCATGCTGCTGGCGCCGCAGGACCACGCGCAGGTGCTGGAGGAGGTGCGGCGGCTGGCGCGCAAGACCAAGCGCCACGAGGATCTGCTGGCCATCCTGGACCGGCTCACCACGCCCGACTTCGACCTCGCGCGGCGCAAGGAGATACTGCAGCAGCGCGCCGCGATCTGCGAGAAGGAGGTGAAGGACCCGCTGCGGGCGTTCCACGAGATCCGGCGCATCCTGGAGCTGGACCCCAACGACTGGGCACCGCTGGACGAGCTGGAGCGGCTGGCCGGCGAAAACACGCTGTGGCGCCAGTACGACGCGTTCCTCGCCGAGCTGTGGGATCGCGCCACGCTCCCCAGCGAGCGCATGGACCTGCTCGCCCGTCGGGAGCGGGTGGCGCGGGAGAAGATCGAGGACCAGAACCTGGCGTTCGACCTGCTGGTCCGGCGTTTCCGACTCGACCCCGAGGACCTCGAGCTGCTGAAGCAGCTGACCCACGACGCCGAGGCGCTGGACGGCTGGACCTGGCTGCTGCCCATGCTGGAGGCGACCCAGCTGTCGTCCAGCGGAGACTCCGCGGCTGGCGAGCGGGCGGTCACCGCCGCGCTGTACGAGCAGAAGCTGAAGGACCGGGAGCGGGCCTTCACGCTGTATGCCTCGGCCTTCACCGAGGCACCGGAGGCGCAGGATCTGGCGGACAAGCTGGAACAGCTGGCGGACAAGACCGGACGGCACGACGCCCTGGCAAACACCTTCCGCGAGGCGGCGGCGGTGTCCACCGACCCGAAACAGACCATCGATCTGTTGCGTCGCACGGCCCGGATATACGAGGAGAAGCTGGACGCCAGCACCAAGGCGTTCGAGATCCACCGGCGGCTGCTGCACCTCAAGGAGGACGAGATTCGTTCCCTCGAGGTGGTCATCGACTGGCACCGTCAGCGCAACGAGTGGCGTGATCTGAGGGATCGTCTCAAACAGTGGATCCGGCTGGCCGCACCCGACAACGATCGAGTGCCCAAGCTGATGGAGATCGCCAGCATTTCCGAGCAGCACCTCGACGACCCCGAGGAGGCGCTGGAGACCTACGGCCAGATCCTGGAGATCGACGCGGAGCACGAGGCGGCGAAGCAGGGGCTGAAGGGCCTGGTGGTCGCCATCACCGAGCCCGGCATGCGCATCCGCTGGCTGCGGATGGAGCTCCGGTCGGCGACCGATGCGCACGCCACCGAGCTGCGACTGGAGATCGCACGAATCCAGGAGCAGGACCTGGAGGACTGCGAGGGCGCCATCGCCACCCTGCGCGAGCTGGCGCAGGAGACCAGCTCCAACGGCCCGGCCTTCGAACCGCTGAGCCGCCTGTTGCGCGAGACCGAGCGACACCGCGATCTGGTGCGGCTGCTGCAGTCCGCCAGTGAGGAGCTCGAGCCGGCGGAGGCCCGAATCCAGGCGCTGGACGAGGCGCTACAGATCTACCATCAGCACCTCGCCACCGTCGATCTCGAGCTGGGGGAGAAGCTGTACCGTGCGCTGCTGGAGCTGCGCCCCCACGATCTGGGGATCCGCGTGCGCCTGGCGCGCATGCTACGCGAGCAGGGTCGATTCGAGGAGCTGTGTCAGTCGCTGGAGCAGAGCCTGGAGTCGCTGGAGCAGCCCACCCAGCGCGTGGCGACACTGTACGAGCTGGCACGGGTCCGCGGGCTGAACCTGGGGCAGCTGGACCAGGCGGCAGCGCTGTGGCAGCGGGTGCTGCAGGAGGCACCCGACGAGGAGGGGGCGATCCTCGGCCTGGCGTGGATCGCGAACAAGCAGGGGGTGATCAAGGACTATGTCCAGCACCGCCAGCGCCAGGCGGCGATGCTGCCGGCCACGGAAGCGGCCCTGGTGCTGTGCCACCTGGCCGAGGTGTGCGATGAGCACGAGGAGTTCTCCGCGCAGAAGGTTCCGCTGTACCGCGAGGCGCGCAAGCTGGATCCAAACAACGTGCCGGCGATGGAGGCGCTCAAGGGCATCGGCCGCCGGTTGAAGAACCTTCGGCCCGCCGCGGCGCTGCTTCCGTTCGAGGGAGAACGGGAGCTCGATCCGGTGGAGCGCGCCAAGCGACTGCGCGCGCTGGGGGACGGAGCGGTCTCCACCGACCAGGACCAGGCGGTGGACTGGTACCGGCGCGCCGTGGTCATGGACGCGGACAGCCCCGACCATTGGGCCGCCCTCGCCGGCGTTCTGGACCGACGGGGCGACGCCGCGGCAGCCTGCCGCGCCCGACTCGCCTGGCTCCATGCGCTGGACCGGGCCGACGCGCTGGATCCGGCGCGGCTGATGCAGGACGCCGAGCGGATGTACATCGTGGCCCTCAGCGCCCGGGAGGCGGGCCAGACCGCGACCTACAAGCACTGGGTACACCACGCCTACGATCTGGTCCCGAACCATGCCCCGTCGGCGCTGGCCACGGCGCAGACGATGATCGAGGACGGTGACATCGAGGCGGCTCACGCCCTGCTTCACTCCATCCTCACGCTGCATCTGGCGGAGCTCACCGACGACCAGCAGGTCAGAGCCTACTTCAGCCGCGGCCTGACGCTGCGCGCACTGGACCAACGAGAGGAGGCGGCCAGTGATTTCCGCGAGGCCCTGCGCATCAACCCGCTGCACGCGGATGCGCTCATCGCCCTGGGCGAGCTGCAAGCCGCGGCCGGTCGCTTCGCCGCGGCTCTCGAGCACCAGATCCGGGCGCTGACGGTGACCGAGGATCTGGGTCACCGCGCCCGACTGCTGCACCGCATCGGAGTGTTGTGGGAGGACGGGCTGCACGCCACCGACGAGGCCGGAGCGTGCTACGAGCTCGCGCTGGCCGGCGGCGTCACCGACCGCGATCTGCTACACCGCTCCCTGCGTCACCTGCAACGCACGGGACGGTTGGACCAGAGCCTCGAGGTGGTCAACAACCTGCTCCCCACGGCCCAGGACCCGGACGAGCTGGCCACGCTGTGGCTCGTCCGCGGCGAGATCTTCGCCGCCCGCGAGGGTCAGGAAGACGAGGCGCTGGAGGCCTTCGACATGGCACTGTCCTACGACCCGGGGCGCCAGGAGGCCCGCGAGGGGCTGACCGTCGTGCTCGAGCGACGGGGAGACTGGCAGCAGCTGCTGCAGGTGCTCGAGGCCACCTTCGACGTGGCCGGCCCACCGCAGCAGAGCGAGGCCCTGCGCCGGATGGCCGACATCTGCAGTCTCCAGCTGGGCGACCAGCAGCGCGCCGAGGAGTATCTGCGGCGATCGGTGGAGATCTTCCCCACGCGCCAGGCGCTGGAGTATCTGGAGCAGATCTTCGGCGTCGAGTCCGGCCGGCTGGAGGAGCGCAAGGAGGTCGTCGGCTTGCTGGTGGGCTTCGGACCCCCCTGGTTCGAGCGCTGTCTCGAGCTGGCCAAGCTCCTGCTGGTCGACGACAAGCCATGGGCCTGGTGTTTGCTCTCCCCCCTGCTCGGCGTGAGCCAGGTGGATGCGGACATCAAGGCTGTGGTGCAGGCCATGCGCAAGGAGTACGAACGCCCACCGGTGCTGTCGCCTGCCGAGGACGACCTGTTGCTGCTGATCCACCCGGGGGTGGATCCGGTGATCACGGAGATCCTGACGCAGCTCGGCGAGCAGCTTCATCCGCTGGGCGTCTCGGCGCTGGACCAGGCCGGCGACGGGGGCGCCATCGCGATCAGCGAGAACACCAACATGGGCAAGATCTTCGCCGCGGTGGCCCAGAACGTGGGCCTGGGCGGATGCACACTTTACCGGACACAGACCGTGCCCGAGAGCGTGCAGGTGGTGAACGGCAAGGACGGCGTCTCGGTGGTGGTCCGCACCGAGGTGATCCAGCAGCTGGTGCACGCCGAGGTCGGGTTCTTCTTCGCCTACGCCCTGGAGCTGGCCAAGCCCGGCTACCGCGTGATGGCCGCCATGCCCCAGGAGCAGCGCGATCTGCTGCTGCCCGCGCTGTGGTCCGCGCTGGGCTACCTCAAGGGCGCCAACGCGGCGATCGAGAAGCTGGCCGCCACCATCATCGAGCAGGTCTCCGACGAGACGCGCTCCACATGGTGCGATTCCATCGAGTCCCTCGGTCTGGACAAGCAGGATCCGAAGGCCCTGGGGCGCAGGTGGTACGATGGTGTGCTGCACACCGCACGCCGCGCCGGACTGGTGGCAGGAGCCGACCTGCGGCAGGTGTTCCGCGTGATGTCCCGGATCGAGGAGCAGGTTCCTCGACCGCGGGTAGTGGCGCGGGTTGACGAGCTCGACGAATACGTCGCCGGGTCCGAGCTGCTGCAGGACCTGGTGGCGTTCGCCGCATCACCGGCCTTCGGCCGGATCGTGCGCGGGGCCAGGACGGTCAGCGAGAGCTGACCTTCACCCGCCGTCCCTTCCCCACAACCAGTTCGCGGCGTATGCGGCGGCCCTGGACGACGATCACCACCACGTGACGCCCCTCGTACACCGCGACCGGCGCCATGGGGGTCTTGCCCAGCGTCTTGCCATCGAGCTTGACCAGGCTGCCTTCCGGAAGATCCAGCTCCAGCGTCCCCTTGCCGAACACGTAACGCAGCGCCAGACTCGTGCCGCTGGAGTTCAAGGTGCGCTCGGCGTCCAGCCCGAGGGTCGGCTCGCGAAACCGCAGCTTCAGCGCGCCGGTGGGCACCGACGCCGTCAACGGCGTGCGGCCCAGTCGACGGCGGCCGAGATAGGCCATGGCCGGCGGGTCGGTGCCGAGCCGGAGCTTGACGGGTCCAGTCAGCTGGGGAGGCGGCACGCTCCCTACCTTGGGGCGCCGCGTACGACCCCACGCAGGCGGACGCACGTCGACAGCAGGCAGCGCTTGCGTCCATCGCGCGTCCGGCGCCGCCGGAGCATCGGGCACGCGGGCTTCCCGTCCGACATCGGGCGCAGCTCGGACATCCGCGGCCCGGAGGTCTGCCACCCGAACATCCACCGCCCGGCCACCATCAGCCACCGTCACGGCGGCGCGGGCGTCCAGGGTTCCTCGGGCCGGCCGATCAGGAACCATCACCAGCCAGGTACACATTCCGGCGATGAACGAGAGGCACACCAGAATCACCACGTGGACCAGCCGAAGGTGGGGCAGCCCATCCGACGGGCGGGGCGGAGAGCCGCCCTCGCGCCCCACGTCGGTCACGATCTCGGCGGACGATTCCAGCTCCGGCAGGCGTGTGTCGAGCCGCGTGGGATCATCGTCCCCACAGGGCAGCGGCGGGGGTGCCAGCGGAATAGTACCCGGCGTCGGCACGGGGATCAGATCCGTCTGGATCTGGTCCAGCGCAGCGTCCGACCCCGGCAGCAGACCAGTGGGCTCCTCGGATGCTGACGTGTCACGCTGCAGCAGGCTGGTCGCCGGCTCCACCTCCACCCCACGCAGGGTGGTGGGCACCTCCGGCTCCATCTGCAACGAAGAATCCAGCCGGCTGAGGATCAGGGTCTCCAGCTCGGACACCGGGTCCACATGGGTCGGATCGGGGGGCGGCTGGGCCACACGCTGCACCACCGACCGAACAAACTGACCCAGCTTCGCTGGCGAAGGCACCTGGTTGCGACTCACCATCAGCGCCATCAGCTCTTCCTGAAGCTCCTGGCACTCCCTGTAGCGTCGGGCGCGATCGACGTCCAGTGCACGCAACACCACGCGTTCGAGATCTCGGGGATAGTCCGGAACCACCGCCGCCGGCGGTGTGATGGCGCCGGTCGCGGCCGCGTTGAGCACCTCCGTGTCGCTGTCGGAGGTGTAGGCCCGCCGCCCGGTGGTCATCTCGTACAGCACCAGACCCAGGGAGTAGATGTCCGATCCGCGATCCACCACCTCGCCCCGGGCCTGCTCCGGCGAGATGTAGTAGTACTTGCCCTTGACCGTTCCCGCCTCGGTCTGGACCACCGACCAGCGCACCTTGGCGATGCCAAAATCGGTGAGCTTGACGTCCCCGGCCGTGGAGAGCAAGATGTTGGGTGGCGAGATATCGCGGTGCACCAGGTTGAGCGGCACGTCGTGCTGGGTCTTGTGGTGTGCGAACTGGAGCCCCTCGGCCACCGAGCAGGCGATCTGCAGCGCCACGGGCAGGGGCAACGGGCCGTTGACGGCCTTCATCAGCCGCGACAGGCTCAACCCGTCGACATACTCCATCACGATGAAGTAGCTGCGCTCTTGTTTGCCTAGCTCGAAGATCTGGACGATGTTGGGGTGGTCCAGCAGGGCCGCGATGCGGGCCTCCTGGAGGAACATCTTGATGAACTCGGGGTTGTCGGCGTAGCTCGCGTGGATGCGCTTGATCACCACCTCTCGCTCGAAGCCGGCGATCCCCTGCTGTCGGGCCAGAAACACCTCCCCCATGCCGCCCCGGGCGATGCTCCGCAGCACCTGGTAGTGCGTGGTTGGTTGGGACATCCCTGCGCCATCCTACACCACATGACGGCGTCCCAGCCACGTCCTGGCGGTGGCGCACCTTGACATCAGACATGGCGGACATCATGATGTCATCATGAGGACCACACTGACCCTCGACGACGACGTCGCCGACAGGCTCAAGCAACTGGCTGACCGGCGGAAATCGAGCTTCAAGGAGACGGTTAACGACGTGCTCCGACGCGGGCTCTCGGCGCAGGAGGCGCGAACGCCGCGTAAACGCCAATTCAAGGTCGAGACCTTCAACAGCGGCTTCCGACCGGGAGTGGACCCGTTGAAGTTGAACCAGCTGTCGGACGATCTCGAGGCACGCCACGCCGCCGAACCCAATGAACGCTACGGCAATTGCAGTCCGGTGGGGCGGGTGGGCGGAGCAGACACATGATCCTGCCTGACGTCAACCTGCTGATCTATGCCCACAATGAGGCGGCCGTCCTGCACCTACCGGCCCGTCGCTGGTGGGAGGACCTGCTCTCCCGTCAGCAGCCCGTGGGGCTCGCCTGGGCGGTGGTGTTTGGCTTCGTCCGGTTAACCACCCACCCTCACGTGCTCTGTGCGCCCCTCACTCCCGCGGCTGCCCTCGAGCGCGTGGAGGGATGGCTCGAGGTGCCCTCGGTTCGCATCCTCGAGCCAGGTCCGCGCCATCTGATCATCGTTCGACAGTTGTTCGAAGCCACCGGCGTGGGGGGGAACCTCACCACCGATACGCACCTGGCGGCCCTGGCCGTGGAGCACCAGTGCCAGCTCCACTCCAACGACACGGACTTCGATCGATTTCCGGGGCTGCGCTGGCACAACCCGCTGGCCCGGTGACGGGTATCCTGCTCAGGGGTGAGTGCGACGCAGCAGGTGCCGGGCCTGCTTGTGACCGGGGCTGCGCGCCAGAACCCGACGCAGGATCTCGCGCGCCCGGTCCATCCGTCCCCTCGCCACCAGCACCCGCGCCAGAGTGACCTGCGCGGTGTCGTCGTGGCCCGCCACTGTGGCGATGTGGCGCGCGAGCCGCTCCGCCGGGTCCAGCTCACCCCGGCGCAGGGCCAGACGCACCGCCAGCTCGTGGGATGGGACGTGGAACGGATTGACATGCAATGCCACGCTGATCCAGCGCCGCGCCTGCTCCAGCTTGCCCTGCTCGTACAGCACACGCGCCAGGTTGTGGTTCACGTCGAAGTAGTACGGGCTGCAACGGATCACCTCACGATACTCGGCCTCGGCCTGGGCCAGATGGCCGAGCCGCCACAGCACATACGCTCGGCGGTACCGCGCCGGTAGGTTGCCCGACCACGCCTTCTCCGCGCGACGGAACGCGCGCTCAGCCCCCTGCATGTCGCCAGCCTTGAGCGCCCGGCGCCCCGACGCCACCTGCCAGCTGGCCACATAATTGGACAGCGTCATGGCGAAGACCAGACCAAACACGAGCCCCGCCCCCACACTGATCGCCAGACGCCCGGGCCAGCCCTTGATCGCAATCATCCGGGGCGAACGAGGCGTATCGATCCGTTCCAGCGCCAGCGCCAGCGCGGGCAGCGCGAACAGCAGGAACAGCGGCGGCTCGAAGCGCAGGCTGACCTCCACCATGCCGTGCAGCACCAGCCCCAGGGTGCCAGCGTGAAGCCCCACCAGCAGCGCCCGCGACGCGCCGTCGAGGCAGCGCCGCGCGGCCAGAAACGGCCGCAGGATCAGCGTGCCGACGAGCAGCAGCCAGGCCAGCAGGCCCAGCCCACCGGACTCCGCCAGCACCTCCAGCGGCTCGCTCACCCCGTGCTCCACGTGGTATTCGTTGCGCGGGAAGTAGCGCGCCAGCTCCACGGCGCGATAGCCCGGCAGGAGCAACGCGAAGGTCCCCAGCCCCTGACCCACGACGGGCGAGTCCGCGGCCATCTTCAGCGCCGCGCGGTAGATCAGCAGCCGCTTCTCCACCGTGGGTCCACGCAGGTCCAGCAGACGCTTGTGCTCCCCGGGATCCAGCGTCATGCGGCTGACCCCCAGCGCGATGGCGGCGATGGCCACCAGCACGACGGGGATCAGGATCCACCCGAGCTTGCCCGCCGCCCCCGCCCCCTCGCTCCGCGCGGGGTCTCGCGTCGTGCGCAGCACCCACAGTCCGACGACGGTGACGACCATCGCGCCCACCAGGGCGGCCCAGCCAGCGCGGCTCAACGTCGCGCCCGCCGCCAGCAGATCCACCAGCAGGCCCAGCGCCAGCAGCACCCGGGTGCGAGCGGAGCGCCCGAAGTAGCGAAAGGCGACGATGTTGAGCGGAACACACGCCACCAGCACCGAGATGAAGATGTTGGGGTGGTCCGTGGTGGAGCTCACGCGAAAGTGTCCCACCAACCCGCGGGTGTTGAGGAACGGATCCAGCCGCAGGAACTGCAGCAGGCCGTAGATCGACATCACCGCGACGGTGGACAGCAGCAGCACCAGCACCAGGCTGATGCTGCCCCTTCGACGCAGATAGAACGGAGCCAGCAGCAAGAGCCCGACGCCGGCGACCCGCACGCTCAGCGTCTGCAGCCCCTCCCCGGGGTAGGAGCTGAGCAGCAGCGTCACGCCCCACAGCACCAGGTTGCCGGCCAGCACGAGGTTGAGCCACGAGCGCTCGATCTGGTGCTGCTCCTGCTCCATGGACAGCTTGAGCCAGCCCAGAGTCAGCAGCGCCACGACCCCGACGAACAGCAGATCCTTGACCTCGGTGGGGTGGTAGGTGCGGTGCAGCACCACGAGCAGCACCAGCGGAAACAGGGCAATGAGCCCCCCTCTGAGCACGCGTTGCAGGCCAGAATCCATGTGGCTCCGTCGGAAATCGAGCGGTTCTAGTCGGTGGCAATCATAGGGCGACCACCAGACCAACACAAGTGGTGGGGTTGTCCTGCCACCCCACCTTGAACTATAGCTGGCAGGGTTACAGAAAGGAGCTGTTCGATGAAGGCTGTCGTGCTCGGAGCAGGACGCGTGGGTGGCGCCATGGCGCTGGATCTGGCCCGTGAGGGCGAGTTTCAGGTGACGGTGGTGGACCGCTCGAAGGAATCGCTGGCCCGGCTGAGCGCCGGGACAATCCAAACGGTGACGGCGGATCTCTCCGACGTCGCCGCGGTCAAGAAGCTCGTGGCGGGACACGATCTGGTGGTGGGCGCCGTTCCGGGGGCCATGGGGTACTCCGTCGTGCGCGCCGCGCTGGAGGCTGGCAAGCCGGTGGTGGACATCTCGTTCTTCCCCGAGGACCCGTACGAGCTGGACAGTCTGGCGCGGAAGCAGGGTGTGAGCTGCATCGTGGACTTCGGCATCGCCCCCGGGTGCAGCACGCTGTTCTTCGGCAGGCTCCGCACGCAGTGGCGCCGTATCCACAGCTACCTGTGTTACGTGGGTGGCCTCCCGGTGGAGCGCCGCTGGCCGTGGCAGTACAAGGCCCCGTTCTCCCCCTGTGACGTGATCGAGCTCTACACCCGACCGGCGCGCTACGTGGCCGGAGGAGTGCAGGTCGTGCGACCGGCGCTGACGGAGCCCGAGCTGCTCGACTTCCCCGGCCTGGGCACGCTCGAGGCCTTCGTCACCGACGGCCTGCGAACGCTGCTGCGGATCAAGGACGTGGCCCACATGGCGGAGAAGACCCTGCGCTACCCCGGCCACCGCGAGCTGATGCTGGCCGTGCGCGAGACGGGCTTCCTGGGGGAGGATCCGGTGGCGCTGCCCGACGGCAGCCAGGTCCGCCCCCGGGAGCTGGCGGAGGCGCTGCTGTTTCCCGCCTGGCACCAGGGCCCGGACGACGAGGACATCACCGTGATGCGAATCATCGCCACCGGCGAGGACCAGCAGGGCAAGGCGGTGCGAGCCCAGTGGGACCTGTTCGACCGCTACGACACCCACACCCGGACGACCTCCATGGCGCGCACGACGGGATACACGTGCACCGCGGGCGTACGGCTGCTGGCCCGCGATCTGTGGCGTGAGCCCGGAGTCGCGCCGGCGGAGGAGGTGGGGACGAACGATGCCTGCCACGACTTCGTGCTGTCGGAGCTGAAGCAGCGCGGCGTGGTGTTCCAGGAGCAGCGAAGCTAGGATCGGCATAGGGGGCGGCGGGCTCACCCCGCCGCTCCCCTGCCACACCACCGGACGTACGGGTCCGTATCCGGCGGTTCGAAAGGTTGAGGTTTAGCTGGCAAGTCTCGGTACTCCTGCTCGGTCGTAGTAGCTCGTGGGGAAAGCGATCTGCATCGCCTTGTGTGCGGCAGTCCTCCACCAGCTTCGCGCGAAGCGCGCCGCCATCGCCGCCACGTGCTGGGAGATACCCCGGGCGCGCAGCTTGCGGAAGACGGTCGTGCCCCGCTTCCATTGTTTGAGTTGCAGCATACGCAGACGGCGACGGATCCACCCGTCGAGGTCTCTGAAGATGCCGGGAGTCTGCGCGAGTCGGAAGTACTGTTTCCATCCCGTCAGATAACCCCGCAGCTCAGCAAACACCGACTTCAGGCTCCGTCCGCCGCTCCGGGCTGTGATCTTCCGGACCCGCTCCTTCATCGCTTCAAGGGCCTTGGGTGCGATGCGTCGCCGGACCTCTCCCTTGGCATACCAGAAACTGTAGCCGAGGAACTTGCGGTCCTGCGGACGCGCCACTGCGCTCTTCGCCTCGTTGATCCGTAGCCGCAGCCGCGCGTACAGCCGCCGAAGCGTCTGCATCGCGTCCTCACCCGCCCGCTGGGACCCGACGTAGATGTTCAGGTCGTCGGCGTAGCGGACGAACGACAGCCCGCGCCTCTCCAGCTCCTTGTCCACGTCGTCGAGGAGCACGTTCGCCATCAACGGTGAGAGGGGACCACCCTGGGGTGTTCCCTCGTACCGCTCCATCACCACCCCGTTGACCATGATACCGGCTTCGAGGTAGCACCGGATGAGCCCCAGCATCTGTTTGTCCGTGATGCGCTTCGCCAACCTCCCCATGAGCACATCGTGATTGACTCGGTCGAAAAACCTCTCCAGATCGACGTCAACCACAACCCGCTTGCCTTCCTGGATGTATCGCTGCGCCTCACACACCGCCTGGTGTGCGTTGCGCCCAGGCCGGAAGCCGTAACTGTGCGTCGAGAAGGTCGGGTCGAACATCGGCTGCAAGACTTGCAGGATGCTCTGCTGGATCAACCTGTCGAGCACCGACGGAATGCCAAGCTTTCGCATTCCGCCCCCGCTCTTCGGTATCTCCACCTCCCGCACCGGCAGAGGCTGGTAGGTGCCAGCGAGCAGCTGCGCTCGGATGGTCTCCCAGTTCTCCGCCAGGTACTTTGGCAGCTCGTCGACGGTCATCCCGTCCACGCCGGGGCTGCCCTTGTTCTTCCTCACTCGCTTCAACGCCGCCTTGACATTGCTCCGCTCGACGACCCTCTCCATCAGGGCAGTCGCTCCTGAGCGCTCGGTTCCGCTCGTCGCCGGTCTGGATTCGCCGCTTCGCTGTACCCTCGGGGCTTCACCCCTGCTCTCCAGCGGGAGCTCCATCTGCATGGACTTCTGGCGCCTGTCCGTCCCGAGACTCACAGTCGTCTCGCCCTCCCTTTCGTTCGGCCCTTTGTCGCTCGCCAAGGCTCCGGCCTCCAGTGGGCGGGTTGCCATCCCTGCCGGCTCTGCAGGCGACTCATATGGCCTCTGCTGACTTCTCGCTCCGCTGCCTCTTCGGCGACGTCGCCCTTTCAGGCGTAAGGCGAGATCTCCCCAGGTAAGGGTTCATGGATTTCCCTGCACAACCGTCGGATCTACGCTCGGGCTCCTTGGTCGTGAGAGCTTCGCGGTCATTGGCCCGCTCGCCCTGAGCCCGGGCGCCTCGTATCCGCCGCGCGCCGATGTTCCTGGAGGACGCGCTTCCTGTTCGTCGGCTCGCAGGTTCACTACCCGCTTCCTTCAGCGCCGGCCTCGCGGCCGGACCGGTTCCCCGGCTTGTCGCCTTGCGGTTCGTGTGGGTCGCTGCGACCAGCTTCCCAGAGGACTTGCACCTCCTGTCCATGCCCATGCTGGGCGCACCAA
>Ga0210044_10007659_pt1 | contig 13696 bp, 11 predicted proteins | sample CryGey13umfilter_2_FD_183959 | JGI IMG/M metagenome (GOLD analysis project Ga0210044, IMG submission 183959) | Groundwater microbial communities from aquifer in Utah, USA - Crystal Geyser 4/9/14 3 um filter (SPAdes) (version 2) | ecosystem: Environmental > Aquatic > Deep subsurface >... | reverse complement strand
ATCCCAATAAATTGGAGCAGAAAGATATTGATGCGAGATGGACAAAAAAGAACGGAAAGAGTTATTACGGCTATAAAGATCATGTTAAAGCTGATGAGAAAAGTAAACTGATAGATTCCTATTCGGTAACGGATGCCAGCGTCCATGATTCGCAAGAGACGGAAAATTTACTTAAGGGCATCTCTAAAAACAAAGTGTCATTATCCGTTAGCTAACGGATCCTCGAATGAAGCAATCACAGTGTGGAATTTTGAGATTGCTTCGCTCCCAATCCCGCAAAGCGCATAGGCGTCAACTTAATTTTATAAATAATTTGTGTAAATCATTAAAATATAATTGAATATGTTTACTAAATGCTTCTATTTTTTATATGGCACTCCTAATGGAGTGCGGTTTATTTTAGGTTATCCAGTTCTATAAACTTTTAACTCCTAACGGAGTTTTTAACTTGTTTATCTTCGCTCCAGAGGAGCGAAATATTTATAGAAATACATAAATACCCAAGATACTAGCACTCCGTAGGAGTGCTATATTGTTTTATTTTATTAGAATTACAGCATCATAATCAAAAATTAATTTAATTTTCATATCACTTAAGTTGACGCATATGCGAAAAGCGGGACGCAATGACAGTGAGGTCATTCTTTTGATAAATAAAGGCAATACCTTTTTGGTAACTCGCAATCCGTTAACTAACGGATTAATTTTGAGATTCTATAGATGCCCAATAGATAGTCGCTTAAAGATTTCTTTTACTATCCACACTTTTTGCCGAAGAACCAATATGTTCTTTAACTTTTTACTTCTGCCTTTGACTTTCTACCCGCCTGAACCCGATCCAGAATTAATAAAAAAACTCGTCCATGGCTTTGGGAATTTTATTGCTTTTATTTACCAAGTTGAATTATTAGAAGTATTACAGTTGCAACACCACCAAGTATACCAACATAACTGCCAAACCTTGAGACATAATAATCAAACGTTCGTAAAGGTTCTTTCGGCACCCAGATATAATCACCGGGTTCAATCTTTTCTTTTGAGTCTTCATCAACTTCTAACCAGGTTCTTGACTGCCCTTTTATTAAGTATATTTCACCCTTTGCAGTTGCACCAATTCCACCCGCTTTTTGTATGTAAAATTGGAAGTTCTCGTCTGGATTATGTTTTACATAACCGGGTTTACCGACTTGACCAAAAACATAAACAAGGTTTATTTTTTCGGGGATAAAAATTACATCTCCATCCTTAACAATAAAACTCCCTTCGCTATTCGTACTATCCATTATCTTAGCAAAATTAATTAAACCATTTCCTCTTGCAAATCGAAGCTTATTATCTATCACAAAAGAAAGAGAATCTTCAACGGAAATATTTGCCATTCGGGACATCATTAAATTCTCAAATTCTTCCGAGAAAAACGGGTTTTTAAAAACGTTTACACTTCTTATCAATTCGGCTCTGTCTAAATCAGCTTTTTCAGTAAACCCGCCAGCATTTAATATTATTTCCCTCAAAGTTGTACTGCCTTTTGTTATCGGGATATAACCTGCTTTTTTAACTTCGCCTATAATATTTACCCTAAAATCCCTCTTTTGGGTTTCTTCAGCAACAACAACAATTCTGTCGCCTGCCTTTAATATGGGATTTGAGACAATCATTGATTCGATAGCTTCTTCTTTTTCTCCGTCATAACTTAGGCGACTTATTCTTATTTTATCAACATTCTCATATGCTCTATTTATTCCGAGGGCAAGTTCAATGATGTCATCAAGATGGTCGCCTTCGCTATATTGGTATCGACCTGGCGAGTTGACAGCTCCTTCAATCGATATGAAATTTCGTTCTAAATCTAAAACCGGGAAAACCAGAATATCATCATTCTTGAGATACGGATTATTTTTATAATCACCATTTATTCTAAATTTTGCAAGATCAATTTTTTCTTCAGAACCATCAGCATGTTTTAACACAATGTTTCTTAAAGCATACTCACCAAGAATATTTTCATTGACGAAATAATTATAATTAATATTCGTTCTTTTTCTTGCTTCCATTTTTACTATGGATTCATTATAAACCCGTGTGACAAACTGATCCACTCTTTCAGTCATCAAGGCTGGGAATGAACCATTATCTAAAAACGCGCCGCCTATTGTCACACTAATCATATACAATGATTGAGGAGTGGAAGCCGCATCCGAACCAGTCATTTGGGCAAGTGCATAAAATTGAGTTAATAGTATTATTAAAAAAAGTTTTTTCATTCTGAAGCCTCTCAATCGGAATTTATCTTTTGTTGTATTGAAGTTCGTAATATTTCAAATAATCGCCCGAAATAATTCTTGACCACCACTGCTTATTTTCGAGATACCAGTCAATAGTATGTTCAATTGCTTGTTCAAAACTGAAGTGGGGTTTCCAGCCTAATTCATTCTGAATTTTAGACGAATCTATCGCATATCGTTTGTCGTGTCCCGGTCGATCTTTTACGAATTCAATTAATTCCTTACCTTTATTTAAGTGCTGTAAAATTAATTTTATTATTTCGATGTTCGGCATTTCATTGCTTGCGCCGATGTTATAAACTTCGCCTTCTTTTCCCTTTTCAAAAACAAGGTCAATTGCTTTGTTGTGATCAATTACATAAATCCAATCCCGCACATTCATACCATCGCCGTATACAGGAAGTTTTTTGTTATTTAATGAATTAATAATCATCAGAGGAATTAATTTTTCGGGGAATTGAAATGGACCATAATTATTTGAGCAGCGGGTCGTCACTACTGGCATTCCGTAAGTATGGTAGAAAGCTTGCACCATCATATCGGCAGCAGCTTTGCTTGACGAATATGGACTATTAGGTGAGAGCGGCGTTTTTTCTGTAAATAATCCTTCCGCACCGAGACTGCCGTAAACTTCATCGGTGCTTACCTGCAAAAATTTTTTAACCTGATGCTTGCGCGAAACTTCGAGGAGCACATTAGTACCAATAACATTGGTTTCGTAAAAAACTTTTGAACCGAGTATGCTTCTGTCTACGTGAGACTCGGCAGCAAAATTTATTACAAATTTTATCTGAAATTTTTGAAAGAGATAATCTACCAGTTCGTAGTTACATATATCTCCTTTGACGAAATGATAATTTTTCTTGTCTTCCGAAAGTTTTAAGTTTTCGAGATTGCCCGCATAAGTAAGTTTATCTAAGTTTATAATATTGTAATCATCGCTTTCGTTAAGAATATGGTTTATAAAATTGCTTCCGATAAATCCGGCGCCGCCGGTTACAAGTACGTTTTTCATGAAACTCCTAAAAAGAGAAAAATCCTACAAAGATTCCCGATTGAATAAAAAAACTTTTTCCATTTATCCCGGATGGAACGCCGCTTAAAGCTTTGCCATTCTCAGCTTCCCATTCGCCGCCGAATGTAAATTGATAACCAGCTCCAAGTCGGAAAGCGACAAAGCGATAAACCGGAAGATCAATATTTATGGTTGGAGAAATAATCCAATAACTATTGCTAAATCGTCTGCTAATGTAAGAGGAAGAAGTATTCAGCTCGCCTACTGCAGCATCCCAGTTAAAAGAACCGGAGTTTTTATTTATTTCAATTTCCAAATTTCCTGCGCCGATAATTGCACCGATTGAAATTCCTAAATCTCTTACAAAAGGAAGAGTATACTCTATTGTAATTCCGCCGCCGCTTAAGTTATAAACTAATTCTCTGCTTATGCCATTAACAGTGTTTGATTCTGAAGTTGAACCTCCAAAACCCATCCCTCCAAAACGTACTTGAGAGGCGATGAACGGAAGGTAAATAAATCCGGCGCCGCCGGAAGCGTAAAATCCGCCGGTTGATAAATCACCCACACCAAAGTTTTTTAGTTCTGCATTCAGTATATCCATCTCAGGAATATACCATGCGGGTGTGTAGCCGCCGCCGAGTGCAAAGGGAGAATCAAAATATTTAGTGTTCTGTGCAAAGGATACTGAAGTTAAAAACAACATCAAAGTAATTGCTGCTAATTTGTTCATTCTTCTCTCAAAAAAGTTCGTAAAATTATAAAACATTGCTGCAAACAAAAAATAGAAACGTTTTATTTATGAATGCTAAAAAATTAAAAAAAATTACCGAAAGCTAATAAGGCATTTTTAAGGCACTTTAATCGGGATATTCTACATCCATGTGGTAATCCCATTTGTCAAAATAAAGGTTGCCGCCTTTCCATTCAACTTCTCCACGCTGAAAATCAACTGTTTCGCTGCGCGGGTAAATTTTTGCCGGATAAAAATCTCTCGAAATATCATCGTTCACAATTAAACGATAGCTGTCAATTCCGTTAGTATAAAAGTATTTTACTTTTTCATCCTCCGAATTTTGAATTCCGAAATCGGCGTCTACCGGTACCCAGCCATAGCCTTCAAAATATACTTCAGCCCAGTCATGCAGATTAATTACAGGTGGATGCATCATCCAGCCGCTTTGCCATTTGGCGGGAACGCCGCTGCAGCGGGCGAGCGTAATAAATAACAAACTCTTAATTCCGCAATCGCCGTGCATATTAGAAACACAATAATCAGATATGTTTTCTAAAGTGGAATACTCCCGGGCACTTGCCCATGGGATATTATCATTTATCCATATTGCTATTTTCTTTACTTTATTATATGGATTTGTTTCGCCGCCGAGAATTTCTTCCGATAGCTTTTTAATTTTTTCTGAAAAGACAATATGCGGCGCCCGTTCCGAAGTAAATTCCTTATATAATTTAGAGGTTTCGTCGTATGGTCTAACTTTATTCTCATTCAAATTAAACCATTGCGAGCTGCATGTGTACTCAAGCGAAAATTCAAATTCTGTTGGTTTATCACCTTCCGCCGGCTTTTCTACATATAAAGATTTATGAAAATAAGCATCCGGCGAGATTAAATAATTTTCACAATTTACGTTGAGCAGTTTAATATCACTTTGCCGCTCATATTCATTTCGGGGATAAGGAAGCCAAACTCTGATTATCTCGCCTTTAGGAACAACACCGCTGTCAACAGATAAAGTGTAATTAATTTTTATTCGCTTAGGGTTTGATAAATTAGAACCAGATTTTAATGAAAGTTCGACCGACTGAGGAATATGATCGGCTAAAAAAGTTTTTAATTTATCCTCAGCCGAGCCGTCAACTTCAATTTTCCTTTGCTTTGCTTCTTTGTTTACTCTAAATAAATTCGGCGCTGCATTATTAAAGTACTTCTTTTCGCCGTCTATAATTTTCATTTCGAGTGAGCCATCTTCTTCCCATTGCTTAAGCTCTTCTTTAGATAAAGATGGATAGTATTTTGAAATAGCTTTTATAATGTATTCTTCGGTGAGTCTAAAATCCTTTTTAATTCTTTCCATTTTATCTTTTTGAAATTGGAGAGAATAGATTTCTTCGCCCGACAAGCCGGCAGTTGTTACTAAATAGTCAATTTTCTTCGCTGCTTTTGAGTATTCACCACTATTAATTAGAATATTTATTTCATCGTATTTTGTTTGTGCATAGATATCTGAACAAAAGAAAAAAATCATACTAATAATAAGCATCGGAGTAAATGTTTTTTTAAGCATAATATTAAATTTAGATTAAATATACAAATGAAGATTTTGATTTCTAAAATAGTAAAATTATTTCGTTAAGAATATAAAAAATATTAATTTAACATAGACTTTTATCCACTTTAAAATCAAGGTTTAAATATGTTAAAAAGATTTCTTCTCTTGCTGGTATATTTTATGATTACTTCTTCTGCAAATGCTCAATGGCAGCAAGTTTGGTCATCCGGAAATTTTAATTACAGTTCACTCTCCGGCTGGATTGATTTTGATAAAGTTGACAACGGCTGGTCAAAAAGGCTTTATATTCTTGACACATTAAAATTTCAAATAATGCAGCAAGGCTATTCATCAACGCCTGAATTTACTTATACTTTTAACAGCGCTGAGAGACTTGCAGGCTATCAGATTTATTCATTGAATATGGATTTGAATAACGATAGCCACCCGGAGTTTTACATCCTTTCATATTATGGAACAGGCACCTACTATCGTCAGGCTTTTAAAATTTTCGATATTACAAACGGTAACACTATCTTCGAAAAAAACGATGCTAATTTCTATTACAGCTATCCGGTGCTTTGGGATATGAATAGCGACGGAACAACGGAATGCCTGGTTACAAAATATGAATACCCAATGTTTGCAAATTTTAGCTATGAAATTTACAACAGCGGATTAGTCGGGCTTGATAATTCTTCAGCGCCTACAAAATTTGAACTATCACAAAACTTCCCGAATCCATTTAATCCATCAACAGAAATAAATTTTTTTCTCGAAAAAAATCAACCGGTAACATTAAGAATTTATGACGTTAAGGGGGAACTTGTAAAAACATTAGTTAATAATTTGATGAGTTCAGGCAGTCATCAGATAATATGGGACGGCACTAACGACAAAGGTATGCGGCAGGCGTCGGGTGTGTATTTTTACAGGCTTCAATCGGAAGCAAATTTTAGCGTTAAAAAAATGTTGATGCTTAAGTAAATTAAACCATATAAAAATATTGTTGTCTATCAGTATACAATTGTAAAAAATAAGTGAGAAAGTTTTTTTATGACAAATTACATTGTCCCTCAAAACGTAGCTATTAGTGATTCCGGTTTTCTATTCCAACCTGCAACTGGTGAATCATATACACTTAACGAAATAGGAAAGTTAATTTTCAAAATGCTTCAAAGTAATTCGAGCGGCGAACAAATTATTGAGAAAGTTTGCGAAGAATACGATGCGGAGGCAAAGAGTGTGGAACGCGATCTTGAAGATTTTATAACTCAACTTAAACATTATTCTCTTTTAAAATTATCATGAATATTGCAGTAACAGGATTAAACGCTACGGATAATCCCGGTCCGGGAGTACCTCTAATCAGAAGCATCCGCGAAGGAGAAGGTTTTTCAGGAAATTTGATCGGTTTAATTTATGATTCGCTTGAACCGGGAATTTATATGAAAGATATTGCTTCAAAATGTTATTTGATCCCTTACCCTTCCAGCGGGCTTGAGCAATTGTATCAGCGTATTTTACAGATTCATGAAAAAGAAAAACTTGATCTAATAATCCCCTGCCTCGATTCGGAACTTTATGGCTTCGCAAAATTACAAGACCGGCTTAGCGCTATCGGTATAAAAACTTTTTTACCAACTATTGACCAATTAAACATCCGCGCGAAAGATAATTTGTTCGACTTTTGTAAAAGCAACGGCATTAACGTTCCCAAAAATATCCTCGCAAATTCATTACAGGATATGTATTCAATACCAAACAACTTCAATTATCCGATTGCGGTTAAAGGAATTTTTTATGATGCTTACATTGCAAATAATTTTGAAGAAGCCTTAACGGCGTTTAATAAACTCCGTGTAAAATGGGGATACCCGATCATCCTTCAGGAATTTATACGCGGCGACGAGTTTAATGTAGTTGCCCTTGGAGATGGTAAAGGCAATATGGTTGGCGCCGTGCCGATGAGGAAATTGTACATAACAGATAAAGGTAAAGGCTGGGCAGGCGTAACGCTTGATAATCCGATACTAATGGAGATATCAAAAAAAGTTATTGAAAAAGTAAAATGGCGGAGCGGAATGGAGCTTGAGTTCATAAAGTCTGCAGAAACGGGAGAATATTATTTGTTAGAAATTAATCCCCGATTTCCCGCGTGGGTTTATCTTGCGCCGAGTGCGGGACAAAATCTTCCCTATGCGCTTGTCCGTCTCGCTATGGGTGAAGATGTTGAACCTTTTACAAATTACACTTCCGGAATTATCTTCGTTAGAAGTTCGTGGGATTTGATAACATCAATTAAAGAGTATGAAAAAATCGCAACCTTTGGAGAATATTAAAAATGGCAGATAAAAAAAGATACGAACGCCCGGTTATTAACAAACATTATTCCGGTTTGATGAATAAGTTTGGAAGCCGCCCGACAACGGCGCCGAAAACCGAAATTGACGGAGTGCCCGTTAATGATTTGGTTAAACAATTTGGTTCACCGCTCTATGTTTTTTCGGAAAAGCAAATTAGGAACAACCAGCGTAATGCACTTAGAATATTTAAAACCCGCTATCCCAAAGTACAATTTGCATGGTCTTATAAGACAAATTATTTAAATGCGATTTGTAATATCTTTCATCAAGAAGGTTCGTGGGCTGAAGTTGTGTCGGAGTTTGAATACGATAAAGCGCGCAAACTTGGAATAAAAGGAGAGCATATTATCTTCAACGGTCCGGATAAAAGCCGCGAAGCTTTGCTAAAAGCAATTAAAGAAAAAGCAAAAATTCACATCGATCATTTTGATGAGCTTTATGACATTATTGAGCTAACTCAGGAAACTAATTTAAAAGCTCAGGTTGCAATAAGAGTAAATCTGGACGTTGGTGTTTATCCTAAGTGGGATCGTTTCGGGTTTAATTACGAAAACGGCGAAGCTACGCAAGCATTAAAAAGAATAATGATGAACAAAAATCTTCAGCTAATCGGGCTTCATACGCATATAGGCACTTACATGATGACCGCCGAAGCTTATAGAATTGCCGCTTCAAAATTAGCTTCGCTCGCCCGCTTCTTAAAAGATGAATATGATACGATAGTAAATTATATTGATATGGGAGGCGGCTTTGCTTCGCATAACACTTTAATCGGGCAGTATCTCCCTGCCGAAGAAGTTGTCCCTTCAATGGAGCAATTTGCCGAAGCAATTGCATCGGGATTGTATGAATTAAATTTTAAAGTTGATGAAATGCCAACTCTGATCCTTGAAACAGGCAGAGCACTAATTGATGACACGGGTTACATCATCTCCACAGTGCTTGCAAATAAAAGACTATCGACCGGGAGACGCGCGCTTGTTATTGATGCAGGAGTTAATCTTCTCTTTACTGGTTTTTGGTATAAACATTCAATTAATCCTGCGCAGGACAGCGGTGTGAACATTGAGGATACAACTATATTTGGTCCTCTTTGTATGAACATTGACGTTATTCGCGAGACGATAAATTTTCCTTCGCTAAAAAAAGGTGACAGGGTTGTTATAGATTATACCGGCGCTTACAACAATACTCAGTGGATGCAGTTCATCAATATGCGCCCCAATGTTGTAATGGTAATGGAAGATTCTACGGTTGAACTTATCCGAAAATCGGAAAACCTCGACTATATGCTCAACAGAGAAATATTACCGGATAAACTTAAATAAAGCAACCTGATAATGCGGTTATTCGTCGATTCAATTTTATACTCTTACGCTCAAATATTTTTTACAAATAGAAGATGGTTTGGCGCTGCTGTATTGGCTTCTACTATGCTGATGCCCCGTGCAGGGCTGCTTGCGCTGCTTGGAGTTGTTCTTTCAAACACCATGGCTGCCTGGCTTAAGTTTGATACCGAGAAAATCAGAAGCGGTTTTTATGGCTTTAACGGAATTCTATTAGGCGCTGCTGCGTCTTTTTATTATGAGATAGATATATTTTTATTCGCCCTAATTCTTATCTTCATAATAATTTCTTTTTTTGTAACTGCGGTACTCGAGAATCATCTTGCCGTTGCTTTTAATCTTCCTGGATTAAGTCTGCCGTTTGTTTTATCTATTTACATATTTATAATTTTTCTTTCCAATTATGATTTTATAAATCTTGCAGACGCTTCTGCAAACGATGCAGGATATTTTTCCTCTCTTCCGCAATTAGTAATCTATTACTTCAAGTCAATGGCGCTGATTATATTTCAACCAAATATTATTTCCGGCATTATTATCACCGCAGCGCTTCTAATCTTTTCAAGAGTGCTATTTACGCTTAGTATCGTTGCGTTTGTGCTTAACTATATTTTTCTTGGATTAATTCTTCCGGGAATGAAAGACAACCTGATTATTCTATCCAGCTTTAATTCGATTTTAACAGCGTTTGCTTTGGGCGGAAGTTTAATTATTCCTTCACGAAAAAGTTTTTTCCTCGTAATAGTATCAACGATGATGGTTGTAATCTTCACCGGATTTTTTACCCGTCTTCTTTCCGGAACTTATCTTCCTTTGCTTGTACTTCCCTTTAATTTTATTGTGCTCACTGCTATTTACAGCTTGAAGTTTAGAAAAGATCAAACCGATTTGGTGCTTCTCTACTTTAAGCCCGGTTCGCCTGAAGAGAATCTTTACTATCACAATCAACGCAAAGCCCGTTTCGATAAATTTAAGTATGTATTCCCCGAATTCCCTTTCTTTGGAGAATGGTTTATTAACCAGGCATTTGAAGGCGAGCATACTCATAAAGATGAGTGGAAATACGCATGGGATTTTGTTGTGGTAGATGAAAAACAAAATCAATATAGCGGCAGCGGAGATAACCTGACAGATTATTTCTGTTACAGTCTTCCCGCAGCAGCCGTGTTAGACGGTGAAGTTGTAAAAGTTATTGATACTATTCCGGATAATAAAATCGGCGATGTTAACATCAGGAAAAATTGGGGAAACACAGTAATACTAAAACATGAATACGGATTATTCAGCGCGCTTTCTCATCTTGCAGCCGACTCGGTAAAAGTAAAAGAAGGAGAAAAAATAAAAAAAGGAGATATCATTGGTAAATGCGGCAACAGCGGGCGCTCGCAATATCCGCATATTCATTTTCAATTTCAAACGAGCGATAAACTTGGTGATAAAACATACGAATTCCCTTTTGCCCATTATATTGCTAACAGAAACGGTAGATTTGAATTGATGGCATTTGCTTATCCTGCAGAAGGTGAACTTGTAAGGAACGTAGAAGTCCATAAGTCGATTAAGAATGCCTTTATGATGCGTTTTGGAGAAAAACTTAAATTTGAATATGAATATAAAGGCGAAACAAAAGTTGAAGAGTGGGAAATAAAAATTAACATGAACAGCGATAAATATATTGAATCATCCGAAGGTGACATTGTAGTAATTTATCAAACTGATAAAGTTTTCTACTTGACGTCATACATCGGCGAAAAAAAATCTGCTTTATATTATTTTTACTTGATTGCCCTGCGTGTGCCGTTGTGTTACCAACAGAATTTACACTGGAATGATGAATACTCTATTGCTCATCTTCCTTGCGGCTGGGCTCGTTATGCATCCGAGTTTTTGCTTTTCTTTGGCGAAATGCTAAAAGCAAAAGGAAATTTTACTTATGCTGAACAGCCAGAAGATGTTGCAAGTTATTCAATCAAAGCGGATATTGAAATAAAAGGTTCGGGAATATTTTCATTTTATTCGAAGAAGTTTAATGGAGCGTTAACAATAGACCCCGACGAGGGAATTGAAGAATTTGAATTCTACGAAAACAACATCAAAATTTTCAATGCAAAGAAACTAATAAATGAGGAAAAACAATGAAGAACTATCTTCTTATCAGTCTTACAGCAATTGCAGCAATAATAATATTTTTTGCTTCAAACCTTACATCGCAAGATCAGCCGACAAACGTGAAAGCTTTTAATGCTTCAATAAATAAAGAAAAAAGCGGCGACTATAATGGCGCTATAAGCGAATTGCAAAAAGTTTACAGCGATTATAAAAGCGATTATCTTTTTAATCTCCGCCTCGGCTGGCTTTACTATGCTAACGCCGATTTTAACAATTCAAAAAAATATTATAGCACTGCAGAAAAAATTAATCCATCATCAGTTGAGGCAAAGCTCGGATTAGTTTTTCCCCTTGCGGCGCTAAATCAATGGGACGAAGTGAAGAGATTGTACGGTGAGATAATCAAACTTGATTTTAATAATTATACTGCAAATTTGCGTCTCGGACAGATCCTTTTGAACAGCAGCGATTTTCCAAACGCAAAAACATTTTTAGAAAAAGTATACAACCTTTATCCCGGCGAATACGAGCCGAACCTCTCTCTCGGTTATACTTATTATTATCTTGGCAACATTCTAAAAGCTAAAATGCTTTTAACAAATGCTCTGATGCTCAGTCCTAATGATTCTCTTGCCACTGCCGGATTAAAGCTTGTAAAATGATGAATAAAAAAAAACTCTTTTTAATTTTCACGATTTTTTGTACCGGATTTATTTTCGCGGATTCAACATACGTTAGCCCATCAGTGTATTATACATATGGAGATTATTCCGACACAACAACCTCACACGGAATATCATTTTACAATACGTGGAATGTTATCGGCTCCTTCTATTTAATCAATCATTACGATCTGCTTAATATGAACAACCCCTCGTGGAAATATAAACAGCAGACTTTCCTCGCAGGCGGACTTCATGATTTTTTTCCGTTTGCATTAAAATATAATTTCGTCCATTATAAGGGCAAGTATGATTACAAACCTTACACGTATGAGTATTCCGAATACACAAACCTGTACAATGTTGACGCTTCTTATTACTACGATTCGTTTTATTTCGGCGCGGCTTTTACATATCAATACAACTTCGGTTTTAGCAATAAAATTACACGGCAATTTACATTGCGGTTTGAGAAAATAATAAGTTATCCTTTGTTCATTTCAGTTAAACCTAATTATACAAAAGATCAGGATGGCAAGAATCTTTTTTCGGTTGCGGCTAAAGTGCATTATCTTGCAGATGAACGCTTACTGCTTAAAGCGGGCGGCTTTGCAGGTCAGCGCGCATTTTATTTTGACTCGGATTTATTGACGATTTATAATCAACCGAACATACAGAAGTATCAGTACTTTGTTCAGGCGGAATATTTTCCGAGTTATACATGGAAAATTACAGCCGCATATCAGCACACAAAGTTTTCAATTTTTGAGATCGATTATTTTACACTCGGAGTTAAAGCAAACCTATTTTTATAATTAACTATGCTCAAAAGCAAAACAAATAATTATTTTTACGACCCAAACCGTGATCAAACCGCCGATCTCTTAAAAGGATTGGCGGTGTTGTTTATGATACAGGTTCATGTAATGGAATTGTTTTCCCTTCCCGAAATTTTTAACAGTAAAATTGGAAAGGTTTCATTATTCTTCGGAGGACCTCCCGCAGCGCCTTTATTTATGGCTGTAATGGGTTTTTATTTTGCCAAAAGTAAAAAATCTCTTTACCAAAATTTTAAAAGGGGAACATTTCTTTTCGCCGGCGGAATTCTTTTAAACATCGGATTGAATTTTCATCTGCTCATAAAAATTTACTCCGGTCAATACAATTTAAATCCATACCATTATATATTCGGCGCCGATATACTAACGCTGGCAGGCTTAAGTATAATTATTCTTGCTGTTCTAAAAAAAATTTTTGATAATAAGTTTTACTTTTACTTTGCTGCAGCATTGTTAGCCGGAATTGCGAATGCTTACCTCCCCAACATTTACTCAAACATAAACGAACCTGCTGCCTATGTTCAATCTTTTTTATGGGGCAAAGTTGAATGGTCGTACTTTCCATTATTCCCATGGTTTGCTTACTCTGCTTCCGGTGCGGCATTTTATTTTTTGAAGAAAAAGTACGGCGATAAAATTTTTTCTGAAGTAATTGTTAATTCTGTTCTGGCAGTCGGTTTTTTATTTCTAATGGGAACTTACAGTTACGCAGTAAATATTTCACACAATCTTTTTCAATATTACAACCATAACTTTTTATTTGTTTTATGGATAATTGTTTTTCTT
>Ga0210044_10007654_pt1 | contig 13701 bp, 9 predicted proteins | sample CryGey13umfilter_2_FD_183959 | JGI IMG/M metagenome (GOLD analysis project Ga0210044, IMG submission 183959) | Groundwater microbial communities from aquifer in Utah, USA - Crystal Geyser 4/9/14 3 um filter (SPAdes) (version 2) | ecosystem: Environmental > Aquatic > Deep subsurface > Groundwater... | reverse complement strand
CGCGCTCGACCTCGCGCCGCTGATCGGCCCCGACACCGTGCTGCTGCCGCTGCTGAACGGCGTCGAGGCCAACGCGCGGCTGGAAGCCGCCTACGGGCCGGGGCGGGCGCTGATCGGTGTGGCGCGCATCTCCGCCACCATCACCGCGCCGGGGGAGGTGACGGTGCACGGCCCCTTCGCGCGGTTCGAGCTGGGCGAGGCGGATGGCGCAGCCTCGCCGCGCGTCGCCGCGCTCAAGGCGCTGCTGGACGCCGCCGGGATCGAGGCGAGCGTGCCAGACGATCCGCTGCGCGCGCTGTGGATAAAATTCCTGATGCTGTGCCCCCTGAGCGGCGTGACCGCGGCCGCGCGCTGCGACAACGCCGCGATCTCCGCCGAGCCGCTGCTGCTGGCGCTTTATCGTCGGCTGTCTGAGGAGGTGCTGGCGGTGGGCCGGGCGCAGGGCGTGGCGCTTTCCGACGCCGATCTTGAGGGCGCGCTGGCGTTGCGCGCGAAACTGCCCGACGCGATGCGCGCCTCGATGGCGCATGATCTGGCGGCGGGCAAGCGGCTGGAGGTGGACTGGCTGGCCGGCGCCGTCAGCCGCCTGGGCGACGCGCTGGGCGTGGACACGCCCGCCAACGACGCGGTGTGGGCGCTGCTCAGGCCCTTCGCAGAGGGCGCGCGGTGACGGAGACGCCACAGACCATTGTCGTCTGCCTCAAGTGGGGAACCGCTTACCCCGCGCATTACGTCAACGTGCTGCATCGCGCCGTCGCCGCGCACCTGACCGCCCCGCACCGCTTCGTGTGCCTCACCGATGTCGCCGAGGGGCTGGATCCGGGCGTCGAGGCGGTGGACATTCCGCTGTTTCCGCTGCCGCGCGAGAAATGGGCCAACGGCATCTGGCCCAAGCTGACGCTGTTCACGCCGGGGCTGTTCCCGCCCGGCGCGGTGGTGCTGTATCTCGACGTGGACATCATGGTGACCGGCGCGCTCGACCCGCTGATCGAGCGGGTGCGCAGCCAGCGCGGCCTGCATGTGATCCGCGAATGGAACCCGTCGCTGGTGCGGCTCTTGCCGCTGGCGTGGCGGCCCGACCGGGGCGCGAACTCGTCGGTGGTGGGGTTCATCGCGGGCGCGCAGGATCACATTCTGGCGCAGTTCAGCGCCGACCCGGCGGCGGCGCTGGCGGCGCAGCGCAACGATCAGGAATTCATCAACGCCCACGCCGCCGACAAGCATTACTGGCCGGAACCCTGGTGCGTCAGCTTCAAGCGCGCCTGCGTGTGGTACTGGCCGCTGAACCTGGTGATGCGCACGATCCGCCAGCCCCGCAACGCCCGCGTGATCGTGTTTCACGGGCGGCCCAACCCCACCGATCTGCTGTGCGCGCCGGGCGTGCGCTGGGGCGCGCGGCGCAAGTTCGGCTGGGGGCCGGTGCCTTGGGTGGCGGATTACTGGCGCCGCTTCGGCGGCTGAGGCTCTGGCGCCGCGCGCGATTCCGGCACAGACTGGTGAAAACCATTCAGGGGGGATGAGAGATGACCGAGTCCGCAGCACGGGCCGAACTGCGCGCGCAGGCGCTGGCCTATCACGAGCAGGGGCGCCCCGGTAAGCTGGAGGTCCGCGTCACCAAGCCGATGGCGACCAGCCGCGATCTGTCGCTGGCCTACAGCCCCGGCGTGGCCGACGCCTGCCTTGAGATCGAGAAGAACCCCGCCGACGCCGCGCGCTATACCGGGCGGCAGAACCTTGTCGCGGTGATCTCGAACGGCACCGCCGTGCTCGGCCTCGGCGACATCGGCCCGCTCGCCTCCAAGCCGGTGATGGAGGGCAAGGCGGCGCTGTTCAAGAAATTCGCCGCCATCGACTGTTTCGACATCGAGGTGAACGAGAAGGATCCGGTCAAGCTGGCCGAGATCGTGATCGCGCTCGAGCCGACCTTCGGCGCCGTGAACCTTGAGGACATCTCCGCCCCCACCTGTTTCGAGGTCGAGCGCATCTGCAAGGAGCGCATGAAGATCCCGGTGATGCACGACGATCAGCACGGCACGGCGATCGTGGTGGCGGCGGCGGTCACCAACGCGCTGCGGCTGGGGGACAAGAAGTTCGAGGATATCAAGGTCGTCTCGGTCGGCGGCGGCGCGGCGGGGATCGCCTGCCTCAACCTGCTGGTGGCGCTGGGCGTGAAGCGCGAGCATGTGAAGCTGTTCGACCGCAAGGGCATCGTGCACGCCAAGCGCAACGACCTCGACCCGCACAAGGCGCTCTACGCCGCGCCGGAGGGCGGGCAGGATCTGACCGGCGCGCTGGAGGGCGCCGATCTGTTCCTGGGGCTGGCGGGACCCGGCGTGCTGACCGGCGACATGATCAAGGGCATGGCGCCCAATCCGGTGATCCTGGCGCTGGCCAACCCGACGCCCGAGATCGCGCCGGAAGTGGTGCGCGCGGTGCGGCCCGACGCGCTGATGGCGACCGGGCGCTCCGACTATCCCAATCAGGTCAACAACGTCCTGTGCTTTCCGTTCCTGTTCCGCGGCGCGCTCGACTGCGGCGCCACCGAGATCAACGAGGCGATGAAGGTCGCCTGCGCCACCGCCATCGCCGACATGGCGCACGCCCCCAGCACCGAGGAGGCCGCGCGCGCCTATGCCGACGAGCGGCTGGTGTTCGGCCCGGAATACCTGATCCCAAAACCGTTCGACCCGCGTCTGCTGGCCACCGTCGCCGCCGCCGTGGCGCAGGCGGCGATGGACAGCGGCGTGGCCGCCCGGCCGATCGCCGACATGGCCGCCTATCGCGAGAAACTCGACCGCACCGTGTATCGCACCGGCTTTCTGATGAAGCCGATCTTCGCGCGGGCGCGCGGCCATCAGCGCCGCGTGGTGTTCGCCGAGGGCGAGGACGAACGCGCGCTGCGCACCGCGCTCGCCATGCGGCAGGAGGGCTTTGGCAAGCCGATCCTGATCGGGCGGGCGCGGGTGGTCGCCGACCGCATCGAGAAGCTGGGCCTGCCGCTGAAGGTGGAGCGCGATTTCGACCCCTGCGACCCCGAGGACGATCCGCGCTATGGCGACTACTGGCGCACCTACCACGCGCTGACCGCGCGCGAGGGCGTGACGCCTGACATCGCCCGCGCGATCATGCGCACCAACACCACCGCCATCGGCGCGGTGATGGTGCATCGCGGCGAGGCCGACAGCGTGGTGTGCGGCCTGTTCGGCGAATACACGTGGCATCTGAACTATGTGCGGCAGGTGCTGTGCCACGAGGGCGCGCGGCGCGCGATCGGCACGGTGTCGGCGTTCATCCTCGATCAGGGGCCGATCTTCTTCGCCGACGCCCATATCCACCCCGAACCCTCGCCGGAGCAACTGGTCGAGATCGCGCGCGAGGCGGCGGCGGAAGTGCGCCGTTTCGGCATCCCGCCCAAGGTGGCGTTCATCTCGGCCTCCAGCTTCGGCAGCCTGAACACCGAAGCCGCGCGGCGGATGCGCGCCGCGCTGGCGCTGATGGACCGTGAGCCGGTGGATTTCGAGTATGAGGGCGAGATGCACATCGACGCCGCGCTCGACCCCGTCGCGCGCGCCCGGCTGTTCCCGGCGTCGCGGCTCAAGGGTTCGGCCAACCTGATGATCATGTCGTCGCTGGAGGCTGCGAGCGCGGCGCGCAACGCGCTCAAGGCGCTGGCGGGGGGCTTGCAGGTCGGCCCGATCCTGATGGGGCTGGACGGCGCCGCGCAGGTGGTGACGCCCTCATTCACCGCGCGCGGCCTGCTCAACGTCGCAGCGCTGGCGGCGGCGGGCGAGTTCGGGGTCGGCTCGGCGGGCTGAGGCGCCGCGTAAGGGCGGCGGCGGGCCGCTCAGGCCGCCCCCTGCGCGCGCTGCAGGAGGCGGGTGGCGGGCGGCGCGGCCCGCGCTGCTCAGCCGCCCGCGCCCTGACCCTTGCGGATCGGCGGCATGACCTGGCCGCCGCCCTGACCCTGGCCACCGCCCTGGCCCATGCCTTGGCCTTGACCACCGCCCTTGCCCATACCCTGGCCCATGCCTTGGCCCTGGCCCTGGCCCTGGCCCTTGCCCATACCCTGGCCCATGCCTTGGCCCTGGCCCATACCCTGGCCCATGCCCTTGCCCTGGCCCATGCCGCTCATCGGCTCATCGGGCAATGTGACGCCGCGTTCGCGCGCGCGGGCGGTCATGCGCTCGTGGTGTTCGAGCCGGATGCGTTCGCGCTCGGCGTCCGAGGTCGCGTTGCGCATCAGCCTGTGCTGTTCGGCCATCTCCGCCTCGGTCATCAGTTCGCGACCGAAGATGACGTCCTGCGCCAAGGCGGGGGCGCCCGGCCACCGGACGGCGCCGAAGCCGACCGCCGCCGCGCCAAGGCTCCGGCAAAATGTGCGACGCAACATGATGGTGTTCTCCCTGTCAGGTTTCGATTCGCGATCTGGGACGCGGATTCGTCCCCGCCGCTATCGTGCAACGCCCCCGCGACATATGCGTTGCGCTGAATCAATCGCACCGACTGTCATGCCGCTGTCAAATCGCGCGGTTATACGCCTGCGTGGAGGATGCTCTGAATGACCAATCCAGACCTTGCCGCGCTGCTTCACGATGTCGGGACGTTGCGCGCGTCCGTGCTTTCCGAAGGCGAGCGCATTCAGGCGCGGTGGAGCGGCTGGGTGGAGGCGGCGGCGTTCGCGCCGAGCGCGGCCAACTTCGCGCACTATCTCGCCTTGCGGCGCCACGATCTGCGGGGCGTCCAGCGCAGCCTCATGGAGGTGGGCTTGTCGTCGCTCGGGCGCGCGGAAAGCCGCGTCATGCCGACGCTGGACGCGGTGGCGGCGCTGCTGGCCGCGGCGCAGGGCGCGCCGTGGAATCCTGCGTCCCCGGCGGCGTTTCATGCGGGCGAGGCGCGCATCGCCGCGCGGGCTGACGACCTTCTGGGCGCGCCGTCCAGCCACAGTCCGGTGCGTCTTCTGGTCACGCTGCCGAGCGAAGCCGCCGACGAACCCGAATTCATGACCCGGCTCGCCAGCCTGGGCGTCGAGGCCGTGCGGATCAACTGCGCCCATGACGACGAGGCGACCTGGGCGCGCATGATCGCCCATGTCGGCCGCGCGGCGGAGGCGACCGGACGGCGGATGCGGATCATGATGGACCTTGCGGGACCAAAGATCCGCACGGGCGCAAGCCGTGACGCCAAGGGCCTGCGCAGGGTTGCGGCGGGTGACGAGCTCGCCATCACCGCGCCCGGTCAGCTTGACCGCGCGCCGCACAAGATGCCCGCGATCGAATGCACCCTGACCGAGGCGCTGCCGCTGACCGAGCCGGGACAGCGCATCCTGATGGATGACGGCAAGCTCGACATGGTGGTGCTGAGCCGCGAGCCTTGGGGCGTGGTCGTGAGGATCGTCGCCGGACCGGATGAAAAAGGCTACAAGCTCAAACCCGAGAAGGGCGTCAATTTCCCCGACACCGAAATCGACGTGCCCGCGCTGACCGATGTGGATCGCGCGGTGGTGCGCTTTGTCGCCCACCATGCCGACGGCGTAGAATTCTCCTTCGTCCAGGATACCGAGGACGTGCGGCAGCTTCAGGATATCCTCGCGCAGGAGCGGCCCGACGACTGGCGCAGGATCGGTCTGGTGCTCAAGATCGAGACCAAGCGCGCCGTGCGGAACCTGCCGGATCTGCTGGTTCGCGCCGCCGGCCGGCAGCCGACGGCGATCATGATCGCCCGGGGCGATCTTGCGGTTGAGCTCGGTTTCGTGCGGCTGGCTGAAATGCAGGAGGAGATCCTCTGGCTCTGCGAAGCCGCCCAGGTCCCGGTGATCTGGGCGACCCAGGTTCTTGAAAGCTTTCTCAAGACGGGCGTGGCCTCGCGCGGCGAGATGACCGACGCCGCGATGGCCGCGCGCGCGGAATGCGTCATGTTGAACAAGGGGCCGTTCCTGTTCGAGGGCATTTCCGAACTGGATCGGCTGATTGGCCGGATGAGCGCGCACATCAGCAAGAAAAGTCATCTGCTTCGTCCGCTGCGGACCTGGTGACGCGGCGATCACGCAAGCGTCGTCCGCAGCCCGGTCCCGCCGACGCTTTCCTGTGCGCGGGCAGGGCGCAGCCCATGCCTTGCGCCGGATCATCCGCCATGCTGCGGCGCGGCATGTCAGCGCGCGGCGCCTGTGTCCGATTGCGCCGCGGCCCTTCCCGGGTGTTACTTTCGTCAAAACGACGCAGCGGCGCAGGGGGGGAGTCATGACGACCTACAAGCAGGTCTATGCGGAATGGAAGAGCGATCCCGAGGCCTTCTGGATGAAGGCCGCCGGGACGATAGACTGGTTCGAGAAGCCGAAGAAGGCGCTCGACGCCGCCAATGCGCCGTTCTACCAGTGGTTCGCCGACGGCGTGGCGAACACCTGCTGGAACGCCGTGGATCGCCATGTCGCCGCAGGCCATGGCGCGCGGCTGGCGGTGATCCACGACAGCCCGGTGACGGGGACCAAGACCCAGATCACCTACGCCGAGTTGCAGGAGCGGGTGGCGCGGCTTGGCGGCGCGCTGGAGGCGCGGGGCGTGGTCAAGGGCGACCGCGTGCTGATCTACATGCCGATGATCCCCGAGGCGCTGGTGGCGATGCTGGCCTGCGCGCGCATCGGCGCGATCCACTCCGTGGTGTTCGGCGGCTTCGCGGCCAACGAACTGGCGGTGCGCATCGACGACGCCGAACCCAAGGCGGTGATCTCGGCCTCCTGCGGCGTGGAGCCGGGGCGGGTGGTGCCCTACAAGCCGCTGCTGGACTCGGCGATTGAACTGGCGCGCCACAAGCCGAGTTTCTGCATCATCAAGCAGCGCCCGCAGGCGGCGGCGGCGATGGCGGCCGGGCGCGATCATGACTGGGAGGCGGCGGTCGCAAACGCGCCGTTCAGCGAATGCGCGCCGGTGGGCGGGGCGGAGCCGGTGTATGTCCTCTACACCTCCGGCACCACCGGCGCGCCCAAGGGCGTGGTGCGCGCCAGCGGCGGGCATATGGTGGCGCTCGCCTGGTCGATGAAGAACATCTACGACATCGGCGCGGGCGAGGTGTTCTGGGCGGCGTCGGACGTGGGCTGGGTGGTCGGCCACAGCTACATCGTCTATGCGCCGCTGATCGTGGGCGCGACCACGATCCTTTTCGAGGGCAAGCCGGTCGGCACCCCCGATGCGGGCGTCTATTGGCGCGTGATCCAGGAGCACAAGGTCAAGGCGCTGTTCACCGCGCCGACCGCGCTGCGCGCCATCAAGCGCGACGACCCGGAGGGCAAGCTGGTCGCGCACTACGACATCGCCTCGCTCAAGACGCTGTTTCTGGCGGGGGAGCGCGCCGACCCCGACACCATCGTCTGGGCGCAAAAGGCGCTGGGCGTGCCGGTGATCGACCATTGGTGGCAGACCGAGACCGGCTGGGCCATCGCCGCCAACCCGGTCGGCATCGAGCTTTTGCCGGTCAAGCTGGGCTCACCCACCGTGCCGATGCCGGGTTATGACGTGGCGATCCTCGACGAGGGCGGCCATCCGGTTGCGCCGGGAACGCTGGGCGCGATCACGGTGAAGCTGCCGCTGCCGCCGGGCTGTCTGCCGACGCTGTGGCATGCCGACGAGCGGTTTCGCAAAGGCTATCTGAACGCTTTCCCCGGCTATTACGAGACCGGCGACGCGGGGATGATGGACGAGGACGGCTATCTCTACGTCATGGCGCGCACCGACGACGTGATCAACGTGGCCGGCCACCGCCTGTCCACCGGCGCGATGGAGGAGGTGCTGGCCAGCCATCACGACGTGGCCGAATGCGCGGTGATCGGCGCCCATGACGCGCTGAAAGGGCAGACGCCGGTAGGTTTCGTCTGCCTCAACACCGGCTGCGATCGCGACCCGGACGTGATCGCGGCGGAATGCGTGGCGCTGGTGCGCGACCGGATCGGCCCGGTGGCGGCGTTCAAGACCGCGATCGTGGTGGACCGGCTGCCAAAAACCCGCTCCGGCAAGGTGCTGCGCGGCGTCATGGCCAAGATGGCCGACGGCCAGCCGTGGAAGGCGCCCGCCACCATCGACGACATGGGCGTGCTCGACGAGATCGGCGCCGCGCTGAAATCGGCCGGCTTCGGCGGATCCGCATGACGTGCGGGCCTGCACGCGCGGCGGGTTCGGATAATTCTATGTTCGTTTACCTCTGGGCCCCTAGGGTTTGCGCAGGCTGACGGATGGCTGCTGCGAAAGCGGCGCGCGAGCGGGCGCGCCGCCATGCTGCCGCCCCGTTGCGCCGATCAAGTCTTGGCCTCGGAGAGAGATCGTGATTGCCTGTCAGCCTGAATGGTTCGCATCCGGCGCGGCGCGCCTGGGATGCGATGGTCACCGATAGGGATGCCTTTGAATGACGGCTGAAAAAACCCGGCCCGCCGCCACCGGCATCGCCTGGCTGCGCGACAAGCGCATCCTGCTGGCGGAGGACAACATCACCAACCAGATGGTGGCCACCCAGATGCTCGATGCGCTGGGCGCGCGGGTCGATGTGGCCAACGACGGCGCCGAGGCGCTGGAGATGATCGAGGTCAAGGCCTACGACTTGTTCCTGATCGACATCGAGATGCCGCGCGTCTCGGGCCTCGACGTGATCCGCTCGATCCGCAAGGCCGCCGCGCCGCTGTGCGACGCGCCGGTGATCGCCGTCACCGCCTATGCGCTGCGCGAGCATCGCGAGAAGATTTCCGAGGCCGGCGCCGACGGGCTGATCCCCAAGCCGCTGCTGGGCATCGAGCAGTTCGGGCGCGACATCGTGACCCTGGCCGACAAGTCCTATCAACGCGGCGTCGATGCGGACAGGCCGGCGGAGGAGCCTGCATCCGCCGATGAAGGCCCGGTGACGATGAGCGTTTTCAAGGCGCTGGAAGACTCCATCGGCCCCGAGGCGATGGCCGATCTGCTCGGCAAGATCGACATCGACCTCGGCCGCGCGGCCGATGAGGTGCGCACCGGCATGGCCGCGCTCGACAAGACCGCCATCGCGTCGGCGACCCATGTGCTGATCTCGGTGGCCGGCGCGATCGGCGCCGCCGATCTGCAAAGACTGGCGCAAAAGCTCAACGGCGCCGCGAGCGGGCGGGTGCAGGGCGACCTGCCGACGATGGTGACGGAGGCGCTCGACCAGATCGACGGCCTGCGCGCCTTTGTCGAGGCGCGGATCGCGCGCGCCAAGGGCTGACGCGCGGTGGCCGCCGCCGCGAGCGCCGTGCTGCTGGTTGAGGACACGCCTTCGCTGTCGCTCACCTATGAGATGCTGCTGACGCGCGGCGGCTATCGCGTGGAGTGCGCCTTCTCCGCCGCCGAGGCGCTGGACCGCCACGGGCGCGGCGCGCACCGCGTGGTTCTGCTCGACCTGATGCTGCCCGACGGCGACGGCATCGACGTGTTGCGCGCGATGCGGGCGGCCGACCCCGGCGTGCGGGCGATCGTGATGACCGCCAACGGCTCGATCAACCGCGCGGTCGAGGCGATGCGCGGCGGCGCCTTCGACTTTCTGGTGAAGCCGTTCGAGGACAACCGCCTGATGCGCGCGGTCGAGGCGGCCTGCGCCAGCGCTGATGACGCCGCCGCCCCCGATCCCGATCAGGCCGCCGCGCCGGGGAGCGGCTTTCACGGCTTCATCGGCGGTTCCGCGGCGATGCGCGAGATCTATGACGTGCTGCGCAGCGTCGGGCGGTCGTCGGCGACGGTGTTCGTCACCGGCGAGAGCGGCACCGGCAAGGAGGTCTGCGCCCAGGCGATCCATGCGCTGTCGCCGCGCCGGTCGGGGCCGTTCGTGGCGCTGAACTGCGGCGCCATTCCGCACGACCTGCTGGAATCGGAGGTGTTCGGCCATCTGAAGGGCGCCTTCACCGGCGCCATCGGCGACCGGCCCGGCGCGGCGGCGCTGGCGGACGGCGGCACGCTGTTTCTCGACGAGATCTGCGAGATGGACCCCGACCTGCAAACCAAGCTGTTGCGCTTCTTGCAGACCTCCTCGATCCAGCCGGTCGGCGCCTCGACGCCGCGCAAGGTGGACGTGCGCATCGTCTGCGCCACCAACCGAGACCCGCAGGCGGAGGTGGAGGTCGGGCGCTTTCGCGCCGATCTGTTCTATCGCCTGCACGTCGTGCCGGTGCATCTGCCGCCGCTGAACGCGCGCGGGCGCGACGTGATCGAGATCGCCGAGGCGCTGCTGGCCGACTATGCGCGCGAGGAGGGCAAGGCGTTCCGCCGCCTCAGCGCGCCGGTGGCGGCGGCGTTCCTGCGCTATCGCTGGCCGGGCAACATCCGCGAGCTGCAGAACGTGCTGCGCCATGTGGCGGTGCTGCGCGAGGGGGAGGAAGTGACGCTGGGGATGCTGCCGCCCCGGTTCAGCGAGGCGGCGGCGGTGGCGGCGCCGCCCACTGCGCCGCCCGATCCGGGCGACCTGCGCGCGTTGCTGCGCCCGCTGGTGGGCGCGCCGCTCGACCAGATCGAACGCGACTATATCGAGGCGACGCTCGACGCCTGCGAAGGCTCCGTCCCCCGCGCGGCGCGGATGCTCGACGTCAGCCCCTCCACGCTCTATCGCAAGGTCGAGGCCTGGCGCAAAGCCTGAGGCGGGGGGCCGCGCGCGCCACGGCCGACCTCCTGCGCGCCGCGCCACTTGCGTCGCGGCCCAAAACGGTGAACCTGTTCTTCATGGTTTCAGAGGCCCGAACGCGGCCCGCCGTCAGGGAGACTTTCATGCTGCGCACTCTCGCCCTCGCCGCCGCCTGCGCGGTCGTCGCCCTTGCGGCGGCGGCGCAAGGCTTCAAGCCCGCCGTGGTCTATGATCTGGGCGGCAAGTTCGACGGCAGCTTCAACGAGGCCGCCCACACCGGCGCCGAGCGGTTCAAGGCCGATACCGGCGTCGAGTATCGCGACTTCGAGATCCAGAACGACAGCCAGCGCGAACAGGCGCTGCGCCGCTTCGCCCGCGACGGCTATAACCCGGTGATCGCCATCGGCTTCAGCCACGGCGCGGCGATGGAGAAGGTCGCGGGAGAATTTCCCGACACCAAGTTCGGCATCGTCGATATGGTGGTGGACAAGCCCAACGTGCGCTCGATCCTGTTCAACGAGCATGAGGGCAGCTATCTGGTCGGCATCCTCGCCGCGATGGCGGCGGACGGCAAGCCGGTGGGCTTTGTCGGCGGCATGGACATTCCGCTGATCCGCAAGTTCGCCTGCGGCTATGTCGGCGGCGTCAAGTCGGTCGCCGATGTCGAGGTGTTCCAGAACATGACCGGCTCCACCGGCGCCGCGTGGAACGACCCGGTCAAGGGCGGCGAACTGGCGCAGAGCCAGATCTCGCGCGGCGCGGAGGTGATCTATCACGCCGCCGGCGGCACCGGGCGCGGCGTGCTGCAGGCGGCGGCGGACGCGGGCAAGCTGGGCATCGGCGTGGACAGCAACCAGAACGGCCTGCATCCGGGCAAGGTGCTGACCTCAATGGTCAAGCGCGTCGATGTGGCGGTGTATGACGCCTTCATGGACGTGAAGAACGATCAGTGGACCACCGGATTTTCGGTGCTGGGGCTGGCGCAGGACGGCGTGGCCTGGGCGCTGGACGACAACAACGCCAGTTTGATCACGCCCGAGATGAAGGCGGCGGTCGAGGCGGCGGCGGCGAAGATCGTGTCGGGCGAAGTGGTCGTGCACGACTACATGACCGACAGCGCCTGCCCCTACTGATGCGCGGCCTGCTGTTCGCGGCGGCGCTGGCGGCGACCGCCGCCGCCGCCGGCCCCGCCGTAAATCCGGCCATCGTCTATTCCACCGGCGGCAAGTTCGACGCCTCGTTCAACGAAAGCGCCGCCGCCGGGGCGAGCGCCTGGGCGACGGAGACCGAGCGCGCTGGCCGAGGTCGCGCCCGCCTATCCCGACACCCGCTTCACAATCATCGACGCGGTGGTCGACGCGCCCAACGTGCAGTCGGTGGTGTTTCGCGAGCACGAGGGCGCTTATGTGATCGGCGTTCTGGCGGGGCTGGCGTCGGAGAGCGGCGTGGTCGGCGTGGTCGGCGGCATGGACATCCCGCTGATCCGCCGCTTCGCCTGCGGCTACGCGCAGGGCGCGCGCGCGATCAACGCAGGCGTCGAGGTGCTGGTGAACATGGTGGGCGCCACCCCGGCGGCGTGGTCGGACGTCACGCGCGGGGCGGAGCTTGCGCGCGGCCAGATCGGCCGGGGCGCCGACGTGATCCTGCAGGCGGCGGGCGGCGCCGGGATCGGCGTGCTGCAGGCGGCGGCGGATGCGGGCGTGCTGGGCATCGGCACCGACAGCAACCAGAACGGCCTGCACCCCGGCGCGGTGCTGACCTCGATGCGCAAGCGCACCGATGTCGCCGTGCGCGCCGCGTTCGAGGACTGGGCGCCGGGCGTGCGCTCGCTGGGGCTCGCCGAGGGCGGCATGGACTGGGTGATCGACGCCAGCAACGCCGATCTGATCTCGCCGGAGATGAAGGCGGAGGCCGACGCGGCGGCGCAGGCCATCGCGCAGGGGCTGCTGAAGGTGCACGACAGCGCCACGGAGGGGCCGTGCCCGGCGCCATGACCGCCCCCGCCATGACCCCGCCCGCCATCGAACTGATCGGCATCGACAAGCGGTTCGGCGCCGTGCGCGCCAACCGCGACATCCACCTCAGCGTGGCGAAGGGCGAGATCCACGGCATCGTCGGCGAGAACGGCGCCGGGAAATCGACGCTGATGAGCATCCTCTACGGCTTCTACCAGGCCGACGCGGGCGAGATCCGCGTCAACGGCGCGCGCGTGGAGATCCCCGACAGCCAGGCCGCGATCCGCGCCGGGATCGGCATGGTGCACCAGCATTTCATGCTGGTGGCGCCGTTCACGGTGCTGGAGAACGTGATGCTGGGCGCGGAGGGCGGCGCGCTGCTGAACCGGGGCCGGGCGGCGGCGCGCACGCAACTTGAGGCGCTGGCGCGCGACTATGGCCTGACGGTGGACCCCGACGCGGTGGTGGACGACCTTCCGGTGGGCCTGCAACAGCGCGTCGAGATATTGAAGGCGCTGTTTCGCGGCGCCGAGATCCTGATCCTCGACGAGCCGACCGGCGTGCTGACGCCCGAGGAGGCGGACCACCTGTTCCGCATCCTTGGCCGGTTGCGCGACGAGGGCAAGACGGTGATCCTGATCACCCACAAGCTGCGCGAGATCATGGCGATCACCGACGCGGTCAGCGTGATGCGGCGCGGCGAGATGGTCGCGACGTTCCGCACCAGTCAGACCTCGGTCGAGCAACTGGCCGAACAGATGGTCGGCCGCCGCGTGCTGCTGACGGTGGAGAAAGGCCCCGCCAGCCCCGGCCCCGTGCGTCTGTCGGTGGAGGGCGCCCGCGTGGTCGATGCGCAGGGCGTGGAGCGGCTGCGCGGCGTCAGCCTCACGGTGCGCGCGGGCGAGATCGTCGGCATCGCGGGCGTCAGCGGCAACGGCCAGAGCGAATTGCTGGAGGCTGTCGCGGGCATCCGCAAGCTGACCTCGGGCGTGATCCGCGTCGGCGATACGGTGATGACGCCCGACCCGGCGGCGGCGCGGCGGCTGAAGCTCGCCCATGTCCCCGAGGACCGCCAGCACACCGGGCTGGTGACGGCGTTTCAGGCGCGCGAGAACAGCATCCTGGGCTATCAGGGCGGCGTGAC
>Ga0210044_10007648_pt1 | contig 13703 bp, 10 predicted proteins | sample CryGey13umfilter_2_FD_183959 | JGI IMG/M metagenome (GOLD analysis project Ga0210044, IMG submission 183959) | Groundwater microbial communities from aquifer in Utah, USA - Crystal Geyser 4/9/14 3 um filter (SPAdes) (version 2) | ecosystem: Environmental > Aquatic > Deep subsurface >... | reverse complement strand
AACGGCTGGCAACATGACGCAGTGCGGGCGGTGCAAAAAAAACTGGCCACGCTGACCGGGATGGAAGGTGTAGAGGTGGTGGAGGCCACCCAGGCAAACGCCCACGCCGCCCGCCGTATCTGCCGACACTTCGGGGCCGGACACGGCCTCATCAGACCACCCGAGGAGACCATTGAACTGGGCGGGGAACCCGAACCCGCTGTCGCCGAAGCCGAAGCGGCAATCCCCCGCTACGACCCGACCCTCCAACTCAATATCCTGCGCGACATGACGGCCATTGGTCATGAGCGACCGGACTTCAACCTCCTTCTGCAAATGGCCCTGGAAGGCATTTACCGCGGGATCGGCATGGACCGGGCACTTTTCGCCCTGGTGGGCGACGGCCACCGGGAGATCCGGGCTAAATTCGCGCTTGGGGTCCAAGCCCAGCATATGCTGGAGGTGTTCTGTTTCCCGCTTACCGCGAAAAAACCAAACATTTTTCAAGAGGCGTTGAACACCAAACAGGGGATCTGGGTTGGCAAGCCCGGCCAGCCCTTCCTGGACATCGATCGCGAAATTGTCAGCAAATTGGGCAGATCCGCCTTTTTCGTCATGCCGGTCATGTTGGGCGACAAGAGCTTCGGCCTCTTCTATGCCGACCGGATGCCCAGCGGCCGGCCCCTCGATCAGCAGAGCTTCGAAAATTTTGAGTATTTTGCCCTCCAGACCAGCCTGATCCTGGACCATATCACCCGTCGCCAAAAACATTGAACCGGCATGCCAGTTGAGGGAACATCCATGCTTAACTAAAAGTAGCAGCTTAATATATTTTCGAACAGCAATCCTGCTCTGACTGACTTGCTTCCCCACAGCTCTGTCCAGTACCTTAACCAACCTTGGCGCTATCTCCAACCGAACCGACGCGAACAGATCCATCAACATACTCGCCAAAAATGGGGGTGCGGCAAAGCCCTTGAGCGGGTATACTCTGGCCCCATGATTATAAGGAAAAAGACGCGGCAGATCATGGTTGGCAACGTGCCGGTGGGCGGCGACGCGCCGGTGGCGGTGCAGTCCATGACCAATACCGACACCCGGGATGTCGCGGCCACCGTGGCCCAGATCAAAAGGCTGGAGGCGGCGGGCTGCGAGATCATCCGGGTCGCGGTTCTGGACCTGGAGGCGGCCGCGGCCCTGCCGGCCATTCAGGAGCGCATCAGTATCCCGCTCATTGCCGACATCCATTTTGATCACCGACTGGCCGTAGCCTGTATCGAGCACGGCGCCAGGGCCATCCGCATCAACCCCGGCAATATCGGCGGCCCGGAAAAGCTTTCCCGGGTGGTGAACGCGGCAAAACTCCACCACGTGCCCATCCGGGTGGGGGTAAACTCCGGGTCGGTGGAAAAGGACATTCTCAAAAAACATGGCCACCCCACCCCGGCCGCCCTGGTGGAGAGCGGCCTGCGCAACGTCCGGCTGCTGGAGGAGATGGGCTTTGACCAGATCAAGGTCTCCATTAAAAGCTCCGACGCCATGACCACCGTGGCGGCCTACCGGCTGCTGGCCGGGCAATGCGACTACCCGCTGCATCTCGGGGTCACTGAGGCCGGGGGGCTCATCGCCGGCACGGTGAAGTCATCCGTGGCCCTTGGCCTCCTTCTGGCCGACGGCATCGGCGACACCCTGCGCATCTCGCTCACCCGCGACCCTGTCGAGGAGATCCGGGTGGCCTACGAACTCCTGCGCGCCCTGCACATCCGCGAACGTGGTCCGGAACTCATCTCCTGCCCCACCTGCGGCCGCTGCCAGATCAACCTCTTCCCCCTGGCCGAGGCCGTGGAACGCCACATCCAGACCATGACCACCCAGCTCAAGGTGGCGGTGATGGGCTGCGTGGTGAACGGCCCGGGCGAGGCCCGCGAGGCCGACATAGGCGTGGCCGGCGGCCACGGGGTCGGCATCATCTTCAAGCACGGCAAGGTGTTCAAGAAGGTGCCGGAAGCGGAGCTGATGGAAGTTTTTTTGGAGGAGTTAGACAAAGCTGAAAGCTCAAAGCTGAAAGCTCAAAGCTCAAGGTAAAAAAAGACCATTTTACGGTTCTTGCGTATATTTTGCCCGTAAACCTAAACGTCCAAGTACCATAGACTTTCAGCTTTGAGCTTTCACCTTTCAGCTCAATCCGCTTTCAGCTAAAAAGGAACTCACCATGCGCTACTCACAACTGCTTCTCCCCACCCTGAAGGAGACGCCGGCCGAGGCCGAAATCGCCAGCCACCAACTCCTGCTGCGGGCCGGCTTTATCCGCAAGCTCACCGCCGGGGTCTACGCTTACCTGCCGCTGGGGCTTCGGACCCTGCGCAAGATCGAAGCAATTGTCCGCCAGGAGATGAACCGAGCCGGCGCCCAAGAGTTGCTGCTGCCCATGGTGCAGCCCGCCGACCTGTGGAAGGAATCGGGGCGCTGGGAAAAGTACGGACCCGAACTGCTGCGCTTCGTGGACCGCCACCAGCGCGAGAGTTGCCTGGGGCCCACCCACGAAGAGGTGATTACCGACCTGGTGCGCATGAACGTCCACTCCTACAAGGATCTGCCCCTGAACCTCTACCAGATCCAGACCAAGTTCAGGGATGAGATCAGACCGCGCTTCGGCCTCATGCGGGGCCGCGAGTTCGTCATGAAGGACGGCTACTCCTTTGACGCCAGCGAGGCGGCGGCCGGGGTCACCTATAATAAAATGAAGGAGACCTACAGCCGCATCTTTGCCCGCTGCGGCCTCTCCTGCCGGGCCGTGGAGGCCGACACCGGCACCATCGGCGGCAACTTTTCCCACGAATTCATGGTGCTGGCCGCCACCGGCGAGGACACCATTGTGGTCTGCACGGCCTGCGACTATGCCGCCAACATGGAAAAGGCCGCCTGCCCGGCCCCTGCACTTACCGCTGCAAAGCCGGCGCCGCTGGAACTGGAGAGGATCGCCACCCCGGGTAAAAAGACGGTTGACGAGGTCACCACCTTTCTGGGCATCACCCCGGACCAACTCGTTAAGACCATGATCTACCTGGCCGACGGCAAACCGGTGGCCGCCTTGGTGCGCGGCGATCACGAGGTGCAGCCCGTGAAGCTCAAGAACCTTATGGGCGCCGTGGATGTCGAGCTGGCCAGCGAGGATACGGTACGCAAGGTCTGCGGCCTGGCCCCCGGCTCACTTGGGCCCATGGGTCTCACCATGCCGGTGGTGGCCGACCACCAAGTCATGGCCATGGCGAACATGGTGACCGGCGCCAACCAGGATGGCGTTCATCTTAAAAATGTGAACCAGGGGCGGGATTTCCCTGTCGCCCTTGCGGGCGACCTCCGCATGGCCACCGCCGCCGACCCTTGCCCGCATTGCCACGGCCGGCTCGAACTGCCCCGCGGCATCGAGGTAGGTCACATCTTCAAGCTGGGCACCAGTTACAGCGAGGCCCTGCAGGCCACCTTTTTGGACGACCAGGGCAAAAGGCAACCATTTGTCATGGGCTGCTACGGGATTGGCGTGTCCCGCTGCATAGCGGCGGCCATCGAACAAAACCACGACGACAACGGCATCATCTTCCCGCTGCCGATCGCGCCCTTCCAGGTGATCCTGCTCTCCCTCTCGGTGAAGGATGCCGAAGTGACCAAGGCAGCGGATACCCTTTACGAGGAATTAATGAAGCGCGGCATCGAGACCCTCTACGACGACCGCAACGAACGGCCCGGCATAAAGTTCAAGGACGCGGACCTCATCGGCATCCCCCTGCGGGTCATGGTGGGCAAGCGCTTTATTGAGGCGGGCGAGGTGGAAATCAAACACCGCGGCAGCGGCGCGACCGAGGCCCTGCCCATGGCCGGGGCAGCCGACGCCCTGGCGGCCATGCTCGACCGTCTCATGGCCGGCGCCACCAAGGGCTAAGGACTGGCCCATGCTCCCCGACACCTTGCCGGACGCCCACCACGTCACCTTGCAGCAGATCATCGACCGGGTGCATGAGTATATGCCCGGCGAGGACCTCACCGTGCTTGACAAGGCGTATGCCTATGCCAAAAAGGTGCATGCCGACAAGAAGCGCATCTCCGGCCACTCCTATATGTCGCATCTGCTGGCCGTGGGGCTCACCCTGGCCACCATGCGGCTCGACCTGCCCACCATCACCGCCGGCCTGCTGCACGGCACCCTGAAGGAACATTCGGCCGGCTCCTCCTCCAAGGAGGAAATGGAGGAGCTCTTCGGCGCCGACGTGGTCGCCATTATCAACGGCAACACCAAGATCACCAACGTCACCTTCAACAGTCGCATGGCCCTGCAGGCGGAAAACGTCCGCAAGATGTTTCTGGCCATGAGCGCCGATATCCGGGTGCTGCTGGTAAAACTGGCCGACCGGCGGCACGACATGCAGACCCTGCAGTATCTGCCCGCCCACCGCCAGGCCGAGGTTTCCCGGGAAACCATGGACCTCTATGCCCCCCTGGCCAGCCGCCTGGGTATCGACTGGCTCAAGCGGGAGCTGGAGGATCTGGCCTTTTCCTTCATCAACCCGACGGAATACCGGGAACTGGCCACCAAAATCAAGACCTCGGTGGCCGAGCGCCAGATCTATGTGGACCGGATCAAAAAGCTGCTCTCCGAAAAGCTCACGGCCCACGGGCTGCATGATTTTCATATTCTCGGCCGGCCCAAGCATCTTTACTCCATCCACCGAAAACTCCTCGCCCAGAAGATCCCCCTGGAAAAGGTCTACGACAAGGTGGCCTTCCGCATCATCGTTCAAACCATGGGCGAGTGCTACGAGGTGCTGGGCCTGGTCCACTCCCTGTGGGCGCCGGTGAGCGGCCGGTTCAAGGATTTTATCAGCACGCCCAAGTCCAACATGTACCAGTCGCTCCACACCTCGGTGGTAGGGCCGGACGGCGAATTCATGGAGATCCAGATCCGTACCGAGGAGATGGACCAGGTGGCCAAGGAGGGCATCGCCGCTCATTGGGCCTACAAGGAAGGCCGGGCCGTTAGCCAGAAGGACGCCCACCTCTTCCAGTGGCTAAAGCAGCTCATCCAGGAACTCAAGGATCTAAAGGATCCGCGGGAATTTCTCGAGGCGGTCAAGACCGAGGTGCGCAGCGCCCAGGTGTATGTGCTCACCCCGGGCGGCGAGGTAAAGGAACTGCCCCTGGACGCCACGCCCCTGGATTTCGCTTACAGCATTCACAGCAAGGTGGGAGACCACTGCGTCGGCGCCAAGGTCAACGGCCGCATCGTCCCCCTGCGTCATGCGCTCCAGAATGGCGACCTGGTGGAAATCATCACCTCGGCCAAGCAGCAACCAAGCCGCGCCTGGCTTTCCATCATCAAAACCAGCCGGGCCCGCAGCCACATCCGTAACTGGCTGAACCGCGAGGAAAAGGAACGCAGCCTGGAACTGGGCCGCGAACTGGTCGAGCGCGAACTTCGCAAGCACGGCATCAGCCTGAAAAAGGAGAGCCGGTCCGGGCATTTTCAGGAAACTTTGAAGACGCTTGGTTGCAGCACGCTGGAGGAACTCTTAAGGAAGGCGGCCTACGGCAAGATCACCACCCAGGCCATAATCGAGGCCCTGCGCCCCGAGGAGCCCAGGGAGGAAGAGAAGCTGACGGGGGAGCCGGCAAAACCGGCCGCACCCCAAAAACCGGCGAAGGACGGGGGCATCACCATCGACGGCATCGGCGATATCCTGGTGAAGATCAGCCGGTGTTGCATGCCGGTACCAGGCGATGACATCATGGGGTTCATCACCGCCGGCCGGGGCATCTCCATCCACAAGGTGAATTGCCCCAACTTCCTGGCCACCGACCCCCGGCGCCATGTCGAGGTCAACTGGACCAGCGCGACGCGTGCCGTGCACCGGTCGCAGATCCACATCACCGCCAACGACAAGAAGGGGTTGATCGCCTCGGTTTCCAAGGCGATCAGCACCAACGACGCCAATATCATTCACTTGGAGGCCACCTCCACGGAAGAACATCTGGCCAAGCTGACCATGGACGTGGAGGTGGAGGATCTGAAACACCTCAACAGCCTTCTGCAACAACTGCGGCAGTTGGAAGAGGTGATTACGGTAGAGAGGAAGTAACGGAGGTCCGGACGGGATGGGGCGGAGCCACCCCCCGTAGTGCCATATAACGCTTACAGTAGCGGATAAAGTCGTTTCAGGAAGGAGCGGCTTATCTCGATGTGTGCCCTCATCCCCGGCTCATGTGTTTGCCACTCAGTAGGGTGCGCCGTGCGCACCAGCAAGCATAATTGGGGCGCACGGCGCACCCTGCAATATCACGTCGAGTTACGGCACAAAACCACCTGACCCGGCCATATCAATGCGAAGCGCATAATCTTCCATGCTACTAGACGGCACCCGCTCAGGAAACACCCTTGACCGCAGGCTTGATCACGGCGCCGGAGCGAATGCAGCGGGTGCAAACCCGCACCGACATGCCATTGCCGCCAGACCCGGCCATTCTCACCTTCTGCAGATTAGGCAACCACCGGCGGCGGTTCTTATTGTGGGCATGGCTGACGTTATTGCCGGTTACCGGCCCCTTGCCACATATATCGCACACTTTGGCCATGATGACAGTTCTCCTTTCTGGCTGCGAAACTAAAAGAATCCGCTTTTATACCTTTTCTCTTGGCCCGGGGCAAGCATTTTATTACCGAAATCTCCTGGTCCAGGCCGTGACCCGCGCCGGATCACCATTTTTAATTGACTTTGTACCACAAAGGATGGTATCGCTTGCATTCGTATTTTCCCTGGGTCGCCCCGCTTTTCCAAGGTTTCCCATCACCCGAACGTACCCATTGGCATGAAACAGAAAGACAACCCCATCATCGCCTTTTTTGCCTCGGTGAGCCTGGCCCTCTTTGTCCTGTTCATCCTGGCCGTCACCTCCATCATTGGCACGGTAATCCCCCAGAACGAGACGCCAGACAAATACATCCAATTTTATGGCGAGAAATGGAGTACGATCTTCCATGCCCTGAACATCACCGACATGTATCACTCCTGGTGGTTCCTGAGCCTGCTCGCTTTGCTCTCGATCAACCTCGTGGTCTGCACCCTGAAACGCCTGCCCCACGTCTGGCAGACCGTGATGCAGGACAACCTGGAGACCCCTGCCACCAGGCTTAACAAGATGACTCCCGGCCGCACCTTTGTCTTCAACGGTCCGGTCGGCGAGGCGGCGGCCGCGGCCCGCGCCTTGCTCGCCAAGACCAGCCGTCGGATTCGGGAAAAGTCCACCAACACCGAGACCCTGCTTTTCACCCAGAAGGGGGCGTGGACCAGATTCGGCGTCTACGCCGTGCACACCAGCATCCTGATTATCTTTATCGGCGCCATCATCGGCACGCTTTACGGCTTCAAGGCCTTTGTCATGCTGCCGGCCGGCGCGACCACCGACCACGTCTATGAAACCGGCGGCAACCGGACAATTCCCCTGGGCTTCGACCTGCGTTGCGAGCAGTTCACCCTGACCCTCTACGACACCGGATCACCCAAGGAATTCCGCTCCGAGCTTACCATCCTGAAGGATAAAACCGAGCTGCTCAGGAAATCCATCGTGGTCAACGATCCCCTGTCCTTCCAAGGGCTGACCTTTTATCAGGCCAGTTACCAGCCCATTGAAGGCCAGCTCTTCGCCCAACTCAAAAACACCCGTACCGGAGTTTCCACCGGCCTGCCCATGAAACCACGCACCGAGGTTTCATGGCCCGGCGAGGGGGTGCGCTTCGGTGTGGTCAATTTTGAAGAGACCGCCAACAAAACCGGCTACCGTTTTAAGATCTGGTTCACCGACGGCCCTGAAACGCCCTCGGAGTTCTGGATGGATTTAGGGGCCACCGCCAAGATCGAACGACCCGGCGCGACCTACGACTTCACCCTTACCCAGCATTTCGCCACCGGCCTCCAGGTGGCCAAGGACCCTGGCGTCTGGTGGGTCTATATCGGTTGCGGCCTCATGCTTACCGGCATCACGGTGGCCTTCTTTCTTTCCCACCGCCGCATTTGGATACTGGTGACCACGGAGCACGACCGGACCGAAGTGCTGGTCTGCGGCGGCGCCAACAAGAACAAACTCGGCTTTGAAAAGGACTTCAACGCCCTCATCGCCCGTTTCGCCAACCACGCACAGTTCACGTCACAAGGGTGATATCATGGACAGCTCACAACTCCTTGGCATAACCACCTTCATCCTCCTGGCCGCCTCGGCCCTCTATATCGGGCTGTTCATCTTTCGGGTACAAGGCCTGGGGGTGGCGGCCACGGCGCTGACCATCGTCGGACTGCTGACCGAGACCGCCGGCATCATCCTGCGCTGGATGGAGTCCTACCGCATGGGCATCGGCCATGCGCCGCTCTCCAACATGTACGAATCTTTGATTTTTTTCGCCTGGAGCATCATCGTCCTTTACCTGTTCATCGAATTCAGATTCAAAAACCGGATGATTGGTGCCTTTGTAATGCCCTTCGCCTTCCTGGGCATGGCTTACGGCTCCTATGCCACGGAGTTCAGCCGGGAGATCACCCCGCTGATCCCGGCCCTGCAGTCCAACTGGCTCATCGCCCATGTCATCGCCTGCTTCATCGGCTACGCCGCCTTTGCCGTGGCCTGTGGCCTGGGCATCATGTATCTGATGAAAGCACGCTCCCAGGAAAAAGTCGGCGGCCGGGCAACCGGCGGGCTGCTGGAGTCTCTGCCCGCTCTCAGACAGATCGACGACCTCACCCACAAGACCATCCTCTTCGGTTTCCTCTGGCTGTCGGCCGGCATCATCACCGGCGCCATCTGGGCCAATTCGGCCTGGGGCACTTACTGGAGCTGGGATCCCAAGGAGACCTGGAGCATCATCACCTGGTTCATCTACGGCGCCACCCTGCACGCCCGCTTTACCAAAGGCTGGGGCGGTAAACGCATCGCCTGGCTGGCGATCATCGGTCTGCTGTCGGTGGTCTTCACTTACTATGGGGTAAACTTTCTGCTCTCCGGCCTGCACAGTTACGGCGGCAGATGATTTTCAGCCTGTTCTTCCTGCTTGACATTGGCTGGCAGGGGGGCTATAAAAGCATCAATTTGTGGAATGTCCCTTCCTGGGACTGATCGTGTTTATTTCGTAATCTGCAAAAGGGAGAAAGGTATGTTGAAAAAATCTGTGTTTTTCGCCGCTGCACTGTCCTGCATGATGACCTTTGCCTTTACCGGCGCCGCCATGGCCGCTGGCAATGGTCCCGAGACGATCACCCTCCAAACGGCCGCGGCCAAGAAGCCTGCGGTCTTCCCGCACAAAAAGCATCAAGACATGGGGATCAAGTGCGCCCAGTGCCATCACATAGCGGGCGCCGATGGCAAGCAAGCCCCTCTGCCCGAGGGCCAGGCCCCGGCCAAGTGCGAAACCTGCCACAACGACAAGATGGCCAACGCCAAGCTCAACAGTTTCATGCTGATCGGCCACGAGCGTTGCAAGGGCTGCCATAAAGCCGGTTTCAACGGCAAGAATGGCCCGACCACCAAGTGTGATGGCTGCCATCCCAAGAAGTAAGCACGCCAGACTTGTCCGGCGATTACTGGATAAACTACGAAAGGGCTGCTCTCCTGAGCAGCCCTTTCGTTTTTGTCCTTACTTATCGACCAGCACTGCACGGTGACGCGCCAAACTCATAACCAGGCCGGTGACACCCCGGCCAGACGGCCCAGCCGTCCCCCCAGAATATGGAGCCAGAACCAGCTTATCGTGCTGATCCTGGTCATAGGCGGGCTGCTCACCTCCAGCATCGCCGCGGTCCTCGCCCTCTTCATCTCCCTGCAGATCCCCAGCATTCGCACCCTGTCCGACTACCGGCCGCCCCTGACCACCCTGGTCCTGGACCGCAAAGGCGCGGTGGTGGACCGGATCTTTCAGGAAAATCGCTATCTGGTTACCCTGGCCGACCTGCCCGAGCTGCTGCCCAAGGCCTTTCTGGCGGCGGAGGACGCCCGCTTCTTCCAGCACGGCGGCGTGGATGCCTGGTCGGTGCTGCGGGCCCTGGTCAACAACCTTACCTCTGGCAACCATACCCACCAAGGCGGCAGCACCATCACTCAGCAGGTGGCTCGTTCGCTTCTGCTCACCCCGGAAAAGACCTATTCCCGCAAGGTCAAGGAGGCCATTCTCGCCTATCGCATCGACCGGGCCTTCGACAAGAAAGAGATCCTGGCCATCTACCTGAATCAGATCTATTTCGGCGAAGGGGCATACGGGGTCGAGGCCGCGGCCCGCACCTATTTCGGCCGATCGGCCCGGGAACTTTCCCTGGGCGAGATGGCCATGCTGGCCGGCCTGCCGCAGGCACCCAGCCGATACGCACCCTTCAGGCATTTCGACCTGGCCAAAAAACGGCAGGCCTATGTCTTAAACCGCATGGCGGAAGACGGTTATATCACCCCGACCGCGGCCCGCAAGGCCTTCAATCAGCCCCTGCTCTGGGGCCCTCCCCTGGCGAGGAAACCGGAACACCAGTACTTTCTACAGCAGATACGTAACCTGGTACAGAACAAGTATGGCGCCGATCTCCTGGCCACCGGCGGCCTCGTCATCCGTACCTCCCTGGACCAGGAGATGCAGGCCGTGGCCGTGCAGGCCATGCGCTACGGGATTGCGGCCTGGCAGGCAAGGCACCAGGACGACCAGTCAACCGGTTTGCCCCAGGCCGCCCTGGTGGCCCTGGAACCGCGGAGCGGCAAGATCCGCGCCCTCATGGGTGGCGTTGATTTTTCCGGAAGCCAGTTCGACCGGGCCGTGCAGGCCAGGCGCCAGCCCGGCTCGGCCTTTAAGCCCTTCATTTACGCAATCGCCTTGGAGCAAGGCATGACGCCGGGCACCATCCTCCTGGACGAACCACTGACCCTGCCTGGCGCCAAGGCCGGCGAGGTCTGGCAGCCGGAAAATTACAGCGGCGAGCATTACGGCCCCACCACCCTGCGTGACGGGCTGATCCACTCTCGCAACATCGTCACCATCAAAATGTTGCAACAGGTCGGAATCAAGCCGGTGGTGGCCCTGGCCCGCCGCCTGGGGATCGCGTCACCGCTGACCCCGACCCTTTCCCTGGCCCTGGGCACCTCCGAGGTCTCCCTGCTTGAACTGACCGGGGCATACGCCGGTTTCGCCAATGGCGGCAAGGCCATCGCCCCAATGTTCATCGACTCCATCACCGATGCCCAGGACCATGTCCTGGAAGAAAACCAGCCAAACCAGACCCAGGCCCTCTCACCCCAGGCCGCCTTCCAAGTCACCCATCTCATGGAAAAGGTCATCCTGGAGGGCACCGGCCGCCAGGCCCAGGGCCTGCAAAGCGCGGCCGCCGGCAAGACCGGCACCACCGACAGCAACATGGATGCCTGGTTCGTGGGCTACACGCCCAACCTGGTGACCGGCGTGTGGATGGGGTTTGACCGGAAAAAATCCCTGGGCCGCCTGGAAACCGGCGGCCGGGCCGCGGCGCCGGTCTGGCGATATTTCATGGGGCAGGCGGAAACGGCCCTGCCAAAAGAGGAGTTCGTGGCACCGGCAGGCATTAGCATCCAGCCCATAAATCTGGAAACCGGCGAACCGACCGAGGAGACGACTGGCAATGTCTCCCTGGAGGCCTTCCGTCAGACCGTCCCCGAGGATAAGAACGGGGAGGCGGACCAATAGTGATCAGGCCTTGGCAGTTTTTTTCGGCAGATTGGCCAGCTCGTCCTGGGCCTTGTGCACCAAGGTAAACCGGGCGGCCAAGGCCGAGGACAACGCGTCTGGTGACTGGCCCTCCGGGCCGGTCACCCGGATGGCCACCCGCTTCATGCCGGTCGGCGCGTCCAGAAAAGAGGTCAGGATGCTGATGATCCGCATGTGAAAGTCCCGCAGCAGGCCGGTCACCGCGGTCACCGAGCCCGGCTGGTCGGGCAGGTCAAAGACATACTGGATGGTGTTGTCCCGGATGCCGGTGGCGTGAATGAAGCCACGCAGCACGTCGGTTTCACTCAAAAGCCCAATCAGCCCGCCCTGCCGGTCCTTGACCACCACGCCGGAGATGGTGTTTTCCAGCATGACCAGGGCCGCCTTTTCCAAGGAATCATCGCCGTAGAGAAACAGGGGATCCGGGGTCATGACGTCCTTCACCCGCATCTCCGAGAGGAAATAGTAAAGTTCGTGGATATCCTGGGAGGTAGTCTTGGACGGCGAGGCATCCTTGACGTCCCGGTCGGTGATAATGCCGGTCACCTGCCCCCGGGCCATCACCGGCAGCCGGCGGATGTGTTTTTCCTTCATGATCCTGGTGACCCGCATAAGGGAAGCGTCTTCATCCACGGTCTGTATATCCTTGGCCATCCAATCAGCGATCAGCATGGACTTGTGTTCTCCAGTTGCACAGGGATAAGCGAAGTCGAATCCTTATAGCCGATTCCGCCGGCTCATGCAAGGAGGGTGGGGCATTGAAATAGATTGACACGACCAGCCTTCAGGATAGATTCCATGCTCAACCGCCATGACCTCCGCCCCATTGCCCAAGAATGAACTCGACCGCCTGCTGGCCTACCTGGCCCATGAGGACGACTTTGTCTTTCTAGAGACCACCCGGATCACGGCCGATGAACATCGTTCCTGGCTCTTCCGGCAGCCGGTGGACCGCCTGCTCTGCACCGCGGCCGATAAGCCTGCCGAGTTTTTCAGCAAGGCCCGGTCCGCCCTCGACCAAGGCCATTATCTGGCCGGCTGGTTTGCCTACGAGTTTGGCGAGATGCTGGAGCCCTCCCTGGCCCGGCGCTCCGCCATGGCCCCGGACACGGTGCTGGCCGATTTCGGCGTCTTTCCCACCCCCCACATCTTCGACCACGCCACCGGGACATTCACCGGCGCCGGTCCCTGGCCCCTGGCCCCGGCCAGGGAGGCGAGCGATTATGCCGTGACCAACCCGCGGCTTAACGAAACCCGCGAACGTTATCTGGCCAGCATCGCCCGCATCAAGGCCTACATCGAAAATGGCGATACCTACCAGGTCAACTACACCCTGAAGTATCTCTTTGATTTTCACGGCGCCGCCACGGCCCTTTACACAGCGTTACGCCGCAGCCAGTCGGTGTCCTACGGCGCCTTGCTGAGCGGCAACGGACAGCGCATCCTTTCCTGCTCACCTGAACTCTTCTTCCGACGCCAGGGCGACCGCTGCACGGTGCGGCCGATGAAGGGCACCATGGTGCGGGGCCGGACCACGTCCGAGGACACCGCCCTGGCCAGCCGACTCCGGAACGACCCCAAGAACCGCAGTGAGAATATCATGATTGTCGACCTGCTGCGCAACGATCTGGGGCGCCTAAGCCGCAGCGGCTCGATAGCGGTCACCGACCTGTTCACCGTGGAAACTTACGAGACCGTACACCAGATGACCTCAACCATCCAAAGCCGCCTGCGCCCCATGCTGGGTCTGGAGGAATTTTCCCGCGCCCTCTTCCCCTGCGGCTCGGTGACCGGCGCCCCGAAGATCCGCACCATGGAGATCATTCGGGAGCTGGAGAGCGCCCCGCGCGGCGTCTACACCGGCGGCATCGGCTTTTTTACCCCGGCCGGCGATGGCGTCTTCAGCGTGCCCATCCGCACCGTGGTGCTTAAGAACGGGCAGGGCGAAATGGGCATCGGCTCCGGGGTGGTCGCC
>Ga0210044_10007646_pt1 | contig 13706 bp, 11 predicted proteins | sample CryGey13umfilter_2_FD_183959 | JGI IMG/M metagenome (GOLD analysis project Ga0210044, IMG submission 183959) | Groundwater microbial communities from aquifer in Utah, USA - Crystal Geyser 4/9/14 3 um filter (SPAdes) (version 2) | ecosystem: Environmental > Aquatic > Deep subsurface >... | reverse complement strand
CCCATTTGATCCTGTATCGCAGGATACTTGGAAAGCAGCTTCCAGGAATACAAGCTTGATCCTTTCCATCTGCATCGCCACCCTCAACCGGGCGCGGTTCCTCAAGGAAACGCTCGAAAGCATCCTGAACCAGGCAAGCGACGAGGTCGAGGTCGTCATCGTGGACGGCGCGTCTTCGGACGGCACGGGAGAAGTCGTCCGCGGTTTGCAGCGGAGATTCCCCTGCATACGGTACCTACGCCGCGAAAAAGCGATGGGGGTGGACCGGGACTTCGATGCCGCCGTTCAACACGCCGGTGGCGAGTATTGCTGGCTGTTGTGCGACGATGACCTGCTGAAACCCGAGGCGGTCGCGAAAGTCCTTTCCGGGGCACGACGTGGGCACAGCCTTCTTGTCGTCAATGCCGACGTGTGGAATGCCGGCTATTCAAAGCTCCTCGAGGATGGAAGGATGAAGATCGACGGGGATCGCGTCTACCCTTCCACTGGCATCGAAACGCTCTTCGTCGACACGGCAAAATACCTGACGTTCATCGGAGGGGTCGTCATCCGAAGGGATCTCTGGTTAGCGCGGGAGCGGGAGCGATATTTCGGTACCGAATTCGTCCATGTCGGCGTGATCTTCCAGGCTCCGCTGCCCGGGACCACGTTGGTGATTTCGAAACCCCTGATCTCCATCCGGTACGGCATGGCGCATTGGACAGAGAGAAGCTTCGACATCTGGATGTTCAAGTGGCCGGAACTCGTATGGTCGCTTCCGGGTATTTCCGATGACGCGAAACACCGCGTCACACCAAGGGAACCTTGGAAAATCCTCAAAACCCTGCTTACTTTCCGTGCCATGGGAGCATATTCGTCCAAGGCATATCATGATAAAGTCAGAGCCCGGACGATGGGTTGGGCCCAACGCGCGGTCCCATTCCTGGTTTCCATCCTTCCCGGGAGAATATTGAATTTCCTGGGGATCGCGTATTTTTTCTGTTTCCACCGCCAGGCGCTCATGCCGCTCGTGGATCTGATGAACAGCCGATTCTGTTTTTTCCCAAGAACCAAGGAAGGAAAAGATTTCAATTAAATGAAACCGCGTATTAACATCGATTGAGTCCGATGACGACCTTTCCGTTTGACTCATAAGGAAATACGATGCCGACAGCGCTCATAACCGGCGTAGGCGGTCAGGACGGATCGTACCTTACCGAGTTCCTGCTGGACAAGGGGTACCGGGTAGTCGGTACGGTTCCGGACGGCCAGCCCGCCAACATCGACCGGATCCGCCACCTCCTGGACCGAATCGAGATCGTCCGGGACGACCTGCTCGATCAGGAGCGCCTCGAAAAAATCTTTCTCGATCACCGGCCGGACGAGGTATACAACTTCGCCGCCAACTCGGTCCTCGCGGCGTCGTTCCGGCAACCCATCCTTGCCACCATGGTGCTCGCGATGGGCGTCACGCGGATCCTCGAGGCGATCCGGAAGGTCACCCCGAAAGCCCGGTTCTTCCAGGCCTCCAGCAGCGAGATCTTCGGGAAACCGGCCGAAGTCCCGCAATCGGAGACGACGCCGTTCCATCCTCGCAACCCGTACGGTGTCTCCAAAGTGTACGGCCACCTGATGGCGATGACCTACCGCGAGAATTACGGCCTCTACGCCTGCTCCGGCATCCTGTACAACCATGAAAGCCCGAGACGCAGCCCCGAGTTCGTGACTCGGAAGATCACCCAGGCAGCCGCGAAGATCAAACTCGGGCTTTCGAAGGAACTTCGGCTCGGGAACCTCGATGCACGTCGCGACTGGGGGTTTGCGGGGGATTACGTACGGGCGATGTGGCTCATGCTGCAGCAGCCGGGGCCCGACGACTACGTCCTCGCCACGGGGGAAACCCACTCCGTGCGGGAATTGTGCGAGGAAGCATTCTCGCACACGGGGCTCGATTACCGTGAACATGTCGCGCAGGAAACGGAAAGTTTCCGCGCTCCGGAGACCGCCCAACTGGTGGGGGACCCCGGAAAGGCGCATCGCGTCCTGGGCTGGAGAAGGACCGTCTCCTTCCGCGAACTCGTGCGAATGATGGTGGACGCGGACCTCGCGGCGCTCGGGCCGGAATGACCACATCGACGGAAAATCCGTCGCAAGGAGAAACGTACCGATGATCACGAGAACGACCTGCCGGGTCTGCGACGGCGCGCTGGAGCCCGTGCTCGACCTGGGCGAACATTACGTGTCCGACTTTATCTCCCCCGGCGATTCAGACGGAACGAAGGCCCCTCTCGAACTGGTGATCTGCCGCCGTTGCCGGCTCCTCCAGCTCAAACACTCCGTCCCTGGGGAAACGATGTACCGGAACTACTGGTACCGCTCGGGCACAAACCAGACGATGCGAAACGCCCTCGCCGACATCGCCACCAAAGCGGAGACGCTCATCCACCTGCGCGAGGGAGATTCCGTCGTGGACATCGGCTGCAACGACGGGACCCTCCTTGCCTGCTACAAGACGGGAGGGATACGGAAGATCGGCTTCGATCCGGCGGAGAACCTGGCGGTCTTCTCGCGGAAGATCGCCGACAAGCTGGTGGTCGGATATTTCGAGGCCGAAGCGTTTCAGTCCGATGCGGATCTTCGCGGGCGGCGCCCGAAGATCGTCACGAGCATCGCCATGTTCTACGACCTCGAAAACCCCAACAAGTTCGTCTCCGACATCAAGAACGTGATGGATCCGGAGGGGCTCTGGATCGTGCAGATGAGCTACCTCCCGCTGATGCTGAAGACGAACGAGTTCGGGAATATCTGCCACGAGCACCTCGAGTACTACTCGCTCAAATCGTTCGAGTATCTGCTGAACCTGCACGGGTTCGAGATCGTCGACGTGGAACTGAACGACATCAACGGCGGAAGCCTGCGGGCGTACATCCGGAACCGGAACGCCGAACCGAGCCGGTTTGCGGACGCGACCTACCGGGAACTGGCCGGGGAGCGCCTACAGGCGCTCAGGGAACAGGAAGTGCGGCTCGGGCTGGACGACATCGAGGTCTACCGGGAATTCGCCGTCTGGGTGAACCGGATCAAGGAGGACGTGGTCGGCTTCATCAGGGAGCAGGTGGCCCGAGGGAAAAAAGTGTACGTTTACGGGGCTTCGACGAAGGGGAACACACTGCTCCAGTACTTCGGGCTGGACCGCACCCTGATCACCGCCGCCGCAGAGCGGAACCAGGACAAGTGGGGGAAGGAAACCGTCGGGACGCGCATCCCCATCGTGTCGGAGGAGGAGGCGCGGGCAGTGAAGCCGGACTACTTCCTCGTGCTCCCGTGGCACTTCCTCGAGGAGTTCCGGCTGCGGGAGAAGGCGTACCTGCTCTCGGGCGGGAAGTTCATCGTCCCGATGCCGCACTTCACCTTGATCTGACGACCCGGCTGCCGAAAGTACCCCTGCGATAATCCCTCAACCCTTGTCGAATCGCCCGCAGTCCGTCCAATGTGGGGGCAGAGGAAAACAGAAGTGCCGCAAGATGGACTGACGTGACCGAAAGTTCCCGGAAATATCTCCGGACCCTGGTTCCGCAATGCGCATGTGTGTCCAGCGCGCACAACGTATTCCTCACCCCGTAATAGAACGCATCCGGGTGGCTCTCCCGTCCCACCGAAGCGGACACCTTGTGCCACACTTTCGCTTTCGGCGCATAACAAGCCTTGAAGCCGTGCTTCCGGGCCCGTAGCATCCACTCGACCTCATCGACGTAGAGGAACAACCTTTCATCCATCAGACCGGCGTCCCGACATAGAAGACGAGAAACGAGCACAGCACATCCGCAGGGACGATCAATCGTTCGGACGTCGTCGTATTGTCCGCGATCCCGTTCCCTGTACCCGATGACGCGGCCATAGCCGGTCCAAGTGGAAAACCTTGCTCCAGCGAACCACAACAGATCGGGAGGATCGAGAAAATAGATCTTGGGGCTGACGAACCCGATCTCTTCCGAAACGGTTGCAACGGCGAGCATCTCGCGGAGGAATCGGGGATCAACAACGGTGTCGTTGTTCAACAGGAGCACATAATCCGCCCCCCGATCCAACGAATAGCGTAGCCCGATATTGTTGCCCCCCGTAAACCCGAGATTCCGGCCGGCTTCCAATACTTCCACGGCGGCGAACTCGGCCCGGACTGCTTCGGGAGTGCCGTCGGTGGAACCATTGTCGACCACGATCGCCTTCGTTCGTTCGCTCCAGACCGGTTCCAATGACCGCAGACAGGCGAGCGTGTCTTCCCTGCCGTTCCAGTTCAGGACAACGATGTATACCAGCGGATCCGTTACCGCAAATTTCGAAGATGGAGTAAGCGCCTTGGATACCATCGTTTATTCTTCCAAATGGATAGACAGCAGGTCGATGTACCGCGCCATGAGCTGATTCCCCCGATATTTCGACGCCTGTTTCTTCCCCGCAGCACGGAGATCGGAGGAGAGGGAGGGATTGATCAACAGCGTCCGTAAAGCGGCCGCGATCGACTCGGCCCGGTTTGGGTCCACGTACTGCACGGCATCCCCATATACCTCCCTGAAGACGGGGATGTCGGAGCACACCACCGGCACGTCTGCCGCCATCGCTTCCAGCGGGGGCAGCCCGAACCCTTCAGCGAAGGAAGGGAAAACAAACGCCTTCGCGGCAGAAAACAGCCGCGCGATGTCGTCGTCCGAAGGATCGGGGATCTCGATCAGTCTCCCCATCAGGCGAGGGTCCCCCTTCCAGCGATCGACCATGTCGGGAGTCGAGTACCGGCTTCCCGCGATCACGAGCTTCAATATCGGGAAATCGTCCAGCAGCAGGAGAAATGCCCGGATGACTCCCTCGACATTTTTATGGGAGATCCGCAAGCCCAGGTAGAGAAGATACTCCCCGGGAACCGGCGATCCCGCAACAAGAGGGGGCTCGAAGAAGATCTCCTTGATCCAAGGGTAGATCACACGGATCTTCTCAAGCGGGAGCCCGAACTCCCGGACCAGGTCCCCTTTCACCGTCTCCGATATGGTCACCACGGCCTCTGCCCCGTGGACCGCTCGCGAGAGAAGCCAACGGAAACCGGCCTTGCGGTACCAAGGCAGCCGGAAATGCGGCGAAAGCACGGTGACGTCGTTGACGCTGACGATGTACCGGCCGGGCACGCGAAGGGGAACATTGTGCCCAGGAAAATAATAGAGCCCGACCTTCTTCCGCAGGGAGCGCAAAACGGTCGACTTGAGCACGAGGTCTCCAACCCCCATCGGGTCGTACCCGACGAAGGTCGGCACGATCATCGGGTGGGAGAACTGCTCGAGGAACCTCTCCTTGTGCAATGCGGGGACGATCGTGTGGATCTCCCCTACGTCGGGGTTCCCCGCGAACGCCGCCAGGAGGTTCTCGTAGACGCGCCCGACCCCGGAGCAGCGATAGAACATCCCGTCCAGATAGATGCTCATTCGACCGGGGCGTCGCAGAGGCGCCGGAAAAACGGAACGGCGGCATCCCTCATCGCAGTGTAGGAGAACTTCTCGAAGGTCCGCCGACGCGCGTTCTCCCCGAGCCGTCCCCGGAGGGCCGCGTCGGAAAGAAGCCGGTTGCACGCCGCCGCAAGACCCGCATCGTCTCCCACGTGAAACGTGAGCCCGGTCTCGCCGTGGACGTTCACGTAAGTAACTCCGCTCGGAAGGTCGCTGCTGACGACGGGCTTCCCGAGCCCCATCGCCTCGATCTGGACGACCCCGAATCCCTCGAGCGCGGTAACGGATGGCAGGACGAAGAAGTCGCACCCGAGGTAGTACGGGCGGAGGTCGTCCACTCTCCCGAGAAGGCGAACCTTCTCTTCCAATCCCCTCGACGCGATCTCCCTCCGGAGGGCCGCATCGAGCGGCCCGGCGCCGATGATGGCCATCCTGCAAGGGATCCGGTCCGCGGCCCGCAGGAGCGTTTCGAGCCCCTTGTACGGGACGAGCCGGCCCACGAAGAGGAGGAAGCTCCCTCCCATCGTCTTCCGGGCCTTCTCCGCGGCCGATCGGTCCGAATCGGAAACCTCGAACCACGGATCGGGGATCGCATACGGGATGATGGCGGTGCGGTCGGCGAACCGGCGAAACGTCTCGGAACATGCCACATGATGGGGGGTGGCGGCCACGAAGGCGTCGGTCCGTCGGAAGAGGAACTCCTCGGCCGGTCGGAACAGGGAGTACAGGCCCTTCTTCCACTTCTCCTCGAGGAGAACATCCGCGTGGTTCCAGAGGACGATCTTCTCCATCTTTCGCCGGAAGAGGAGCGACAGCGCGAGGGCCGCTACCGCCATGGGGTTCGGGTAATGGAGCAGGATCGCCTGGAATCGCCGCTCCTTCCGGAGACGGTGGAGAACCCGCGGAAGCGAGGGGAGGATCGGCGTGAGCAGGATCGTTCCGCGCTCCTGCAGGTAATGAACGGTGGCGCCGCCGGTCCTCTCGACGCGGGTGGGGCCGGCCTTCGAGGCGACGAGGCAGTAATGATCAAGCCTCCCCGCCGTCGCCTCGGTGAAGCTCTTCACGACCACTTCCATCCCCCCGGGTTCGGGCGGGTAATATTTCCCGAGGTGGAGTATCCCGATCGGTCCGCCCATCGCGGGGATCAGCGGGCCGGGGCGACTTGGCCCTGCTCCAGCTGCATCAGGCGGCCGCGAAGGTACGGATCGTCCACTTCCTCCAAGGCGCTTCGCAGGCTTTGGATCGCCGCCGCACGATTCCCCATCATCAGATACATGTTGGCGATCGTCTGGTAGGCGACGACCGGGGAGATCCCGAGAAAGGTGTAGTGATACGCCTCCAGGATGATGTGCCTCGGCAGGATCCCCTTCGGGATCTCATGGGCCTTGATGTATCCCCGCAGTTCCGGAGTGTTGCGGACGAAGATGACGAACAGTCCGTCGGAGAACACCAGCGACCAGTTCGGATCGTTGGCAAGAAGAGGCACGATGGGGAGGATCATCCCCGAAGAATCCATCGACTTCAGCACGAAGTACGTGATCCCGTACTTGTCGACGACCCGCTCCCACCCGGGCATCCCCCCGGTGACCGACTGGTGCTCCATGAACACCTGCTGGTTGTACGTCCGGCCGTCGATGAAGGTGAGAGCGCCGGGGTAGAGCTGCCAGTCGAGGAACCCCCCGACGTCGAAGAAGTTGAACATCTTTCCCTGGACGGGATTCTTTCGAAGGAACTCCGCCGCCTTGAAAGAGAACTTGTGCTCCGTGATTCCCACCCCGTACTCCAGCTGGGAAAAGGAGAACGACAGCGTCGTTCCTCCGAAAGCGACAAGGGCGAGGACCACCACACCGACGACGGCTGCGTAGCCGACGGTAAAGCCCGGGCGGGATTCCCCGAGGGGGGGGGGTACGGCCGGGCGCGGCCCCTTTTTCCCCTTCTGCCTCCCCTTCTCCCGCGGCGCCTCCGCCTTGCGGGTCACCTTGGCGGAGAACCACCTCGCCGCCGCCGACACGAAACCCGTCAGATGAAGCGACACACCCGGGGAGAGGAAGAGGCCCATCATCGACACGGCCCGCGCCGAGTCCCACGCCCCCTTGAACGCGATGGCGAACAGGAAGAGGTCGAGAAGGTAAACGCGGCGGCCCGCCAACCCCAGGCAGAGCGATACCGCGGCGAAGACGACCGCGGCCTTGTAATATAGGTAGAATCCCGTTCCCTTCACCGGGGTCAGCTCCGAGATCGACATCAAAATGTTATTGGTAGTACTCCCTCCTCCCGCCCGGGAGATCATGTGGAGCGGCGCGAGCAGCCAGCCGTATCCGTGCGGGTTCAATCCACAGAGGACGAGACCCGCGACGCCCGTAACCAGGGGGGGGATGACCCACGTCCGGAGCCGTGCCCACCGGAACTCCTTCTTCCATGCCGCCCGTAACAAGGCGTCGGCGAAGAACGCACCGCACAGGCCGAACGCCATCAGGTACGTCGGGTGGCTGTTCGCCCACACGAGGATCATCGGGGGGAAAAGGTAAATCAGTTTCTTCCGGCTCCCGAAGTAATGCTCGCTCAGAAGATAGATCGTCATTGCCGTGAACAGGTACGTGAAAATCTCGGGCCGGGGCTGGATCCGGATCCGAAGGAACCCCGAGAACGCGAAGATGGCAAGGACCGCGAGGATGGGGTGCGCACCGCGAAGCACCATGGCCCGGTAAAGGAAAAGGAAGATCCCGAAGACGACCGCCCAGACGAAAAACGAGACCCCGTACTCGCCCGTTGCGGCGTACACGAGGTAAAGCACCGCCTCGAACCCCCACTCGCCGCCGCTGCCGTTCTCCATCCCGAGGGAGGGGTAATTCCAGTGCTCGCGCGTGGGGATGTCGAGCTGCCGGACGATGTGCCGCCCCAACGCGATGTGCGTCCCGAAGTCGCTCGTGAAGATCTTCGTGAGCATCGGCAATGTGATGAGAAAGAGAAGGGTGAAGGCGACGATGTTCCGTTCCTTCGGGGTGAGGTCCCACCAGCGGCGCGTCGCACCGCCGGCTGCGAGTACCGATTCCTCCATCTACCTGACGCCTCCAAAACACACGATCATCTCAGGATTCCTCGCGAACTTAAAGATACCATAGGGTCGACGTCAGCGGGCGGACGCCCCCGGGACGCTGCTCGCGACCGTGGCGGGAACGGCGGTCTCCCCGAACGGCTGCCGGTGGAATACCGTGGTGAGCTTGAGGCTCGGGCACCGGGTGCAGTCGAGGCAGCGCAGACAGTCCGGGTCGGTCCGGTTCCGGTCGGGGCGGATGTCGACCGGGCAGATCTCCCGGCACTTCCCGCACCGCGTGCAGGTGTCGGGATCCCAGGCGAGTTGCAGGAAGCTCGACTTGTTGAACAGGGAGAAGATCGCCCCGAGGGGGCAGATCGCCCGGCAGAAGGGGCGCTTGACCATCGTCGCCGTCGTGATGAAGAAGAGGAGGATCGCGATCTTGACCCAGAACAGCCCATGGACCATCGAGCGGATGTCCGCGCTCATCGTGACCCACGGCAGGGCCCCCATCAGCGTCCCCACGGGGCACAGTTTCGAGAACCAGTTTTCGCGGGTGAGGTAAGGGATGATGAACACGAGTACGGCAAGGACGGCATAGCGGAGATACCGCGTCCAATGCGGCAGGGACGCCTTCCACCCCCGGAACTTGTACAAGAGGTCCTGCAGGGCGCCGAAGGGGCACAGGGTCCCGCACGTCATCCGGCCGACCGAAGCGCCGACGACCGAAAGGGTCCCGACCGCGTACCACGAGACGTTCCCGCCCGCCGCGAAATGCTGCAGCGTGCCGATGGGACAGGAGAGCAGGGCCGAGGGGCAGGCGTAGCAGTTCAGCAACGGGGTGCAGACGCCCTTCAGGGGCCCCTGGTAGAGCGTTGCGGACAGGAAACCGGGAAGCCAGGCATTGGGGAGGATCGCCCCCAACGCCTGGGAGATCCGCCGCGCAAGGAATCTCAAGGGGTCACCCGATCCCGACGCACGACAGGCAAAGCAGCGCGCCGTTGACCAGAACCTCGGCGATCTCCTTCCGGAAGATGCCGCACAGGAGGACCGACGCGGCCCCGACGGCCGTGACCAGAAAGGCGATCGGACGTCCCTTCATCGCACCCCCGATCCAGGGATCAGCTCCCGCCGTAGGAGTGGAGCCCCGACAGCACGAGGTTGACGCCGAGGTAGCACATGACCGTGGCCAGGAACCCGACGATGGAGATGATGGCGGCGCGCCTGCCGTGCCACCCTCGCGTGACCCGCGCGTGGAGGAAGAGCGCGTAGACCAGCCAGACGATCAGGGACCACGTCTCCTTCGGGTCCCACGACCAGTACGTCCCCCAGGCGTAGTTCGCCCACGCCGCCCCGGTGATGATCCCGACGGTCAGGAACGGGAAACCCCAGATGATCGCCCGGTAGACCAGGTCGTCGAGCATCTTGCAGGGGGGGAGCAGACCGACGACACCCTTGTTGATCTTCGCCGCCTCCTGCTTCGACTTGAGCAGGTACATGAGCGCGACCCCGGCGGAGACGGCGAACGCCGCGTACCCGATGAAACAGGTGATGACGTGGGCGTGGAGCCAGTACGACTGCAGGGCGGGCACCAGCGGCTGGATGCTGCTGTCGTTATAGACGGCGAAGACCATCGTGAAGAAGGCGATCGGCATCACGAAGGCGCCGAAGGTCCGGTTGCGGTATTTCCTCTCCACGATCAAATAGAACAGGTTCACCGCCCAGGCGAAGAAGACGAGCGACTCGTAGAGGTTCGTCACGGGGATGCGTCCGATTCCCATCTGGTACGACTCGTACCAGCGCACCCCGAGCGCCGCGGTGGAAACGACGGCCGCGATGAGGCAGACCCAGGTTCCCGCGACCGCGATCTTTCCGTTTTTCGCGTAGAGGGCGCCAAGATAGGAGGCGGACGCCACGCCGAACAGGACCGTGGTGAGGTTGAACAGGATGATATTGCTCATTTTTCCACCGCCTTGACGCCGGTCTGTAGTTTCTCGAATCTCTTCTCGAAGGCAAGCCGGTTTCTGCTGGCGGAACCGGCGAGGACGACCTCGACGCGGCCGTCCGTCCCCTGGGCCAGCCGGACCCAGACGCGCTGGTGCGAGAGGAAGAACGCCATGATGAGCCCGATCACCATCAAAGCGCACCCCACCCAGACGATGTTCACCCCGGGATCCTTCGCCACCTGGAGCCCGGTGAACATCTTCGAACTCAAGCCCCCGAAGGAAAAGACGATCGAATCGTTCCGCTGCCGGTCGAGATCGGGACCGCCCTGGAAGAGCCAGAACGAGGCGGCCGGTTTCCCGGGCTTCTCAACGGTCACCTGGAGCGCGGGCCCGTTCCCCTGAAAGTTCTCGCTGTAATTCACCCCGCGCACGATCCCGTATCCGTCGATCGGAACGGGTTCGTTGGCCGACAGGGCAAACGCGCCCATCGGGGTCCCGTCCTTGCGGGTCACCGTCACCTGCGCCGTCGCTCCCCCCGCCTGCCCGTAGCTCGACTGGTAGAACCAGATCCCCTGGTACTGCAACGGGTCGTTCACCACGATCGTCTTCCGGAGCACTTCCCGACCACCGTCGATGATGCTCAGGTCGGACTTGTACGCCTTGGGCTGGCCGCTCGGGTACGTCTCGAGGCTGAAGGCGTTGCACCGGACCGTGAACCCGAGGTCCTGCGTCCGGGTTCCCCCACGCACGGGGATCTGCGCGACGGCCTCCCCTTCGGGGATGTTCACGAACCCCTTGAAGCCGAGGACGTTGCCGAGGATCGCCCCGATGAAGATGACGATGATGGAGAGGTGGGTCACGTAGACGCCGAAACGGGAGGCGACGCCGGTCTCGGCGTATAGATGCACCGCGCCCCCTTCCTCGGTGACCTTCGGCTTGGCGAAGGAGGCGGAGAGCGCCTCCGCGTACTTCCCCGCCCACTCCGAAAGGGTCCCCTTTTTCTTCCACCGGTCCGAGAGCGACAAGGTCTTCGCGAGGTTCTCGTCCAGTTTCGTCCTCGGGTTCCGCACCACCCTCAACATCTTCGGGAAGCGGTCGATGGTGCAGCAGGAGAGGTTCACGGTGAACAGGACGAGGATGAGGAGGAACCAGACGGAGTGGTACATGTCGAACAGGTTGATCCGGTCCATGAGGGCGAACGCCCAATCCTCGTAGATCTGGTGGTACTTCTCCGGGGGCTGGTTCTGCTCGATGATCGTGCCGAGGATCGACGTGACGGCGAGGACGATCAGGGTGAAGATGGCCAGTTTGACGGAGGTGAAGAAGTTCCACACCCGGTCCATCGGGGACGGAGTACGTTTCTCATCGGCCATTCGGGTCACCCTCGGTTATTCGGAATGTATACTGTATACCAGACAGCACGTCGGACGTCAAACCGAAAAGAGTTCGCCCCGAATGAAAGAGGGCGGGGAACCTCCCCGCCCTCTCACCGCGCTCGCGGGATCGCCGGGCGCCTACTTCTTGTGGCAGTCGTTACACTTCGTCGGAGCCTTTTTCGTCGCGTCCTTCGAGTGGCACCCTTTGCACTTGGTGTGCATGGCGTCCTTCTGGGCTACCGCATCCCCGGTCTTCGTAGCCTTGTGGCAGGCGAAGCACTTCTGCTCTTTGCCGGGCGCGTCCTTGTGGTGGCACTCCTGGCAATTCTTGATCCGGTCCGCATGGGCCTTGTGCGGGAATACAACCGGCGACTTGACCTTCTGGACCTCGTTGATGGTCGCCTTCTCCGGAGCGGTCCCCGCGACCAGGATACCGGCGGAAAACACCGTCACCATGACGACCGCCAAAAGCGTTGCGAATTTCTTCATCTTTTCTCACCCCCTTCCCGTTTGTGTACTGCTTGTACTACAGCGAGAGATTGCACCGTGCGCACCGTTCCGCTTCCTCGCGTGCGCACCGATCGGAAAACCTCTTCTGAACTTCTTCGAAACCGCCGCGCGCCTCTTCGGGAGAGAGCCTCTCCGCCCTGTGCCGAACCCGTCCCTCGGGTCGATCGGTCACATGGGGTTCGGGGCGCCTGCGGAAGTTGTCCTTGTATCGCGCCCTTCTGACCTCTTCGACGGCGAAATCCGCGAAGATATTCAACGCGGCTTCCCGCCCGGAGGTGGACGCCTCGACCACCGTGCCGGGGCCGCGGACGCAATCACCACACATATAGCCGGCGATTTTAGGTTCCCCCCCGGGGAATTGCAAGCGGAAAACGTGGCGCCCCGGATCCATGGCTTTCCGGGAGACTCCGTCAGGCAGGAACGAGAGGTCGGCCCGGCTTCCGATCGCCATCACGACCGTGTCGGCCGGGACCTCGAATTCCGAGCCGGGGACGGTCCGCGGCACAACCCTCCCATCCGGGTCGCGGTCGACCCGCTCCACCTTCAGCGCCTCGAACGCGGCCACCCTTCCATCCTTCAGGAGGAAACGGATCACCGCCGTGCCCGGCAGGAACGTCGCCCCCTCCGAAACGGCCGCCTCGATCTCCCACGCGAACGCCGGCATCGCCTCCCTGGACTCCACACAGGCGATCGTCACTTCCGACGCCCCCATCCGGAGGGCGCACCGGGCCGCATCGATCGCGACGTTCCCGCCTCCGATCACGACCACCCGTCCGCGCAGCCGCGGAAACCGGTGCTCCCGGACACGCACGAGAAACGAAAGCGCGTCGTGGAATCCCTGTTCCTCCCCTCCAGACGCGGGCAGCCGCAGCGCTTCCCGGGCGCCCACGGCGATCAGGACGGCGTCGAACCCCTCCGCCGCAAGGGAAGAGAACGTCACGTCTTCGCCGAAGGTGATCCCGCCCCGGAAGCGCACCCCCCGGTCAAGGATCCGCGTCAGGTCCGCGAGGAGCGCGTCCGCGGGGAACCGGAACTCCGCCGCGCCGTACCGCATCATCCCGCCCGGTTCCGCATACGGATCGAACACCGTGACGAGGCCTCCGAGCCGCGCGAGCGTGTCGGCGGCCGACAATCCGGAGGGCCCGGCGCCGACGACCGCCACCCTGGGTCCTCGGACCCCTCCGGGTTTCTCCACCAGCGGCGGTACCCCCGCAGCGTACCCGAGGTCCGCCGCGTACCGCTTGATCGCCATGATGGAGATCGGCGCCCCGAACTCGTTGCGCACGCATTCCTGCTCGCACGGATGGGGGCAGGCGCGGCCGCAGAACGCGGCGAACGGGAGCTTGTCGTGCACCAGCGCCAGCGCCTCGAG
>Ga0210044_10007631_pt1 | contig 13724 bp, 15 predicted proteins | sample CryGey13umfilter_2_FD_183959 | JGI IMG/M metagenome (GOLD analysis project Ga0210044, IMG submission 183959) | Groundwater microbial communities from aquifer in Utah, USA - Crystal Geyser 4/9/14 3 um filter (SPAdes) (version 2) | ecosystem: Environmental > Aquatic > Deep subsurface >... | reverse complement strand
CCCGATCCGCGGATCACCATACCGGCCAGCGGCCTCTGACAGCGCCGCACTCAAAGGCCTGACAGAAGTGCGCACTCGATCACGCGACCAGACGAGCCGAAACCTCTTGCACAACGGGCGGCAACCACAGAAGGCGCGCCTATCCGCGCGCCGCCGCCCGCGCCTTGGCCAGCCTCGGCAGGCCGGAGTGCTTCAGCCAGCGGCGCAGGTCGGGCGTCGCGAGCCGGTCGAGCGCGGCGTCGATCGGCCCGCCGGGCGCATACTCCAGCCGCAGAAATTCATCCGGGTGCAGCCGCGCCAGCCCGTGCGCCGCCATGATCCGCAGCGGGAAATCGCGGGTGTTGAAGGTAACGATCCCGTCCGCCCCGCCCGCGACCGCCGCCGCGATCACATGGGCGTCCGCCGCGTCGGGCAGTCCGGCGATGGCGGCGTGCGCCTCCCACCCCGTGACCCGCGCGCCGGGAAACCGCGCCGCCATCAGCGCCGCCTGCGCCCGCGCCGCCGCGCCGCCGCCCATCCGGCGCTCGGCCGCGCGCGCCCATTCCTCCGCGATCCGGTCGGACCACAGCGGCGTGAAGCCGCCCGCCGCCGCATGGTCGAGCAGCAGCGCGCGCACGGTGTCGGGAAACAGCACGCAGGCGTCGAGCACAAGGCGCATCTCAGGCCAGCCGGAAGAACAGCGCCTTGAGGTATCCCGTCTCAGGCAGGCCGATGTGAACCGGGTGATCCGGCCCGGCCGCCCCGGCGTGGATCAGCGCGCCCGCGCGCCCGGCGGCCATGATCCCGCGCGCGCAGGCGGCGCGGAACGCCTCGGCGTCCACCGCATGCGAGCACGAGCACAAGGTGAGGAACCCGCCCGGCTCGACCAGCGTCGCCGCCAGCCGCGCGGTGCGCTCATAGGCGCGCAACCCCGCCTCCAGCGCCGCCTTGTTCGGCGCGAAGGCGGGCGGGTCGCAGACCACCAGGCCAAAGCGCCGCCCTTCCGCCGCCAGCGCGCGCAGGGCGTCGAAGGCGTCGGCGCGGCGGGTCTCGAAACGGTCGGCCACGCCGCTGCGCCGCGCGCCTTCTTCGGCCAGCGCCAGCGCCGGGGCGGCGCTGTCCACCGCCAGCGCCTGCGCCGCCCCCGCCGCCAGCGCCGCGAGGCCAAAGCCGCCGACATGGGTGAACACGTCCAGCATCGCCGCGCCCCGCGCCAGTCTCGCCGCGAAGGCGTGGTTGGGGCGCTGGTCATAGAACAGCCCGGTCTTCTGGCCGCCGACCAGATCGGCCATGTAGGTCGCGCCGTTCATCGCCACCGGCGCGGGGCCGTCGAGCGCGCCGCGCGCCATGTGGCTCTCGCCGTCCAGCCCCTCCAGCGCGCGGGCGCGCGATGCGGCGTTGATCACGATCACCCGCGGCGCGATCACCGCGTCCAGCGCCGCGATCAGCTCCGGCAGCCGCGCGGCGGCCCAGGCGGCGTTGGGCTGGATCGCCACCGCGTCGCCGAAACGGTCGATCACCACGCCCGGCAGGCCGTCACCCTCAGCGTGAACCAGCCGGTAGAACGGCGCGTCGAACAGCGTCTCGCGCAGCGCCAGCGCGGCGCGCAGCTTGCGCGTGAGCCAGGCCGCGTCGATGTCGGCGGCGGGATCGGGGTCGAGCAGCCGCGCGGCGATGGTGGAGGCAGGGTTGAACGCGACCGCGCCCAGCACGACGCGCTCCGCGCTCTCCAGCGCCGCGATCACGCCCGGCGCCAGCGCCCTGGTGCGCCGGTCCATCGCGATCTCGTCGGCATAGACCCACGGCGTCCCCGCCGCCAGCCTGCGGCCCGCCTTGGGGCGCAGGCGGATCACTGGGCGCGCGGCGGCGGCGGGGTCGGTCATGGCGGGCGGCTCCGGCTTGAGGGCCGCCCGTCATACGGCGCGGCGGCGGCGCGCGAAAGGCCCGGCGGCCCAGGCGACAAAAGACCCGCCATGCTTGGCATGGCGGGTCTGGGCAGGTCTGGAAGGCGCCTGTGCGCCTGGGGCGGGGGCGTCAGTGCGCCGGGCGCGAGTGGCCTGCGCACTGAAACAGCCCGCGCAGCGCGGTCCAGCCGCGCGCGAGAAGCGACGCCACGGCTTCCGCGCGCAGGCGGCGCGCCCTGGCGATGATCCGAGCGGTCTGCTCCGGGGTGGGGGTCTGATACGCAACGGTCTCGATACGGCTACGGGCGGTCATTGTCCTGGTCCTTTCGGGTGGCGGGGCGAAGTTCCCCCTCCGTCGTGCCCAAAAGATAGTCATGTTGCAGCGCAGCAGTAGCGCCGTTCGCGCAGTCCCGCCCTGCGCCAGACGCATGATCGGCGTGTTCACAGCACGCCGGGCAGCGTTCCCTCGCGCGCCGACGCCACAAGCCAGTCGAACACATAGCCCGCGACCGAGCGGGCGCAGACCAGCTCCAGCGTCTCCGGCGCGTCCGCAACCGTCCACACCGCCGCCGCAACCGGCCCGAGATGCGAGCGCCGGGCGGCGCCGGTGCCAAAGGCGCGGCGCGACAGATCGGCGGGCATCCCCTTGGCCACCACCTCGCGCGCGCCCGCGCCACTCAGCCGGAACGTCGCGCGCGCGTCGGAGACGTCGAGCGCCAGATGGTGCAGCCCGGCCAGCGCCGCGCCAAGCTGCGCCAGCGTCGCCGCCACCTCGCCGCGCGGCAGCGTCAGCAGATATTCGTCGGGCGCCATCCACACCAGCGCGCGCCCCCCCGCCGTCGCGCGCGCCAACGGCCCCGGCGGCGCCGCGCCCAGCGCCTGCTCCAGCGCCGCGCGCGCCTGCGGCTGGTCGAAATCTGCGCGCAGCATGATCATGCCGAGGCCCGCAACCTCCTCGATGCGCACGGCCAGACCCTCCGCCCGCACCGCGCCGCCAAGCGCACTAACCGGGGTCATCTCAGACATTCTGCCGCTCGCCTTCCTTGTCGTAGAACACCGGATCGACCAGCCGCGCCGGAACCACCGTCGCGCCGCCGGTCGAGAAGCCCACCGTCTCGCCGATCCGCGCCCGCCCGCCCGCGATCAGCGCCAGCGCGATCGAGCGGCCCAGCGTCGGCGAGAAATACGTCGAGGTGACGCGCCCGATCGGCGCGAAGGGCGCCGCCGCGCCGATCTCCACCGCAGGCGCGCCGTCGGGCAGCACGATCGAGGGATCGCGCGTCAGCACCCCCACCAGTTGCAGCCGACCAGGCGCGCAAAGATGGCTGCGCTCAAGGCCGCGCTTGCCGATGAAGTCGGCCTTCTTCTTCGAAACCGCCCAGCCCAGCCCGAGGTCGAGCGGCGTCACCGTGCCGTCGGTCTCGTCGCCGATGGCGATAAAACCCTTCTCGGCGCGCATCACATGCAGCGATTCGGTTCCATAGGGCGCGGCGCCGGCGGCGATCAGCGCCTCCCAAACCGCCAGCCCATAGCCTGCGGGCGTCGCGATCTCGTAGGTCAGCTCGCCGGTGAACGATACGCGATAGACGCGCGCGGGCGCCCCCGCCACATGGCCTTCACGCCAGTCGAAGAAGCGGAACGCCGCGCGGTCAAGGTCGATGTCGCAGCCCGCGCTTTCCAGCACAGCCCGCGCGTTGGGCCCCGCCAGCGCGATCTGCGCCCAGTGCTCGGTGACGTTGGCGACATGGACGCGCAGATCGGTCCACTCGGTCTGGAGCCAGTCCTCCAGCCAGCCGTGCACCCGCTCCGCCCCGCCGGAGGTGGTGTGCAGCAGAAAGCAGTCCTCGCTCAGCCGCGCTGCGACGCCGTCATCGAACAGAAATCCCTGTTCGTCGCACATCAGCCCATAGCGGCAGCGCCCCGGCGCCAGCGAGGACATCACGTTGGTGTAGATCAGATCGAGAAAGCGGCCCGCGTCCGGCCCCTTGACAACGATCTTGCCCAGCGTCGAGGCGTCGAGCACGCCCGCCGCCCCGCGCACCACCCCCACCTCGCGCCCAACAGCCGCCGCGCGCGGCTCACCCTTCGCGGGATAGGCGTAAGGGCGCAGCCAGTCGCCCACCGGCTCGAACGCGGCGCCCCGCATCGCGTGCCACAGGTGCATCGGCGTGTGGCGCTCGGGCTTGAACAGCGGCCCGGTCGCCGCGCCCGCGATGGCGCCCAGCGCGATCGGCTGATAGGGCGGGCGGAAAGTGGTGGTTCCCACCTGCGGAATTGGGCTGTTCAGCGCCTCGGCCAGCAGCGCCAGACCGTTGATGTTGCTGAGCTTGCCCTGATCGGTCGCCATGCCCAGCGTGGTGTAGCGCTTGGCGTGCTCGACGCTTTCATAGCCCTCGCGCGCCGCCAGCCGCACGTCGGCGGCGGTCACGTCGTTCTGAAAATCGACGAAATGCCTGGTTCCGTGCGCGTATTTGCCGGAGGCGGGCGCGAACCACAGCGGCTGCGGCTTGGCCTCCGACACCCACTCAACAGCTGGCAGGTCGGGCGCGGCGCCGCTCAGGCCGCAGTCGCGCGCCGCCGCCAGACCGGCCTCGCGCGCGTCCGCCAGCGCGGCGGCGTCGGTCATCGCGCCATTGGCGGCGCCTGCGCAGACCGTGTTGGCGGCGCCGTCGGCGCCGATCGGCGCGCGGGCGGGGTCGGGGCGAAAGGCGATCAGGCCCTCGTCCCACATCAGCTTGCCGCCCGCGTGGCAATACAGGTGCGCCGTGGGCGACCAGCCGCCGCTCATGCCCACCGCGTCCGCCGCCAGCGTCTCGCGCGCGCCGCCCGCGACCGCGACCGCCTCGACGCCGGTGACGTGGCGGCTGCCCAGCGCGCGCGCCACCATCCAGCCGTCGCGCACCGCGGCGCCCGCATCGCGCGCCGCCTGCGCCAGCGCGCCGCCGCCCGAGGCGCGCGCGTCCAGCACCGTCACCGCAAGCCCTGCGGCGCGCGCGACCAGCGCCGTGCGATAGGCGTCGTCGCAGGTTGCGAACAGCACGATCCTGCGCCCCGGCGCCACGCCGTAGAGCGCGATGTAGTCGCGGATCGCCGAGGCCAGCATCACGCCCGGCAGATCGTTGCAGGCGAAGGCGATGGGGCGCTCGATGGCCCCCGCCGCGACCACGATGCGCCGCGCGCGCACCTTCCACAGGCGGCGGCGCGGCCCGCCTGCGCCGGGCGTCTGGTCGGTGAGCCGCTGCTCCAGAATCGCGAAGCCGTGGTCGTAAAGCCCGGCGCAGACCGTGCGCGTCAGCACCGTGACCCCCGGCATGGCGGCCAGCGCGCGCGCCTGCGCCTGCGCCCAATCCCCCGCATCCATGCCGCCCGCATCCATGCCGCCGATCCGCGCGCCGTCGGCCAGCGCGCGCCCGCCGAGGTGCGCCGCCTGCTCCACCAGCAGCACCCGCGCGCCCAAGGCCGCCGCCGCGCGTGCCGCCGTCAGCCCGGCGATCCCGCCGCCCACCACCAGCACATCGACATGGAGGTGGAACTGCTCATAAGCGTCGGCGTCAGCGTCGCGCGGCGCGCGGCCAAGGCCCGCCGCGGCGCGGATCACCGGCTCGAACAGATGCTTCCACGCCCGGCGCGGATGGATGAAGGTCTTGTAGTAAAAGCCCGCCGGGAACACCGGCGCCAGATCGGCCACTGCGGCGTTCAGCGCGCCCACGTCGAAGCCCAGCGACGGCCAGCAGTTCTGCGCCCTTGCTGTCAGCCCCTCGAACAGCTCTGTGGTGGTGGCGCGCGCGTTCGGTTCGAACCGCGCGCCCTGCCCCAGACCGACCAGCGCGTTGGGCTCCTCCGCGCCGCTCGCCATGATCCCGCGCGGACGGTGATACTTGAACGAGCGGCCCGCCATCACCCGCCCCGCGCCCAGCAGCGCCGAGGCCAGCGTGTCGCCGGTGAACCCCTCCAAAACCTCGCCGTTCCAGACGAATTTCACCCGGGCGTCACGGTCGATCAGCCGCCCGCCCTGCGCCAGCCTGTGCGCGCCCGCGTGCGCCATGTCAGACCGCCGTGAGCGTCGCGCGGACCCGGCGTGACGCGCGGCTGACGCCGGGTTGACGCCGGCGGCGGATACAGGCGGCGACACACCATCGGCCCGCGCCGCATTCCGCGCCGCGCGCGCCTTCAGGGAAGGCCGAAATCGTGACTGATCTGGAATACTTCATCGCCTCGTCATTTCTGCTGCTGCTGGCCTGCGCCATCGTCGCGTTCATCGCCGGACACACCGGCAAGCCCGACCTGCTGCCCTGAGCGCGCATCGGCCTCACGCCCCGGTCCGCGCCGCGATGCGCGCCAGCACCGCCTCGGGCGGCGCGGGATCGGTGATCGCATAGACGCCGAACACCTCCATCGTCACCGTGTCGCGGGCGACGTGGAACCACTTGCCGCAGCCCATGGCGTGACGCCAGCGCTCAAAGTGCGCGCCCTTCGGGTTGGTCCGCTCGAACAGATAGGCGCGGAACCCGGCGTCGTCCGCGCCCGGCCCTTCGCGCGTCAGATGCGCCTGACCGCCGCAGTGCAGTTCGGTCTCGGCGGCGCGGGCGCCGCAGGCGGGGCAGGTCAGCTCAAGCATCGCGCGCGCCTCATATGCCGTGACCGGCGATCAGCAGATACAGCGTCACCAGCACCGGCAACAGCAGCGGCGCGACCGACACCAGATAGTCCTCGAAGTCCTGTCCTTCGTAGCCGTCCAGCCCGTGCCTGCCGCGCTCGATGTCCACCCTGCGGCTGACGATGGTCTGCAGCACCGGCGCGAGGCCCGCCGCGATGGCGATGCTGAACGCCCCGCCGTCGTCGCGCAGATAGGGCAGCGCCGCCAGCAGCAGCGCCAGCGCCAGCAGCCCGAGAAACTCCAGCGCCACCCGCAGGCGGATCTTCTCGTGCATCGCCGCGCCCTCTCAATGCGCCACCGCCGCCGCGACGCTTTCGTCGATCATGCGGCCCTCGGTGAAACGCTCAAGCCCGAACGGCGCCGCCACCGGGTGCGCGCCGTTCGCGATCAGCCCCGCCATCGCCCAGCCCGAGCCGGGGATCGCCTTGAACCCGCCGGTGCCCCAGCCGCAGTTGACATAGATCCCCTCCACCGGCGTCTTCGACAGGATCGGCGAGCGGTCGCCGGTCATGTCCACGATGCCGCCCCACTGGCGCAGCATCTTCAGCCGCGAGATCACCGGGAACAGCTCGACCAGCGCGCGCACCGTCTCCTCGATGTGCTGAAAGCCGCCGCGCTGGGAGTAGCTGTTATAGACGTCGGTGCCGCCGCCGATCACCAGTTCGCCCTTGTCGGACTGGCTGAGATAGCCGTGCACGGCGTTGGCCATCACCACGATGTCGATCAGCGGCTTGATCGGCTCGCTGACCAGCGCCTGCAACGCGACGCTCTCGATCGGCAGGCGGAACCCGGCCATGTCGGCGAGCATGGTCGAATGCCCCGCCACCACCATCGCCAGCTTGCCGCAGCGCACCGCGCCCTTGGCGGTGCGCACGCCGGTCACGCGGCCGCCCTCCACGTCCACGCCCTCGACCGCGCAGTTCTGGATGATGTCCACGCCCAGCGCCGAGGCCGCCCGCGCATAGCCCCAGGCCACCGCGTCATGCCGCGCCGTGCCGCCGCGCGCCTGCCACAGGCCGCCCAGCACCGGAAACCGCCCGTCCAGCTTCAGGATCGGGCAGCGCCGCGCGATCTGGCCGGGCGTCAGCATCTCGGTCTCGATCCCCGCCAGCCGGTTGGCGTGCAGGGTGCGGGTCAGCGCGCGCACCTCGTGCTCGGTCATGCACAGCGTCAGCACGCCGCGCGGCGAGAACATCACGTTGAAGTTCAGCTCCTGGCTCAGCGTCTCATAGAGACCGCGCGACAGCTCATAGAGCGCCGCCGATTCGGGCTGAAGATAGTTCGAGCGGATGATCGTGGTGTTGCGCCCGGTGTTGCCGCCGCCCAGCCATCCCTTCTCCAGCACCGCGACATTGGTCAGCCCGTGGTTCTTCGCCAGATAATAGGCGGTCGCCAGCCCATGGCCGCCGCCGCCCACCACCACCACGTCATAGCGGTCCTTCAGCGGCGGCGCCGGCCAGGCGCGCTCCCACCCCTCATGGTGGCGCAGCGCCTGCCGGGCCAGCGCGAAGGCGGAATAGCGTTGCATGGTCCCGGCCTCTCTCCGCGAAGGTATTCCATCCGACATGCCGCGCGCGGCCCTCGCGCGCCGCGCCGGTCGCGCCGCAGCATGGCGCGTTTGCGACATCGCGCGCCAGAGGCGTGTGCGCCATCGTGCGCGCCGCGACAGCGCGGCGCAGGCGCGCTTTGCGGCGAAGATCGCGGCGCGCATTGCGGCGAGGGCCGCAGGCGCCTAGGTTCCGCGCTGGAGACGACCGCTGGAAAGAGGCGACGCATGGGGTTCTGGATCATCGCGCTGGCGCTGGCGCTGCTGACGGCGGCGCTGGTGGCGCGGCCTTTGTCGCTGGCGCGGCGCAGCGCGCGGCCCCGCGCGGCGCATGACGAACAGGTGTTCCGCGACCAGTTGCTGGAGGTCGAGCGCGACATGGAGCGCGGCGTGCTGTCGGCGGAGGAGGCGCGCGCCGCGCGCATCGAGATCTCGCGCCGTCTGCTGGGCGCCGCCGCCGAGCGCGAAGCCGCGCCCGATCATCAGCCCGCGCCCAAGGCCGCGTCCTATGCGCTGGCCGCCGCGCTGCTGATCGGCGCCCCGCTGGGCGGCGTTGCGCTTTATGGCCAGCTTGGCGCGCCCGGTCTGCCCGATCAGCCGCTGGCCAGCCGCGACGCCTCGCGCCCCGGTCAGGAGATCGCCGAAAGCCGCATCGCCGCGCCCGCGCCCGAGGCCGGGCCGCTCGACGCCGAGATCGCGACGCTGCAGGCGCGGCTGGCCGCCAATGACGCCGACCGCGAGGGCCGATTCCTGCTGGCGCGCACCTACGGCCAGGCCGGGCGCTTCGCCGAAAGCTGGCGCGCCTATGACGCGCTGATCGCCGGCACCGGCGGCGACGCGCCGTCGGCGATTTTTGGCGCAATGGCCGAGGCGATGATCCTGGCGGCGGAGGGCTATGTCTCGCCCGAGGCGGAGCGCGCGCTGGAGCAGGCGCTGCGCCGCGAGCCGGACAACCCGGTCGCGCGCTATTACATCGGGCTGGCCTTCGCGCAGACCGGCAAGACGCAATCGGCGATGCAGACCTGGGCGGAGTTGCTGAAGGACAGCCCCGCCGACGCGCCCTGGGTCGCCGCCACCCGCGCGCAGATCGACGACCTTGCGCAGGCGACCGGCGCGGCGCGCCCCGAGATCGCCACCGCCCCGCCCGCCGACCCCGCCGCCGCGCGCGCCGCGATGGTCGCCTCGGTGCAGGGGCTGGACGCGCGGCTTGCCCAAGGCGGCGGCGGGCCGATCCAGTGGGCGCAGCTGATCCGCTCCTACGCCGCGCTGGGCATGGACGCCGAAGCGGCGGACGCCGAAGCGCGCGCCCGCGCCGCGATGGCCGACAACGCCAACGCGCTGGGCGCCTTCGACGCCGCGATGGCGGCAGTCTCGCAGCCACCCGCGCAAAGACCCGCGCAAACAACCGGGTCGGCGGCGAACCTGCCCGGCCCGACCGCCGACGATGTCGCCAACGCCGCCACGATGGCCGAGGACGACCGCACCGCCATGATCCGCTCGATGGTCGGCCGCCTGCGTGAGCGGCTGTTCGATCAGGGCGGCGACGCGGAGGAATGGGCGCGGCTGATCCAGTCGCTGGGGGTTCTGGGCGACAAGGACGGCGCGGCGGAGGCCTACGCCCGCGCCGCCGAGGCCAACAAGACCGACGCCATCGCGCTCGCCATGCTCAAGGAGCGCGCGCTGCTGGCGGGCGCGACCGTCGAGTGACGCAGGTGTTCGAAGGGCCGCTGGAGATGCTGGCGGCCGGTCTTGGCGCAGGGCCGCTGCTGGGCCTCGACCTCGGGACCAAGACCATCGGCGTCGCGACCTCCGACACGCGCCGCCAGATCGCGACTGCGGTCGAGACGCTGCCGCGCGGCAAGTTCGGCGCCGACGCCGCGAAGCTGATCGCGCTGGCGCAGGGGCGCGCGGCGCGCGGCTTCGTGCTGGGGCTGCCGCGCAACATGGACGGCTCCGAAGGCCCGCGCGCGCAGGCGACGCGGGCGTTTGCGCGCAACCTCTGCCGCGCCGCAAACCTGCCGGTGGCGCTCTGGGACGAGCGGCTCAGCACCGTGGCGGTGGAGCGCGCGCTGCTGGAGGCCGACGCCTCGCGCCGCCGCCGCGCTGAGGTGGTGGACAAGATGGCCGCCGCCTATATCCTGCAAGGCGCGCTCGACCGGATGGCATGGGCGGCGGCGGCGGCGGAGCGCGAGGCGTGAGCAGACCCGAGAACACCGACGCGATCTGGCGGCGGGCGGAAATCGCCTCGCCCTGCGTCAAGATCTGCGTGATCCACCCGGCGGCGGGCCTCTGCGTCGGCTGCAACCGCACCGCCGACGAGATCGCGGGCTGGACCGCGATGACCGACGCCGAGCGCGCCGCGATCATGGCCGCCCTGCCCGCCCGCGCCAGCCTGCTGACCGCGCCGCAGAACCGCCCGTCGCGGCGCCGGCGCGCGCAGCGCGAAGATCGAGACGCAGGCGCGCAGCGCGAGGACTGACTCCCGGACGCCGTAGCTCAGACGCTGCGGCTCAGACGCCGCCGCGCAGCAGCGTCAGGCCGGTCACGCACAGCAGGAACGCGGCGACGATCCCGATCAGCCGCGCGGGCGCCTCCTGCCCGATCCGCGCGCCCAGCGGCGCCGAGGCGCCCGCCGTCAGCGCCATGGCGAGCGCGCCGGGCAGGTTGACCGCGCCAAGCGTGAACGGCGGCGCGCTCTGCGGCGCGGCGGTCAGCATCGCCAGCGCCGCAACCGTGCAGATCACGGCGCCCAGCCCGGCCGCCAGCCCCGCCGCCGCGCGCGCCTCCGCCCCCAGCCTGCGCAACAGCGGCGCGGCGAACGACCCGCCGCCCAGCGCGGCGCCGCCCGACACCGCCCCCACCGCCGCCGCCAGCGCCGCCTTGACCGCCATGCCCGGCTCCGCCAGCCGCCGCCCGTCGTCGAACGCCAGCCGCAGCCCCGCCGCCAGCACCGCGAGACCCAGACCGACGCGCAAGGCCGCCTCCGGCGCCTGCGCAGCGGCGTAGCCGCCCAGGGCCGCGCCCAGCGCCGCCCACGGCCCCCAGCCGCGCAAGGCCCGCCAGTCGATCCGGTGCGCCAGCGCGGCGCGCGCCGACATCACCGCCAGCGCCGCCAGCGCCGTGCCGACCGCCACCCGCGGCGCCCCCGGCCCGCCAAACCCGGCCGCCTCAAGAAATTGCAGCGCGATCATCGCCGCGAAGGCGCCGCCGCCGACGCCCATGGCGCCGCAGACCACGCCCAGAAACCCGCCCGCCGCCGCAAAGGCGGCCAGAGCCGCGAACACCTCCAGCCAGCCGCTCACGCCGCCGCCGCCTGCGGCGCGACCGCCGCCAGCGCGGCGCGCACCAGGTCAGGCCCGGCGCCGGGGCGACAGCCCTCCTCCGACAACATCCGCCGCCAGCGCCGCGCGCCAGGGCGGCCCGCGAACAGCCCCAGCATGTGCCGCGTGATCCGCGCCAGCGGCTCGCCCGCGCCGCGCTGCGCCTCGATGTAGTCGAGCATCGCCGCGACGACCGTCTCCGGCGCCGTCTCGCCCACGGCGTCGCCGAACACCCGCGCGTCGGCGAGGCCCAGGATCGCGCCGGGGTCGTGATAGGCGGCGCGGCCCACCATCACCCCGTCCAGCCCCGCGGCCAGCCGCTCCAGCACGGCGTCGAGCGTGCCGACGCCGCCGTTGGCGATGATCGCGAGGTCGGGCCGGGCGCGCTTCAAATCCGCGACAAGGGCGTGGTCGAGCGGCGGCGCGTCGCGGTTCTGCTTCGGGCTCAACCCCTCCAGCCACGCTTTTCGCGCATGGACCACAAAACGGCGCACGCCCGCCGCCGCGACCCGCTCCACGAAAGTCGGCAGCGCCACGCGCGGATCCTGATCATCGACGCCGATGCGGCATTTCACGGTGATCTCCACCCCGTCCGACGCGTCCATCATCGCCGCCACGCAATCCGCCACCAGCGCCGGGTCGCGCATCAGGCAGGCGCCGAACGCGCCCGACTGCACCCGGTCCGACGGACAGCCGACGTTGAGGTTGATCTCGTCGAACCCATACGGCGCCGCCAGCCGCACCGCCTGCGCCAGCAGCGCAGGCTCCGACCCGCCCAGTTGCAGCGCCAGCGGCCGCTCCGCCGCGTCGAACGCCAGCAGCCGGTCACGCGGCCCGTGCACCACCGCCGCCGCCGTCACCATCTCGGTATAGAGCAGCGCGCGGCGGCTGAACTGGCGGTGCAGGAACCGGCAATGCCGGTCGGTCCAGTCCATCATCGGCGCAACCGCCAAAAGGGGCATATTAAAATTACTAGATTTTTCTTGTTTATCATGCATTTATCACCCCATCTTCAGACACGTTCTTGTCTCACATGTTGTAATTCGCGCCCTTTTTCGGCGCACCTTACAACCATTTAACCTTGGCATCACGCTGTAAGCTCATCGGCGCCATCATCAAGCGAAAGCGCAAAGACCGGCCAGTCGCCTGGCTCGCCCGGATCGCCGTTCGGCCGGCTGGAAAAACCGTCTGGCGAGAGAGCCGGACCTTCGATCTGCGCCCGACCGCCGCAGCCTGGATCGAGAAGCGCGAGAAGCATCTGGCCAGGCGAGGAGCGCTCGAAAACCCGCCTGTCGGAGAGACCCGCCGCCGCGATGTTACCCTCGGCGTCGCGATCAACCAATATGTGGAAGACAGCGCGAAGGCAATCGGTCGGGCCAGGGCGCAGGTGCTGAAAAGCATCAAAGAGTTCGACATCGCGAACAAGCTTTATGTCGAGATCGACAGCGCCGACATCGTTGCCTTCGCAAAGGAGAAGTTGAAGACGGGCGTCGCGCCTCAGACCGTGGCGAACTAGCTGTCACATCTCAGCGCGGTCTTTACCGTGGCGGGTCCCGCCAAGAACCACCCGCTGGATGAGCGCGCGATGCGCAACGCGATGATCGTCGCGAAGAAGCCGGGGCTGACACAGAGGAGCCGCCACCGTTACCGGCGGCCGACGCTGGACGCGCTTGATCGGTTGATGACGCATTTCCTCGATCGGTGGATTCGGCGCCCCCCTCCGTCCCCATGCCCGGAGCGAAGATGGGTGAACCGCTGCGGGTTCCCCGGAGGGCAAAACTCTCGGAGGATTGCCCGTTATGGACCAGACACAGAAGAAGACCTCGAAGCCGTATTCACCCGAGTTCCGCGAACGCGCGGTGCGGCTGGCGATAGAACGCCGCGATGCGTATCAAAGCGAAGCTGCGGCGCTGACGGCGATCGCAAGCAAATTGGGGTGTTCGCCAGACAGCTTTCGCGTGTGGGTGCGGCAGGGTCGGCGCGATGGCGGCGCGCGGCCGGGCCAGACAAGCGCCGGGAAGGCGCGGATCAGGGAACTTGAGCGCGAGAACCGGGAACTGCGGCGGGCCAATGAGATACTGAAGAAGGCGCCAGCGTATCTTGCTCAGGCGGAGCTCGACCGCCCGATTCGCAAATAACCGCTTTCATTGGAGAACATCGCCAGATGCATGGGGTCGAGCCGATCTGCCGAACACTGCGGTTCGCCCCTGCCACCTATCATGACCGGCGCGCCATCGTGCGTGATGCTGAGCGCGGCTCTCCCCGCGAACGGGGTCACCTTTGCGCGCCGATCTATTCGCTGGACGCAGCGCGTTTTC
>Ga0210044_10007628_pt1 | contig 13726 bp, 11 predicted proteins | sample CryGey13umfilter_2_FD_183959 | JGI IMG/M metagenome (GOLD analysis project Ga0210044, IMG submission 183959) | Groundwater microbial communities from aquifer in Utah, USA - Crystal Geyser 4/9/14 3 um filter (SPAdes) (version 2) | ecosystem: Environmental > Aquatic > Deep subsurface >... | reverse complement strand
TCGACCAAGACGGCTTCGTCTTCGCCGACGACTGCAATGACGCCGACGCCAACATCAGCCCCGACGCCACCGAGGTCCCCTACAACGCCGTCGACGAGGACTGCGACCCCACCACCCGCGATGACGACCTCGATCAAGACGGCTTCGTCTTCGCGGACGACTGCGACGACAACGCCGCTGCCATCAACCCAAGCGCCACCGAGGTCATCGACAACGGCGTCGACGACGACTGCGACCCCGCCACCCCCGACCAGCCCATCGTCCAGCCCCCCGACATGGACGGCGACGGCTATGACGAGACCGTCGACTGTGACGACAGCAACCCCGACGTGAACCCAGGCATGGGCGAGGTCCCCTTCAACCAGCTCGACGATGACTGCGACCCGCGCACCCCCGACTCCTCGATCATCATCTTTCCCACGGACGGCGACCTCGACGGCTACAACGCCGACAGCGACTGCGACGACACCGACCCCACGATCTACCCCGGCGCCCCCGACCCTGCCGATGGCGTCGACCGCGACTGCGACGGGCTCGACGTCTTCCCGTTCCCGAGCGGCGCGCTGTTCGTGTCCGGCACCACCGGCTCCGACACCAACTTGGGCACAGCCACGAGCCCCTTCCAGACGCTCACGCACGCGATCCTCACGTCGCAGACCCCCGGCGACGTCATCTTCGTCGCCGAGGGCGACTACAGCGAGATGCTGCCGCTGGTCGATGACTCCATCCTCGGCGGCTACTCCACCGACTTCGCGACCTGGGACTCGAGCCTCTACACCACGCGCATCATCGGGATGTCGTCGGGCGGCGCGATCAGCGCGCACGGAGCACCGGACGTGATCTGGGGTGGCCTCACGATCTACGCGGAGATCGACACGGGCGTCTCGCTATACGACGGCAGCGCGACGCTCGTGCGCTCCTCGGTCGACGGCGGCATGAACGGGGTCTCCACGAACCCCGGCACCACCCTCACGATCCGCGACACCGACGTGCTCTCGCGGTCGGGGCCCGCCGTAGGCATCGGCGGCACCGGCACGCTCAAGAACGTCATCGCAGACGGCGCCACGATCGGCGTCGAGGTCTATGGCGGCACCGCGAGCGTGTACGACAGCGACATCACCGGCGTCGACGCTGGCGTCAAGGAGTGGTCTGGCGGCTCAGTGACCGTCACGCGCTCCGCCATCCGCGGGCGCGACGCGGGCCTCACCTCGCAGACCTCGGCGACCGTGCGGCGGTGCACCGTCGACGCCCTCGGCGACACCACGCTCACCGACACGTCCGCGATCTGGTCCACCGGCGACATCGTCATCGACCGCACGACAGCCCGCGCCAACCCCGGCACGGAGGGCGCTCACGGCGGCCAGTTCACGGGCACGGCGGTCATCACAAACAGCGTGTTCCTGGCCGCGAACGCTCCCTTCCGCAGCCACGGCGTCGAGATCTTCCAGAGCGCGCAGGTGACGATGGTGCACAGCTACGCGCGAGGCAACGACGCGGCCTCCTCCTCGTTGGGCGTGTACGCGTGGCAAGGCGGCAACGTCACGCTCGTCAACAACGTGATCGACGCCGTCGGGCCCTCCGCGAACAGCGTGTACCCGGTCTACGTCGGCGAGAACGTGACGGCGACCGTGCGCGGAGCCCTGTTCCCAGACGGCGCCTGCACCATCGGCTTCGGCGGCTTCCCAGGCTTCCAGAGCCACTGCTTAGACGTCTCTCTCGCAGCGGCGTGCACCAACTGGCCCTACGGCTGCACGGAGGCCGGCGACCTGTACGCCGGCGACCCGGCCTTCATGAACCCGCTCTCGCGCTGGATACCCGGCCGCAACAGCGCCGCGATCGACATGGGCGTCGACGCAACACCCTACTTGATCGACCGGACGCCGCTCGCCGTCGACCTGTACGGGATGCACCGCCCGGACGGTCTCGCGCCGGACCTCGGCCCCGCCGAGGGGCTCGGGAACATCATCAGCACCGGGATCTGAGCCATGGATCCTCACGCCCCAGACACATAGGGGTGTGACCATGACCCCCTCGTCCCCCAGCCGCCCCCTGCGCATCGTCTACCTCATCACCCGAGGTGACGACTTCGCAGGTTCGCAGCTCCATGTTCGCGACCTCGCCGCCGGCTGCCGCGCGCGCGGCCACGACGCGATCGTGCTCGCGGGCAGCGACGGGCCGCTCGGCGACGCCTGCCGCGAGCTCGACGTGCCCTTTCACGTGGCGCCGGCGCTGCAGCGCTCGATCCACCCCGCCCGCGACCTGCGCGCCCTCGCCCAGGTGCGGCGCTGGCTCAAGCAGCTCAAGCCCGACCTCGTCACCTGCCACGCCGCCAAAGCAGGCTTTATCGGTCGACTCGCGGCCACGAGCCTGCGCATTCCGGTGCTCTACACCGCCCACGGCTGGCAGTTCGCGCTGGAGGTGCCGGCCACGCCGCGGCGCGTCTACCGCGCGCTGGAGACCGCCGGCGCGCAGCTCGGGGCGGGCATCATCACCGTCTGCGAGGAAGACCGTCGCTTTGCGCTGCGCTACCCTGGCTTTTCGCCCGAGCATGTGCACACGGTCTACAACGCCATGAGCGACGTGCCCGCGTCGCTGCGCGCCGATCCCACCGTCGCCCCCCCGCGCCTGCTGATGGTCGCGCGCACGGCCCCCCAGAAGGACCACCCCACGCTGTTTCGGGCGCTCGCGCAGCTGACGCACCTGCCTTGGCACCTCGATCTCGTAGGGGACGGCCCGTCCATGGACGCGCACATCGCGCTCGCCAAAGGGCTCGGGCTCGCGGAGCGCGTGACCTTTCACGGCTTCCAGCGCGACATCATCGAGCGCCTGTCCCAAGCCCAGATCTTCTTGCTCGTCACCAACTGGGAGGGCTTCCCCTACGCCACCTTGGAGGCGATGCGCGCTGGCCTGCCCGTCGTCGCGTCCAACGTCGGCGGCGTCGGCGAGGCCATTGTGGACGGCGAGACTGGCTTCCTCGTGCCGCACCAAGACGTCCAAGCGGTGCGCGCCGCCGTGGAGCGCCTGCTCACCTCCCCCGAGCTGCGCGCGCAGATGGGCGCCGCCGGCCGCGCGCTCTTCGAGGCCAAGTTCACCTTCGACAGCATGCTCGACCAGACCCTCGCGATCTACGAGCGCGCCCTCCACGCCTAGCGAAACGCAACAGCTTCACCCTTCGTCAACGAGTCCACCCGTGAACCCCAAGCAGCTCGTCCCCTGGTACGCCAAGATCGGCGCCAAGCTCGTCCTCGCGCGCATCCCCGCGGGCTACGACCGCTGGCGCAGCCTCTCGATCTTCAAGCACGGCAAGATGCACGAGCCGGCCTACGCCCTCGACACCTTCCGCCAGCAGTACGAGCGCTCCGGCCTCGCGGGGCGCCCCGAGCAGGTCCACCTCGAGCTCGGCCCAGGCGATTCCTTGTTCTCAGCGCTCATCTCCGCCGCCCACGGCGCGAGCACCACCTACCTCATGGACGTGGGCCGCTTCGCGGTGGACGACCTGCAGGCCTACGCGCAGATGCACGCCTACCTGGAGAGCCAGGGCCTCGCGCTGCCCGACGCCGACCTAAACGGCGACCTGGACACGCTGCTGACCTCGCTCGGCGCGGAGTACCACACGAGCGGCCTCGATGGTCTGCGCGCGCTCCCGGACGCCTCAGTCGACTTCACCTGGTCCAACGCCGTGCTCGAGCATGTGCGCGTCGACGACTTCGCCGAGACCGCGCGGCAGCTCCGCCGCGTCACCAAGGCTGACGGGAAGGGGCGCCACCGCATCGACATCCGCGACCACCTCGCCGAGGCGCTGCACAGCCTGCGCTTCCCCGCCAGCGTCTGGGAGTCCGAGCTCTTCGCGCGCTCGGGCTTCTACACCAACCGCCTGCGCCGCGACGCCCTCGTGAAGCACTTCGAGGACGCCGGCTTCGACGTGAAGGTCACCCGCGAGGTGCGCTGGCCAAACCTGCCCACCGCACGCTGGAAGCTGCACCGCGACTTCCGCGACCTGCCCGACGAGGAGCTGCTCGTCGCGGGCTTCGACGTGGAGCTCACGCCCCGATGAGCGCCGGCGGAACGATGACCGATGCCGCTTTGACTGGGAGCTCGGCGCGGGCTTCTTAAAGCTTGATACGAGCTATCCCGTCGGCAGTTCGTTGACGTCAGCGACCTCATTACACAAGAAGTGCGTCTCCTCGCGCTGGGAGACGCCGGTGGTGCGAGGTCCCTCCGTGCTTCAGCTCCTCCCGACCGAGATCACCGGCGTGATCTGGTGGTATGACATGGGCGCGCCCGCGTCCGATCACATCTGTTCGGGCTCCACGCGCGTCTACCTAGCCCAAGACCGGAGGCAGCGATGATCTCCCCCCGCCACTACCTCGCCGCGCTGCTGGTCCTGCTCGGGGGCTGCCGCTGCGGCTGGGGTGATATGTGCACCGGCGGCGTCTGGCTGGACGAGTACCAATGCTGGACAGCGGCAGACACCCCTCCGGTTCCATCGGTACACCAGGACGTGTCCACCTACACGGTTGGACCTGACGGGCGCTGCTGGTTGGTGTTCGGTCCCGAGCGCCCGCCGGACTGGGGCGCACCCGGCGCGGCCTTCGAGGACGTGTGCACCGACGAGGTCCTCTCGGGCCCCGAGTGCTACTTTCTGCTAGGCTACAACCCGCCCGCCGACTGACGGCGCCGCTCCACGTCGGCTCCAGCGAGCCCCCCAGACCATCTCTGTTTCGGCGCTGACTACGCCAAGTGCGGGCCGTCCTTGGCCTCGCACTTGTCGCCACACGCGCCGCCTGCGCAGCTTCCGCAGCCGCGTGAGGTCTCACCGGTGCCGTCGGCCGCCGAGAGCAGGCCCCACACGATGCACAGGGCCATGAGCCCGCCGATCGCCGCGATCGTCTCCATCATGCACCCCCGCTAAACAGGCCCGCGAAGCCCATGAACCCGAGCGAGAGCATGCCGGCCATGAGCAGGCTCATCGCGGTGCCACGCACGACGTCGGGGATGGTGGACAGCTGCGCCTCTTCGCGCAGGCCCGCCATGAGCAGCAGGGCGAGGGTGAAGCCGCCGCCAGCGCCAAAGGCGAAGACGATGCCCTGCACCATGCCGTACTCCTTGTTCGTCTGGAACAAAGCGAGGCCGAGGATGGCGCAGTTGGTGGTGATGAGCGGCAAGAAGATGCCGAGCGCGCGGAACAGCGCCGGCGAGAGCTTCTTGATGGCGAGCTCCACGAACTGCACCGTGCTCGCGATGACCAGGATGAAGCTGATCAAGCGAAGGTATGGTGCGTAGGGCAGGATGAAGGCGTTGAGGAAGCTCGCGCAGAGCGAGGTGACCACCATGACGAAGGTCGTAGCGACGCCGAGCCGCACCGCCGTGTCGATCTTGCCCGACACGCCGAAGAACGGGCACAAGCCCAAGAAGTTGGCGAGGACGAAGTTGTTCACCAGCAGCGAGCTGATGAAGATCCAGAGGAGCTCGCGGGTCATGAGACCTCCGCCGCGCGGCGAGTCCGCCACTGAGCGACCGCGTTGAAGGAGAGCAAGAGCAGGCCGAGCATGATGAAGCCGCCGGGCGGCAAGATCATGATGACCCAGGGCTCAAAGGAGTAGGCCGAGGTGGGCCCAAAGTGGAAGAGCGAGAAGCCGAAGAGCGAGCCGCTCCCGAGGAGCTCGCGCAGGCTGCCGAGGCAGAGGAGCGCGAAGGTGAAGCCGAGGCCCATGCCCGCGGCGTCCACCACCGAGCGCACCACCGTGTTCTTGGCGGCGAAGGCCTCTTGGCGGCCGAGGATGACGCAGTTCACGACGATGAGCGCGATGAACGCGCCGAGCTCCTTATGCACCGCGGGGACCACCGCCTGCAGCGTGTAGTCGGCCATGGTGACGAAGGTCGCGATGATGACGATGTAGGTCGAGATGCGCACCTGCTTCGGGATCCAAGCGCGCAAGCTGGAGACGAGGAAGCTCGACCCCACTAGGACGAAGAGCGTCGCGACGCCCATCGCGAGGGCGTTGATGCCCGAGTTGGTGACCGCGAGGGTGGGGCACATGCCGAGCACCTGCACAAAAACAGGGTTCTCACGCCACAAGCCCTTGATGAACTCATCGCTGAGCGGCGGTAGCGGCTTCTTGGGTGGCATCAGGGCGCTCCTCCCGACGCTGGGGTGGGGGCGACCGCGGGGAAGCGCTCACTCCACGCGGCGTGTGCTTCGCTCACGATCTTCACGACCGCGCGCGACGAGATGGTGGCGCCGGTGATGGCGTCCACCTGGTTGGGGCCTCACCGTGGCCCTTCACGAGCTCAATCTTCGGGGAGACGACGAGCCCGTCGAACTCCGCGACGAAGTGCGCGTCCTTCACGATCTTGTCGCCGAGGCCGGGGGTCTCGCGCGAGTCGAGCACGCGCATACCGAGGACCTTGCCCTGCTCGGGGTTGTAGCCGTAGATCAGGCTGATGGTGTCCTGAAAGCCGCTCGCGGCCGCCGGCACGCCGTAGCCCAAGAAGGCGCCAGCGCCGTCCCACGCCGCAAAGACCGCGTCACCCTTGCCCTTTGGCTCGGGCACGAGCTGTCCGTCCCTCCAGGCGAGGCGCTCCATGCGCTCGGCGCCGGGCACCACCTGAAAGACCGCGCTCTCCAGGGCCGCCGCTTTGTTGGCCTCGATGGTGGGGAGCGTGATCTTGTACACGCTCACGATGCCCAGGCCCGACAGCAGGCCCGCGAGGGCGAGCGTGCCGATGAGCTTGTACGCAGGCGGATCCTGCGCGATCGCGACAGGCGCGCTCATGGGTTCACCCCCCGCCCGAAGGGTCGAGGTTGGCTCACGCGCTCGATGAGCGGCGTGCACGCGTTCATGAGCAGGATGGCGTACATCACGCCCTCCGGGAGGCCGCCGAAGCGGCGGATGAGCACGACGAGCAGGCCGACCCCCACGCCGAAGAGGAGCGTGCCCCGCGAGGTGGTGGGCGAGGTGACCGGGTCCGTCGCCATGTAGACCGCGCCGAACATCAGGCCGCCCGAGCTGAGCATGAACCAAGGCGTGGGGTGAACGGCCGGATTTGCCAGGTACAGCGCGCCCGAGAACAGCACGACCGTGGTGAGCATGGAGACCGGGATGTGCCAGTCAAACGCGCGGCGGCTGTAGAGCCACAAGCCGCAGATCGCGATGACGAGGGCGCTGGTCTCGCCAAGCGAGCCACCAGTGGCGCCGAGGGCGAGCTGGCCGAGATCGGTGCTGATGTTCTCGAACTTCTGCAGGCCAAGGGGCGTCGCGGCGGTGACCGCGTCGACGTTGAGGCGCAGCATCGGCGGCGCGAAGACCGACGCCGGCATGGAGAACCAGCCGTCGCCGCGCGCGGGCCACGTCGTAATCGCCGTCGGAAAGGCCGCTTGCAAGAAGGCGCGACCGACGAGCGCCGGGTTGAACAGGTTCTGCCCGAGCCCGCCCCAGATGAGCTTGCCGAGGCCCATGCCCACGACGCCGCCCACGAAGGCCATCCACAGCGGCATGCCCGGTGGCAGCGTCAGCCCGAGCAATAAGCCCGTGAGCAGCCCGCTGTTGTCGAGGAGCGACGAGCGCCCCTGCGGCGAGAAGATGCGCTCGGTGAGCACCGCTCCGGCGGTCGAGGCGCCGACGATCAGCAGCGCCGCGGGCCCGAAGCTGTACAGAGACATGAGCAGCGGCGGAGTGAGCGCCAGGAGCACGTCGCGCATGATGCCCGGCGTGGTCTTGGTGGTCTGAATGAAGGGCGCGGGGTGCAGCGCTAGGGGTGCGATGCTCATGACTTGCCCCCGGGGTTCTTGGCCCGCTTGGCGCGAATCTGGCTCTTAGAAGCTCGAATGAGCTGAATGAGCGGGATGTGCGATGGGCACGCGTAGGTACAGGCCCCGCACTCCATGCAGTCCATGACGTGCCAGTCCTCCATGGGGTCCACGAGCCCGGCCCGCGCGAGGCGCCCGAACATGGACGGGTTGAGTGACACCGCGCAGGCGTCGAGGCAGCGACCGCAGCGAATGCACGGCCCAGCGGGGTCGGTGCGCAGGTCGTCTTCGCGAAAGACCAGCAAACCGCTGGTCCCTTTCAACACCGGCGCGTCGAGGGTGGTGACGGGCATGCCCATCATCGGGCCACCCATGACGACCTGCGTGTGGTCGTCGATGACCACGTCGCAGTAAGCGAGCACGTCGCGGATCGGCGTGCCGATCGGCACCATGAGGTTCGACGGTCGCCCGACCGCGGGCCCCGACACCGTCACGATGCGGTCCACGAGCGGCTCGCCGCGGTCGAACCAGTCGGCCACGCTCGCCATGGTGCTGACGTTGTTCACCACGACGCCGAGGTCGATCGGGAGCGCGCCCGCGGGCACCTCCTTGTCGTACATCGCCTTGATCAGCATCTTCTCGGCGCCCTGCGGGTACTTGACCACGAGCGGGCGAACGTGAATCGGGAAGGCGCCCGCGCCGCGACGGGCGACCGCCGCCTCCAGGGCCTCGATGGCGTCGAGCTTGTTGAGCTCCACGCCGATGTCCGCCTGCTTCACGCCGAGGCGCGCGCCGATGATGTCGACGCCGCGCACGATGGCGTCCGGGCGCTCCACCATGGTGCGGTGGTCGCTCGTGAGGAAGGGCTCGCACTCGCAGCCGTTGAGCGCGAGCGTGTGCGCGACCTTACCGTCCGGGACCGCGTACTTGACGTGGCTGGGAAAAGCAGCGCCGCCTAAGCCGACGAGGCCGCCGCGCTGCACATGGCTGACGAAGGCCTTCTCGTCGAGGGTGGCCGGATCGACCGGCGCCTCGGTGTGGAGCCGCTGCCCGTCGTAGGGATCGGCCTCGATGACGATGGAGCGCTGCAGCGCGCCGGTGGGGTGCCGCTGATCGCTGATCGACACTACGCGCCCGGTGATCGGGCTGTGCAGCGACGTCGACACGAAGCCGCCCGCGTCGGCGATGCGCTGACCGCGGCGGACCTCGTCGCCCACCCGCACCACCGCCTTGGCGGGCGCGCCGATGTGCTGCCCGAGCAGCAGCGAGAAGCGCTGCCCGAGCGGCATGCGCTCGATGACGAGCGCCTCGGTGTGAACCTTGTGATCGGCCGGATGGATGCCGTGGTCGAAGGTTCCGGCGCGCGCGCGGGTCATGACGCGGTCTCCTCGCCGCCAAAGCCCGCGAGGGCCATGAGCCCTTGCTCCAAGCGGCGCAGCGACGCGTCGCGCGCCTCCGCTTGCACCGCCGCGACCGCGGCGACACCCTCGGCGCGGACCGCGGCGAGCTCCGCCTTGTGGGCGACCGCCAGCTCGGCGACCACCTGCTCGCGCACCCGATCGGCGAAGGGGGTCACCGCGCCAGCGAGCTCTTCGAGCAGCGCCCACGAGGAGGCGCGCTCTGCGTCGGCGCCCGCGAGGTTCACGCCTGCGTAGCGGCGCTCCCCCGTGGCCCAGACGGAGGGCTTCCCGCTGGCGACCGCCGGGTTGCCCGCGAGCTCGAGGCGGGTGCCAAAGACGCCAGGAGAGCGAGGATCGAAGCGCAACAGCGGCCAAGCGCGGCTGCTGACGGCGCCGCGCGCGCGGTCCATCGACGCGTCATCGGCGAAGCCGTGGCGAGCCGGGCTCGGCGCGTGGACCCGCACCACCGCGGGGCCGTTGAAGGCGAGCGCCGCGAGCACGGAGCGCGTGAAGTGGGCCGGCTGGCCGAGGCTCGTCTGCGCGACGAAGGCGCCGCGGCGGCCCCTCGCGAGCAGGTCGAGCTCGCGTCCGTGCGCGGTCAGGTCGAGGTCGGAGAGCAGCAGCACCTTGACGGGCAGGCCCGCGTCGATGAGCTCGCCGAGGCCGCCCTCGTCCAAGAGGCGGTCGGTGCCAGCGACGAGCACCGGCGCGCACAGCGCCCGCTCGTCGTCGGAGAGGTCCGCCCAAGCGCGCGCGACCGGGGCCGACGCGTGCGCGGCCTCCTTCGGGCGATCGAGCTCCAGCTTGGCCCGCTCGACGATGGCGAGGCCGTCGGCGATCGCTTGGAGCTGCCCCGCGAGCAGACCCCGTGCGAGCGGCACGCGCTCACCGGCGCCGGCGACGACCGTCGGCACCTGGAAGGGGTTGTGCGGGAACTGCAGGCCCCACGCCTCGGCGAGGGAGGCGTCGAGCACGAGGCCGACGCGCGCGCGAGGCAGGCCGGCGCCCTCACCGGCGATGTGATCGTGGAGCTCACCGAGGCCGCGCGCGAGCAGGACCAACCTGCGCAGACGGGCCGCTTGGGCGGTGTCGAGCTGCGAGGTGGCGCCGTGCGCTTGGTCGACGCGGGTGACGAGCTGGTGCAGGTTGACGCCAGCGCCCTCGCCCGCGAGGCCCGAAGCCAAGGCGTTGAGGTCATCCGCGGGCAGCGCGTCCGCGAGGTCCGCGCGAATGGCGGCGCTCACGCGCGTTTGCAGCGCACGCACGTCGCTGAGGTGCTGCACGAGCGCCGGCTGGCGGCTCGCCTCCGTGAGGCCGAGGGTGGCGCGCAGGGCGAGCTTGCCGCCCGAGCCGCGCTCGGTGTCGTTGCCGCCCGCGACGGCGAGCAAGCAGGTCTTGGCGAGGAGCCTGGCTGCGAGGGGACCGGGCTCCGGCAGCGCCTCGACGCGGCCGATGGTCGCGCCCGAGGTGTCGGGGAGCCGCTCCCAGAGCTGCCAAGCGCGCTGCGCTTCGGCGACCCGCGCGTCGTCTTGGGGCTCCCGAAGGAGCGCCTCGTGAGGACACGCGGCGACGCAGGACCCGCAGGCCGTGCACGCGCTCGGGTTGATGACGATCGCGAGCAGCTCGCCACTCCCGCGAGACAACGTCTCTGCGTCGTCGTAGAAGGGCGCGGTGCGCGCGAGCGGCAGGTGGCCGACCTCATCGAGCACCGCGGTGACGGCGACGCGCGCCGCCTCTTGGCGATCGCCGGTGAGGGTGTCGGCGACGGCCGTCATCGGCCCAGCCAACAGCTCTCGCGCGGTGCAGCCGTCGGCGACCTGCGCGCGCGCGCCCTGGTCGATCTTGCTGAGCAGCGGCCGCAGCGCACCCCCTCGTGTGGAGCCCGCCAGGTTCATGCCCGCCTCGACCAGCGCTCGCGGGCCGATGGCGACGGCGCCGAGCGCGCCCTCGGGGCACGCGACCCAGCACGCGCCGCAGCCGGTGCACGGCGACGCGTCAAAGCGCGGGAGGTGGCCGCGGGTGCCGCTGAGGTCGTGGAAGGTCGCGGTGAGCGGCGGGACCGAGGCGACCGCGAGCTGCGGGTCGGGGACCAAGCGGCGGACCTCGCCGTCGCGGTAGTGGATGCCGACGTTGCCCCAGAAGTGCGGCACGCTGTCCGGCGCGTCATCGCGGCCGAGGTGGCGCACCGCCAAGGGCACGGGCGGCTCCGGGCGCAGCGCGCGCACGGGAGGCACGACGCCGAGCTCGACGATCTGGGCGAGCGCGGCCTCCAGCGCATCCGCGGGCGCGCCGAGGCGCTCCAGCGCTGCCTGAGCGGGGCGCTCCTTCCAGGAGACGTCGAGCCTGCGCAGCACCGCGAGGGTGGCCGCGCGAGGATCGAGGCTGGCGCTGGCGCTAAAGACGCGGGCGTTCGCCTCGCCCAGGGCGCGCAGGGTGTTCACCGGGAGCTTGTCCCACGGCTCGTCCTCGTCCGAGAGGAAGAGCACGACGCCCTCGCTGCGCAGCCGCGGCAGCACCTCGGCGCGGCGGTCGCCGAAGGGCGCCGCGAGCACGAGCAGGTCGACGTCGACGGCGTCACCCGGGTCCTGCAGCGGCGCGCCCGAGAGCGCGAGCCACGAGCGCTGCTCGCGCGCGACCGGGCGGCTGCGAAGATGCCCGCCCGCGCTGGCGAAGAGCACCCGCGCGAGGTCATCCGTGAGGGCGGCGTGCTCGTGTGACGCGCCAACGCCGATCACGAAGGCGCCAGCGACGCTCTCAGCGCCCTCGGACGCGCGAAGCCCGAGCTTGCCCATGTCGGGGAAGGCCCGGCGGAGCACGTCGAGGTGCGCCTGATGCCGCGCATAGGGGCTGCGACCCTGCTCAAACGCGAGGCCGAGGTAGAGGCGCTCGGGGCTGCCCTCGCCGAGGCTCTCGCAGAGCGCCGCGAGGTCTGCCGCCGCGACGGGGTAGCCGCCGAGGCCCGCAGGCACCGCGTGAAAGACCGCCTGAGGCGCGAGGGCGCGCAGGTCGCGCAGGAGCGGCGGGTCGCCAGCCATGGGGCCCGCGACGCGCTCGAGGACCGCGACGCGGCGCGCACGGCCGAGCAGCTTCTGCAGCAGCGCGGTGGGGAGCGGGCGCAGGCAGCGCACGGTGAGCACGCCCACCTTGGTGGAGCCCTCCGCGCGGAGCTTGGCGGCGACCGCGAGGGCCGTCTCGGCGAGCGAGCCCTGCGCGACGAGCACGAGCTCGGCGTCGTCCAAATGCCAGCCGCTCGCGAGCTCGACGCGGCGACCGGTGCTCTGATGCAGGGCCGCGATGGCCTGCTCGATGGTGTCGACGACGGACTCGTGCGCGAAGGCCTCGCGAGCCGCGGCGCTGAGCGCCCAGACCTCGGTGCCCTGGGGCGCGCCGTGAAGCGCGGGGCGCTCGAGGTCGTGCCAGCGCGGCACGCGGCGGCGACGAGGCCCGAAGACCATCTTCCAAGCGTCGGTCTCGACGTCGACGCTGTCGGAGGCGTCGCCCACAAAGGCGCGCACCATCGGCGCGTCGACGAGCAGCAGGTCCTGCACGCAGGTGCCCGCTTGAGCCTCGTCCATGCCGACGATGACCGGCACGAGCGCTCGCTCAGCGACCGAGCGCGCGATGATCGTGAGGTCCGCCGCCTCTTGCACGTTCGTCGCCATGAGTTGCACGCAGCCGGCGTCCGACACGGCGTGCCAGCCCTCGTGGCCGGTGCCCGAGGCCAAGGCGTGGCCAGGGCCAGCGCGGCCAATCGAGGTGATCACCAGCGGGGCCGAGCGCCCCGACGCCCACGCGAGCAGGTCGTGCACCACCGCGAGCTCCGGGCCGCTCACCGACACGGAGACGCGCAAGCCCGAGAGCGCCGCGCCGACCGCCACGCTCATCTGCGCGCGGGGGTCGCCGAGCTGCTCCAGCGGGTAGACGCCCGCGAGCGCGTCCACGGCCGCCACCGCCTCGAGACCCGTCAGCGCAAGCGGCCGTCCGGGGTGCGGGGGTGGCGCCTCGTCGCTGTGCAGCAGGCGGCGAAACCAGCCGCGCGCGCGCTCGACGAGATCAGACATGAGACCTCCAAGGGGCTGCTCCTGGCTCTTGGTGCGCGAACTGTGCGCCCTCAAGCCAGGTGATGGCGCCGGTGGGGCAGCGCGCGGCGACCACCGCCGAAGCGGGTCCTCCCTTCGCGTAGTCGATGACCGGCAAGTTGTTGACGATGCGCACGAGCTCACCCGGCGCGTCTTGGGCACAGCGACCACAGGCGTCGCAGGCCACGCTGCACAGCGCCATGGCCTCATCGCCAGCGAGCGGAGCGCTGCACTGCAGGATCAGCCGCTGATCCAGCGGCTGGATGTCGAACAGGTTGCGGGGACAAGCGTCCACGCAGTCACCGCAAGCGGTGCACTTCGCGGGGTCGACGACGGGCAGGCCGTCGGCGTTCATATGAATATGCGAATAGGGTGCAGATCGCCCTCCGTCAGGCAGGCGCGGCGAAGACCATCGAAGTAAGCTGAATAATCGCATGCGACATCCATTGTCGGAATGTGCCCGCGGCGCTGTCGCTGGGTGAGTCGCCCGGTGCGTC
>Ga0210044_10007625_pt1 | contig 13729 bp, 9 predicted proteins | sample CryGey13umfilter_2_FD_183959 | JGI IMG/M metagenome (GOLD analysis project Ga0210044, IMG submission 183959) | Groundwater microbial communities from aquifer in Utah, USA - Crystal Geyser 4/9/14 3 um filter (SPAdes) (version 2) | ecosystem: Environmental > Aquatic > Deep subsurface > Groundwater... | reverse complement strand
CGAACCCGGTTTCAAAACGCGCTTGGTCTTTTCACTCTTCCTTTCAGATGCGGAACCGGTTTGCTCATTCTCGGCTCCGGTCGATTCGACCTTCTTGACCTGTTCATCCTCGTTTTGTTTTTTGTCGGTTGCGGAGGTCGGTTTGGAACTCTTGGAACCCTGCTCGCCCTGTTTGTCTGATGACGGTTTCGTGCGTTCGCCCTTGTTGTTCTCCTCGCCCTGACGATTGTCTTGCGAGTTCACCTGGTCCGACGGTTTGGTCTGATGTTGCGCGCCGCTTTTCTCTTTGGCTGATTCCGCAGGGTTTCGCTCATTCGAAGATTGGGTTTGTTCAGCACCTTGCGCATTCTCTTTCGTTGATTGTTCTTTGGATGTATTCGGATCTGCTGCGGAATTGTTCGAATCTTGCTGCGAACGTTCGTTTTCATCGGGCTTTGACGGGGCGCCATCCGGCGGTTTGTTTTCCCTCAAATCGTCCGCCCATTTGCGTATCTGTTCCGCCACATCGCGCAAGTGTTCATCGGCCTCTTTCTCGCTCTCGCTTTTGATCTTCTGCTTTCGCTCGTATTCCTCGAGTTGTTGTGCCGTTTCGGGATCGGGTGATTCGTCGCCAGTTGATGACGAAGCATCAATCTTGTCGTCGGGATGTGTGCTTTCGATGACATCGCGCTCTTCATTCGGCTCATTTGAATTCGGCTCGCTGGTCTGGTCGTTTGTTCTCCTACTCTGGTCCGACTTTTCATTTGCGGTTTCATCGCCCGGTGCGGGTTTCTGCTCGATCTGATCAGCCAATTTCCGGAGCGCATCGGCTGCCTGCTTCCGTTCGCTCGGTGATTGATCTCGCAATTTGCGATCTGCGGCGGCAATTTCCTCCGCGGCTCGTTGCGCATCCCCGTTTTTCAAGGCCTCGACGAATTTGCGCAAATCTTCATCGAGTCCGTTCGGTTCGGTTTCGTTCTTCTTACTTTCATCTCGAAGGCCGGAAAAACGTTCGAGAATACTCTCGCTCATTTTTCTGTCAACTTCCGCCGCGTATCCAAGGTCTTTGGCGAACATATCCAGTGCATCCGCCGCTTCCGCGACGCGCTGATCAGAGTCGATCTGCGGCGACGTACTGCTGTCTTGGACCTCCTCGTTATCCGACGAGCGCGTGAGTTGATTTCTCAGATTCTCAAGCGTATTGAGAACCTCCTGCGTGTCATCATCGGGGCCGTCAGCCGTCGTGCCCCCGTCCGATTCCGGCGCGTAAAATTCCGTTTCGCGCATTTGCAGTTCGGCGGCTGCATCTTGAATGGCTTCGGCGGCGCTTCGGGCTTTTACCGTCGATGCGGATAAATTCTCATCAGCATGATTCGGAAAAATGGAATTGGACATATCCGGCAGCCAGACCATTCCAATCGCAAAAGAGGCGCAACACAGAACCGCCCACGTCAATGATGAATCCCAGCGAAGCGGAAAAACGCGGGCCGGCTTGATCTTCCCCGCCGTTGATTCCGCATCGACACCAACGAGTTCCGCAAACGCATTGGTAGTCGGCTGCACCCGATTCATTAGACCGGAAGGACGTCCGTCATGAAGGTCCACCGCCGTCGCCAGCCGGTTTTTCAATTCGAATGCATCATCAAGCGCGGAAGCAGCATCTATTTTCGAGAATCGATTCCGCGCGCCGAGCGCGATCCCGATCGGCAGGCCTGCTGAAATCGTAACAATCGACCACCAAGTCGAAACGGAAGACCCGAACATGCGATTGGCCAGGAGTATTCCGACTGCGATCATCGAGGAAACGATGAGGGCACGCGAAGTCGTCTTAAGTATTCGCTGCGTGAGTCGGCGTCGCTGCGTCTCACGGAGTACGTTTTCAAGTTGGTGGGGTTTTTCAATATCGCGCATGGTTTACCAGTGGATGATAGAGCCGACACGGGCAAACCACTCGCCTAATCGACCGTCATCCGCCTGAAATTCTACATCGGCCGATCGGAATCCCGTAAAAAGCAGCGGTATTGCGGTTGATCGTCTCGTGAAACGCCTCCCACTGCATCCCACGCAGATCAGCAACAAAACGAGCCGTCTCGATCGCATAGCGCGGCGAATTCGGATGAATCTTGCGAAAGGGCTCCGGAGTGAGAAATGGCGCATCGGTTTCGATCATGATGCGATCATTCGGGACCAGTCGGGCGGCCTCACGCACATCTCCAGCGTTCTTGAAGGTTACCACGCCCGTGAAACTGATCCACGCCCCGAATTCAAGAACGCGCCGGGCGTCGGTGGCGTTGCCGGTGAAACAGTGAAATACGAAGCGGTGGGGGGGGAGGTTTGAATTTCTCAAGACGGGAAGCAAATCAGCGAATGCATCGCGACAATGAACGACAATCGGTAGCGCGATACTGCTTTCTTCGATTATTTTCAGTTGCTCTTCGAGAATGCGATCCTGCAGATCGCGCTTCGGCTCATCGTAATGGTTATCCAGCCCGAGTTCACCCCACGCCACGCATCGTTCGTGCTTCGCCGCTTCGACGATCGTCGGCCAGTGAATCGGCTCATCGCAGTTCAACGGGTGAACGCCCGACGTACACCATACATTGTCAAACGATTCCGCCAGCGCGATGCATTGCTTTACATCTGATGAAGTGGTCGCAACGGTGATGGCGCCAGCCACATCATGCTGCGCCGCGTCTTCGAGAACGTCCGCAACTCGGTCGGCATAGTGGTCAAATGTCAGGTGACAATGGGTGTCGATCATGGTGGCGCACTGTAGGCGATCGTACGATGAATTCGATACGGGTCCGGGGGGCTGTTTCGTATGGCTTCGATGGTTGGATGAGGCGATTGATCTCGTTCAGGCGGCGGGTGTCGGGCCCGCGTCGTCGTCGAGTGAGTCGATCTCGCGTCGAAGATCATCAAGCGAGGTACTTAATTCGTCCAACGAGCGCAACACGTCGTCCGCAAAATCGTCAGATTGACGAAACGGGAAAAGGAAGCCTGCATTTCGACGTGCTTCATCAAACAGGATCGGCTCCGGGACGAATGCATCCTGTGCAGTCGATTCGAGGTTCTCTTGATTGGTCAAACGCAGTCGATGTCGCATCCCCGCCCCCAATCTACGTCTCCCGTTGGCAACATTGGTAACAATTGCGACCGAACTCAGATTTGATCGGTTGCCCGACGCGCTGACATCAGGTTTTGCCTCTCTCGATCGTCGAGATGCCCGGAACATTCGTCACAAATCGCCTCGGCGGACGATCCGGCATGTCTGACACGACCGCTGTTGTTATCCAGAGTCACTCTTCAAAGGCGATGATTCGGGCCTCGGCATCGATTGGAGGAGTTGCCCGTAATTTTCGGACCGTAACCACGGCGATTCTTCTCGCCCTCCACGAGGCACGATGTCCGCCTGCTGCCTCAGTTGCATTCCCGATTCTTCCGTCTCGACCAGCACGACCCTCTCCCTGCAGAATGACTGCCTCGCCCGAATCGGCTACAGTGGGTCCAGAGGTACGGAGCGGACCGCACGCAAACACTTGGACCCTCTCGAAGAGCGTTCGATCGTGCGATTCGTGAATTCATGAGAAAAACAACGGTCAACGCATCATGCTGATTCACTTTACCACTCTCGCGGCCGACGACCCCGGCTCCATCGCGTTTTCGTACTGGCCGATCCTCCTCCTCCTCGCAATGGCCGGCACTTTTGCGGTGATAGTACTCATCTCCACGCATCTGCTCGGACCGCGACGTGACGGAGCCATCAAAGGAAGCGTTTACGAGAGCGGTATGAACCCCGTGTCTTCGGCTCGAAAACGTTTCAACGTCCGCTATTACCTGCTCGCCGTCACCTTTCTCATCTTCGATGTCGAGATTATTTTCCTTTATCCCTGGGCGACGACGTTCCGGCAGATCGAATCGCCCGGACCAATGGCGGGTATCTTTCTCGGACGAATCCTCTTCTTTCTCTTCACCTCGCTCGTCGCCTACATCTATGCATGGCGCAAGGGTGTATTCCGGTTCGATTGACCGATCTCGCTGGAATTCCCCGTTTTCCTCCTGAATCCCGCCGTCAGCCCACTGCCGATTCACCGCCGATATTCCACGGCACATGACTCTCTTGCGCTGTTCGAACTATCGGCGGAAACTAACTTGATCCGGTGGTTTTCTCACGATTTACACAGTATTTCGCACCGAAACCCCAATGCAACGACAAAGATCAGCGTAAAACTCGCCGAAGGTACCTGTGTTCGTTGCTCACGACCATGACGTCGTGCAATAGGACCATGATAATGCTGAATAAGACTGAATGCCAGCATCGATATTCCGACCAGGAGCGTCGGGATCTTGCACGAGTGATTGACCGAAGTGATCTGGCCATCGTACTTCAACCCATCGTTGATTTACGGACCGGGTTACCCATGGCTTATGAAGCCCTTGTGCGCCCTCCCGAATGGACTTCGTTTGAGAACACTGAGCAGATGTCTAAGATCGCTGAATCTGAACATCGGTTGTGGGATCTTGAACGCCTCGCTCGCGGACTTGCCTTGCAATCGCTTCCCGATCTTCCTCCCAACGTGCTGCTGTTCATCAACTGCTCGCCGGAGGTCTTGTGCGATGAGCGCATTCTCCCGTCTCTTCGCGATGATCTACAGCATGGGTCACCGGCGAAGAACAATCGCGTCGTCATCGAGTTGACGGAACTTTCCGATCCCAAATCGCTCGTCGATCTCGTCCGTCAATTCAATCTTCTGCGACAGTCCGGCTTCCGTTTCGCGATTGATGACGTCGGCGCCGGAACAAGTGGACTGAATCGAATCACCGCCCTTCGACCCGACTGCCTCAAACTCGATCGAGAATTAATCGCCGGCATCGACCGCGATCCGTTTCGTCAGAATCTCCTGAAATTCTTCGTTGACTTCGCCTCTCTTTCAAATATCAAATTGATCACCGAAGGCGTCGAACGCGAAGAGGAACTCCGTACGCTGATGGATCAGAACGTCGATTTTGCGCAAGGGTATCTACTCGGCCGACCCGCCGGTTTAGGCGTGAAAGTCGATCCCGTCTGGGCGGAACGGGTTCCGTATCTTCGAGAGCGTGCTGAACAAAGACGCAACGTCAATCCCCGGTTCGTCCGCCTCAAGGAATATGCCGTCCCGCTGGTGAACCTCGATGTCAACGCCGACGCCGCCCGATTCCGGTCACTCGTCGAACATGTCTCAGAATCGCCCGGGATTGCGATTCTCGATGGTCGGCAGCTGATCGCCTACTTGCCGATCCAGATCGCTCGGCAAATCGCTCAGGATCACCGCGATGACGATATTTCGGTCGATCTCCTCCTCGAAAAATCCGCTCGGGGGTGGCTCGTCTCCTCACCCGAAACGACCCTCGCCGAAGCCATTCTCCTGGCAACCTCGCGCCCCGACAGCGATCTGGCGGCCCCGATTCTGGTCGTGAGCGATGATGTCGTCGGCCTGGTTCGGATGCAAACCCTCTACCGTACCGCCGCCAATCTCCAACCCGATGCGTCGATTCATACCTCTCAACTCACCGGCCTCCCCGGGCGCGTTCAGATCGATCAGCAGATCGAACGCCGAATCGAGACTATGGACCTCGGGTCCATCGCCGTGATCGATCTGCGAAGTCTCAGTGAATACAACCGCGGCTACGGATTCCCGATGGGGGATGCGCTCATTCGACATCTCGGAGCCATGATCGTCGCCCATTTTCTGCCCCCGGCTTCGGAGTTCGTCGGACATCTTTCCGATGATCGATTCATCGTCATAAGCCGAAATACTGATTTTCATTCGGAACTTCTTGCGCTCGCCAATGAATTCGACCTGCGCCGGGACGACTTCTTCGATGCCATCGATACCGATCGCAACGGCTTCATTCCAAATGGTTTCGAAGAGGACCATCGACTGCCTCTCACTTCCCTACGCATCATACTTCTTCCGCGAATTTTCGCTCGCGCCTCTACAAGCCGGGCCGTTTATCGCCTCATTCAATCCATGCACTCCCTTGATCACGCACGCGGACCGACCAATGCCAGTTCCGTCGTCGTCAAATCGTCAGAAGACGATCTCGTACTGACCGACCGTCGGCAATGTGCGTAACCGAATTGTATCCGTACGTCTTCAGCGCCTTCCCTACCCACCGAGCCGGCTGAAAACCCGGTCGCCGTCTCGCCGATGTGGATATCCTGATGATTCAGGCAATCGACTTGCAGTGATCGTTCCCCTTTGATAAACTGGTGGCGTAAGATTACGCACCCATGACGCAAACGCCTACGCCAATAGCCTTTCCGCCCTCCGTTTCCACTCGCCAGCAATCCGCGGCAGAGGCTGGCGGACCAGCGTCCCAGCCCGGAAGCACCCGGCGCTGTCTTAACGTTCGACAATTGTTCGATCGGCTTCCGCCGTTCGCCGAACAGGCCGAGCGGTCGCTGCTCGGAGCCATGATCCTCGACCATCGTGTTATCGGGGAGGTTCTCCAATACGTTAAGACTCGGCGCGATTTTTATCTCCCGAAACACGGCGAAATTTTCGATGCGCTGCGAAAACTCTACGATGAGCAAAATGCCGGCGATGTGGCCATGCTCTATCAACTCCTCGTTGACCGGGGGGTTGCCGAGGATGTGGGCGCGCCCGCCTATCTCGAGGAACTGGCCGCCTCGACGCCGATCGCCGCCAACGCGGTGCATTACGCCGAAACCGTCGCCAGAAAATCGACCTTGCGAAAGATGATTCAGGCCTCTGCCGAAATCATGCAGTCCGCCTACAGCGATCCTGAAGACGTCAATGAAGTTCTCGATATTGCGCAGCAAACGATTTTCGAAGTTCTCCATCAGGCCGATCGCCACGACGCCGTATCACTTCCCGCGCTTCTGAAAGCCACGATGGAAATCATCCAGTCGCGTGATGAAGGTGAAGTGATCACCGGACTTCCGACCGGGTTTCGTGACCTTGACGAAATGACGTCGGGACTTCAGCCCGGCGAGATGTTAGTCGTCGCCGCGCGACCTTCGATGGGAAAGACCGCGTTCGCCCTGAACGTCGCTGAAAACGTCGCGCTCGATAAACACGCCGTCGGTCTTTTCAGTCTCGAAATGAGTCAGCAGCAATTGGCGCAACGACTACTCTGTTCGAGAAGTGAAGTCGATTCACATCGCTTGCGCCGAAACATGATCAACAAGGAAGATTATCGCCGACTCGGTCGTGCCGTCGGTGAACTGAGCGAAGCGCCGATTTACATCGACGATTCACCCGGTCTTTCCGTCCTCGAACTGCGGGCCAAAGCCAGACGAATGGCGCTCCAGTTTGACATCGATCTCATTCTGATCGACTATCTCCAACTCCTGCGTGGTTCGAGCCGCGATTCGCGCCAGCAGGAAGTCGCGGAAATCAGTCGGGGCATCAAAGCGCTCGCCAGAGAACTTGAAATACCGGTTGTCTGCCTGAGCCAGTTGAACCGCGCTTCGGAAATGCGCGAGGATCATCGTCCTCGGATGTCCGATTTGCGTGAATCCGGTTCCATCGAGCAGGATGCTGATGCCGTGATGATGCTTCATCGTGAAGAGTATTTTCATCCCGAAGCCGAATGGGCGGAGAACAACCCCGAAAAAGTCGGGATGGCGGAATTGATCATCGCCAAACAGCGAAACGGTCCGACCGGAACCGTCGAACTGACCTGGATCGCCGCCCATACGAAATTCAAGGATCATTACCGCGGCTCCACCGACGGCGGATACGGCGGAGGACCGTCGCACCGCGCTTATTCCAATCCTGCAACCTCATCGGTGAATCCCGCAACCCGCCGCGCTCCCGGATGGTCGGCACCGTCAGTTTCACCTGCGACGGCAAGTCCTGATGCTTTCGATGAGGGATCATCGCCCGACGACACAGCGCCGTTCTGATGCGTGAACGACGAGGCGTCGGAAACCCGCGCACGCAACCACCGCCCCTCGTTCGCCTCGCTCGGCAAACCCTTTCGGAAATTTTTGCATTGGTGGTGTTTACGCAACGCGAATCATTTTTTGTTTTTTGGTTGCTCGATCTCGTCCCAATGCTGAAACGCCAGCCGTGATCGATCGCTCAATCGCTCCCAAACCTCTGCTGCATTCCAATGCAGCCGCACCGCCGGCAGCGCGAGTTCGCTCGACGTATCAATCGCCTGAATCCGCAGTAGCGCCCGCAACGCTTCCATTTCCTCAGGATTCGCCCCTTCATCGCCACCGAGGCGATCTCCGATTCGATTCAGCCCCTCGTTGTTTTCCAGTTTCGTCCGGTCGATGGTTGAGATGAGGTAGTATTCGCGCACCATCTGCATGTAGATCGGTCCCCGCGCGGGTTCCTCCACCTGTTCGAAATCCATCAACTGGATCAGCCGCTCGCCCTTCTCGCCGCATCCCGCCATCTCGATCGCCATCACGATCGCGACAATGATCGGCGACGCAATACGCCCGGTCGGCGGTCGAAGAGGCGTTGCCGACCTTCGTTTGAAATCGTATCGCTCTCGATTCACCGGATTGATCCTCGCGATACTCTTTTCTTTCACCCCCCATTGTAACCGCGACAATCCCGGCGAGAACCGTGTTCCAAAACACAATCAATCCTGCGCCGTAAAGCAGCCCGGGGCTGTGGTTCGAGCGACGCCTTTGGAGTGAATGCCACGCGTTCCACCCGCACCTCCTCCGTCATTCCCGCACAGTGGAAAAGATGCGGAGCCTCCTCATAACGGAGGCGGGAACCCAGCCAGAATGAATTCGCCGAAAGCGCTCACCATTCTCTTATCGTCTCTGCCGATCTCGTTGGTGACCGCGAGAGCCCCAACCCAACCTGATTCGCCGCCGATTTCCTTCTCGAAACCAACATCGCTCCTACGATCGATCTGATTCCGCAAACACGGCTGACGAACCGCTACGTCCGCAACCGATTGAGGAGTGGAGTGGAGTGGAGTGGGGTGGGGTGGAGGAGCGGACCCCGACCCGAACTCGACCCGTACCCTGGCTTTCGATCCCGCTCAGGAGATGCTTACTATGACACCTGTTTCGGGCTTTCAACAGCCAACGAAATTTGCCTATTCCACGCCGCACGATGCTCTGCATGCATGGGTCGACGCAATCACACCGATCGAGCGCACCGAAATCGTTTCCCTCTCCAAGGCCGACGGCCGAGTGCTTGCGCAGGAAATCCGCTCCGATCGACCAAACCCGCCATGCAGCGTGAGCGCGATGGACGGCTACGTGTTCCGCAAATCCGACCTCAAGCCCGGCAGAATCAACTCCGCAGGCGAAGTCCGCATCGGCGAAGCCCCGCCTCCGCTCCTTGCCGGCTCAACCATGCGAATTTTCACCGGCTCACCCGTTCCGAGTGAAGGCGAAGTCGTCATCAAACGCGAAGATGTCGAAGAACACGACGACGATTACATCATCATCCCCGAATCCATCGCATCGTCCGTCCGCCAAGGCGAAAACATCCGTTTCCGTGGTGAAAACCTTGACGAAAACGAAATTGTATTACAAAATGGATACCCCGTTTCCATGCCCGTTGCGGGTTCGCTCGCCGGCTTCGGCTGCGCCGAACTCAACGTCTTCGCGCGCCTCCGAGTCGCCGTTCTCACCACCGGGGATGAACTGCGAAGCGTCGAAGATGCCGAGATCGACCCGTGGCAAATAAGAAACTCAAACGGCCCCGCGCTCGCAAACTTTCTCAATCAAATCCCGTGGATCAATCTCACCGCCATCAAATACATCCCCGATGATTACAAAGTAACATGCCGAACCATTTGTGGGGCGCTTGACGAAAACGATGCGGTAGTTCTCACCGGTGGAGTCTCGATGGGCGATCACGATTACGTCCCCGAAGCCGTCGTCGAAGCGGGGGGGCGCACGATCTTTCATAAGATCCCCGTCCGCCCAGGCAAGCCCATGCTCGCCGCCGTCGGTGCGCAGGGGCAAGTCATCGCGGGTCTTCCCGGCAATCCTGTTTCCGTCATGGTCGCCATGCGCCGCACCAGCATGCCTGCAATGAGAAAACGCGCTGGATTTACGCGACCCGAACTCCCCCGAGCCCTCGTTTTTCTCACCAGACCGATAGAAAAACCGTTGAACCTCTGGTGGTATCGACCGGTTCGTCTCGTCGATACCGGTCTCGCTGAAATCGCAAACATCAAAGGGTCCGGCGACTTCGCCGCCACCGCACAAAGTGACGGCTTCGTCGAAATCAAACCCAACGAAACCCACCCCGGGCCCTGGCCCTACTGGTCATGGTCATCGCCATAATAAGAAGCATATATCTTTCTCATTATCTAAAGCCATTCCCACTTCACCATTGACGCCGGAACCCTCCATCATCTTCCAATCTGCCAACTGGATAATCATCAACAAACCCTCCGGCTGGCACACCGTTCGGCCCCGTCGTCCTCGCGGTTGGCCATCTCCGCGCTCGCCACAGCCGTCACCGTGCCAACACAACGCCCCAAACGATGCGCCCACCGTCGAACAATGGGTCATTCAACAGAATCTCACCGCCCCCGACCTCCCCGAAGCCGGCATCCTTCATCGCCTCGACCAACAAACCTCCGGCTGCCTCCTCATTGCAAAAACATTGGAAGCATGGGACACCCTCAAAACCATCGTCCGCACCGGCTCCGATGTCCGAAAAACATACCTCGCGGTCATTCCGCCTGGCCTCGAACCCACCACCGGCCGATTCTCGTTCTACTTCACCTCACGCTACCGCCGATCGAAAAAAGTCACCGTCTTCGATACCGGCGAAGCCAGACATCGCGGCGTTTGCGATTGGCGCATCATTCAGCAGAATATCTCACCCGATACCCGCGCCGATCTCGTCGAAATTAAGATAATCGGGCCCGGACGACGACACCAGATTCGCGCCGGTCTCGCGCACCTCGGCTTCCCCATCCACGGCGATGAACGCTACGGCGGAATTGCACCCTGGGCTGGCGGGTTCGGACTCCACGCATGGAAACTTTGCATCCGGAACCAAGACGAAGTCATCGCCCCGATCCCCGTCGACTGGCCCGTAACCCCTTCATTTCGATGATCTCAATCTGATTCGTTTGGCTTTGCAGTTATCGGATTCACAGATCAACCTTCCCATAGCTCAGTTTGTTGGCATCCTCGAAGGTAACCTCGCTCACCATCCGCGGTCGAAGGACGATTATCACGCATTGATCAATCGTTCCGTGGTGTACCTTCGATTGTCCCGGGCGATCGCCATCTCGCTGCCTCCTCGTCAAGTTGGTGGGAAAGACAGTCGATAGAAACACTGACGCGACTCAATGGTTGAACTGCGTCCCTCTGTCATTTCCGGAGAACTGCCGATGTCATCATCCACGATGAACCAGCGAGACGCTGTCGTAGCCACCGCCATTCAGGAAATCAGCCATATCGCTACCCTCCCTGAAATCACCCTCAAAATCATTGATCTCGTTGAGGATCCGACTTCGACCGCGCAGGATCTCCATCAGGTCATCACCAACGACCCCGCACTCTGCAGTCGAATTCTCAAAGTCGTCAATTCATCGTTCTACGGCTTACCCGGTCAGATCGGCTCGATCAATCGGGCGATCGTCCTGCTCGGGCTGAATGCCGTCAAGAACATCGCGATCGCCACCAGTCTCACCAAACTCTTCCGCGCCGGTGATTTGAGCGAACACTTTTCCGCTCGTGATCTCTGGACCAACGCAACCGGGTTGGCCGCGGCCTCCAAACTCATCGCGGACAAAGTGGGCATCGGACTCGCCGACGAAGCGTTCCTCGCCGGTCTCCTCGCCAACATCGGCATCATGGTTGAAATGCAGGCCACTCGCGAGAAGCTTGCACTCGTCGTGGAAGGGCACCGACAAGGTGAGAAATCATTCGTCGAACTGGAAGAGGAGTACATCGGCGCGACTCACGAAGACTTCGGCCGGGCGCTGTGCGAGAAATGGAAGTTCCCCAAGAGTTTTGGTTTCGTCACCGGCTTCCGCCATAAACCGCTTGAATTACCCCCGGAAAACCGGACGCTCGCATGCGTTGTGCACGTCGCCGATCGAATGGCGAAAAAACTCTCGATTGGTTACACCGGAATGGTCGAAGGCGATACTCCCGATCCTGCGGTCCTCGAGGAAATTCGCTTGTCCGCCGAAGACCTCGACGCCATTCTTGAGGAACTCCCCGAATCGGTCGAGCAAGTTCAGACCGTTCTTGGTTGATCGCTTCGCAAGTCACCTGCGACGAGCTTTACGCCACACAAAAAAGCCGGGGCGAGTGCGCCTCGGCTTTTTGTCTGCTTTTTGTATACTTGAAGCCATCATTTCGATACATTGACGATTCAAGCGCAACGAGTGAGGTTCCCGGTCAATCGAATTGCACAAAAATAAAATCACCGGATCAACCGCATCTGCCCGAAATTTGGGATGAACCGAACCCCGTCATCGCTTAACCCCTCCGGCGAGGGATAATAAACGAAAAATGCTTTACCGAGAATCAATTCGCGAGGAACAATTCCCTGATTACCGTTGAATCGATGTTCAATCCACGGTGCCGGCGGATCCCACGTCCGCCCATCATTGCTCGCAGGGCTGTTGTCTCCGCACATAAAAAACTGATCATGGTCCAGATGCACCAGGTTGCTCGGATAGGTTCCCAACGCGGGCTTTCCCGATTCGCGGTAGTAGGTCGGGCGGTAAAATAAATCCCGATCAAGTTCAACATGGTGGAGCGCTACTTTGGATCCTTCGAATTCCCAGCGAATCTCAGGTCGCCTCGGCTTGTATTTCGGATTGCGGAATTCGTTCCCGTAACTCGATCGCTGCGGCGCATCAACCGGGTCAAGCCCAGTCGCCGCAATCAATCGCGTTCGCGCATCCCAGTCGTAAACGCCTTCTGCAACCAGTTCATCATCAATCCAACATTTCAACGATTGGTCAACATGCCAGAATTCGACATTGGAAACTTGCCCCGCTTTGAAATTCGCTGAGTCCGTCGAAAGATCCGCGAGCGTCTCCCATCCACGGGTCGCCGGCACCACGTCAACGGTTCCCAGCGATCGCATCCGCAGCACGATTTTGCCTCGGCCGAAAACCGCTTCGAATTCATGGCCCCGCGCCTGCAAACGAATGCGCGATTCAAGTCCATCCGATGCCGCAACGATTCCTGCTGCGAGACGAATATCGGAAACATAATATAAGTCCGCCCGCGAAAGCGAGGTCGGGCTCTGCGCTTCGTCGTACGCGGTCCGATCGTTGATCGGCATGCGATCGTTCGACCATTGAAGCGCTGAATGTTCACCGTTGGTCGAAGTGTAATATCTTCCGTTCAAGTTAAAGTTCGTGCCGTCCCACGGGGGCGACCATCGAAACGCCTCCGGCCGAATCGGTATAAAATCACTGTGATACACCGGTTGCCAGACCGCGCGCTGCACATGGTTCGGCTTACGCTGAACCACAAAGACATCCAGCGGGCCCGCCTCCGGCAAACCCGTGAAAACATCCCCGTCCGCCAGCCAAACCGTCTCATTCCCAACGCCGATCAATCGCTTGATGAAGTTCTGGCGAGGGTCAACCGGATATTTGAAGACGACCACATCAAAACGCTTAGGTTGAAAGATCGAATAAAGATAACGCTGAACGAAAATCCGGTCGCCCATCCGAACTTTGGCGTTCGTAAATGAAATCGTCTGCGGCCCGTCCGATCGATTGGCGAGGCGAAGCGGCCCGGAACTCAACATCGGATCCTCAACCA
>Ga0210044_10007620_pt1 | contig 13734 bp, 10 predicted proteins | sample CryGey13umfilter_2_FD_183959 | JGI IMG/M metagenome (GOLD analysis project Ga0210044, IMG submission 183959) | Groundwater microbial communities from aquifer in Utah, USA - Crystal Geyser 4/9/14 3 um filter (SPAdes) (version 2) | ecosystem: Environmental > Aquatic > Deep subsurface >... | reverse complement strand
ATTAGAAGAGGCTATGTTCTGATATGCGCAGACTAGAGGGATCGGAAAAAAGTGCGACCGGTTTACATTCCCGTATTTTTTCACCCCGGGATGTACGGGAAAAAATAAAATATCTCATAGAAGGTCCGTATCACGTACTCCTAGTCGTATTCATTGATATCACTGCATGTGCGCCCTCCCTATGCACAAAAGTGCGACCAATTTCTTGTCATAGCGCATGGAACGAAATTTTTTGGTTTCTCGGTCATCGTCCGCACCCGCAAACGCCCAACGAAACAGCTCACGAAAAGTCACACCGAACTTCACTATCCCGGTCCTACAAACACCTTCTTGAGACCATGACAGAAGAACGCTCTATTCTCCTTATCAATTTGAAGCCTCCTTATGAGCTCAAGGCGAGTACTATGCGCATGGCCTCGCCAAACAGAACATCGACCATACAACAGATCCTCATCGGCGAAAAAGATCTCGTCACACAAGATCTGTCGTTTCTCGAATACAATAACACCGGGGAAGACAACGAAGAAGAGGAACCAAACAGGATCCCATGTACAGAAGAGGCTTTTGCGGATGCTTTCAATAAGAGTCATACGATCATCATCCCGGATTCTATGTTTGTCGAGAAGAGCCGTGTTTTCAATAATACAAAAAACTTCGTTGAACATGGGCTGGCCCCGTTGAAGGCGTTTTACCAACAGGGTGGGACCGTCTTGATACAGTGCGTCGAAGGGGCTCTCTCGTCAACTTGTACTGCTCAGATCAATACACTCTTTGGGACAGACTGGAAGATACACGTTTTGGCCGATGCCATCACTTTGGGGCCAACTGGGTATGCTAAACGTCTCTTCGAGAGTCCGTATCTGCCAGAAACAATAGTCATCAAAGATTCTGCATTTTTCTTATCCTGTCCCGAGACAGAAGGTATTTACAAAGTTTTTCTGCCGACACGCGAAGAATTCGTAAAGACATTCAAAGAACAAGACGAAGTTTTTGAACGACTGGGAATTGAGAGAGATGACAGCATGGAATGCTTTGATGTCGATAAGAGTTGGGAAGATTATTTGAAGAAGTATTCAAATAGATATGGCATAGCGATTCACTCTCAGGGCAATGGTCATGTTATTTGGTACGGAGATCGGAGTCAGACGAACAAGACTATGTCCTTTGTATTTTGCAAGCTCTTGAACATTGGAACTTTAGGGACACCGAGAGATGAACAAGAAGAAACTGTGCTGAAAAATTTCAATGATTTTCCGAGTGGTATGATTTGCTTTGCTATATTGATTATCTTCGTGGCGGTTATTGCCAAGATCTTGGGGTTCTAATACATTTCATAGCATCATGGTGTCTACATGGTCAAAAAGAGAAAGACAAGGTCAGATATAATATTGGTCATTCTTATAAGTACCTTCAAAATTTAGTGAAACCAATCCAAAATCATTGACAGCTTTAGTAGATGCGATCAACCATTCATGACTTTTGCTGATTAATCACATTGCACATCATATTGAAAGATCAGCGACAAATATTCGGTGTAGTTGTCAGGTGTTTCTTGCTTCTTGGCAAAATAAGAGTATTTACGGTAACGGTAATTAGCACGTACACCCCAGCTAGAGATGAGGACTTGGATTACTGTTAGAATGCTCTTTTCTCGCCGGAAGAATCGTGTTAGCGAAACTAGCCCAGGAACAGTCATGCTCACAAATTTTTACATTCGGTGCTGCTCAAAGTCACACGAACAAGAGTTTACAGTTAGCAATGGGGGAAACAAAAGGCGGTGAAGACAAAACGGTATTTTTGCGGATAGCCTCTTAATCAATGTAATTTGGCTACAATTTCACGAAGGTGCAAACATACATCTCGATACAAGTAACATTGGATCGATAGATGATAAAGTACGATGCTGTCCTCTTAACGGTAACTACGACTATATTATTTTTTGGCGCGCAAATCGTCATCCAAGTCGATCAAGCCAAGTTGGATCAGAGAGAAGATAGACCCGTCATAATACGACTTTCGAGATCTTGCCGACACGAAACAATATCGATATTTGATTCAATCACAGAAAACAACCATTCATCGAACGCATGATCATGATCATCTTATTTTGTTCCAGATCATTATCGGATCATCGACAAAAGTTCGGATCTAATGCTGAGTTTGAATTTCCATTGGACAACGCTTCGGGTGCTCTCATGATCATCATCGTATCAGTTTGACTATGAATGAGACAATAATTGGGAACAAATCTCAGAAATTTGAGGAGGCATATAGTCTGCCATCACCTTTTATTTTTATCTTCTGATGTAGATGGTTTAGAAGAATCATCATACGGTAAAGTTTCAGCGTTACGCAGTAGGATTGCGGCGAGAAGGCTATTTGGTTGTGTGCCTTCCAAGTGCCGAGACGGCACCAAGTATCTTTGACTCAAAAGCGGTATATGCGGAAGCGATAACCCAGTGTGTGAGTGCGGCATCATTTGTAGCCTCTGCAGTTGGTGTTGTAAAAGTGCTTCTTCTGGTTGACGATGTAGAGCGTCTCCATATTGTCTACGAAAGACGTTTTGACCATGGGGGTGTACTGGAAAGTTAAAAGCATTTGCCCCACTTAGTAGCAACTGCTGATTTGGTTGACGCAGCTGCATTTGCTGTTGCAAAAGAGCGTCCTCATACAATGCTAATTGTCGTTCAAGGTGTAGCCGCGTCAATCTTTCCTCTGTATCCAGGGCAGTTCGCAATGATGGGTTCCCCAGTGATCCCGGTAGAGAAGCCGGAGGAAGCTGAGCAGATTGTGTGGCATATCCTACCGGTAGCCCTACTTGTAATGGTGGCGCAGCCACCGAAGTGGAAGACGGACCGGTCTCCGTCTCTGATCTTGTCGGTGTTTTAACGACCGATTCTGTCTCTTTTTGACGGCGATATTCGCGACGAATACTCCGCTTCTGCTGCGCCTCGGGCCCCACATCCCTCATCAACTGCTTCACCTTCACGAGTAATGTTTTCCGATCTTCGACGGCGCGCCAGATCGTCACTTTCTCTGTCTTCCCAGTTCGTTTCGTTTTTCTGCAAGTCTCCACTCGTTCTAAGAATCGTCCACCGCGGCGTTGAACCGTTGCAATGATCTCCCCCGCAACGATTTGCTTATCCTTTCTCCTCTTGGCATTCACATAATCATCTCTCCTTTCTTTCACTAGTTCCCGAAAGTGCAAATTCCCTAAATAGTCCGTGGATGGTGCCCCCCTCCCCATGAGGACATCATTCGGTCCCGGATGCATGATTGGCTCGTCTCGGTCTCGTGAGATTTGCTTGGGGGGAGGTGTCTCTTGCTTCATGTCTTCGGAACTTTGCTTTGCGGGAGGTTTACAGTTACTTCCATCGATGTCTTCTGTGTTCGTGGACATGCTTTGTTTGCGGGCATACCCTGCGACTGGGAGAGAAAGCTTCGTCTCCCAATGGCTGGTTCTCTCTCGCGGTTGTGGACCTGTCAGATTGTCTGTTCGGTAATGAACCAAAGCCTCTAGCTAGTAGTGGGTGCGAAGCGTTCCCTGTGGACAGACGAAAGAAGGTACGTGTACCGGAATTTACTGTTAGAGCCCCAACCTTTTCTATTGTCGAATCCACAGTGTATAGAATACTGTCTCTTATCTTTCTGACATGAATAAATCGTCAGTGAAGTACGGTATAGATGTAGAAATCAAAATCAATAAGAATGCTTAAAGGTGAACATGGTACCAGTCCACCAAAAACGGGCACCGGAACCTAGACATATCATGTCCGTAGTCGTAATGTAATCGTGTGTTCATATGTAATCGTGTTCCATTGAATCCGTTGAATCTTCTACTTAGGTGCAACATCGTGAGTGTCTATCCTGACTGCCTTACGACGATTTTTTCTAATGATGCTTGCATTTTTGCATTTGATAATAATGACGGGAAACTGACGTTCGCGTATTCACTATCTTCTCCTATATGCAGTCGATAATGACGAATGCGTTTCACTTCTATATGCCATGAGAAGGAAAATCTGCTTTACTTAAAACTTTGCAGACAAGGGTATATTAGGAGAAATTGGATATCTTGATGATTTAACAGCAAACAAAACATAACAAAATGTAAGAAAGTGAACTAATAAAATTGGAAACCTTTTCGGACCCTTCTTTTGATGTCAACACCTCCACGCAATCAACACACAGAGTTTCTAGACAGAAGAAACTGTGGTAGATTCGTTTGAGGTACGTCATAGAAATCAGAAAATAAATGTATATAGGACTCATCCCTCAAGGTAAAGACAGTACTGTTGTATATGTGTTATGTCTCCCAAAGAGGCCCGTAATAAAGAAACACCATCATTAATTTCCTATTTCCGATCTCACTCAGCACAATGTTTTAATTGTATGCCACAAAAACTAAAAGAATTACAACATATCATTGTGTGGCGCAAAACTGCACATCTTTGGAAGCGAGCCAATTTGTCAGCTCACTCTGAGTTGAGTAGAAGCTACTGCTCGTCTACTTGTACTCCTTACTTGTACTCCTTACAAATTCTGTGGCGAAGTCGCTCGAGATGTAGAAAATTGTTCATTCATTATATGTGCTTTTACTTCCCTACCTCAGTAATTACAATGACATTCATTTCCCTCGTCAATGATTTTCTGTTAAAGTACGTCGAAATAGCCCCTTTCCTACTATTGACCGTTTCAAACAATTATGAGGACATCAATATATTATTTGCCGAAAAAAATTATACGAATACTCGAATAACTTGAATATTGATAATAAGATAATTTGCATGTATTTTAAGAGGTGGAGCCTCGGAGTTTTAATGCATACGTCAGCCGGGGCTGGAATCGAAATTTTTATCTAACAGTAACCGTAAAGCACAACCGTATGTGCCGGTGGTACAAAGACAGGTGCCGACCCGGGCACCACATTTCACAGAACACAATAACCAAAAACCAACAGCCAAGCGCCAAGCGCCAAGTGCCAAGCGTCAAGCGTCAACAATCAACAATACTGTTCATTCCTCTGACGAACCGCCGCTGCAGACCATTCGAATTTCAATATGTTTTGGAGGCATCACACACGTTTGACAGCGATCCTTATAGCAAGCTCTTTTCCCTTTTTTGCCTGTGCCAGCAGCCGAAGCAGCCGAAGCAGCCGCATCAACAACAACAACAACAACCGGGGCGCAGGAACTCTGACGCCGTACGAATCAGTGCGTGCCCTGGACGAATTCGGCAATGCGAAGCAATTAGAATATGCAGAGAATGCATCGAACCGGCAGGCAAGCCTGGTCATTTTACTCCAGCATTTGGAAAATACGTATATCGTATCGGTACCCAACGGCGGAGACCGTCCTGCGCATCATCGTCGCGTGACCCTCCCCCGCGTCCAACGCCTTTCCATGCCCGATTGGATATCTACCTCGACGAAAAATAAAAATAATTCGGCATTCTTGGTGTGCACGGGATTACAGGGCGATGCACGTTGGCTGACAGCTCGTGTTCGCAGTTATACCAGTCGATTGTGGTCCGTAAGTCATCAAGGAACACCGCCCACAGCGGCGTCTCTGGCCATGGCGGTGGCTTCTCTGATGCGTTTATTCTGGGGATACCCGACAGATATTTCTATCGCCTCACCCACCCTACGGGGCGTCGTATCCTCGCGGGACGATCCTTGGGCAAGACCGATGGGGTTGCAAGTGGCAGTCGTCGTCCTCAACGGTTCTGAAAACGGTAGCCAACAATCACAACACCCACAAGTGTTTCAAATCAACCCGGCAGGAAATGTGTTTTTGCCATATCCCGCTGCTCAAGGAGCCGGAAAAAGAACGCGAATCCTATGCTGCATGGGGGCAAAACATGAGGCCGTGAGGGATGCCATGGGCAGAAACCTCTCGAAAACGAACCACATTGATGACGGTGGTAATCACAACGATGACGAAGCTGCATTGGAAAGATGGATCCTGCAGAGTCTTTCGGATGGATTAGGATCCATGCAAGGAAGATCTGTTTATTTGCAGATTTTGACACAAGATGGTCATCTTCTTCCGGAGCGCAGGATAAATCTATGACAGCACAAAGCACAAAATAGCCTCATACGTCGAATCAGTCGGAAAAGTCGGACATCGATACAAATCCACACGAAGAATACTTTATAGAGTTGTGCGCTCACGTATAATTTTTCGTTGTACGGCTTTTTTTTTTGTGTGTGTTTTCAAGATTCGTATGTCAAACGTGTATTATTGCTACATCAACTTGTCATTAAACGTTCACGCGACTTTCTGATCTAGTTCGTATATATACATCGTGATTCTTTTTTTTTTATTTAAATGGGATTTACTACAATTATTTGGGTATATGAGATGCGATTCGTTCCAACGAGTGTGCGTGCAACGAAACACTCTGGCTGGATGATGTTTATTTGTTTTGCGATAATGTGCTGATTTTTGGCTATTTCTATCAACAGATCAGGTATTTTCATTTAAGCAGCAGTAATGAAATGACTGAATGTGAGCATTAGTAATGAAATTCACCAGGGAAATTTTTGTCAAAATGTGAGGGTGACGGACTAATCATTTATAATTAATTCATTGATTAATTACTTAATTTACCACGAGGCTACACGACGTTCGCGAGGAACCTTAAGGCCACTGTAATATTCTCCGATTGGAACGGGAATGCCCTTTGATTCGTAAGAGGCCTTGACTTCTTCGGCGCGACTCATCCAAACAGGCGTGGGCAAATGATTCGGCATGTGCGCATCCAGGGACTTGTTCAATGCGCCCCATGTCACCGACATGGTGGCGCGCAGACCAGTAGGATCAAAAGACGTCGGACCCGTGGCGAACACGCCCTTGTTTCCAGGACTCGATTCGGGTCCAGCCTCCAGCTTCTCCAATTCTTCCTTGACCGCTGGATCATTCGGATCCATGAGGGATAACTTCTGCCTTTCGATTTCCGGGTTTCCAAGCTCCGACGACAAATAGCGGCGGCGGGTGTCTCGCTTGAAATATCCGGTATCGTACGGATCTTCGTCGATATCGAATTCGGGTAACTTCACCGGGGGCTGCGATCCGGGGCTCGGTGTACGGTACATGGCGAACTTGGTGGGATCGTCTCTCGAGATGGGGACTTTCGTGCCGGGGATGATCGGACCCGTCTCGTACGGGACGTCGGCATCAAAGAACATGAATCTTCGGAACTTCTGAAAACGCTCCTCGCCGAACGTGTCCTGGATCAATCGCTGGACCCATTGATTCCAGGGCATCATGGTGGACTTGGTGGATTCACGGTGAGGCTGGATCTTGGGTGCCTCCGCGGCCGTCACCGCACGGGGCGGACGCAGGGCGATCTTCTCCGCCGTCTTCTTTAAGGCATTCTTGGCCACAGACATGATTCAAGACGACTAATGGAAAATATTAGGCACGGGACAGAAAGACGATATTTTTTGGGAGGAGTGGAAGAGATTGGTTGCATCACAGTGGCACCGCGGATTCCTACAACCGTATCGCTGCACCGGACTCAACCACCGCGACGCTAGTACTCGATAGGAGTACTCGAGAGAGGATGCGACGAGTGGGAACAGCAGAATTACTTCCGAAAAAAGTTGTATCGTCCGGGAGTGTAGTAGGGGTGAGACGAAGAATGAACACGTCACAGCTATTTGTCAATCGTCTTTGCTACCTATTCACAGTCACATCAAACTACCTATCTACGTAGTAAAAATAAATCATTTTTGGTTCCCGGTACCTAATCAAAAAGCCTTCATTGAAATGTCGTCATCCTCTTTCATGACACTATTATTGCACCTGATCTTCTTTAGATCCGGTGGATTACAACTGAACGATCCGAAATAACGCAACGACAATCTACTGGGAGATGGTAGACTCCCATCAGGAGAACGGCATTGTAGGGGTGCCTACATCTCCGCTAGCGCACTTACAAGATGCTCATCGTTCCGACTGACGGTAGTTTGTTCGCATAGTTACATCCCAGTTGTGCCAGCTTGCAGTGCTAGGTAGGGGGGTAGTTGGGTAAAAATCGCTGAGTCAATATACGTATTATTTCATCAGAATACGCATCAAAATCTGCCTTCTATTATCTCTCTTCATGACTCGGATTACTGTGATATGTTTTTCATAAAACCATGACAGTGGGTTAACATTAAATTGGGACCCATCGTTTTGTCCCAATTGGGATGATCCTTCAAGTAGGAAGACCAGAGGATCAGACGCCATTCGCAGATGAGTTGTATCGATCCTAATGGAATGCAAAAAGACAAAGGAATTTCATGTTGAATGTTTCTACCTGGGACGTATCCTGTTTTGTGCGCTTATTCTTGATTTTGACGAAAAATAGATTTTTAACGGAAAATGTACGATAAATTCATGGAAAACGCGATATTATTGGCCAAAAATCAAGAATATGTCTCCCAAAAATGCGAAAAATCTTATTTTTCGACAAAATATAGAATAAGCGCACAAAACCGGATACGTCCCTGTAACTTCAGTGAATTTTTACGATTCACTCGACCGTTATACAGACGTCTTCATTTATCAGTCAAAAAAATAATATGACGATCAAATCAGCATTCTTTAGTCTTTCAGTTAAGTTCGGTTTGGTACTAATTATGTTGACACTACGGGATAAAAGAATAATGATCTTGATTTGATATAGAATTCGGCGGAATCGTGACGTAAGTTAATGACGTCTCATTCCATTGCTTGTGGACGACGACAATCACTATTGCGACCATTGCATACTTTTTGTTCGATGAGGTGAAGGTTATGCGATTCGCAGTCTCTGCTCTGCTCTCCGGACGGAAGGTGGAGAAGATTTTAGATTGTCTCAATCAGAGAATGATTCCCTCCACCTGGCTCCATTTTTGATCCCACGCACTGCTGTAACCGAAGCATTTCTTATCGTCAAATGTGGGTTCCTAAATCAAAGAGGACTCTCCTTGAAGCTTGGCCGCAATCTTGTTGGGTGAGTTGACGTTATAAATCTGATACAAAAAGTGACTTTTTCAAGAATTAACGTTTACCGGTCCATAAGTGATTTTGTATCATCTGAGTGTCCAGGCAAGATCATTTTCTACGATCAAGTTTTTTTTTGTCCCACGAACTAACTGTAAGTACAACCGAATAATACGATCAAAGCATCGAAGAAACGCGTGTACGATGATGATACCTACCACGCAAATCACGCATGATGCGCTAACTGTTAAAATTTCACAAGTCAACAGATGCAGATTGTTTCATTAATACATGATTTTCACGACACGTTACAATAGTGCAGTCACAGTCATCTATTATTATCACTGTCAATCAAACCACGCAATCATTTCAACAAACGAACGAACGAACGAACGAACAAAAGCATCACATTTGATCAGTTTCTCCGGAAATCACCCTTGTTGGAATTCTTGAAGTAACAATGATGGAAGTCCATCAAGCTGATCGTGACCGTGTACCCAAGACTGATCAATCCGACGTTTCGGAAACAAAGATTGAAACAGCAGAGGAGGCCATCCTCCATCCCAGTCCCGACGATGTTCTGATGGGAAGAGGTGCGCCATCGACCGATTTTACCGGCAACTTGCGTTTTCGAGAGCTCGTCAAGGAACGTCGCGGTGACTACGTGAACGCCAAGCGAAGAAAGGACAAACAAGGTGTAGCAGGGGAAATTATCGCGACCGTCAAGAAGAGAGGAGGAAGATTCCTTCAAAGGATCGAAACCTGCCGCAAGGTTGGCCAAGATGGAGGCACCAAAAAGGTTACCATCTGGAAGTCTGTGAATGACAGGAAGACTCTTCTTGTCAAGGTGAAGCAGTTGATGAGGGACGTGGGTCCAGAAGCGCAACAGAAGCGCAATATGCGGCGCGAAATGCGTCGTCAGATGGAACTGGGTTCCATCGCAGATGATTCCGAAGATGAAGATACAGCTCAATCAAGCTCGAAAATAATGTTCAAAGGGACAGGGGCCGCAACGGGATCTCCAACGAAATTTCCCGTTTACCATGGCAGGCCGGACAACTCTCTCCACTCACTTCCTTTTCAGGGTCATCCTCCTCAGAGTCACAGGCCGATGCTAGATCATACCTCCCCCATGATGCAGCTGATGCCGCCATTACAATTTCAACATACAGAGACAGCAGATGATGCGTCTTTCCGGCAGCGTTTGCAACAAGAAATGACTTCAAAACAATTAATCTCCTTCCGACAAGATTTACAACTGAGACAGGAACTCCAATTTCGAACTTTGTCTGTTGTACAACACCTTTCCGATTCGCAACGAAATGATGGTGTCAGGAGGTTCATTGATTTTTCGATGCCTTTCACGAATTCATCTGCTGCAGCTTTCGCGGCTCAGAAAGAACAATTCCTTTGCAAGCATTTCCAAGACCAACAATACAGGGTAGTTCGTGAAGTCTTCCCCATGCGATCGCAACAGCAGTTGTCTGAGTCTCACATACCTCCGGAAGGTGGAAACATAGTCCTCGGCTTATCGCTTCCGCAAAGTGGCCAAAACCAGCTTTTGTATGGATTAGCATCGCCGCAGAGTGCAGGACCCCGCCCGGGCAGTCTTCTAACCGCCGCGCTGCGCCAGCAGTATGACAGAGGCACTAGGAATTGGCTTCCGCAATCTTCTCATCAAGGATTTTGAGATAAGGATTGGCATGTAGAACATTTCTCAAAAGAAAGCCACGTTTTGTCAGATCATTTTTATCTTTGGGAAGGGGGGATGAAAGAAATGACGTGACACTAACCTGATCAGTTATTGGCAGTCAGGACAATGGGTGTGCGATAGACCTCGGATTTGTAAACGAGCGCGTGTTTCATATGAATCACCAAGTTTCAGTGCTCTGAAGTGGTGTAGCTAACACACCATATTCACCACACTAAAGTACACCTGATGATTTTTCGGCACTACTCCTACCGATCTTTTTGTATTTTCAGCACTATTATGTCCAACGTAGGCTCGATCCTTTTGAATGCTGCAGCACCCTAGTTTTAGATTCGGGTATCTATTGGGGAGTATTCCTATGTTACTCTTGGCGATTGTCCGAAAGTCTTGTTATCTATGACAGTCAACAGCGATCCCGGTCACGTACACAGCAAACCAAACTTCCAAATGGGTCGACATAAATATCCCGGGATGCGTCAAGCTCTCTTGGGTAGGTACCACTCCCAAAAAGGAAATGATGTCCCGTCGTTTGACTGTGAATGACGTAATCTGTACATGTTTGTTAGCGTTTGTAGTGGTTTGTCCGGAAGAGTGGCTGCGCGGACCTTTACATATTGTATTGAACTCCGATCGGGATCCTGACTGTGAAAAAAAATGACAGATGACCCCGCTCGTTCAGTCGAGCAATCTGCAAGACTGTAACGACTTCTGCATGACGTCTAAAAGTACGACTTTGGCACTCTCCAGCGAGCAATTTTTCTGGTCTGTTCAAGTAAAAAATATATTGTTCCGAAAAACAGTGACACCTTCGGTGACGTTGAGAGGGTGAAAAAAGGGTTTCATCGAAAGTATTAGGGATAGGTACATTATTTTTATGGTTTTAAAATGGGAATTCCACGTACATAAACAGCCCTTTTCTGATTATGAACGCTTTTGAAGTCATCGGAAGAATCAAAGGTGTCTGCCATCTCACGTGGACCAGTGCAGGGTATTAGTAACGTATTAGTTGGCTGCTGATGCATCACCCCAATTCGAATTGACAGTAACAATGTACGGGCGTTGTGATGCCACTGCGACTTTGCTGCACGCACTGCACAAAATTGATGAATGCAGTCATATCTGTCAATCCCCACCATCGGTTACTTTAACGATATTCATACGCCGATACGACAATGTCGACGAACCATTCCGGATCAGCCGCTGGATCAGACGACGAGCGGGATAAGAATCGGTCTCGGAGCAGTGCAAATGCCGTGGCGGACACCTCCACCGGAGAAGAAAACATTGTAACGAACGTGGGTCCCAATGATGTACTCATGGGTCGCGGCGCTCCGTCAACCGAGTACGAAGGCAACATGCGTTTCCGACTACTTGTAATGGAAAGGAGAGCTGAATACACAAGCGCAGATAGGAGGAAGGACAAACAACGGATTGCGAGAGAGATCATTCAAACAGTGAGGAACCGTGGAGGGAAGTTCTTGCAGCGAGTTTCAAATAATTCAGGATCCAACTCTCTCGTACGTCCAAGGGAAGGAATTGCCTGGAAGTTAGTCCACGATCTACCTGCTCTTTGTGTCAAGGTGAAACAACTTATGCGTGATGTCGGTACGGATGCGACAGAGCGAAGGAATATGCGCCGCCAAAGAAAGAGACTGCAAGTAGATGATAAGAAAATGAACGTTGAACAGCCATCCCCATCGATGCGCTTGTTTTCACATACTGTCTCACCACAACCACAACCACAACAACAACCACCACCACAACCGCTCCAACAACAACATGAAGCGCGGCTACTACAACAGCTTCGGGATCTTCTTCAGCGCCAATGCCTTTCGCAGTATTTGTTGCATGAACAACGCCAACGATATCAGAATCCAATTATGCTGCTAAACGCTGTACTCCAGAGGCCAGCTCAGGATGCTGGACTGACGGCTCCTGTCGACTCTACTCAACCCCTGCTTCAGTTATTTCGAGAAGCGCAACGACCGCAGTCGCATCTTCCTCAACAAGCTACTTCGTTCAGTTCATCTCTATTGTTTTCTCTCGTGAATCAACAAACTGATCATAGTCCAGCGTCTTCGCCTCCGGTCGATCCAAATATTGCAGCTATCATCGACTTACTTGCGAGGCAAACTGTGGCTGCTCAAGCATCCTCGAACACGAACAACACCAACAATCCATATCATGGCAATTTCGGGACATGAGCACCACATGCATATGATAATGCACATTGTTACCGTGTATGAAACACGCAATATCCATGCGGAGCGAGCGATTCGTCGATGTTTCATTCATTGTGGTCGTCCATCGAGTATCAATGCATACAGCTCGGTACGGGCTGTGGGAGCGCGGATAGTGATTGCTTTATTCTAGAAGATCGAGACGGAAGCTAATCACGTGGTCGTTCATAGCAAAGGGTCTGTAAGCAGTACTCGTACTTGAATTCTTATGGACAAGGTGAAACATCACGTTACAAGGAGATAATATCAAGATTTACTTCAAATCATGTGACAACCATTGGTGCATGACTTAGATGCTTCCGTAAGAAGTGCTGGTCGGCCAAGCTTGACGAGGCTTGAAGGCGGAATGATCGTTCGCCAAGCCTTCCACAACTTTGGGGTAATGACGAAGGAGCACATCCTTGAGGGATTCCGTCTTCTCAATCCACTCCATTCCAGCCTTGGAGTAGTTATCTTCCGTGTAGAACTCATGAAGGAATGGGTCCGCTTCGAGACGACGGGACGCCATGAGCAAAAATATGACAAAGCTCGTTTCGGAAATGGCAAAGCCAGGAATCTTGGCCTCCGCGAGATTGCCCACCAACAAATCGAGTTTATCGATACCATTTTCGCCGTACACTTCAATCAGAGCCTTGGCCTTGGGTGCAGAGTCGTTCTTCTCCCCAGTAAGCTTGTGCCACTTCCGGAAGGGTTTGAGTCCGAGGTCTAGTCGGAATTTGTTGTAGGGTAGGATGCCTCGTTCGCGATCACGGTAGATATCAATGGCTGCTAGATCCATGTCCATGCCCTTTTTGGATTCTCCGTTATC
>Ga0210044_10007617_pt1 | contig 13740 bp, 12 predicted proteins | sample CryGey13umfilter_2_FD_183959 | JGI IMG/M metagenome (GOLD analysis project Ga0210044, IMG submission 183959) | Groundwater microbial communities from aquifer in Utah, USA - Crystal Geyser 4/9/14 3 um filter (SPAdes) (version 2) | ecosystem: Environmental > Aquatic > Deep subsurface >... | reverse complement strand
CTCCCCGGGCTCCGACGCGGGTTGCCGAACCGGCCCCTATATGCATTTTACGCCCGTTTCAAAGGGTGACCAACAGGGGGCGAATGGAATCCCAGATGACCCGTGTGTTGTTGAATTTAAACGATATAAAAAGGAGGCACGGCCCTCCCGGTTCATCCGTGAATGCCGTGCCGCAGGCTTCGCTGTTCGATCAATCTTCCTTGCCGCGGACGACCCGATCCGTCTTCGTTGCCGATGAGAGAGGGGGACTGGTCCTCCCCCCTATGCCGCCTTCAGCTCCGAAGTGCAGTGGCCGCATCGCGTCGCCTTGATGGGGATGGTCGACAGGCAATGCGGGCACTCCTTCGTCGTCGGCGCGGCAGGCGGAGCCTCTTCCTTTTTCTTCATCGAGTTCATGCCCCGGATCAGGAAGAAGATCGCGAAGGCGACGATCAGGAAATTGACGACGGTGTTCAGGAACAGCCCGTAGTTGAGCGTGACCGCTCCCGCCCCCTTGGCGGCGGCGACCGTCGCGTAGGGACCGACGATCTTCCCTTCCTTGAGCACGAGGAAGAGGTTCGAGAAGTCGACGTTCCCGAGGAGGAGCCCGATCGGCGGCATCAGCACGTCGGAGACCAGCGTCCCGATGATCGTCCCGAAGGCGGCGCCGATGATGATGCCCACCGCCATATCCACGACGTTCCCCCGCATCGCGAATTCCTTGAACTCCTTCAGCATGTCCGATCCCCTCTCTCCGTTGATTGCTACCTTGTTGGATTGCTTACTTCTTCGTTCCCTTCGTTTTTGCGTCCTTCACCTCTACGGTGGCCGCCGTCATCCGGTACTCGATCGTCACCTTGGAGCCGACCTTGAGATCCCCCGTGACCTTCGTATCCGCGCCCCGGGCGATCTCCCACCGGTCCTTCCCTTTCTGGACCACGATGAGGTCGCTCTTGACCTCGAGGACGGGACCCGTCACCTGGTACGTCTTCGGCCCCGCCGCGAAGGCGAGCGAGGCGACGAACACGATGGCGCACACGATCAACAGCGTTTTCTTCATCGGTGATCCTCCTTTTGGTTGCGGGTTCGTGTCACTGGACCGTGATCTTGTCCTTGATCTTGTTGTAGATCCCCTGCTTGATCCCCTTGACCTTCATGACGTCTTCGGTTTTCTGGTACGGCCGACCTCCGGTTGAAGGGAAGAACCGCTCCTCCGGTCTTTGCTCGCTTGATCGACCGCTTCACCTCGGGCCCGGCGTTGGTGTGGACGATCCGGACCTCCGGGTGCTGAAGGGACACGCCTGCTTGGCGACCAAGGTGATCTTGCACGGCTTCGGCGGATCTTCTTGCAACAATTGCCTGTCCATCTCCGAGCTGCACCCGTGACCTGCCCCCCTTTTTTTACCAGCAGGACGAGGTGAACAGGACCTATTCGTTGGGTTTTGCCTTTTGACCTCCTAAGAGCTTACGGAAAACTTTTTCCATATCATCAGAGATAGATTCAACGACCTCGTCCTTCAACGGCCCTGGCAACACCTTCGATGCCCAAGGCGGGATCGGTGGGCGAAGCCACTTTACATCTCCCAAGTGGCAAAAGGCTACAGGACGGTACGCATCATCGTACGAACTGTTGTCGAACAGATAGACATAGTTGATATGGGGGATCGCAAGACGGAGGTTTTCAATCGTCCGAGGGAAACGCTCGTCCAGTTTCTCGGGTGGAACAGCATGCCCTCCCGCTTCGACACGTGTTTTAACGCGGGCGTGCGATAATTCAGCGGAGTCAAGCCCGATAAACACCATGAAGACCAAGTATCCGGAATTCTTGGCCAAACGGAGAAAATCTCGCTTATAACCCTTCGGATCCGAGAATACGGTCTCCATGCAGAAATCCAAGCTCTTTGCCAAATATTCCCGCCTTGCCTTCCCGGCGAGCCTGGCAGCTTTTTCGTCGGAAATCCGCTCTCCCTTCTTGGCCATATTCTTGGCGATAAGATCCGCGTTGATAAAGGGCAGGCTGTTGCGGGCATAGCGGGCGATGCGTGTTTCATAAAATGTCGACTTCCCGGCTCCATTTGGCCCGGCAAGCACAACCAATAAAGGGCGCTTTCTTTTCTTTCCAAACCGTATCCCTAACAATCAGGACACCTTCCGCCTGGTTTCCGCCGGGACGAACGATCCTTTTCGAACATTCCCCGAAACACGGCTGCCATCCGGGTTGATCTGGATTATTCGTTTTGGGTTTGCCGGATCCGATTGATACACCGGGACACCGGCCTTCATGATGTAGGTTTTAATCGATGTCCGATCCGTAGATGCGACCAGTTGATTCACGGAAGACAGGATTTTCTCCAGCATCCCTTCTCCGGCTGCGCTGCTGGAGAGGGCGAGGGAATCTTCCTTGATTGCTCTGACTTCCGAGCTCCCCAAGGCTGCCTCTACCGCTTTCCCCAACTTTACCCAGTGCTCGATTTGGCCTGCCATCGAACGGTCCGCGATCTTCGCCTCATTCTTCAAATCGCGAATAACATCTACATCGGACAGCTTAACTACCAGCGGCTTTACGAAAGACGGCATGATTCATCACCTCCGGCAGAATCGGTTACTAGCCACAACGAAAGGTTACTATATACAACGTAAAGATGGAAGCCGACAGCGGATATTATCTGGACCTGTTTGAGGGGGGAAGATCAAGAGTGACCTATGTGTTAACCGGGTTATGCCTTCGTCAACCAAATGCGCACGATTTGTCAGGTTATGCGCGACCCGACAAACCGCCCGCCTCAGATATCCAACGACGAGACGTTCAGCGCGTTCTGCTCGATGAATTCACGGCGCGGCTCGACCTGGTCGCCCATCAGGCGGGAGAAGATCTCGTCGGCGTCGGTCTCGTCCCCCAGCTCCACGCGCAGCAGCTCGCGCGACTCGGGGTTCATCGCCGTCTCCCAGAGCTGCTCGGGGTTCATCTCGCCCAGGCCCTTGTACCGCTGGATCGTCTGCCCCTTCTTCGCGGCGTCCAGCACCTGTTCGAGGAGACACAGGGGGCCGTCGGCCTCGGGAAAGGTCCCCTCCCCTTCCAGACGGTACGGCGGCGGCAACGTCTCCCGGATCTGCGCGGAGAGCGTTCCCGCCTCCCGCAGGTCGGGAGATTCCATCAGGCGCCCGCCCACGAGGCAATCCATCGGCAGCCCGCCCCGCTTCCACGAAAGGCGCGCCCGCACCCCTTCGACGTCGGAATCGGGGTCCGGGTCGAACGAGAACGTCGCGTTCGTCACGTCGGGCCGCGTCACCTTCCATTCGGCGAGCAGCGCCGTGAAAAATTTCCGCGCGGTCTCCTCCACCGCGAGCGCCTCCGCTCCTTCCGCCGCCCTCACGGCCAGCGACAGGAAGACGAAGGCGGGCAGCCCCCGACGCTCGGCGCGCGCCGCGACCTGCTCCAGCCGGGAGATCTTCGTGAGCCACCCCGCGAGCCGCTGCCCGGTGAGGGGCCCCGTTCCGTTGACTCCCGCGACCCGCCGGCCCGCGATCCCCAGCTCGATCAGATATTTCCGGAACGCGGCGTCGTCCTTCAGGTACGTCATCGCCTTGCCGTGCCGCACGCCGAACAGCGGCGGCTGGGCGATGTAGATGTTCCCGCGCTCGAGCAGCTCCCGCATGTGGCGGAAAAAGAAGGTGAGCAGCAAGGTGCGGATGTGCGCACCGTCGACGTCGGCGTCGGTCATGATGATCACTTTGCCGTAGCGCAGCTTGTCCGCCTCGTAATTCTCCTTGCCGATCCCGGTCCCCAGGGCGGTGATCATCGTCCGGATCTCGGCGGAGGTCAGCATCTTGTCGATGCGCGCCTTCTCGACGTTCAGGATCTTCCCCTTGAGCGGCAGGATCGCCTGGTACCGCCGGTCGCGCGCCTGCTTCGCAGAGCCGCCCGCCGAGTCGCCCTCGACGATGAACAGCTCGCACCGCGCCGGGTCCTTCTCCTGGCAGTCGGCCAGTTTCCCGGGCAGTCCCGCCGCGTCCATCGGCCCCTTGCGCACCAGCTCCTTCGCCTTGCGCGCCGCCTCGCGCGCCCGCGCCGCCTCGAGCCCCTTCTCGATGATCTTCTTCGGGACCGACGGGTTCTCCTCGAAGCACGTCATCAGCTTCTCGTAGACCATCGAGTCGACCAGCCCCTTCACCTCGCTGTTCCCGAGGCGGTTCTTCGTCTGCCCCTCGAACTGCGGCTCGGGGACCTTCACCGACACCACCGCCGTCAGCCCCTCGTTCAGGTCGTCCCCTCTCAGGTTCTCCTTATGCCCCTTGAGCAGGTTCCCCTGGTTCGCGTATTGGTTGATGGCGCGCGTCAGCGCCTGCCGGAAGCCGGTCAAGTGGGTCCCGCCGTCGTGCGTGTTGATGTTGTTGACGAAGGAGAAGACCGTCTCCTGGTACGCGTCGTTGTACTGCAGCGCCACCTCGACCTGGACGCCGTCCTTCTCTCCCTCGACCAGGACCGGCTTGGGGTGGAGCGGCGTCTTGTTCCGGTTCAGGTGCTGCACGAAGGAGACGATGCCGCCCTTGTACTGGAAGTCGTGGGACTTGTCGTTGCGCTCGTCGAGGATCGAAATCTTGAGGCCCGCGTTCAGGAACGACAGCTCCCGCAGCCGCTGGGAGAGGACATCGAAGGAGTACTCCGTCTCGGTGAAGATCTCCGTGTCCGGCTTGAAGGTGATCTTCGTCCCGTTCTTGCGCGACTTGCCCGTAACCTTCAGGGGCGATACGGTTTCGCCCCGGACAAAATCGATCTGGTGCACCGACCCGTCACGGCGAATCTCCGCGGTCAACGTTTCGGAGAGAGCGTTCACCACGGAGACGCCGACCCCGTGGAGTCCCCCCGACACCTTGTACGTGTCGCGGTCGAATTTTCCGCCCGCGTGCAGGATCGTCAGGACCACCTCGGCGGCGGGCTTCCCCTCCTCCGGCATGATGTCGATCGGGATCCCACGCCCGTTGTCTTCCACCGTGACCGAGTTGTCGGCGTGGATGGAGACGGCGATCGTGTCGCAATACCCCGCCATCGCCTCGTCGATCGCGTTGTCGACCACTTCATAGACCAGGTGGTGCAGCCCGTGGGTGTCCGTGCTCCCGATGTACATCGCCGGGCGCTTGCGGACGGCTTCCAGCCCCTTCAATACCTGAATATTATCGCCGGTATAGTCGCTGCCGTTGCCGTTGCGCGGCCGCTCGTCGGTCCCGTTCGCCATATGCTCCCCGTCGATTGTGGATTAACCGTAATATTATACTACGGAAGGACAATGCGGATTTACCTTGGTGCCGCCCTTTCGGCTGCGCCCCCCCTCCTGCGGCGGCTCCACCATACTCTTGAGTTAATGCGTTTAATAGATCCTCATCGGCATCACGATCGCCAGATAGTTGCGCTCCTTCTCCGGACGAAGGATCACCTGCGAGACCTCGTCCTTCAACTGGAGGGCCATCGTCTCCTCGGAAATCCCGGACACCGCGTCCTGCAGATACCTGCCGTTGAACCCGATCGTCATCGCGGGGCCTTCGTACTCCGCTTCCAGGAGGTCCCTGGCCTCCCCCTGGTCCGGACTGGTCGAGGAGACCTCCAGCTGCTTCCCGGAGAAGGAGAGCTTCACGCTGTGCACTTTGTCGGGCGCCATGACGGCGACGCGGCGCAGCACCTCGGCGAAGGCGTCCCGTCCCACAGTGACCGTCAGCGGATTCTCCTTCGGGATGACCTGCCGGTAGTCCGGAAAATCGGCGTCGAGCAGTCGCACCCAGACTTCCGTGTCGCCCTTCGCGGCAAAGAGGAATTTTTCGGATGCGGACAGCTCGATCGAACCGGGCCCGTTCTCCGCAAGCTTGCGGATCTCGAGGATCCCTTTCTTTGGAACGAGGATCTTGCGCGCCGCGAGGAGCTCGCCGACGTCCCCGACCTCGCCGTCGGCCATCGCCAGCCGGTGCCCGTCCGTGGCCACCATCCGCAGCATCGATCCCGATTCCGTCTCGGCGCGTTCGAGCAGGATCCCTGCGAGGTTGTACCGCGTTTCATCGGAGGAGGCGAACGGCACCACGCGCTCGGAAAGTTTCCGGAAAGTGTCACCGTCGATCGATACCGTCTTCCCCGACGGCTTTTCCGGCATCTCGGGAAACTCCTGTGAGGGCAACCCGGCAAGCCGGAAATGGGACCGCCCCGAGGAGATCTCGACGTAGTTCCCCTCTTTCCCGGCCACCGTCACCGGGGATTCCTTTGGAAGCACTTTGGCGATATCGAGCAGTTTGCGGGCGGGAAGGGCGATCGACCCGGGTTCGCCCGCCTCGACCGGTTGCAGGCAGCGGACCACGATTTCAAGGTCCGACGATACCAGCGTCAGGTTTCCGCCGCCGATGGTCATCAACGCGTGGGAAAGGACGGGCATCGTGTGTCGTCGTTCGGCGACTCCCTGGATTCCGGTGAGCACGTCGATGAGCAGGTCTCTGTCCACAGTAAAGTTCATCGTCTGCCTCTTCCTGTAGTAAGAATTGAAAAGATCGTAGTCATAGTAGGGATTGTGCGCTCTGTGGAAAACCCTGCCTGCCGGCCGCGCACCATGAGATGGGGCTGTGGGGGAACCTGTGCGAAACAAAGCGTCGGGAAGACGCGATCTGAGGACAGCGGGCTCCCCCTCTCTTTCTCCACAGGTTATCCCTCGATTTTCTTCCGGAGGATATCGAGCGTGTTCCTTAAAGATACATCGTCTGCAAGTTTCTTCTCAATTTTTTTTACGGCGTACATCACCGTGGTGTGATCCCGCCCCCCGAATTGCTGTCCGATGTCGGGAAAGGAGCATCGCGTCATCTCGCGCATCAGGAACATCGCCACCTGCCGCGGTATCGCCACCACCTTGTGCTTTCGGGCGGAGCGCAGCTCGGATACCTTCACGCCGTAATGGTCCCCGACCACCTTCTGGATATGTTCCGGGGAAACCTCCCGACCGCCGGCGCCGAGAAGGGGGGCGAGGATCGTCTTCGCCAGGTCGAGGTTGATCTCCTTCCGTGTCAGGGAGGCGTGCGCGCCGATCCGGATGAGACACCCTTCGAGCTCGCGGATGTTGTTCTTCACCATGGTCGCCAGGTACAACGCCACGTCTTCCGGCAGAACGATGTTTTCCGCTTCCGCCTTCCGGTTGAGGATCGCCACCCTCGTCTCGATATCGGGCGGCTGGATGTCTGCGACCAGCCCCCACTCGAAGCGCGACTGGATCCGCTCCTCGAGGTCGGGGATCTCCTTTGGGAACTTGTCGCTGGACACCACGACTTGCCGTCGGGAGGAGTAGAGCTCGTTGAAGGTGTGGAAGAACTCCTCCTGGGTGGATCGCTTCCCCGCGATGAACTGCACGTCGTCCATCAGCAGCAGGTCGACGTTACGGTACCGCTCCTTGAAGTCGGACATTTTTCCGGAGCGCAGGGAGGCGATGAGATCGTTGGTGAACTTCTCTGCGGGGATGTAGCACACCTTGAGGCGCGGGGACTTCGCCAGCGCCGCGTTTCCGATGGCGTGCAGCAGGTGCGTCTTCCCCAGGCCGACGCCCCCGTAGATGAAGAGGGGGTTATAGCTGTTTCCGGGCTCGTTGGCCACGGCGACGGAGGCCGCGTGCGCGAACTGGTTTCCGGTGCCGATGACGAACTGGTCGAACGTGTACCGGTTGTTCAGCGGACCGAACACCGCACGGGTTCGCGTGGCGGTCTCCTCCGGGAGCTGCAGCAGTCGGGACAGCACGGGGACGGTGGAAGATGAATCCTCCTCCTCGCTCCCGACCATGATCTCGACGGTGACCTCCTCCGCCAGCTCCTTCCTTGCGATCTCCTCGATCCGGGCGAGGTGGTTCTCCTCGATCCACTCCTTGAAGAATTTGTGCGGCGTGGCGACGAAGAGGATCGGGCCTTCCCGCGTGACGAACCGCAAGGGGCGCAGCCATGTTTCGAACACCTGTTCGCTCACCTCGCCGCGCAGTTGGGCGAGGACCTTTTCCCACGCTTTCGCGGTCACGAGGAGGTCACCCGCGGAAGAGGGGTCATGGGCTGGAACGTAGTGAAAAAACGGTCATTTTCCCGCCGGGAAGCGGGGAGAATACGGAATAGTTGCCAACATGTTTTTCCACAGGTGTGGATAACCTTAAATCCTTTTTTATTCCAAACAATTAGAGCGGTTTTCCCTTGATTTTCTCACCGATATTTCCACGATCTGGTCGGGTACGTTTCCGTCTCCCCGCAACGGGAAGGATGCGGATGAGGGTTGGAGGGTACCACACGTGAAAAACGGGACGCAAGGAGAATTTTACGGACGATCCCGGAGGGCGAGGTTTTTTCGGTAAAGATCCCAGTTGACAAGGAAGTGATAATCTGCCGATGCCCGGTTTCTGGTCTCCCGGTACGATGGGGACCGAAGGAAACGGCGGAGCGGTCCGCGCACCGCCATCACCTGCTCCGCTGCGGGCCAGGGGATCGGGGCTCCCGTCGAGCGTTCGACGAGGCATCCTTCCCGGATCGCGTCGGAGGCGAGCGTCAGCGGCACGCCGGACAGATCCCGCGCGATGGCCAGGAACCGCCCTTCCGCCTCAGGGTCGAGGTAGCGAAAGGCGCGGGAGTAGAAAAGCGCCGTGTGGAAATGGTCCGGGACGTCGAGGACCCCGTCGGCGGACAGCTCGCGGGAGAAGGATTTGAGCAGCGCGATCGTCTGGTTCAGAAGGCCGAGTCCGGGCTTCTCCTGCCCCGGAAGGCGGGGCCGTTCGAGGGTGAACGTCCCGTCGGGGGAAGAAAGAACGAGCCAGTGGATCACCAACATCCGGAAGGAGGACTCCTCCGTGAAGGGGCCGATGGGACGATGCGGGTGGAAGGGAGCCAGTTGCAGGCGCGCCTCGAAGAGTAGGCGGTCACGGTTCTCCTCCCCGGCGTACAGGCAGATCCTCTGGTCGGAGGGACTGGCGCATGATAGGCGAAGGACCGGGTCCGGATACCCCCGCTCCGCGAGGCCGGCCAGGAGACCCGACGCGGCGAGGCGCTCCCGGAGCTCCTCGGGATCGTACCTGGCGAAGAGGCGGTTCTCCGGGTTCTCCCCGGTCAAGTCGAAGAGGAGCTCGCTCTCCTGGGGTGCGGGCGCACCGGCTTCCTTCCCCGCCGACAAGAGGGGCAGACGGAACAGCCTGCGCAGTTCGAACCGCGGGATCATGGTGACGGGGGACACTCCTGGTTTTCTCGGCGAAACAACACGGAGTGTCCCCCCCTCGTCCGGGTTCGTGGTACCGGAATACCGGTTGACACGGTGAACCGTACGGAAATATATTATATGTTTCCCGTCATTTGAGCGAGTCGTGTCGATGGAAGGAGCGAAAATCCCATGAAGCGCACGTACCAGCCGCACAACCTGCGGCGGAAAAGAACCCACGGCTTCCGCGAGCGGATGTCGACCCCCGGCGGCCGGAAAGTCATTTCACGCCGCCGCGCCAAGGGGCGCAAGCGCCTCTCCGTAACGGTCAGCGGCAAGAAGTGATCGTCCCTCCCGGGGAGCGTCCTCGGAGTTTCCCCCCAAGCGAGCGCCTGCGTACCGACCGGGAGTTCCGGGAGGTGGTGCGGAAGGGCGGACGCTTGCACACGACGCATTATACGGTATACCGAGACTCCCTGGGCGGGGGGAAACGCCAGGTGGGCATCTCCGCCGGGAAGCGCGCGGGGGGCGCCGTCGCCCGCAACCGCGCCAAGCGGCTGTTGCGGGAATTCTACCGGATGCACAAGGGACTCTTCCCGAGGGGTACCCGGACGGCGATCGTGGTCCGGAAGCCCCCCGAGGGGGCGGTCCTTGCCTCCGTGTGCGCCGAGCTGCTCCCCGCCCTTCGACGGCGGTGGGGAGGAATGGAGGAAAACCCGTGCGGCCACGACATCTCCTCATCGGCCTATTGAGGCTATACCAGGCGGCGGTTTCCCCTTTCATCGGCGACTGCTGCAGGTTTTACCCCGGCTGCTCCGAGTACATGATCGGGTCGATCCGCCTGAACGGGACGATCGTCGGGGTGCTGGACGGGATCCGACGGATCGGAAGGTGCCACCCATTCCACGAGGGAGGCGTTGACCTGCCCCGGCGGATCCAACTTTTCGGAACGAGGGCACCATGGAAAAACGGATGATCCTGGCGATCGCTTTGTCGATCGCGGTCCTGGTCGGATACCAGTACTTCTACTCTACTCCTCCGCCCCCTCCGGGCGCGGTTGCGGCAAAGGACAACGCGGCGGCCGTTCCCGCGCCGGGGGCAAAGACGGAGCCGGCCCCGGCGCCGACGTCCGTTGCCGGAGGACTCGCGGCGAAAAACGCTGCCGCGGCCCGGACGATCACGGTGAAGACCCCCCTGTACTCCGCGTCCATCGCCACCGAAGGCGGCGGAATCTCCTCTTTCCTGTTGTCCGATTACAAGGATGCCCCCGGTCCCGCCGGGAGGCCGCTGGACATTCTCGGCGGGAAGAAGCCGCACCAGCCGACGTTGTCGCTTTACCTCGACGAGGACCGCCCGCCCCTCCCCTCCCCCACGGTCTTCGCTTCCGACGCCCCGGCCGAGATCGCGGTGAAGGCGGGAGAGACCCGAAGCGTCCTGCTCACGTGGGAATCGACCGCCGGCGTCCAGGTATCGCGGGAGTACGTGTTCCACGGGGACAAGTACGAGTTCGAGGTCCGCATCCAGACGACCAACGGGTCCGGGGAGCCGATCGCGGTGCGTCCCGGGCTCGAGCTCGAGCAGGTCTACGAGGGAGAGCTCGCCGGAGATTCCTACTCCTTCCACGGCATCGCCGTGGGTTCCGGCAAGTCCGGCCTGAAGCGGTACGACCTGAAGGACATCTCCAAGGGGAAAGTCGAAAAGGAGCCGGCGCGGTGGATCGCGGCGGACTCGAAATATTTCTCCTGGATCGTCCTGCCGGAGCGGGAGTGGACGGTTACCCGTGCGTCGAAGATCGGCGAAACCGGCGCCCGCGTGGCGGCGGCCGACACGGCGGCGACCTTGCGGCCGGGAGATACGGCCCGTGCCGGAGCGCGGGTGTTCGCCGGCCCCAAACGGGCGGCGCTGCTCGCGGCCACGGGGAAGGGTCTTCCCGATCTGATCGACTTCGGCTGGTTCTCCGTCGTCGCCAAGCCGCTCGTCTTCCTGATGAAGGCGAGCAACCGGGTGACGGGGAACTACGGCATCGACATCATCCTGCTCACCATCCTGATCAAGGCCCTCTTCTTCCCCCTCACCCAGAGGTCGATGGCCTCCATGCGGAAGATGCAGGAGCTGGGGCCGATCCTCAAGACCCTGAAGGCGAAGTACAAGGGGGACACGCAGCGACTCAACCAGGAGACGATGAACCTGTACAAGACCTACAAGGTCAATCCCCTCTCCGGCTGCCTGCCGATGGTGGCGCAGATCCCCGTGTTCATCGCCCTCTACAAGGGGTTGCTGGTCACGATCGAGCTGCGGCACGCGCCGTTCCTCCTCTGGATGAACGACCTGTCTGCCCCCGAGCACCTCTGGGACATCGCCGTCGCGGGGTACACGGTGCCGATCCGCCTGCTGCCGCTCCTGATGGGGGTCTCGATGTTCGTCCAGCAGAAGATGACGCCGTCGACGGGGATGGAACCGGCGCAGCAGAAGATGATGCTGTTCATGCCCCTCATCTTCACTTTCATGTTCTGGAGTTTCCCGACCGGGCTCGTCATCTACTGGCTGGTGAACAACCTCCTCGCCATCGGGCAGCAGATCTTGTACAACCGCAAGGCGGAGGCGGCAAAGGCCGTACCGGCGTAGTGTTTCAATTCAAAGATACGGGATCATTCCGGCGGAGAGGACTCCGGTTTCGCGGGGGGCTTCCATTTCGGAGGCCCTTCCCCTTCACTACCGCTTGACGGCCTTCCCTGGCTTCGGGAGCCTCAGACGCCCGTTCAGGGGAAGCCCTCCTGCGTCAGTCCCCCGCCGGGCGTTGCCTGTGCCCTGCGTCCCTGTCCCCCGGAGGCGCTATCTCCGCGGGATGCCACAGCCCATAAGAAGATGACCCGCGAAGACACGACGATCGTCGCGCCCGCCACGCCCGGAGGAACGGGCGCCATCTCCGTTGTGCGTATCTCCGGGCACGACGCCTTCCGGATCGCCGGACGTCTCACCGGTCTCTCCCCTTCCGACGCTCCCCCGAGGACCTTGCGACGGTGTCCCGTCCGCGACGCTTCCGGGGAGATCCTCGACACCGCGCTCGCCGTCTTCTTTCCCGGCCCGAACAGCTTTACCGGCGAAGACATCGTGGAGGTCCATCTTCACGGCAATCCCGTGGTGGTCGATACCGTTGTCCGGGCGGCGTGCGCCGCAGGGGCCGTGCCGGCGGAACCGGGGGAGTTCTCCCGGCGGGCGTTTCACCGGGGGAAGATGGACCTGACCCAGGCGGAGGGTCTTTGCGACCTCATCATGGCCCGGACGGAGGAGGCGGCACGCTCGGCGCTGCGCCAGATGCGGGGCGGCATCCGGGAAGCGATCGGCCCGCTGCGGGGGCGGCTTCTCTCTCTCCTGACGCTCCAGGAGGCGGCGATCGACTTCGCGGAGGAAGACGACGTCCCGGCAGTTACAAGTCTACAACTTATCGAACGGGTATCTGAAATAATGGAGAGCCTAGGGGCGCTCCTGCGGTCGTACGAGGCGGGGCGCCGGTTTCGGGACGGCGCGACGGTCGTGATCGCCGGTGTCGCGAACGTCGGGAAGTCGCGCCTGCTCAACCGCCTGGCGGGGGAGGAGCGTGCGATCGTGACGGAGACCCCGGGGACTACGCGGGATTCCCTCCACGCCGACGTCACTATCGGCGGGGTCCCGGTGACCTTGATCGACACGGCGGGGCTTCGGGAGACCGCGGACCCGGTGGAGCGGGAAGGGGTGCGGCGCAGCCGGGAGATCGTCGCGTCGGCGGATCTCGTCCTCTTCGTTCTGGACGGGAGCCGGGCGGCGGCGGCGGAGGATCGGGCGGCGTACGAAGAGGTCGCGCAGCGGACGCACCTGCTCGTGATGAACAAGTCGGATCTGCCGTCGGGGGAGAAGGGGAGCGGATTTGACAAGGCGGGGAAGAGGGGAGCCTTGCGCCTCTCGGCGAAAACCGGGGAGGGGATCGGGGAGCTCGTGGCGGCCATCGCCCGGGAGGTGGCCCCCGCAGAGGGCGCGATCCGGGCGCAGGCGCCGCTGACCCGCGCGCGGCAACGGCAGGCGGTCGAGCGGGCGATGTCGGCCTTGTCCCGCGCGAAGGCGGCGACGGAAGAGGGGCTCCCGCTCGAGTTCCCGGCGGCGGATGTCCGGGAGGCGGCCTCGGCCCTCGCGGAACTGCTGGGAGAGGTCGCCCCGGAAGAGGTCCTCGACGCCATCTTTTACGAGTTCTGTGTTGGCAAGTAGTTGATAATAAATAGAATATCAAGAATGTTCCACGTGGAACATTTCAGTGGGGCGTGATGAGCGGAACTCCGTTCGAATATCCGAAAGCGTACGACGTCATCGTCGTCGGGGGCGGGCACGCCGGCTGCGAGGCGGCACTGGCGGCGGCGCGGATGGGGTGCTCCACCCTCCTGTTGACGATCAACGCGGATGCCATCGGCCTCATGTCGTGCAACCCGGCGATCGGGGGGTTGGCGAAGGGGCACCTGGTACGGGAGATCGATGCGCTAGGCGGGGAGATGGGGCGGAATATCGATGCCACCGGGATCCAGTTCCGCCAGCTGAACACGAGCAAGGGGCCGGCG
>Ga0210044_10007615_pt1 | contig 13740 bp, 8 predicted proteins | sample CryGey13umfilter_2_FD_183959 | JGI IMG/M metagenome (GOLD analysis project Ga0210044, IMG submission 183959) | Groundwater microbial communities from aquifer in Utah, USA - Crystal Geyser 4/9/14 3 um filter (SPAdes) (version 2) | ecosystem: Environmental > Aquatic > Deep subsurface > Groundwater... | reverse complement strand
TTTATGATATGGTGGTGCGCAATGAAGCAGGCGTTGGCGTTGTTTATGCCATTGTGCGCGATTTACAAGACAATGTTAATGGCACTGAGGTTTTGCGCTCTATCAATGGTGGTGCTACCTTTACACTTGCCAGTCACGAACCTTTTAGAGATTTAGAATTAGGCCCCGATAATACCTTATGGGCAGGCGATGCTATTGGGGGTGTTTGGAAATCGACCGATGGCACTACTTGGACTAAAGTTTATCAGGCAGGCGCTGGTTCCGCTGCTGGTGGGCATACCATTGCAACGCCAAGACGTGTTGAATTAGCGGTCGCCCCTTCAAATGCTAATAATGTTTTTGTTTTAATTGCCGACGATAGCGCCTTAGGTGAAATTATAGTAACTTTAGATGGCGGTGCAACATGGATTGATGCCGGAGAGCCATCTGATGCGGGTGATTCAACAGTGCCAAATACCGATTTTACCAGAGGACAAGCTTGGTATGATTTAATTGCTGCGGTTCATCCCACAAGAGATTTAGAACTCTTTGTTGGAGGGGTTAACGCTTTTAAATTAAATGCGGGTTTAGAATTCAAAAAAATATCAACTTGGCACAATCAAGTAGATGCCACGGTGAGTTTTGCTCATGCCGACCACCATGCTTTTGCCTTTAGACCAGGTCATAATGATGAAGCCATTATGGGTACCGATGGTGGGGTGTTTTACATTCCTAATGTGGCAACTGTCGAAACGGTTACCAACGGTATTAAAATGAGAAACAGAGGCTATGTGGTAACGCAGTTTTATTCGGCCGCCATAGACCCTGTCAACACCAATGGCTTTTTAGCGGGCGCACAAGATAACGGAACGCTCTATTTTAGCGGTCCAGGTATTGACGACACCACCGAATTTAGAGGTGGTGATGGCGGATTTTGTTTTATAGATCAAACCTTTAAAGATGCTACCGATGGCTTGTATTATATTGTGGCTACAACCGGTAATGAATACCGTTTACACGATTTTAGCACCACACCAGGAACCTTTTTCATCCCTTTAATCGACACCGGAAATGGCGCTTTTATCAATCCTGCCGATTATGATGATGAAAATAATAGTTTATATTCTTATGAATCAAATACAACCTCCAATACCACAATAACAAAAATTATCTTAGCTGCCGATGGGGCTAATCAAGGCACGCAATCGGCTGGTACGGCTACCAGAGAAGATATTGTCATGGCTGAATTTGGAGCAGCTATTTCACATATTCGTGTTTCGCCCTACAATGTTGCTAACCGAACGGTTTTTTTAGGTACCGGCAACAGTCAAGTTGCCAAAATGGCCGCCGATAAAACCATAACTATGATTACGCCACCTACTTTGGTAGGATCTGTTTCGTGCATTGAAGTGGGTGCTAGCGATGATGAACTATTGGTAACTGCCTCAAATTATGGGGTGGTAAGTGTTTTTTATACCAATGATGGTGGCGCTACTTGGACCGAAAAAGAAGGCGATTTGCCCGATATGCCGGTGCGTTGGGCTTTATTTAATCCTTTAAACAGAAATGAAGTTTTGTTAGCTACCGAAGTCGGCGTTTGGAAAACCTTAAACATCAGTGCCAGTACCCCAGCCTGGGAAAAAGCCAATACCGGTATGGGAAATGTGCGTGTTGACATGCTTCAATACCGCGCTTTAGACAACACCATTGTTGCCGCAACGCACGGTCGTGGTTTATTTACCTCGACTAATTTTACACTCGATGTTAAAGAAAACGTTTTGGTGAAAAATACAAATATTAAAATATTCCCAACAGTTTCAAATGGTTTGATTACCGTTGCCTCACGAGTAAATGCGCAAAATGCTAAATTTACGGCTTATGACCTTAGTGGTAAACAGGTGTTTAGCAAATCGTTAAACTTAGTTAATGGCGGTGAACAACCTATTAATTTAAACGTAAAGCGTGGCATTTATCTAATTTCGATTAAAACGGATACATTTAGCTCGTCCTATAAAATCATTATCAAATAAATGGTTTAAAACATCATAAAAAAGAGGTCAGTGACCTCTTTTTTTATGCCAATTTTTCTGTGATTTTTTGAGCAATAGACTGAAAATCAATGCCCACTTTACAATAGAGTTGTGCTAGTGTGCCGTGTGTGATAAATTCATCGGGAATACCCAAACAAGTAATGTTTAAGGTGTTAAAATTTGTGTGATGGGCTTGTTCTAAAATAGCACTTCCAAAACCACCTGCCAAAACGCCGTCTTCAATGGTGATGATTTGCTTAAACGATTTAAAAACAGTAGAGAGCAAGGCTACATCGAGCGGTTTTAGAAAACGCATGTCGTAATGGGCGACTCTTAATTGGGTGTTTGTATCTAATTCCGACAAGGCTTTGATAACCTCTAAACCAATGGTTCCGATGCTTAAAATGGCTAAATCTGTTCCTTTTTTAAGACAAATTCCTTTGCCAATTGCCAGTTTTTTAAAAGGGACTTTCCAATCATAGTTAGGGCTTGTGCCACGGGGATAACGGATGGCTAAAGGGTGGTTCACGTCGCTTTGTGCCGTATAGAGCATGTGGCGCAAATCGATGGCGTTAAGTGGCGCAAAAATGATAAAATTAGGAATTAATCTCAGGTAAGCCAAATCAAATACGCCGTGATGTGTGGAACCATCTTCGCCAACCAAACCGGCGCGGTCAATACAAAAAACAACGGGCAAGTTTTGAAGGGCGACATCATGAATTATTTGATCGTAGGCGCGCTGTAAAAAAGTGGAATAAATGGCGCAAAATACCCTAAAACCCTGTGTAGCAAAACCCGCTGCTAAGGTTACGGCATGTTGCTCGGCAATGCCCACATCAAAAGCCCTTTCGGGGAGCTCTTTAATCATATATTTTAGCGAAGTGCCCGTTGGCATAGCCGCGGTAATGCCGATAATTTTTTCATTTTGTTTGGCGAGTTCTAGCAAGGTAAGTCCAAAAACATCTTGATATTTTGGCAGCTGGTTGAGTTCTTTATTTATTTCGCGCACACCCGTAGAGCTGTTAAATTTTCCGGGAGCGTGATAAGTTATTTGATCGGCTTCGGCGTTTTTTAAGCCCTTGCCTTTGGTGGTAATAACATGCAGCAATTTAGGACCATTAACCGATTTTAAATGCCTTAAAGTTTTTAAAAGTAAGGGAATATTATGTCCATCAATAGGACCAAAATAGGAAAAGTTCAGGGCTTCAAATAGGTTTTTACCTTGTGGGGGAATTCCATTTTTAATTTCGGTTAAGTAGTTTTTTAGTGCGCCCACATTCGGGTCGATGCCCATTTCATTATCATTTAAAATGACCAGTAAATTTGCCTTGCTGGCACCCGCTTGGTTTAAGCCTTCAAAAGCCATACCGGCGGCAATGCTGGCATCGCCAATGACGGCAATGTGTTGTTTTTTATAATCGCCCTGAAGTTGTGAGGCGATAGCCATTCCTAAAGTTGCCGAAATAGAAGTGCCCGCGTGACCAACACCAAAGGAGTCGTAAACACTTTCGTTGCGGTTTGGAAATCCGCTAAGGCCACCCAGCTGCCTATTGGTGTAAAAGCGTTCACGCCGACCGGTTAAAATTTTATGTCCGTAGGCTTGATGACCAACATCCCAAACCAGCAAATCGCTTGGTGTGTTAAACACATAGTGCAAGGCAATGGTCAGTTCAACCACACCTAAACTCGCCCCTAAATGACCTTCTTTTACGGCGACAATCGCTATGATAAATTGACGCAATTCCGCAGCGAGTTCGGGTAGTTTAGCCTCGGGCAACAGGCGCAAATCGCTAGGAAAATTGACGGTATTTAAAAGCGGTGTATTCATATTGTAAAAGTACAATAATTATTATTTTAAAGTGTAATTAGGGGCAAAGCCTTATCTTTACGCCATGCAAAATCCGTTTGACGATACCTATTTTATGAAGCAGGCGCTAAAAGAAGCGCAATTGGCTTTTGACAAAAACGAAATTCCTGTTGGCGCGGTGATTGTGTGCCAAAATCAAATTATTGCGCGTGCGCATAACCTCACACAAACCTTAACGGATGTTACGGCACATGCCGAAATGCAGGTTTTTACCTCGGCAGCTTCGTATTTGGGCAGTAAATATTTAAAAAATTGCGTGCTTTACGTTACTTTAGAACCTTGCTGCATGTGCGCCGGCGCTAGTTTTTGGACGCAAATTGGCAAAATAGTTTATGGTGCATCCGATGAAAATCGTGGATTTTTAAAACACAAAATTCCACTTCATCCAAAAACAGAAGTCGTTTCGGGCATTTTAAAAACCGACTGTAGCGCCTTGCTTTGGCAATTTTTTGAAAAGCAACGGAAGTTAAAATCTTAATTTTTTTGGTGAAAAAATTATAGTTTAGTTAGACTTAAGGAACTTGGATTAAATAACAAATCAAATGTTTACCTCAATTATTTTACTCGTGTCAATTCCCAGAATGTCAACTACTTTCACCATTACTTTATATTTTCCTGTTTTCTTGTATTCGTGGGCTATGCTGGTAAATTCAAGTGTAGAATTTTTCTTGGTTCGGAAGCTTTGCCATTCATTTTCAAACAAATAATTGCCACTCCATACCTCTTGATATGCTGAGCCTGTCGAAGCATCGTTTTTGATTTTAATAATTTCTTTTTTGCTTAGGTAATCAAAATCTATTGCCCAATAGTCAATCCAGTCGAACCAGTTTTTAGTGAGCACTGTTCGTGCGATAATGCCGTTTTTATCTTTATCAACTTTTATTATTTGTCCGTCTTCAATGACTACTCTGCTTCCCGCTCTCATTGATTGTTGCAGTTCTTCAATGTCATCTTGGGTATAATGCGTTACAAAATCAGTTAGCGTAATTTGTAATTCGCCATTTTTAATTTTTAATTTGCAATCGAGATAAGCCACATCATAAAATTTTGCTTGCCCTTTTTCTACGGCTCGTTTATCAAAGACATCTTTGGGAATATATTTCAGCGTAATTGCAACGCCTTTTTCTTTCAATTCCTGAATGAATTGTGGTGTTAAGCCCATTTCAAATTCAAAACCCAACACATCCACTTGGGTATAAAGTTTCTGACGACATTCTTCAAAAATATCCATCAAGCGGCTTTGCGTTACAGGCACATCTAAAGGGCCAACATTTACAAAACGCCCTGCTTTGATGCCGTGTAAAGTTGTGTGACCGTCAATTCTTTTGGCTTTGTAGGCTTCGAGAATAAGGTTGATATAAATATTTTCTTTTTTGGTTAGACCTAACAGGTTGTCAAAACCTGTTAGGTCTTTTGATAAATCGTCCATAAAAAACTGGCGTTCATATTTACCAAGGTTGAGTAATTCAAAAGCCCTGAAATCTTTTCCGCTTGCTTGCAATTCGCGTTGAACACCAATTAAACGTTTGCGTGTTGTGTGAATTGAAAATCTTCCTAAATCAGTAGTAATCCACTTACGCCCCAATTTCTCTGCAACGGCTGCTGTTGTGCCACTGCCACAGAAAAAATCTGCAATTAAATCACCTTCGTTGCTACTTGCTTTTATAATGCGTTCCAATAAAGACTCGGGTTTTTGAGTGGGGTAATCTAATTTTTGACTATCCCCTGCTGACATATATTGTATATCAGTCCAAATATTACCCAACGGTTTTCCAGCATATTCATCTGAATATATTTTGTAACGTGGCTTATCGTTTCCTGTCCAATAAATTAAATTCGGGTTTATTGCTAACCTTTCATCAAAAGTTTTTTGTGTCCATCTCCAACCAACTGAACTAAATACATTCTTTCCTTGAATAATTCTTTCTTCACCCCTGCTACTTGAATTCGAAGATTGTTCCAAAGCAACATGCTGAAATCTTCTATTTGTTTCTTGTTCAATATGTGGAAACCTATCTAATAATTCCTCGTCTGTAAGTTTTTCATATTGAGAAGTAAAAAAATAGTTTTCAACATTCTTAGAATAAAAAAGTATTGTATCATTTATTGAATCATATCTTTTAGTAGAAAGACTATGAACTGCATAACGCTTCCAAATTATTTCATTTTGAAAATTATCTATTCCAAAAATATCATCAAGAATTAATCTAAGATATAGACTCACTTTTGAATCCACATGCACATAAATACTTCCATCTTCAGCTAAAAGGTTGTGCATTAGTTTTAGTCGTTCATACATCATCGTTAAGTAAGAGGAAACCCCTTTACCCCAAGTATCTCGGTAGGCAATCTCTTCAATGATGCTTTGTTTTTTTTCGGCTGTTTCGCCTCCAATTTGAATGTCAAAGCCAAAGTCAGCCCCAACGGCAAACGGTGGGTCAATGTAAATGAGTTTTAGTCCGCCTTCTTTTTCAATTTCTTCTCGTAGTGGCCCATTTGCTAAAGAAGAAAGAATGAGTTTATTGTCGCCCCAAATCAGTTTGTTGGTCCAACCTTTGAGCTGTCTGCCTCTAAAATCGGTTTCAAACATACTGGTTTGCTGTTTGTCTTTTTCTTTTCTTGGCTCATCAATATGTTCAATGCTATGAAAAGGCAGGGCAATATTGGTGGTATCTTCTTTTCGTCCGTTCCAAAAGAGAAATACATCTTCTTCGTCAGTAAAAAGTTTATAGATAAATTCTTTAGGCAGTTTTTCTCCTGTCTTTATCAGTTCAATTATTCTGTTTTTGTCGGTATCGGTTAGGTTCATATTTATTGTTATTTAAGCATCAAATTATCTTTTAAGGATTTGCTACATAAGCATCACATAAAAAACCATTGATATTCAGTTTATTATTTTGTTTTCATTGTTCATTATCACATAACCGTCACATAAATGTGATGGGTTTTATTAAATAAAATTTTCAAGATTGTTACATAACCGTTACATAAAACAATATTGATAATCAATTGTTTATTACAATAAGATATGGATTTTGTTACATAACCATTACATAAGATATTAGGCCCAAAAGGGAATATAACTTGCATATTTTCTTGATTTACTTTGGGGGTCGTCTTCTTTAATAACACCATCTGTCAAAGCATCTCTTATTATTCTGGAAGCTATGGGATAGTTTTTGTTTTCAATTTTAAATCTATTTCTCAAGCTTTGATTAGTCATTTTTTCATTTGAAACATATTTGAGACAGGCGTGTTGATAACAAGCTCTTATTTTTTCTTTCTTATCTAAATTGTTCAGTGTGCGGTAACTATACACAGTAATTCGCGTTCTTTGTTCAGCTACAATCACATTGATAGGAGGTAGTTGATAGAGTTCGTTAAGGAAAATCACTTTATCCAAACCGCTTCCTTTTTCTTCACAAAAGCCCATTCTGCGCATTAAATCGGCTAATTTTTCATTTCTCGATAAATAGGCATCAATAAATCTATCGGGAGTTACTAAAGGAATTCCCGGGTTAGAAATTTCTATTCTATCAAAAAATATTTCAATCATTGGGAAGCCTTTTACAGTAAGGTCTTGATGTATTAGCGCATTGGCAACTAATTCTCGGAGCGCAACTTCCGGATACATTCTTGTTTCATTGCGCAGGGCTTTACCAATTTCTTCATTGGCAGGTAATTGGCTGTTAATCCAATCAACTAAACCATCAAAACCAAGGGCATATCCTTTTGTACCCATTTGTTCTCGTTTGGTTTCGACTTTATTTTTTCCTTTATAAACGATTACTCTTATCGATTTGCGTTCAATATTTTCAAAATCTTTTAAATTTTTAGCAAATAACAAGGCGGCTAATTTTGTGATTGCGTATGTTTTGTTTTTAATTACAAGACCTTCGTCAACAAATTTATCTATTACGTGCTCTTGAGAAGAAGGATAGGGCAATTTTAAGAGATCAAAATAAGTTTCGGTACTTAAATATTTTATAATATCTGAGCCAGATAAATTGTCCTTAGCAATTTCTTTTTCGAATGGAATAGCATCTTTATTCCAAATCCTGGCTTGTTTTAAGGGAAATTCATTAATCTTGCGCGTGATGGTTCCAATGCGAATATAGGCTTGATGTAAGAATTCAACGGGCTGGTTTTTGGCTGCTGGAATGATAAAAATAGAAATATGTCTATTTTCATCATAATCGAATTCGTAAATACTAAAATCAATTCTTGGATTAAGACGTGTAGATAACCAATGTTCTAAATCTTCTTCGCCTTTTTTGTATAGTTTTGCCTTAAATGAAGTACCCTTAATTATTAATGTTTTATCCTCAACGCCAAAAACAAGATATGCCAAAGCTTGATTGTTTATACAGGCACTATTTGATAAGGCAGAAATACGTTCACCAATTTCATCAGCCGAATGAAAATTTAGCTTAAACTCTATCCATTCGTTTTCGGAAGGATGTTTAAGAAGTTCTTTAAGTAGATTTATTAACTGATTTTCTCTCATTTCACTTCAAATATTTTACAAACATCAGCAAATGATTTTAAATCATACTTCACTTCTTCCCACTTCTCCTGTTTTATATAAACGGGCGTATAAGTATATTCTTTTTGTACCGTGTTTATGTCTTTGCACCATTGGCTTAGGCGTAATATTTTTCGTATGTCGTCTAAATCTTCACGCCCTTTGGTTTCTAAAATAAAAAATGTAGTTGGTGATATTTTGATAAAAAAGTCGGGAAAAAAGGAAGCGATATTTCCATTTTCTTTTTGGTATTCAATACTAAAGTTTACACCACCTTCACCCATTGTGTTTTTTGCAAACGAAACAACATCGTTAAACCTACTTTCGCAAAAGCCCGAAAATTCTAATTCAAAAGGATTGTCGCCAATGATTTTATTGAAGACTGATTTTTTGGGAATAAGGAAAGCTTGGTTTTCGGCAACCTTTGGTTTTGTGAGTTTCAGCGAAATAAAGTTTTTTATTGCTGCTGTTCCTTTGTCGGTTACGGTTAATTCATCAATGGCTTTTTTGAAAGTGGTTTTCAAAATTTCCTTTGGCTGAATTTCTGAAAGGTTTCGCATGGTTTGTGGGTCGCTTAGTTCCACTTCTTTGGTAAAGAGTTGATATTTGATAAAGCTTTCTACTTTGGGATATAAAATATTGAAGCCACTAACCAAACGGCTGTCTTTTAAAATGGCAGCAGTAAAAAAGCCAATCACATTTCTGTATTCGCGAGTTGTGTTTTTAAAAATTGTTTTATGCGAAAAATCTCCGTCAATGTCATTGAAAACAATTTCTTTCAGTTCATCGCTATTGAATTTCTTTTGTGTTACTTTTTCATTTTTGAATGTGCCAACATCAATCAATACTAAATTCTTAAACTCACGGTAAATCCTTGGGCTCATTTGCGGAATGGGAATATCCAAAGCATCTAAATCTTTGTTTGGATTTTCTTTGTCCACTTCTACAATTATAGGAGATTTTCTTTTAGAGCCTGCCCCCATTGGACTGTATTGAAATTCTACACCTTCTGTTTTCAGGCTTTCTACAAATTCTAAAAATGCTGGTGTTCCAACAACAACTAAATTTTCAGGTGTGTCGAGTGGGAACATTTTTCGCAAACCTCTGCCAATAGTTTGTTCTGGAAGTATTTTAGAATCAGCACCAAATGGACGAAGCCCAACTATGGTGGTAACATTACGAACATCCCAACCTTCGCGCAACATTAAAACCGAAACCACTGCTTTGTATGGTGAATCATCATTATCAATGGCATCGGCAGCTTTTCGCAAAATTTCTAATGCTTCCTTGTCTTTTTTACTTGATGTTGTTTCTTTTATTTCACCCGAATTGTTGGTATGAATCGTCAGCACAGAATTTTTCATTGAAGGATAATTGCTCTCCAAATAAGCAGCGGCTTGGTCGGCTTCTTTGGTGCTCATTGTCATAATAAACAGAATTGGCGTTTTATGATTTTTGAGTTCATTATATTGCTGTTCCCATTCAATATACCCGAGTTGAATAAAGTCTTGGTATCGTTCTATGAAATTGTTGCTATTCTTTTCTTGTATTTTTTGCCTTGAAGCTTCGTCAGGCAGTACTGGCGACTTTACCACATTTTGTTTGATGGCTTCCACCAAAGGATAGTCGCAAATAGTTTGAACAAAAATAGCTCCATTATTGTGCTTTGGCGTAGCTGAAAAGTCTGCTTGCAGGCTTATTCCGTTTCCGTTTTTCAATTTAAGCTTGTTGCTAATTTGTTCGATATTAATAAACCATTTTAATGAACTGTCGTGTATGTGATGGGCTTCGTCATTCAAAACAACCAAATCTTTTATTTTATTGCTTCGCAAAATTTTACCTAAATCCAAACCTTTTGAAGTATCGGCATCTGGTTTTGGTTTTACACCAAGAAAAGTAGTTTCAAAATTTTGCTCTGGTTCTTCATTAAAGCCAACTCTATGGGTATTTGTAAGAAATATATTTCCGTATTCGGTAATTGGTTTTAAGTCGTCTTGAATATGAAGCGTTAATTGAAAATCGTTTTTCCAGTCTTTGTCATCATAGCCGTTGTCAGGAAAAAACGGCTCGTTGAAAAACATTTTCAAACCGTCAAAGTCTTTACGTAAACGGTTTAGCACAATGATGTTTGGAGCAATAACCAAAAAGTTTTTTGATAGGTCACTATCAACTTCGTAGCTTTTATGAAAGTATGACCACACTAAAGCCAACCCCATTACTTTTGTTTTGCCAGCACCAGTCGCCATTTTAACAACGTAGCGAGTCCAGTTTTCGTCAAACATACCCGTGCTGACACGCTCAGAAGCGTCGAACCGCATTAACTCGTATTTGTCCTTTGCCTTTGCTATTTCATACAAGTAAATTATTGATTCAATGGCTTCACGTTGCGAAAAGAAAAAACTAAATTTTGCCTGATTGCTATTGGGATGTCCGATAAGATGTTCCTGATTGAACCAAAAGTTCAATAATGATTTAGTAGTTGTTGAAACGCCTTGATAATCGGCATCACGCCATTTAGCGACCGCAAGTCTGATTTTATATACCAATGGTGGTAATAACTTTTCATAAGCATTGCCTGCATCATCTATTTGGCTTTGTGTAGGTGCCCACCTTTCATTGGGCGATAATATTTTAAACGGGTCGGATAGTTTCATTATTAAACTTTTATATTTTCAAAGTTAATTGTTTTTTTATTAATGACTTATAATTTTCAATAATTTTAAAAACCGACTGTAGCGCCTTGCTTTGGCAATTTTTTGAAAAGCAACGGAAGTTAAAATCTTAATTTTTTTGGTGGGGGTTTTCGTGTTTTGGCAGGTCTTTTGGAAACTTGTATTGCGATAATTTTTTGTCCTTAAAGCGCGTGTATAAAAAGAAGGGAAGTAGTATAAAAGCCAACATTAAAACAGACAATCCAATGTAAAAATCACCGCGAAGTGGGTTTGAAGATTTAATGTAGTAGCCAAATAATAAGCCGGCACCGTTTATCGCCAGTAAAAGTTTTAAGATAATTTTCATAATTTTTTTAGCGCTTTTAACGCTTGCTAAATTACAAAATGTTATACCTTTAAGCACAAATAATAGACTTAATTAGCTTGGTATATGTTTAATTATTTAGCCCTTTTAAATCCTAAAACCAGCTTAAAAGTCATAAAAATAGGTACCTCCGTTTTTATGCTTTTGGGAATTTTTATGGCTTTTAAAGTTTGGACTTTAAATCATCTGTTTCCAGTGCTTAAGGTTTTTGAAAAGCTCCCTGCCATTTCAAATAACATTACCGTTGCAGCACTTTTGATTTTAATTTTACTTCTAGTTGTGTCATTATTTTGGCAACATTCATCTATTTATTGGGGGATTTTAGCGCTGACTATGCTACTTTTATCACAAGATTATATGCGCTGGCAGCCGTGGATTTATATGTATGGTTTAATGTTTGTCTCCTTTTTATTCGATAAAAAAAGTAGCGCTGATAAAACCTTATTTTTATTGAGAATCATTCTATCTGCCACCTATTTTTGGGCGGGCTTTCACAAATTAAACCCTTATTTTATCAATACATTTCCCTTAGATTTATCAAATGATCTTATCCGCTTTTTTCAGATAGAGCACCCTTGGCTTATATACAAACTGCGTTATTTTGGGTATTTAATTCCCTTAATCGAAATTGGCATCGCTCTAGGATTATGGACTGTAAATTATCGAAAATTGGCCGTTTTTGCTGCCCTAATTACACACCTAATCATACTTATTTTTCAAGCACAGGGTGGCGTTCATTATTTTGGAGTGGTTTATCCTTGGAATCTATTTATGATGTTTTTAGTGTGGATTTTATTTTATCAGCCAAGTAAAATGCCTACCATTCAAAAAATCAAAAAAAGTAAATTGACTTTGCTTATCATTTTGTTGGTGTGGGTTTTACCAATTTTAAACGGATTTGGACTTTGGCATAATTATGCTTCGTTTAAACTCTATACCGGTAACGATACCTATCTGTTTGCCATTGTTAGTGAAGGGGATTTGAATCGGTATTTTCCTCATTTAAAAAAGCAAACTTTTGAGCCTGCTCCCGAGTTGGTAAATGCCTTTCAAATTCAGCCAAATGAACATGTTGTTAGCTTTTATCATTGGACTATTGACGAATTGAGTTTGCCTTTAAATTTAAATAAGGCAAGCCTTGCGCAATTACAAAACTATATTCATACTTTTGATTCACAGTTCAGTGAGCCAATTCGTTTTTTAATTTACAAAAATGGACGTTATCAAACCTTATCAAAAAAATATTCCTATTAAATAAAATAATGATGAATAAATTTAAATTTTCAATGCTAATTTTGGTAACAATCGCTTGGCAAAATCCTCAAATAAACAATGATATGACAACAAAAAAAATGGTGATAGCCCACCGTGGCGCTTCGGGTTATTTACCCGAACACACCCTTGCAGCCAAAGCGATGGCTTATGCGATGAATCCCGATTATTTAGAGCAAGATGTGGCGCTTAGCAAAGATGATGTGCCCATTGTTATTCATGATATTTATTTAGATGACGTAACTGATGTAGCTAAGGTTTTTCCTACGCGAAAGCGCGCAGATGGCAAATATTATGTCATTGATTTTACCTATGCCGAATTGCTGCAATTAAATGTTTCAGAGCGTTTTGACACTAAAACTGGTGAAGCTATTTTTAAGGGTCGATTTCCGATGTGGACATCGCATTTTAAACTTCATTCCTTGCAAGATGAAATTGAGCTTATTCAGGGTTTGAATAAAAGCACCGGAAAAAACATCGGAATTTACCCCGAAATTAAGGAGCCTGCCTTTCATCGCAAAAGTGGTAAAGACATTTCGGTAATGGTGTTAAAAATCTTATCCGATTATGGCTATAAAACCAAAAAAGACAAGTGCCTATTACAATGTTTTGATGCCACCGAATTGAAACGCATCCGCCAAGAACTTAAGAGTGAATTGTTTTTGGTACAGTTAACAGAGTTTGTTGAAGAAAATTCTAAACTTGCCGAATTTGCCACTTATGCCGACGGTGTAGGTCCGTATTTTAAACAACTCATCAGCAGTTTTGACCCCAAAACCGGTAAAATTAGCTTTAACGATTATGTTAAAAATGCTCATAATTTGGGGATGGTGGTTCACGCTTACACTTTTAGAGCCGACCAGCTCGAAGGCGTTCCCAGTTTTGAAATCCTTTTAGATTTGGCTTTTAACCAAGCAAACCTCGATGGCATTTTTACCGATTTTCCTGATAAGGCAGTTGCTTTTTTAACGACACATCCGACTAAAAAAGCTATTGATAATTGATTATAAGTTTGCTAAAGGAACCACAAT
>Ga0210044_10007608_pt1 | contig 13750 bp, 10 predicted proteins | sample CryGey13umfilter_2_FD_183959 | JGI IMG/M metagenome (GOLD analysis project Ga0210044, IMG submission 183959) | Groundwater microbial communities from aquifer in Utah, USA - Crystal Geyser 4/9/14 3 um filter (SPAdes) (version 2) | ecosystem: Environmental > Aquatic > Deep subsurface >... | reverse complement strand
ATGTCAGACAGTTTTATTAGAAGTTTTTTATGAAACGATCTTTTCATAGACGAAATCTGCCTCATTTATTTTTTGATGAGGGTATTTATTTTATTACTTATCGTCTTGTTAATTCAATTCCTATTGAAAAGCTTGAAGATTTACATAAAACAACAACTAATGCCGTGGATATAAAGCAAAAAAGACTTTTTAAAAAATATGACTCAATTATAGATTCATTAAATTATGGCCAAAAATATCTTGCATCAAAGAGAATTGCTGATGTTGTTGCCAATACTTTACATTATCCTGATGGAAAAGATTATAAATTAATTTGTTACACTATTATGCCTAATCACGTTCATCTTGTATTCGAATTATTGGAAAATAATAAAGGCGTTAGTAAAATAATGCAGTCAATAAAAAGAATCTCAGCCCGGAAATGCAATCTGCTTTTAAATCGTTCCGGTAAATTCTGGCAGGACGAAAGTTTTGACCGCTTGGTTCGTGATGATAAAGAATTGTATTTTGTAATTAAGTATGTTCTAATGAATCCGGTTAACGCTGGTCTTGTAAAAGTCTGGAATGAATGGAAGTATTCGTATTGTCAAAAGAATTATTTGGTTATATGATCTCGACAATGTGGAAGAGTACTGAAATTCCATTGATTTTGTAGCACAGATTACTAATCTGTGCTACGGTAGACGGTGTTTCTAGTGTTTAGTGATTTGTAGCTAAAGTACTGAAATTCCATTGAAGTTGTAACACAGATTACTAATCTGTGCTACGATGGTAATGTAATTTATTTTAATATGAAAAATAAAAATATTCTTGTTTGTGTCTCCGGTTTAACACCACAAATTGTTACTGAAACTTTGTTCTGTCTTTCAGTAAAAGAGAAAATTGTAATTAATGAAATTTATGTGATAACTACTCAACGCGGACGTGATGTTGTCTTAGGCATAGACAAACACCCGGCAACTCCTAAATCTTCTTTAAAAACCGAAATCAAAAACTTGTGTACCAAATATAAATTAAAACTTCCGCTTTTTAATAATAACGATATACATATAATAGTTGCAAAGGAAGAATCTGTTGAGCTACCTGATATACGCTCTGACAAAGACAACATCTTGTTCCCTAATAAAGTATCTTCTTTTTTAAGAGATGTCACCGGTAACATAAACAATACACTTTACTGCTCTATAACAGGCGGGCGTAAATCAATGAGCGTGCATATTGCAAATGCTTTGTCTCTTTTTGCCCGCGAAAGGGACAGGCTTTTACACGTGCTTACAAGTGAAAAATATGAATTCAAAGGCTTTTATCCTCTTAACAAAAAAGAAGCGGCTGCACTGCAACTGGCTGATATTCCCTTCGTCAGGCTTCGCAGCATTCTTTCTTATGAAATTAAAGGTAAAAATTTAATGGAATTGAACTTTGACCAGATTGTAAACTTTACACAAAACCGGTTAAAAGTTCTCAGTGATCAGAATAAACTTATTTGCAACATTGAAAAAAGGGAACTAAGCTATGGAAATAATTCCATAAGCCTTGAACCAATGGAATTCCTTTTCTACTATTTCTTTGTTGACCAGAAAACAAAACAAAAAAATAAAATATCTATTTACGATATTACATCAGCCGATACAGCTAGTCAATTTACCGGCTACCTGGAATCATATTATCCTTATTACTATTTACGCGAAAATCAAAAAAAATCCTGGCAAAGGGGTTTTGACGCAACAGATTTCCGTTCAAAACGGACAAAGATTAACAAAAAAATATTGCAGCTAATAACTGATAACGAAATAGCTATGCAATTTATTATTGAAGTAGAAAAAGTTTACGGCGAATCTAAATACTTTATTCCAATACCCATGGAAAGAATCAAAATTTTATTCCCACAATTTTAATTTCTTAGAAACATTTCCGAAACGTTTCTTTTCTTTTACCTTAACATAAGCTCTATTAAATTGTTAAGTGAAACAAGATTACTCAACATTTTTAAACTTCAATTTTAGAAGGTGGCATAATGAAACAGAATATTTACATCTTTTCAGATACACTTATAAGGCGTAAAGAAAATACTATCTGGTTGGAAAAAGTAATTAAAGAAATAGAAGATGAAGATTATGCAGAAGAAACTAAATTAAAGCTGGAATATCTTTTAGGGGAAGATATTCTTCTGCCCTCCGGTGAGAAGAAGTGCATACCGGTTGAAAGTATCAATTCCATAATATCATTCGGAACGGTTAATTTCAACTCCCGCCTGGTGCACTTCTTGTCACACAATCAAATTCCTTTGCATTTGTTCAGCTTTAATGGTAATTATGGGGGTACTTTTATTCCCGCAGAACGCAGCTGTTCAGGAAATCTATTAATTAAACAGGTTAACTTTCATACAAACCAACTTAAAAGATTAGAAATAGCAAAACAAATAACCGGAGCTTCTATTGATAACAGTATTGCTAATCTTAAATATCATTTAAACAGGGGCGCATACTTAAAAGACAAAATTGAAGAAATGAACGAGATAAGGTATTACACAGAAACTGCAATAGACACAGATGAGCTAATGGGGTATGAAGGAGCTGCAAAAAGGATTTATTATTCATCCTGGCATAATATATTTAAACAACCCGTTGAATTTAATTCAAGAGTTAAAAATCCACCAAACAATCTTATCAATGCACTTATTTCTTACGGTAACATGGTAGTATATTCAGTATGTCTTAATGAAATTTATCATACAAGGCTTTACCCTGAAATTGGCTTTATTCATAAACCCGGAGAAAATAAAATGAGCTTATCTTATGACATTGCAGATATATTCAAACCTCTAATAACAGACAGGGTAATATTTAAAGTGATAAATAAAAATATAATTTCTGAAAAAGATTGCTTAATAAAGAACAACCGCTGTTACCTTAAAAAAACTGCTAAACAGAAATTCGTTCAGGAATTAGATGATAAGCTAATGACAAAAATTCAGCTTGATAATAAAACCGTAAAATATAGCTATAGAAGAATTATAAGGGAAGAATGTTATAAACTTATCAAGCAATTTAACGGAGAAGAATTTTACACTGCATACATAACAAAGTGGTAACGATGAGCAGAAAAATGTATTATATACTTACTTATGATATAGCATCAGAAAAGCGGCTGCCCAAAGCATTAAAACTCTGCAGAAGATACTTAAATCACGTACAAAATTCAGTATTTGAAGGCGAACTTTCAACTTTGCAAATGGACAGGCTGGAAATAGAAATAAAAAATTTAATTAATAAAAAGGAAGATTCAGTAATTATTTATGCTGCCAGAATGCCGGAAGTTGTCGATCGTTTTGTAATAGGCAAAGAGAAACACGAAATAAGCAATTTTTTTTAATTAATTAAATAAATACTATAAATTTTGTTAAAATCTAAATGTTTTTTATTGTTGATCTACTGTAAAATATTAGAAGCCGGGGATCGACAATTGTTTAATATCGAAAGATATATTACATTTATGTTATATAAAATACAGAATATTGCTGTTTTAATCGAACTATTATAGAATTGAGACATTGAAAATTGAATAAATGGAAAATAAAAGAATATCGTTTTAATCGAACTATTATAGAATTGAGACTTTCCTTGGCGTTCAAAAAATAAGTTTTCTTCATTCGTTTTAATCGAACTATTATAGAATTGAGACAAATAGTTATCGTTTTGTGTTTTTAACCCTATCAGTTTTAATCGAACTATTATAGAATTGAGACCATTTTGACTCCTTTAATTTTTTCCTTATATTTAGTTTTAATCGAACTATTATAGAATTGAGACATTACGGATTTTTAAGATAGTTACCGCAAGCTCTTTATGTTTTAATCGAACTATTATAGAATTGAGACTTATTTAATTCTGTGTAATTTGTTGCCCTTAACACGTTTTAATCGAACTATTATAGAATTGAGACTCCGAACAATGGGAGGAAACACACCCGCCCTTATTGAGTTTTAATCGAACTATTATAGAATTGAGACCATCTTATACTCCTTTTAATTAAGACAATTAATAAGTTTTAATCGAACTATTATAGAATTGAGACCCTGCTCTTGCTTGGCAGCTAAAACAAGACCCTGAATGTTTTAATCGAACTATTATAGAATTGAGACCAGATGCGGGACTAACTAAACTCACTTAGCTTTAATAGTTTTAATCGAACTATTATAGAATTGAGACTTTTTTATAACTCTCTTTTATTGCGGGATTTTTTTTAAGTTTTAATCGAACTATTATAGAATTGAGACCGACTGAAGGAGTTATTTCGGGGTTTTGTAGATAGTTTTAATCGAACTATTATAGAATTGAGACCTAACTCGACTTTCTGCTCATCTGACAATTCGGAAAGGTTTTAATCGAACTATTATAGAATTGAGACTAATTTTGCTCCTGGCGATGATTTTAATTTCTTAAGGTTTTAATCGAACTATTATAGAATTGAGACTAGATTCTAACTGCATCCAAATATTAAGGTCTGTTTCAGTTTTAATCGAACTATTATAGAATTGAGACATATAACTGATTGATGTTCTATAACTCTTGGATCATTGTTTTAATCGAACTATTATAGAATTGAGACTGCACATCTAAGAGCGTCAATTACTATTGTTTCAGCATTGTTTTAATCGAACTATTATAGAATTGAGACCTCTGTTTAATTCCGTATAATTTGTCGACATTATTAGTTTTAATCGAACTATTATAGAATTGAGACTAGATTCTAACTGCATCCAAATATTAAGGTCTGTTTCAGTTTTAATCGAACTACTTGTCTCGTCATCACAAAGTGATGACGGATTATAGAATTGAGAGTTTTATTAACTCCTTTGTTTTGTTAATAAATTATTTTGTTTTAATCGAACTATTATAGAATTGAGACTGCACATCTAAGAGCGTCAATTACTATTGTTTCAGCATTGTTTTAATCGAACTATTATAGAATTGAGACTCCAGTAAAGATACGCTTGGTTTTTCATAATATCGTTTTAATCGAACTATTATAGAATTGAGACATTATTATAGTATATCCTTTTCTTGAGACATTTATAAGTTTTAATCGAACTATTATAGAATTGAGACTTTCACAAAATAAACAAATAAAAAAGGAAGTATAAAAGTTTTAATCGAACTATTATAGAATTGAGACGTTTATTAGGAGGGTTTGTTGGAGTGGACGGATTTCGTTTTAATCGAACTATTATAGAATTGAGACAAAAATGTGATTGTGTAGTTCCCAGCAGAAAGGGGTTTTAATCGAACTATTATAGAATTGAGACTCATTAAAGGGTTAGAAGTCGGTGTAGTACCAGGGTTTTAATCGAACTATTATAGAATTGAGATTCTATTCCGTTCATTACAAATTTAAGCCACGGAGGTAGTTTTAATCGAACTATTATAGAATTGAGACTATAAGATATATGTACTTGTATTTCATAGCATCTCGTTTTAATCGAACTATTATAGAATTGAGACTATATTTATAATATATATTTTTATTAGTATATTTATGTTTTAATCGAACTATTATAGAATTGAGACTTCATTACAAATGATTTGAACAATGCATCTTCCAAAAGTTTTAATCGAACTATTATAGAATTGAGACAATGATTTGAACAATGTATCCTCTTCCAAAATTTTTCGTTTTAATCGAACTATTATAGAATTGAGACGGGATATCATTGGTAGTTCTCCCTAGTAATCTGCTGGTTTTAATCGAACTATTATAGAATTGAGACAATCTAACTTTTCACAAACGTTTAAATCTCTAAATTGTTTTAATCGAACTATTATAGAATTGAGACCAACAACTCGATCTTTTTCTGTTATATCTGCACTTTCGCGTTTTAATCGAACTATTATAGAATTGAGACAAGTATTCCTTTTTGTCAACCACTTTTTCAATTGTAGTTTTAATCGAACTATTATAGAATTGAGACGTTAGTTAGTTTTATCTTTAGCATTGCTATCGACTAAGTTTTAATCGAACTACTTGTCTCGTCATCACAAAGTGATGACGGATTATAGAATCCGTTTTCGTAAATAAATCAACTACGGCGGGCAAACGTCAGTAGCACAGATTAATAATCTGTGCTACAAATGTTGTGATGCACTAATAGTGATGAAAAAATATGCGTGTTTTATTAGACTAGTAGTCTATAAAACTTTTAAAATTGAGTTTCACTTACAAATCCTTTAACAGCAAATTTGCTGATTCCAACTCTTACATTTCTCCGTCTAAATATTCAGAGCTATCAACTAAATTTTTTCAACTCTAAATTTGTTTAATCTTATTCAAATCATTAAATTTGTTAATTAAATCTTAAATATTTAAGGATAAAAATGAGCGAAGTAATTAGCGAAGCAAAAGGTAAAATTATACAGATAATAGGTCCGGTTGTAGATATTGAATTCTCCGACGGACATTTACCGGAAATATATAATGCAATCAAAATTCCTCGTATAACTACTGAGGGAAAAGAAGAAAATTTAATAGTTGAAGTTCAATCACATCTTGGTGAAGACAGAGTAAGAACAGTTGCAATGGATTCAACTGACGGACTTGTAAGAGGTACAGATGCATTTGATACAGGCGCTCCAATTTCAGTTCCTGTTGGACCGGAAACATTAGGCAGACTAATAAATGTTATCGGCGATGGAATTGACGGATTAGGAACAGAAATTAAAACTAAAAAAAGATATCCAATTCACAGACCTGCACCCAAATTCAAAAATCTTTCTACAGAAAATGAAATGTTTGAAACCGGCATAAAAGTAATCGATTTACTTGAACCATATTCAAAAGGTGGAAAGACGGGTTTATTTGGAGGAGCAGGTGTTGGCAAAACAGTTATTATTATGGAATTGATAAATAATATTGCTTTACAGCACGGTGGTTTTTCAGTATTTGCCGGTGTTGGTGAAAGAACTCGTGAAGGAAATGACTTATGGTTAGAGATGAAAGAATCCGGAGTTTTGGACAAAACAGCCTTGGTTTTCGGTCAGATGAATGAGCCACCGGGAGCAAGATTAAGAGTTGGATTAACAGGTTTAACAATTGCTGAATATTTTAGAGATGAAGAAGGAAAAGATGTTCTTTTATTCATCGATAACATTTTCAGATTTACACAAGCCGGTTCAGAAGTGAGTGCTTTGCTCGGACGTATGCCTTCGGCAGTTGGTTATCAGCCAAACTTAGCCAGTGAAATGGGTGCATTGCAAGAGAGAATTACCTCTACAGACAAAGGTTCAATTACTTCTGTACAAGCAATTTATGTTCCTGCAGATGATTTAACTGATCCTGCTCCGGCTACAGCTTTTGCTCACCTTGATGCAACTACTGTTTTAAGCCGTCAGATCTCTGAATTAGGTATTTATCCTGCGGTTGATCCCCTTGATTCAACTTCAAGAATTCTTGAGCCATCTATTATTGGACAAGAACATTATGATGTTGCAAAAAATGTAAAAGAAATTCTTCAGCAGTATAAAGATCTTCAGGATATAATTAATATACTTGGAATGGATGAACTTTCAGACGAAGATAAAACTGTTGTTAGAAGAGCCAGAAGAATTCAGAGATTTTTCAGTCAGCCCTTCCATGTTGCCGAGCAGTTTACAGGTTATGCCGGAAAATATGTAAAATTAGAAGATACAATTAAAGCATTCAAAGGTATTATTAACGGTGAATATGATGAATTACCTGAAAGTGCATTTATGTATGTTGGAACTATTGAAGAAGCCGTTGAAAAAGCAAGTAAGATGAAATAACATGGCAGAATTAAAATTAGAAATAACTACTCCTGAAAAAATTATATTTGAAGAAGAAATTGTATCTGTTACAGTTCCGGGTTCAAAGGGAGGATTTGAAGTACTGGTTAACCATGCACCAATAATAAGTACAATTGAAATTGGCGAAATAAAAGTTGTTACAAAAAATAATTCAATTAAATTTTTTGCAACCTCCGGAGGAACAATTGAAGTTGAAAATAATTCTGTTTTAATTTTATCTGATGCTATTGAGCTGGTTGAAGAAATTGATATTGACAGAGCAAAAGATGCAAAGGCTAGAGCAGAAAAAAGATTTTTTGATAAAGAGAAAAAAGAAATTGATATGATAAGAGCCAAAGCTGCGTTAAAAAGAGCAGAGAATAGAATTAAAGTTGCTGAAATGAGGTTGACGGCTAAAGCTTAAAAATATTCTAAAGATTCCCGATATCTTTAAGATATCTAGAATCTCATAAACACAAAGTTATTTAACTTCCCAATTCTTTGGAGAAATCACAACTACAAACTCACCCTTTATAATTTTTTTGTTATTTCTCGAAAGACTGAAATAATTCAAAGATTCCCGATATCTTCAAGATATCGGGAATCTCATAAACACAAAATTATTTAACTTCCCAATTCTTTGGAGAAATCACAACTACAAACTCACCCTTTATAATTTTTTTGTTATTTCTCGGCAGACTGAAATAATTCAAAGATTCCCGATATCTTAAAGATATCGGGAATCTCATAAACACAAAGTTATTTAACTTCCCAATTCTTTGGAGAAATCACAACTACAAACTCACCCTTTATAATTTTATCATTAAAGTTTGTCAAAATATCAGAAGGTTTTCCTCTCCAGACTTCTTCAAATTTCTTTGTTATTTCTCGGCAGACTGCAATAATTCTTTCCGGCATATATTCTTGTAATTCATTCAAAAGCTTCTCAATTCTATAAGTCGATTCATAAAGAACAATGGTTCTTTCTTCTTCGGAGAGTTGTTTAAGCTTTTTTTGTCTGCCTTTTTTTTGAGGGAGGAATCCTTCAAATATAAATGAATCAGTTGGGAGCCCGCTGATTGAAATACCTGCAATGAGCGCAGTTGCTCCGGGGATGGACACTACTTCAATATTATTTTTAATGGCTTCTGAGATTAATCTTACTCCGGGGTCAGAAATAGAAGGTGTACCTGCATCAGAAGTTAACGCACAATTTTCTCCGTTAATTATCCTTTCACACACAAAAAAAGATTTTTTTGTTTCACTAACTGCATTTAAAGAAACCATTTCTTTTTTAATTTCAAAATGCTTTAATAAATTACAGGTTACTCTTGTATCTTCGCAGGCTATAAAATCAACTTCTTTTAATGTATCTAAAGCTCTTAAAGTTATATCTTTTAAATTACCTATTGGTGTGCTTACTATGTAAAGTTTTCCACTCATAAATATTTTGTTAATAAAATTTTGTATTATCTAAAATAGAAATTAAAAAACCCAATATCTCAATGAAATTGGGTTTTGAAAAAAGCATTAGATTCCCGATATCTTAGAGATATCGGGAATCTTCAAACAAATTAATTAAAAGGTTTTAAGTACTTTTCTTATTATTTCTAATCCTTCATCTAATTCATCTTTAGTAATATTTAGAGGAGGTCTGAATCTGATAGATCTTTGGCCGCATCCTAGTAATATTATTTTTTCCTTTTGACAATTTAATCTAAATTTTTTGCGGATATCTCCATCGGGGAAGTCAAATGAACACATCAGTCCGAGTCCGCGTGCATTTGAAACTAAATTAGTAAATTCTTTTTGAATCTCTATTAAATTTTCAAGAAGATATTCACCCATAACTCTTGCATTTTCAACTAAATTTTCTTCTTCAATAATCTGTAATATTCTTTGAGATCTTACCATATCGGTTAGATTAGCTCCCCAGGTTGAATTAATTCTGCTTGATTCTTTGAAGCAGTTAGTTTCTATTTCATCAACTCTTTCAGAAACCATAATTCCGCAAACTTGTGCTTTTTTACCAAATGAAATTATATCAGGTTTAACATAATATTCAGAAGCCCAGAATTTACCTGTTAATCCAACACCGGTTTGAACTTCGTCAAACATTAACATAATATCATTTTCATCAGCTATTTGTCTAAGCTTAACAAAAAATTCTTTTCTAAAAAAATTATCTCCGCCTTCACCTTGGATAGGTTCAATAATAATGACAGCTATATCATCAGGATTATTCTTAATAGCATCATTAATTTCTACAACAGCTTTTTCTTCCGATGCAATTATTTGTTCTAAATTTTCTTCAATAGGGAAAATTACTTTTGGATTAGTAATTCTTGGCCAGTCAAATTTAGGGAAGCGTTTAATTTTTGTTGGATCAGTATTGGTTAATGACATTGTGTAGCCGGTTCTTCCGTGAAAAGCTTCTTTAAAATGAATTACTTTAAATCCTTTTTCTTCTTTAATTCCTTTGGCGTAATTCTTTTGAACCTTCCAATCAAAAGCAACTTTTAAACCATTTTCTACGGCTAATGCACCGCCCGAAATAAAGAAAAGATGTTTCATATATTCCGGTTTTGCAATTTTAGAAAATGTATTTACAAAATTAGCCATCTGAACCGTATAAATATCAGAATTAGAAGGTTTGTTTATGGCGGTATTGGCTAATTCTTTCCTGAATTCATCGTTATTAATTTTAGGATGATTTAAACCAAGTGGATTTGAAGCAAAAAAAGTAAAGAAGTCCAAATATGAATCTCCGGTCTTTTCATCAACAATTCTTGCGCCTTTGCTATTTTTCAAGTCTAAAACAAAATCAAATCCATCAGCAAGCATATATTTACCTATTATAGAATGTACGTCTTCAGGATTAACATTATATTTTTTATAATCATTAAGTGGTTCGTGTGTCATTGTATTAGTTTCCATTATAATACTCCAGTTTCAAAAAATAAGTTTAGAATAAATTGAGAATTTTGGTTGCGAGAAAAGAGGGGAGAAAATGATTAAAAAACATTTTCAAATTTTGAAACGAAATAACTTCTGTGTGAAGTTATAAAGTACTCAGATTTTAATAAATGAAATATTTTCATAATAAGTATTTATTTATAATTACAAATTTACTCAAATATTCTGACTTTTCAATCATAAAATATTAGCTAAATATTTACAATATACTTGGAAATTACACTTTTAATTGTTACACTTACTGTAACAAATTTAATTATTTATGTCAGCATCTACAAAATTATCTAATTCAGTAAAAGCACTCTGTTTTATTGCAGATTCAAATAAACCTTGCAATAGCTCAGAGATTTCACAAAACACCGGAATTAATGCATCTAAATTAAGAAAGTTACTCTCTCTTCTATGTAAAAATGGAATTGTAGAAAGTAATATGGGCTCGATGGGTGGTTTTAACTTAAATAAAAATTCAGATGAAATTGATTTACAGGAAATTTATTGCGCAATAGAAGACAGAAAAGCATTTGCTCTGCATTCTACATCAGAAAATAGTACAAATAATTTTTATGGATCAAAAATAAATTCTTACTTCCTAGATCTTTTTGATAATATACAAATTGACATTGAATCTAAAATGAAAAAAATAAAACTATCTGATATAATTAAATCTATAAAGAATAATAATTAATTGAGGTTAATATGAAATTCTTAAAAAATCTAAAAATAAATTCTGAAAATTTTGGTTCCAGTTCAGGAAGGGAGTGGAATAAGACAAAGAATGCCGGTGAATTAAAAATATCTTCTCCAACAAATGGAAAATATATTGCAAGCGTTTATCAGTGTTCTGAAAGTGATTATGAAAAAATAATTAAGAAAGGTGAAACTGCTTTTAAAACCTGGAGAACAATGCCTGCACCTAAAAGGGGAGAGATAGTTAGACAAATAGGATTAAAATTAAGAGAGTATAAAAATGATCTGGGAATGTTAGTCTCTTATGAAATGGGAAAATCTCTTCAAGAAGGATTAGGTGAAGTACAGGAAATGATTGATATTTGTGACTTTGCTGTTGGTCAATCAAGACAACTTTACGGGTTTACAATTCACTCCGAGAGACCAAATCACAGAATGTTTGACCAATACCACCCTCTTGGAATTGTTGGAGTAGTATCAGCATTTAACTTTCCAGTTGCAGTATGGGCTTGGAATGCAATGATAGCTGCTGTTTGTGGTGATGTTGTTCTTTGGAAACCATCTTCAAAAGTACCGCTTACTGCTATTGCCTGCCAGAATATTGTTGCTGAAGTTTTAAAAGAAAATAAATTACCTGAAGGTATTTTCTCTTTGATAATAGGTAGAGGATCAACCATAGGTGAAATAATGCTGAATGATAAAAGAGTTCCTCTAATTTCAATTACAGGTTCTACTAAAGTTGGAAGACACGCAAATGAAATTATTGCTAAAAGGTTTGGGAAAGCTATTATGGAATTAGGTGGAAACAATGCGATAATAATTACTCCAAATGCCAACTTAAAAATGGCAATACCTGCAATTGTATTTGGAGCTGTAGGTACTTGTGGACAAAGATGTACATCAACAAGAAGATTAATAATTCACGACTCAATTTATGATAAAGTAAAAACTTCGCTTTTAAAAGCTTATAAAAGTTTGAAGATCGGTGATCCTTTGGATCAGAGCAAACATGTGGGCCCGTTAATTGATAAAGGTGCTGTAGAAATGTTTACATCTGCTTTAGAAAAAGTTAAAAAAGAAGGTGGAAAAATTATTTACGGTGGTGATGTTTTAAGCGGAAAAGAATATGAAAGCGGTACTTATGTTATGCCGGCTATAGTTGAAGCAAAAAATAATTTTGAAATTGTACAGGAAGAAACATTTGCACCAATTCTATATTTAATTAAATATAAAGGTAATGTAGAAAATGCAATTGAATTACACAATGGTGTTGTTCAGGGATTATCTTCCGCTATCTTTAGTGATAACCTCCAAGAGACTGAAAGATTTCTATCTGCTTCAGGTTCTGATTGTGGAATTGCAAATGTTAATATAGGTACATCAGGTGCAGAAATTGGTGGAGCATTTGGTGGTGAAAAAGAAACCGGTGGTGGAAGAGAGTCCGGTTCAGATGCTTGGAAAGCTTATATGAGAAGACAGACTAATACGATCAATTATGGAAGTGATCTTCCTCTTGCTCAAGGAATTAAATTTGAAATATAAATTAATATAAAGGCAGAGGTTTTAAAATCTCAGCCAGATTCTATCCAATAGTCATTAAAATAAAATCTGCTAAAATACGTGCTGATTCATCTAATTCAGCATCAACATCTTTATCATCTTTTTTAGTAACTTCACCTTTCTTAACAATTTTTAATCCGGAAATTTTTCTTCTTTCATTTTCTTTTCTTAATCTCTTTTCTTCTGCTAGTTTTTTCTCTTTTTCTCTTATTGATTTATTAAGAGATATTCTTTTATTTGTAACATTAGATTTATACTCATTAATTGAAGCAATTAAATTTTGAAATTCAAAATCTTTTTTAATTCTTGCTAAGTGTTCATCTCTTAATTTTTGCAAATATGGAGTAATGGAACCAAATGGTTTAAAATTTGCTGATTTAATTTTATCCCAGGGTAATGCTGCAAATTCAGAGCTTTCACCTATATCTTCAGGATCGAAAGCAGAAGGGAATTGTATGTCCGGTTTAACGCCAAGATTTTGTGTACTTCCTCCGGTAATTCTGTAGAATTTAGCAATTGTCAATTTTACTTGTCCAAGTTTAGTTGGAGAGCTTGGCATTAATCTGTTCAGGTCAATCATATTTTGAACAGTTCCTTTGCCGTAAGTAGTTTCACCAATAACTAATCCTCTTCCATAATCTTGAATAGCACCTGCAAATATTTCTGAAGCTGAAGCACTAAATCTGTTTATTAAAACTGCCAAAGGGCCTGAATACACTATTTTAGAATCC
>Ga0210044_10007606_pt1 | contig 13754 bp, 5 predicted proteins | sample CryGey13umfilter_2_FD_183959 | JGI IMG/M metagenome (GOLD analysis project Ga0210044, IMG submission 183959) | Groundwater microbial communities from aquifer in Utah, USA - Crystal Geyser 4/9/14 3 um filter (SPAdes) (version 2) | ecosystem: Environmental > Aquatic > Deep subsurface > Groundwater... | reverse complement strand
GTCTGACGGTCGTCTAAAGCCTCTCATCAAGGCCTACGTCGACATTCTACGCACACACCCCACACTCTCCATCTTATGCCAAGTGCCTTGAAAACACGTGGATACGCTGATGAGGGGATGACTCAGTCCGGCGGGACAATCTCGGGCTCGTGGTCCCGATCGGTCGAGCGTCGGGTCACCGGCGGCCGCTCCACGCGAGCCTGGTCGTCCCGCAACAGCCGGATGGAGGGCTCGCCCGCTGCGACGAGGGCGAAGGGGCGATCCAGCCAGCCCGCGAGCTGGTCGCGCAGGCGTTGGCTGACCGCTCGGTCGGGATCCAGCCGGACGACGCCGCGCAGGTACCGTTGCACGAACTGGTAGTAGTCCGACCAGGCGCGCTGCCGGTCGCCACCCCAGGCCGAGACCCGGTCGAGGTGCTCCTGGACCTTGTGCGCCTGAGCCGCCGCCTCGGCGGCCTCGGCCTCGGTGGCGGCCTGCTCGATGTCCTGCAGGAGCGCCTGCAGGTGGGCGCTGTCGCGCAATAGCACCTCGTTCAGCTCGCGCAGGGTGGTCGACGTGTCGTCCAGCAGCCGCTCGCACTCGCCCACGGCGGCGAACCAGTCTTCCTGCAGGAGCGCCCCGATGCGCTCGCGCACACTCTCCTGCTGGGCGTCCATGCCGCGCTGGCGCCGTTCGATGCCCGACACCAGGTCGCTCACCGTGACGCGCAGGGGCTCGACCACGTCGGCGCGCCAGGCCTCCTCGGACTCGGCCTTGCGCGCGTCGGCCAGCACGGCGCCGAGCTGCGAGGTGAGCGCCCGCGTGAGCACGACGAGGCTCTCGCGCGTCAGCGTCTCGTCCTCGACGAAGAAGTCGACGATGGCCACGGCCAGCCGCGTCAGGGTGTACTCGCCCGCGCGCACGAGCCCCGCGCCGTCCACCCGTCGCAGCAGGCGGTGGTCGCGCAGGTGCTGGATGGCGTGGGTCGCGCGCTTGCGCGGGTTGACCGCGTCGGCCTCGATGAGCTCGCAGACCTGCAGGTACAGGTCGACCAGCTCGTCCTCGCTCAACGACGCGAGGTTGCTCCGCTCGGACCGCACGCGCAGCACGATGAGGTAGCAGAGGTGCGCCGTGTCGAGCTCGAGCGCCGCCCGCGCTTGGTGGAGCGCGCCGAGGACACGATGGAGATCGGTCGCCTCATGCATCGGGATCCTCTGAAGAGCCGCTCACTTCTTCTTCCCCCCGCGACCTCGCTTCTTGCCCCTCCTGCTCGCCGCTGCCCGTTTGCTCTTCTCAGCTTTGCGGCGTCGCTCCTTCTGGCGCTGACGGTGCTGCTCGAGCTCAGTGCGGTCCTTCTCGCTGATCTTCGCTGCTGCTCGTGCCTGTCGTTCCCTGTCTCGCGCGGCCTTGACCTCCCGTTCCATGCGATCGAGGGCCTCCTGCTGCACCTCGCTCGTGATTCGCGGCAGGTCCAGCGGGTCTGCGTCCGCGAAGGCTTTGTCCGGATCGGGGCCGTACTTCTCGACGAGATAGGCGCGGCGGTCTCGAATCGCGGCTTCCAGTTCCGTCCTGACGGCCTCAACAACCCCGCTGAATCGACGCAGGAGCGTCGCTCGGTCCACGAACTCGACACCTCCTTGCGCGAGCTCCCAGAGGAGTTGCTCGAACACGAGTTCTGCGTGGCGGGGTGAGGCGGCCTGCGAACTCCACAGCCACTGCGCGAGCCCCTCTGGCAGCAAACAGATGCGTCGATCTAGATCTGGGAGCCGATCGACGACCCGCGTGCTGCTGAGAAAGAACGCGTCGCGTGGAGACTCGCCCGGGGGGTGCAGGGTGCCACGACGGATGCCATTGACGATGATGGCAACCTCAGCTTCCGCCTTGGTCTGACGGCCATGCTTGTAGGTGCCCTGTTGGGAGCGTCGCCTGTCGATCTCCTGCTGCGCGTCTTGGCGCCGGATCAGGTGATCCTGTCCGAAGCCGTCCCACGCATCGAATCGAAGCGTCTGGATGCCGAGCGTCCGAAGGCGCTCGGAGACCACGTCGCTGGTCACATGGTCCTTCTTGTCCATCCTCAGCACCCGGCTGAGGTATCCAGAGAACGTGCTGTCCGGCAGAGAGCCCAGGAAGTAGCCCCGAAGAAACTGGTTCGGACGATAGTCGCTAAGGCACCGGAGCGCCGCGATCACCTCCTGGGACTGCTCACCGTGACGCTCGACGAGTCGAGACGCCCATCGAGCGTGCTCGGCCGTCTCATCGACAAACAGGTCTGTCGTGGTGAGTACCGCGCCGGCGGCAAGCAGGTCGCCAACGAGGCGAGAGGTAAACGAGTGAACTTGGCTGCCCTCGGCCAGCAGACACACGAGCACCGACGCGTCCAGCACGTAGCAGGTACCCGCGATCAGGTCGAGGTCGATCTTCGACAGCGTCTCGCATGCACCGACGAGATGTTGACCGAAGTAGGCTTGGCACAGCAGGCCCAGGTGACCAGCCTCCGCCTCGGAGGGTCGCGTCAAGACCCCCGCTGCGAGATGAACGGCTAGAAGCGCTTCGTCGCGCGTCGCGCAGGAAGCAAGATGGTCCGGCAGCTGCTGGATCAGGGACACGGTTCGGCGCGAAGCCTGGTCCGTATCCGACGTGGCCAGGTTCTGAGCGACCCCGAGGCCCCGTTGACGGCAGAGCGCGTCGAGAAAGGCGGATACCGCCGCGACGGCTCGCTCCCTCATAGGCTCATCCATGCCCTGGAACGCTTCGAGAGAACGCTTCTTGAGCGATCCGTGGAACCGATCCCTCGAAAGGTCGACCTGCGCTGCCGCGGCCTGGGTCTTGGTTTCGTACTCAGGGGTAAGCTTCAGGCTGGGGGCGGCCGCAACGGCCCCTCGCAGACGGAGCGCAGCCAAGCACTCGACAACCTCGGACCTGCTCGGTTCGCCCGAACGGTACATCGGTTCCAGATCGCCGTCAGTTCCGCCGGGGTTCTCCCGGATGTGGGCCAGCACGCGTGCGCCGACAAGGGTCTTCCGCAAGCCGCCGTCCGAGCCCTTCGCTTCTGCGATGTCGAGGCTGCTCTGCACCTTCAGACTGGCAGACTTGGAGTCGTAGGTTGGGGTCGCTCGTGACAGCCGTCCGAAGGAGATCGAACGGCGAACCACGAAAGCCGCGTACCCTTCGAGAACGCGATGAAGATCGGAATGATCGCGTCCGCGCTTCTGGTACGGGATGACCTCGACGTTGTAGTCTGTTCGGATGCGAGCCTGATGCTGGCTTGCCGCTGCCGGGTCTCCCTCGTACCCGAGAAAGGCAAAGCTCGGACGCCCGGAGTGGGCCAGCCGCCCAACTGCCTTCAGGACATGGACGAAGTCCTCGTCGTTGAAGCCGAAGCCCATGAACACGCACCGATGGGCCGCTGCGAGCGCCTTGAGCCTCTGCACTACGTTGGAGTCGGGATAGAAATCGTCGTAGTCGGCCTTCGTGACGACGAGCTGGCTCACGTCGTGCGAGAGCCTGCTGCCTCCGTGCAGGTGCCAGACGACGTCCCGAGCTCCTCCTCCGATCTTGTAGAGTTCCGCGCCGCGGTTGCCCACGGAGACGAGTTGGCCACCGGACGCGACTTCTATGAGGTGGTCGTAGTTCGTCGTTGCGTGGAGGCGAAACGGCCAGTCGGCAAGGCGAATGTGATGCGCGCCAGGGGTGGCGGTCACCTCGATAAGCTCTGCTGTGCGTTCGTGAATGTCGGCACGGGATGTCCGGGCGGCGAGCAGATCGAAGGCCTCGGGTAGCTTGCCTTTCCCCGCCACCGCGCGCGCGGTGGCCGTGTCCAGGGACTCTCGATCCAGCGCATCGGCGATGGCGTTGAACAGCGTGTTCCAGGACGGGAGCCCGGCCTCGGCCGAGATCCCGCTCCCCACAATGGCGAGGGCCTCGCCGGAGTTGACCAGATCGACGAGCTGCTTGGAGATCATGTGCCTTCGCCCTCCTCGCCACCAAGCACACGCACGCCCGGCTCGCAGAGATTGCAGGCGATGTGCAGTACCTCGACGGTGGCGCCCGACGGATGGCGGTGGACCCCGATGAACGACCACGGCAGGTGGTGGTCCCTGGTCTCCTCAACGGAGTGGCAGGTACCGGCATCGGTGAAGTGCCGACGGGTTTCCTTCATCCGCCCGGTGACGTCCGGCTTCTGGCAGAAGCCGATGCAGAGGGCGCGCTTCTCGGCCCCGGAGCAGTACCCGAGGACCTGGGTCGTGCCGTCGCAGTGGTACCTCGGCCCGCGATCCAGCTTGCACTCGCCGAGCATCCTGAAGCGGCCAGCCACGAAGTGACTGATGACCACATCGACGTGGCCGTTCACGTGGGGTTCGGCCGTCGTTGGAACGCCGCCCTGACAGAGGAGGTCGGCGAGGTTCGTGGAGAGCTCCACCTCGCCCGCTTTCGACAGCAGCTTGCGGCGGTCCTCCAGCTTCTGGAGGCAGTGCCGAACTGCAAGCCCCACGGCTTCGCAGAAGGCCTCCTCGGTCTGGGCGCACGCCACGCGGTGGAAGTCGGGCATGAAGGTCTTCACGAGCCCGATGTAGTCCTCGGCCGTCATCCCATCGGGCAGCGTCATGAGCGCCTCCCTTCGCCTGGGAACCACTGAACGCCGATCGTTCGAGCTCCCTCGCGCCAGCCTTCACCGGCAAGGCCGTCGGCGCCCCCGAGGCGGTCGACGGCCTGCTCCCAGGACATGGGGGCAGGCGGATTCCGGGTCAGGTCGAGGAACACCCGCTGGATGGTGCCGGTCTGAGCCAGCCGCTCGATGGCGAGGAGCGCATCTCCCTCGTCGGCGCCGAACTGACCCGCCGCCGCGATGGCGTCACCCAACGTCAGCGGCTGACCCTCGGAGGCATCGAGGCGGTCGAGGAGATGCCGCGCGATGGCGACGGCTTTTTCGTTGCCGGTCTGGCGCTTCACCTCGTCCAGCGGCCCGCCGCCGCGTTGAACCCACTCGACGGTCCGCTCTGGCGTCCGCAGATCCCGCGCAGTCAATTCGACCACGCGCCACGCAGCGCCGCCCGCGCGCAGCGCCTTGCGGATGGCCCGATCCCTCCGCAATCGGCTGCCGGTGTGGAATGCGGCGCCGTCCACGTAGATGAGCACGGGGGTGCCGGCCACGCGGAAGTCGGCCTGGCTGATGGCGGGGCCGTCGAGCTCGGGGCCAACCGGCACCTGCTTCTCGACCTCGATGCCGTGCTGCTCGAAGAGACGCAGGAACCTCAGCTCGAGCGGCGAGCCGACGCCTGCGTCGTAGGCCTCGAGCCATGGGCGCGGGTCGTCGCCGTCGCCCAGCTCCGAGGGGAGCGCCTCCGGAGGCGCCGCCGCGAGCCCCTCGAGGTCGGGCATGATGTGTGGCCAAGAGAGGTGCTCGTGGTGCCGCTGGTTGGCGTAGGACTTCAGGCACCGGTAGCACGCCGTCTCGCACTTCGGGTGGTCGAGGTGCTCGATGGCCCGGCGCGCCACCAGGTGCAGCTCGTCAATGCATCGGTCGAGGAAGCCGCTGCCGCCCACTGCTGCGTCGATGAGGGTCAGCGCGCCCAGCTTTCGGATTCCGTCAGGGCGCCGTTCCTCCCAGATGGGCTCGAGCTCGAACTCGAGCTCCGGACCGTCGAGCATGTAGAGCTGCCGCAGCCCCGTGCGCAGCGCGTAACCGAGGGAGTAGCCCCAGCGCTTGTACTCGGCTTCTTCGAAGTCCCGCGGCAACACCACGGTAAGCCTCAAGGTCGTCGCGGGCGTCGACGTGGTGATCGCCGCAGGCACCGGCGGCTGACCGCTCCGTTGGCAGCCCGACGCGTGGCCGAAGGCGTCCGGGCCGCTCGACTTCTTGGGCTTCTTCCGACCCTTCCTGCCCGTGTCGTCGTCGGGGACCGTGAGGGAGCGTCCGCAGTTGGGACACAGGTAGAAGCCGCGTCCCTTGTCGTGGAGCATCGGCTTGCCGCTGCGGAGGTCGGCCTCGGTCGGCGGCTTCCACTCGTTGACCCACCGCACCGTCTCCTCGGCCCGCAGCTCTGCGCGCCAACCGGTGGCCAGCCGACGTCGGGACGTGACGCGGCCGTCGCGCTGCGGGTGGCAGGTGACCAGCGAGGCGATCGAGAACCGGTCCTCTTCCTGGAGCACGGGCGTGTCGTTGCGCAGCGCGAGGAAGCCGCCGTATTCGTGGCCGGGGTAGCCGTGACCTCCCCCCGCGGTGTCATCGGAGCCGCACCGAGGGCACGCCGGCGTCTGAGCGTCGTACCGCAGGTCGCAGACCTTGCACCGAACGTACACCCAGTCTGGATCGGTCGACTTCGGGTTCCACGGCGAGGACAGGTCGAGGCCGAACACCCGCCACCGATGACCGCGCGCGTGGACGGGCGCGTCGGGCTGGTACTGCGCAATGCCAAAGCGGCGTGCGACGGTGATCGGGTCTTCTTCATGCTCGTCGCCCCACAGCCGCAGCGTGCACGGCGCCGACGGGAACTCGTAGCCCGGCAGGATCCCGAACTCGGCGAAGCGCCGCATGGGGTGCCCGCTGCCTCGGTCGTCGGCGTCGCTGTCGTACCGGTCGTCGCGGATCCCCAGGATCTTGCGCTTGAGGTCCTGGGCGTGGATGGCGGACCGGTCACCCTTGCCCAACTCATTCCAGCGATCGATGGTCTCCTGCAGCTTGAGGATCTGCAGCCGCACCCGGTCGAACAGGTCGCGGATCCGCGCCGGCAGGAGGCCGAGCACCTCGGCAATCGCCTCAGGCCTGGCGAGCCCCGCGGGCTCCAACACGTCTGGGCCCCAGGCGTCCTGGGCCATGTGCACGGCGTGGGGGAACTGCCCGACGACCGCTTCGATGAGCTCGTCGACCTTCTCCTGGTCGATCTCCCCGCGGATGTTGATGTACTCCGCCATGCGCCCCGCGAGGCCGGGCTCGGCCGCGCCGAACGCCAGCGCGTGCAGGTGACGCAGGACCACGTCGCGGTTGCCGAGGCCGACACCGGGCGCCGGCACCTCACCCGCTATCATCTCGGTGGGCTTGTCGAAGAAGTAGCCGTCGTGCGGTGTGCTGCGTGCGTAGCCGAGCACGATCCCGACCCGTGAGCGACGGCCCGCGCGACCGCCTCGCTGAGCGTAGTTGTCGGGGCGAGGCGGGATGTTGCGCATCACGACCGCGTCGAGGCCGCCCACGTCGATCCCCATCTCGAGGGTCGGCGAGCACGCCAGCACGTTCGTCGTCGCGCGCCGGCTCGTGCCGGACCATCCAGCAGGCGGCCGGAAACCGGGCGGCGGAGCCTTGAAGTCCTCCTCCAGCTCGATGCGTTCGTCCCCCGTGATCTGGGCCGTATGCTCTCCGGCCGACAGTGGCATCAGGTCCAGTTTCTGGATGCGCTGGACGTACCGGTTGCGGTCGACCTCCTCCTCGGGCCAGGGCTGCAGCACGCCGTGGCAGCTCGGGCACGGGCTGCCGTCTACCTCCCACGGCATCCGCACGTTGCAGATCGTGCAGCGGCGCCGGTCCGCGGGCTCGACGAGCTCGAGGCTGACCACGTCGGCCGATACCTGGAGCAGGCGGCGCTCCTTGCGGTGCCCGTGCAGGGGCTGGGCGCTCAGCAGCCGCGGGCCACCGGTCAGGAGCTCGAGCAGCTCGACCATGCGCTCATCGTCCGGCTCCGCCCCGCCCATGCGCTTCAGCAGATGCCGCAGGCGCCCCTCCAAGCTGGGGCTTCGCCCGCCTGCCTTGGGTCGTCGCCACGCATTGAGCTTCGTGATCCCGGCCGGAACCTCGGAGTCGTCCAACCATCCCAGCGGGTGGCCCTGGCTGTCGCAAGCGTAGCCGGCCGGGTTCTTGATGCGCCGTTCCCAATCCGCGGGGCCGCGGAACTCCTCGGGGCAGCTCGGGCTGCCCGGGTGATAGCTGAGCATGGGCCGCGAGAGCGCCGTGCGACGCCGCATCTCGTCGAGCAGGCAGCGGCACACGTAGGCGAGCTGTCCGGTGGTCACGCCGAGCGTGGCCGCTACGCTGCCTCCGTTCTTTTCCATGTGCGCGTCGAGGTGCTCGTAGCGGACGCCCACCAAGCCCAGGTTCAGGAGCGACGCGCGATAGCCCGCGCTGACCGCCAGGTCATCGAGCAGCGGCGCCTCCTCCCAGGCCCTCGCGCGGTCCTGCACGTGGCGCGGCAGGAAGTCGGCGTCGTCGAAGCCCTTGCAGTGCGGGTTGTCGCCGCGCTCGACGCCCATCGCGACGAGGCGCGTCAGGGCTTCGTCGATGGTCGCGCGCCGCCCGGGCGCCTGCTCGAGGACGCGGATCAGCCGGCGCCGCATCCGGTCGTAGCGTCCGGCGTAAGTGATGAAGCGCGCCTGGTGGGCGGCGTCCTGCCGGCTGTCCGAGAAGATGAGCAGCCGCTCCTTGCCGTCGTGGTCGGGGCGCGTCGCGTTCTGCACCGCCAGGCCTTCGCAGAGCCCCTCGGCCAGCACGCGCACCGCCGCCGACGTGCCGAGGGATACCGGCGTGAGCACGTCGTGGGCGCCCGCGGTCCCCCCGCAGACGAGGCAGCGGTTGCGGGCCGGCGCGATGACGACGCGCATCGGGTAGAGGCCCTCATCGGTCGAGAACGAGCACGTCGCCGGGTCGAAGCTGCCCTCGAGCACCGGGCGCTTGCGCATCTGCTGCTCGACGCCCACGAGCCCCTCGTCGTCGCCGGTCTCGAAGCGGCTGCGGTCGTAGAGCAGCCACTCGCCTTCGTTGGCGCGCGAGGCGTTTGGGCGCAGCGCCTCGTCCTCGGGGCCAGCCTCTCCCTCGCGGAAGCGCAGCGTGTCGGCGCCGCACGATCGGCAGAGGTAGAGCGGCGCTGCGGTCGCGCCGCACTCGCACTGCTCCTCGCCCATGGGGTACAGGCGCCCGCAGCCGGGCGCCACGCAGCGGGTGAAGCGCCAGCCGCCGCGAATGAACCGGTGCGCCCGCAACCGGAGCGAGCCCGGCATGCCGTCCGGGAGCGCCGACCCCACGACCAGCGCCACCTCCACTTCCCGCCGCACGAGCTCGACCTCCACATCGGTGCGCGCCGGAACCTGCTGTCTGATCTGGTCGACGATCTGCGAGACCGACATCGGCCGCCGTGCGAGGAGGTCGTTGAGCGTCCAGAGCACGCCGGCTCGCCGGGCGAGCTGCTCGACGGGCTCCTCAGGGGACGCACCCGCCATCGCGGCCAGCACTGATCGCAGCCCCTCCGCGTCGTCGAGCGCCGGGGCGTCTGCGGCGACCGGATCCGCCGGCCACCGTGCCTCGGTGGGCACCTCGAGGTGGCGCAGCTCCTCACCGAGCACCGTGAACCGTGCCTCCCGCACGCCCGTCAGCTTCGCCAGGAACTCGCGCACCGCCTCGTCGCGCAGCGCCCTCACCTCGGCGGGGGGCCGGCCCGTCTCATCGATGCTCTTGATCGTGGCCGAGGTCGCCACCGGCAGCGTCTCGGGGAAGCGTCGCGCGTCGGCGCGATCGTCGGCGCGCCAGTCCTGGCGGGCGTGCCGCAGGTGGGCGCCGAGGCGGCGGAACAGCAGGGCGATGTTGGCGCCCAGACTACCGCGGTAGGTGTGGACCTCGTCGAGCACCACGAAGCGGCACCGGTGGTTCGCGAACAGCGCGTCCCGATCCGCCGGCCGCACGAGCAGGTACTCGAGCATCATGTAGTTCGTGAGCAGGATGTGCGGCGGGTGCTCGCGGAGCTGGCGGCGCTCGTCCTCCTTGGTCGAGCGGTCGTACCGGGCCACCTTGACGTGGGTGTGCCCCGACGCCTGCAGGTACTGCCGGATGCGCTCCTCCTGGTCATTGGCGAGCGCGTTCATCGGGTAGACGAGCAGCGCGGTCAGGCCGGCGTGGCGGAAGCGCACCGAGTCCTCGATGGCGTTCTGGATGACGGGCAGCAGGAAGCACTCGGTCTTGCCGGAGCCGGTGCCCGTGGTCACGACGAGCGGCCCTGCATCGGGACCGAGCAGGTGAGCGATGGCGTCGCTCTGGTGCAGGTACGAGGTCTCCGAGTCGCTGCGCTGCTCCATCACCCGCGCCAGCGCCGCGTCGAGGCCCAGGTCGCGCCAGCGCCGGCCGCTCTTGAAGGGGCGGTGAGCCTGGAAGAAGGGCTCCTGCGCCAGGAAGCCGGCCTCGGTCAGCGCCGCCTCCAGGGCAGCCCGAAGCTGCGGATCGCGGGCCTGGAACTCGGTCGAGAGGTAGTTCTTGTACTCGCCGATGACCTGATCGACCACGGTGATGGGGTTCAGGGTCATGTTTGCTCCGATAAAGGACACTCAAGGACAACGGCGCCGCGGTGTCCTTGACGAATCACCCGTGAAGACGCGCACTTACGCCAGGCATCAGGCATCGCGGTCGGCCTCGTCATGCGCCCTGTCCTCGAGGCGGGGACAGCCGATAGGTCCTCCAGCGCCTGACCCCTTGCGCCGTGACCGCCCCCTCGTCGATCAGGTCGTTCAGCGCGCGGGTGATCGCCTTGGCGTTGATCTCCGGGCCGATCCGCCGGTGGATGTCGGCGCGCCCCGAGTCGGGGAAGCGTTCGAGATCCTCCAGGATCAACGTCCGAAGTCGATGTGGCTGGATCCGAGCCAAGGTCGTCTGCACGTCGAGCCCCGCTTCGCGGAGCAGCGCCGGCTCGACGAAGTACCGCGTCGCCCGCGTGCGGCCGGTCGTGCATACGAGCCCCAACTCCACGAGCCGCGCGGTCCATGGCCGCAACGCGGCGGGCTCCGCGAGCTCGAGCGCGCCCGCCATCTCGGCGGCGGACAGGCCCTCGGACTGGCCGAGCAGGCCCAGCGCGATGCGCTCGCGCTGGCTGAGCTGGTGGCGCTGGTCGGCCTCGGCGATGAGTCGGATGACGCCCGGGTGCACCACACGCCGCGGGACCGTCACGTGCACCGAGTCCGTGCCCTCGGTGACGGTCGGCGCGGCCCGCCCGCTGGTGAGCAGGCGGTCGTACATCAGGTCGAAGCCGCTGCCCTCGCGCTCCATGAGCTTCAGGTCGTGGAAGACGCGGGCGAGGCCGTCGTTCCGCCGGCGGCTGGCGTGTAGGATGTTTCGGGGCGTGACGCCCAGCGGCAGGCGGCCGGCGTTGACGACCTCGAGGCGGTCGGGGTGCAGGTTCAGGAAGACGTCGCCGCGTTGGGTGTAGGGGCGGTGGACCAGCGCGTTGACCAGCAGCTCTCGGACGACCGCCTCCTCGTAGGCGGGCACGCGCGTCCGCAGCAGGCCGTCGGGCAGCTCGTAGGACTCGCGGAAGTCGGGGATGCCCTGCCACACCGCGTCGATCAGCTCGACCGGCGAGAGGGTGTGGTCGTCCCAGACGTGCTTGGCGACCTTGACGCCCCGCTCGTCGTACTTGAGGGCCTGGATCACGGGCGCCGTGCCCAGCCGCGCCCGGTCGGAGGCGGCGCCCAGCAGCAGCACGCCGAGGTTGGTCAGCACCTCACCGCTGGCGAGGCCGTAGTGGTCCAGCAGCTCGTCGTCGGTTTTCTCGCGCACCGAGGCCTTGACGCGGTCGGACGCGCGAACCGCGGCGCACAGGGCCGCGCGTTTGGCGGCGTCGCAGCGCCCGCGGGGGACGGCGAGGGAGGTCATCGTCTCCCACGGGACCGCGGGGCGTTCGGTGACCAGCCGCAGGACGTCGTCGCCCACGACGGGCCGGCAGTCGTCGCCGATGCGCAGGAAATAGCGACCGTCGCTGGTGGACGCGACGCCGACCGCCCGCGGAATGGTGAGCACGACGTACTCGCCACCGTTGGCGCTCGTGTGCACCTCGGCCGCCAGATCCACGTTGACGGTAAGCTCGCCGACCCGCTTACGGATGCGGTCGAGCAGGTCCGCCGGCACGCGCTGGCCGGCGGGCGGCTCCGTCGCGTTGTCCTCGATGCCGATCAGGAGCTGCCCGCCCGAGCCGTTGGCGAAGCACACGCAGTCCTTCGCCAGCTCGGCGAAGTCGGCGGTCCTGCCCGTGACCGTCCGCAGGGACTTGCGGTCGAGGTGCTGGCCCTCGCCTTCTGCGCGCTGGTTCGGCCGCTCAGCCATCGGCCCTCCGGTACTTCATGCCGCGGCGCTGGCCCTCGGTGACGGCGCGGCCCTCGTCCACGAGGCGCTTGAGGTGCGGGCGCACGCCCGCGGCGTCGAGGCCGGTGGCCTCCTGAGCGTCGCCCGAGGTGATGAGGCCGCGGTCGTCGAGCAGGCGGGCGATGGTGTCGTAAGCGCCGTCGTGCAACGGAGGCGCCGAGGGTGGCGCGGTGCGCGGCGCTGGCGCGGGCGCCGCGGGCTTCGGGGCAGCGGGGGCGGGATCGAGGCCGTCGAAGAGCGGGCCGAGGCTGGGCTGGGCCGGCACCTTCTGGCCCGGGATGGGAAGGTCGATGACCGGCTTCGGCAGGCTCTCGTTGAGCGGGATGTCCCAGTAGGGGTCGTGCTTCTTCGTGAAGGCTTCGAGGCCGATGGCCTTCAGCTCGCCGAAGGCGGCCAGACACAGCTCGGGGGCCTTCGGGTAGCTCCTGTGACTGAAGGTCGAGAGCACGTGCGCGTACTGCGCCCGGTCGAGGCCGTAGGCGTCGGCCACGACCGCGTCGATGCCAGCGCGGACGGCCCAGCGGGCGTCGTCGCCGTCGAGCACCGGCCATGTGTGGTTCGGCGTGGCCTCGCGCCAGGCGTCGCCGAGCTGCTCGCTCCAGAGCGGGGCGTAGCCGGCGTGGTTGCAGGTGAGGCGGAGGGCGGCGTGGGCGACACATGGCCACGGTAGTCGTCGCGGCGTCGGAGCATTCTTGAGATAGAAGAGGCTCACGTTCGATCCGACAAACTGCCGAAGGCACCAGTCGAGCGGGAAGGTAGAGAGAAGACCAAGGAGCCTGAGCCGAAAAGCGTTGGCGCTTTCCCCTACGTCGACAAACGCACTGTGGCCGAACACGCCGCCTGGTGGCACCACGACGGGGACTACAGTCCGCTCGTTCGTTGATGCCGCGACCGCCCGCACCGCCAGCTGGTATCCCCGAGCCCTCGCAAGGAGCCCGGCCTTGTCCGACATGGCGTCCACAGGAACCAGGTAGCGCGGCACCCCGGCCCATGTGTCATTGAAGTGGAAGAAGCTCTTTCCCTCTCGGAGAACGAGGAGCCCGCGGTGCGTCGCCAACCGGTCCGCATCGAGCCGCGGATCTCCAGAGTTCGGATGCACCAGTGATTCTGACGGTCGGAAACGAGACGCCTCATGTGACATGTGTAGGACCGCAGGTGGTCCTTGGAGCCTTAGCTCGCGACGTGCCAATTCCAGACCGAGGGAGTCGCTGCCAGCGAAGGCGATTCGCGCGATCTCAACCGTACGCCGGGAACGCAGTTCAACTACGACGAGGTGTGGCCCGCCGGTCCTCTTCACGAAATCGAGTTGGTAGGCCAATCGGCCGTCTTTGGCGAACAGCCTCTCCAAGTCATGCCAGTAGAACCCGCACTCGAACTCGTCGGTGCCGGCCGGGTCGTTCTGCGCCACGACCGCCGCGAACTTGAAGCGCGAGTCGATGTCGAACAGCTTCTTCCGGTTCTCGAAGGAGAAGCAGCATCGAAGCGCCATCTTCTCCAGGTAGAGCTGCCGCACGCCGGTCGCGCCCGCGTTGGCGTGGAAGGCCGAGGGCACGACCACGCCAGTGAAGCCGCCGCGGCGCACAAGCTGGGCGTTGCGCTCCATGAAGACCCGGAACGCGTCGAGCTGCCGGCCGGCGAGATCACCGTCGATGATCACCTTCTGGTAATCGAA
>Ga0210044_10007601_pt1 | contig 13760 bp, 17 predicted proteins | sample CryGey13umfilter_2_FD_183959 | JGI IMG/M metagenome (GOLD analysis project Ga0210044, IMG submission 183959) | Groundwater microbial communities from aquifer in Utah, USA - Crystal Geyser 4/9/14 3 um filter (SPAdes) (version 2) | ecosystem: Environmental > Aquatic > Deep subsurface >... | reverse complement strand
TCGATGAGGATTATCAGGAGGTGTTCGGCTACGCCGCCCAGCCGCTGACCGGCTTCGTCGGCGCGCGGGTGCGGTTCTAGCGCCGTGGCCGCGCGGCGCGCGCCCATGACGCCGACCCGCCGCCCGGCGCGCGGGCGCCCCCTCACCCCGACCCTCTCCCCCGAGGGGGGAGAGGGGGCGCGTGGGGCGTGGACGGCGCGGCGCCGGGGGCGGCGGTGACGGCGGCGCGGGCCTTGGGCGGTGGGGCGGGTTGGCGGCGGCGGCCCCTCACCCTGACCCTCTCCCCTGCAGGGGGAGAGGGGGCGCGCGGGGCGTGGATGGCGCGACGCGGCGGGTGGCGGCGGTGACGGCGGGCGGGCGGCATGGGCTGTTGCTGGCGGGCCTTGCGGCTGTCACCGCGGCGCTGTTTGGCGCCTCGCTGCTGGTCGGTCCGGCGGGCTATGGGCCGGGCGAGGCGCTGGCGGCGCTGTGGCGCGGCGAGGGGCAGGCGGCGACGCTGGTGATGCGCGAGATCCGGCTGCCGCGCGCGATTCTGGGGCTGATGATCGGCGCGACGCTGGGCGTCTCGGGCGCCGCGTTGCAGGGCTATCTGCGCAACCCGCTGGCCGAGCCGGGGCTGATCGGCGTGTCGGCCTCGGCCTCGCTCGGCGCGGTGGTGGCGATCCATACCGGGCTGGCGGCGGCGTTCGCGCTGGCGCTGCCGCTGATGGCGCTGGGCGGCGCGCTGGTCGCGGTGGCGGCGGTGCAGGCGATGGCGGGCGGGCAAGGCGTGGGTGGATCGGGCGCCGGCGCGCGCGGCGGCGGCGCGCTGACGCTGATCCTGGCCGGCGTGGCGGTGACGGCGCTGGCGGGCGCGCTCACCGCGCTGGCGCTGAACTTCTCGCCCAACCCGTTCGCGGCGCTGGAGATCGTGTTCTGGATGCTTGGCTCGCTGGCAGACCGCTCGATGCTGCACGTCCAGCTTGCGGCGCCGTTCATGCTGGCGGGGTGGCTGATGCTGGCGCGGCTGGGCCGGGCGCTGGACGCGCTGACGCTGGGCGAGGACTCCGCCGCTTCGCTGGGGGTGAACCTCGCGCGCACGCGCTGGCTGGCGGTGCTGGGGGTGGCGACCGGGGTGGGGGCGGCGACCGCCGTGGCCGGGGCGATCGGCTTTGTCGGGCTGGTCGTGCCGCATATTCTGCGCCCGCTGGTGGGCGCGCAGCCGTCGCGGCTGATGCTGGCCTCGGGTCTGGGCGGCGCCGCGCTGCTGCTGGCGGCGGATGTGGTGGTGCGGCTGGTCTCGCCGCACGACGACCTGAAGCTGGGCGTGCTGACCGCGCTGATCGGCGCGCCGTTCTTCCTGTGGCTGATCGCGCGGACGCGGCGGGGCCTGTCATGAGCCTGCTGGCGCTGCAAGATGTGCGCGCGACGCTGGGCGGCGCCGAGGCGCTGCGCGGCGTCTCGCTCAGCGTCGCGCCCGGCGAGGTGGTGGGGCTGATCGGCCCGAACGGCGCCGGCAAATCGACGCTGCTGCGCGCCGCGCTGGGGCTGATCGACGCGACCGGCGCCCGGATGCTCGGCGGCGATCCGCTGGAGCGGCTGTCGCCGCGCGACCGCGCCCTGCGCGCCGCCTTTCTGCCGCAGGAGCGCGAGATCGGCTGGCCGCTCAGCGTCGCGGCGCTGGTGGCGCTGGGCCGCGCGCCGCATCGCGCGGGGCTCGCGCCGCTGCGCGCGGCGGATCACGCGGCGGTGGCCGACGCCATGGCGCGCATGGACGTGGCGCGCTTCGCCGACCGCCCGGCGACGCAGCTTTCGGGCGGCGAGCGGGCGCGGGCGCTGATGGCGCGCGCGCTGGCGCAGGGCGCGCCGCTGCTCATGGCCGACGAGCCTGCGGCGGGGCTGGACCCCGCGCACCAGATCGCGCTGATGGCGACGTTCCGCGCGCTGGCGGGCGAGGGGCGCGGCGTGCTCGCCTCGCTGCACGAGCTGGGGCTGGCGGCGCGCTGGTGCGACCGGCTGGCGGTGCTCGACGCCGGGCGGATCGTCGCGGAGGGGCCGCCCGAAGCGGTGCTGACGCCCGCGCTGCTGGCGCGGATCTACGGCGTCACCGCGCATTTCGCGCGCGAGGCGGGCGCTCTGGTGGTGGCGCCGCTCGATCTGGCGCGCTAGGTTTTATTTCCATGAAAAAACTGATCGTATCGTGCGCGGTTGTCGCCGCGCTGGTCTCGGGCGCCGCGCTGGCGGCGGAACTGCGCGGCCATGGCGGGCCGGTGCGCGCGCTGGCGGTGTCGGGCGATCTGGCGGTGACCGGCTCGTTCGACACCACGGTGATCGTCTGGTCCACCGGCGACGGCGCGGCGCGGCGGGTGCTGCGCTTTCATGAGGGCGGTGTGAACGCGGTCGCGCTGCTGCCCTATGGCGGCTTCGTGTCGGCGGGCGAGGACGGACGGCTGGCGTTCTGGCGGCGCGGCGAGGATGCGCCGCACCGGGTGGAGGCGGCGCACGCAGCGCCGGTGGCGGGGCTGTCGGTGTCGCCCGACGGGCTGTGGCTGGCGTCGGCGGGATGGGACGGCGTGGTGCGGCTGACGCCGCTGGGCGACGGCGCGGCGCGCACGCTGTCGGGGCATCAGGGGCCGGTCAACGCGGTCGCCTTTCTGCCCGACGGGCGGCTGGCGAGCGCGGGGCATGACCTGACGCTGCGGCTGTGGCCGCGCGACGGCGCGGCGCCGCTGGTCCTGACGCTGCCGACGCCGCTGAACGCGCTGGCGGTCGCGGCGGATGGCGAGATCGCGGCGGCGGGCGCCGACGGCGCGGTGCGGCTGATCGACGGCGCAGGCCGCGCGCGGGCGGAGGTGGCGACCGACGGCGGGCCGGTGGTGGCGCTGGCGCTGTCGCCGGACGGCGCGACGCTGGCGGCGGCGTCGGTCTCGGGGCGGATCACGCTGATCGACCGCGCGGCGGCGGCGGTGACGCGGGTGATCGCGGAGGTCGGCCCGGTCTGGTCGGTCGCCTTCGCCGACGCTGGCGCAACGCTGCTGGCGGGCGGCGGCGACCGCGTGGTGCGGCGCTGGGACGCAAGCACCGGCGCGCCGCTCGACCGCGCCGACATCACCACGCCCGACCTGCTGGCGGGCCTTGGCGACAGCCGCGGCGCGCAGGTGTTTCGCGCCTGCGCCGCCTGCCACACGCTGACGCCCGACGACGGCGCCCGCGCAGGCCCCACGCTGCACGGCCTGTTCGGCCGCCGCATCGCCACCGCGCCCGGCTACGCCTATTCGGCGGCGCTGCGCGACATGGCGATCGTCTGGACGCCGGAGACGGTGTCGGCGCTGTTCGAACACGGCCCCGCCGCCTATACGCCGGGGACGAAAATGCCCGAACAGCGCATCGGCGACCCTGAAGACCGCGCGGCGCTGATGGCGTTTCTGGCGGGGCGCACGCGGTAGCGCGGCGTCGCTGCGAGCGGGCGCGCCGCCCCGGCTCTTGCGCCGGGGCGGCTCAGGCGTCGTGGCGCCTCCCGGTCAGGCCCCGGCGCCGGGCGCGGCTGAAGCGGCTGCGCGAGGCCCCGGCGCGGGGTCCGGGGCTGGGGCGTGGCCGAGGCTGACAGAGACCGGGGCTGCGGTGGTGAGGCGGCGGTTGCGCGGCGTTGGCTGCGCGGCGTTGGCGGCGCCAGCCTCCGGCGCCGGGCGGCGTCGCGTCGGTTCAGCTTGCGGCGGCGATCGCGAGGAAATCGGCGGCCTTGAGGCTGGCGCCGCCGATCAGCGCGCCATCGACGCCGCGCACCTGCATGATCTCGCCCGCGTTCTCGGGCTTGACCGATCCGCCATAGAGCACCCGGACGCCCGTGCCCTGCACCACGCCCAGATGCGCGCGCAGCGTCTCGCGGATATGGCCATGCATCTCCTCGATCTGCGCCAGCGTCGGCGTGCGCCCGGCGCCGATCGCCCAGACCGGCTCATAGGCGATCACCGTGGTGTCGGCGGTGGCGGTCTCGGGGACCGAGCCGATCAGGCTGGCCGCCACCACGTCGAGCATGGCGCCCGCGTCGCGCTGCGCCTCGGTCTCGCCGACGCAGATCACCGCCGTCATCCCGGCGCGCCAGGCGGCCTCGGCCTTGTCGCGCACCAGCGCGTCGGTCTCGGCATGGTCGGCGCGGCGCTCGGAATGGCCGACGATCACCGCGCGCGCGCCCGCGTCGCGCAGCATCTCGGCCGATATGTCGCCGGTATGGGCGCCCGCAGCCTTCGGGTGGCAATCCTGCCCGCCGATCATCAGCGCCGAGCCCGCCGCGCGGGTGGAGAACAGGCCGATCAGCGTCGCGGGCGGACAGAGCAAAAGGTCGCAGGCCGCGTCGGGGGCCGCCTCGATCACGCGGTCAAGCTCCGCGACGGCGGCGCGCAGGCCGTTCATCTTCCAGTTGCCTGCGATCAGCTTGCGGCGGGTCATGCGCGGGGCTCCGTCCTGCGGTGGGTCACACGAAATGCCTACACCAGCGCCGGGCGGATTGGCCAGCCGCTCAGCCGTCGGCGAACTTGATTGATTCGCCGCAGCCGCAGCTTTCGACCACGTTGGGATTGCGGAACACGAAGCCGCTCTCCAGCAGCGAGGTCGCATAGTCGATCTCGGAGCCGAACAGGAACATCTGCGCCATGGGCGGAATCAGCACGCGGGCGCCGTCCTGCTCCACCACCGCGTCATGCGGCTGAACCTCGGTGGCGTGCTCCATGGTGTATTCCATGCCGGCGCAGCCGCCCTTCTTGACGCCGATCTTCAGCCCCTTGACCTCGCCGCCGGCCATCAGCGCGCAGATGCGCTTCACGGCGGCGGGGGTGAGGGTGACCGGGGGCTTGCCGGGAATGCCGAACATGGCGCGCGCTCCTTACATGAACCCGAGTTCGAGGCGGGCTTCGTCGGACAGCTTGTCCATGCCCCACGGCGGCTCCCACACCAGCTCGACATTGACGGTTTTCACGCCGGGCAGCGGCTCGATGGCCTCGGCCACCCAGCCGGGCATCTCACCCGCCACCGGGCAGCCGGGCGCGGTGAGGGTCATCTGGATCTCGACGTTGTTCTCATCGTCGATGCCGATGCGATAGACGAGGCCGAGGTCGTAGATGTTCACCGGAATCTCGGGATCGTGCACCGTGCGGCACGCCTCCACCACGCTGTCGTAGAGCGGGTGATCCGTGGATGAGTCTGCGATCAGCGGGGCGCCGTCCATCATGTCCAACCCTTTCACTCAGTCTCTCGACCATATATGGCTCTCGCAGCTTTTGCAAAGGATGGCGACGCCCCCGTGTTCCGCTTCTCAGTCTCCGCCGCCGACGGCGCCGCGCGCACCGGGGTGATCGCCACGCCGCGCGGCGACATCCGCACGCCCGCCTTCATGCCGGTCGGCACCGCCGCCACCGTGAAGGGGATGCTGCCCGAAAGCGTGCGCGCCACCGGGGCCGACATCGTGCTCGGCAACACCTATCACCTGATGCTGCGCCCCGGCGCGGAGCGGATGGCGCGGCTGGGCGGCCTGCACCGCTTCATGAACTGGCCGCGCCCGATCCTGACCGATTCGGGGGGCTTTCAGGTGATGAGCCTCACCGGCCTGCGCAAGATGAGCGAGGAGGGCGTGCGATTCGCCAGCCATATCGACGGCTCGACGCACATGCTCACGCCGGAGCGGTCGATGGAGATCCAGCGCCTGCTCGGCTCCGACATCGTGATGAGCTTCGACGAATGCACGCCGTTTCCGGCGGAGGAGGCGGTCGCCGCCGCGTCGATGCGGCTGTCGATGCGCTGGGCGCAGCGGTCGCGCGACGCCTTTGGCGACCGGCCCGGCCATGCGCTGTTCGGCATCCAGCAGGGATCGGTGTTCCGCGCCCTGCGCGAGGAGAGCGCGGAAAAGCTGCGCGCCATCGGCTTTGACGGCTACGCCATCGGCGGGCTGGCGGTGGGCGAGGGGCAGGAGGCGATGTTCGGCGTGCTCGACTATGCGACCGGCCTGCTGCCGCCTGACAAGCCGCGCTATCTGATGGGCGTCGGCACGCCGTCCGACATCGTCGGCGCGGTGCGGCGCGGGGTGGACATGTTCGACTGCGTGATGCCGACGCGCTCAGGCCGCACCGGGCTGGCGCACACGCGCTTCGGTCAGGTCAAGATCAAGAACGCCCGCCACGCCGACGACCCGCGCCCGATCGACCCGGACTGCGCCTGCCCGTGCTGCACGGGCTATTCGCGCGCCTATCTGCACCATGTGTTCAAGGCGGGCGAGATGATCTGCGCCATGCTGCTGACATGGCACAACCTGCACTACTATCAGGAGCTGATGCAGGGCCTGCGCGCAGCCATCGCGGCGCAGCGGTTGGAGGACTTCGCGCGCGCCTTTGACAGCGCGCGCGCGGCGGGAGATCTGCCGCCGCTGTGAGAGCCGCCCGGCCGCGCAGGCCGGGACGGCGCTCAAACACCCGGCGCTAGAACTTGTAGCGCAGGTTGGCCGAGAACAGGTGCACGTCGGCGTCGCTGTTGGACACGCTCGCCCCGGCGGCAGGCCCGTTGCGCAGCGTCACGGCGTTATCGGCGATGGTGAGATACAGATAGCCGGCGTCCACGCCGATGGATTCGGTGATCTCATAGGACGCGCCGACCGCGAACCACCAGCGGTGGCCGTCGGGCACGCGCACGGTGCGGAATTGCCCATCGGTCGGCGTCTGATCATAGGCGAGGCCCGCGCGCAGCGTCAGGTCGCTGGAGAAGTCATACTCAGCCCCCAGCGCCACCATCACCGAGTTGCTGTAGTTCTGGACGTCATTGGCGACCACCGCGCCGCTGGCCTTGTCCTTGATCACGATGGCGTCGAACGCCGACCAGTCGGCGAACTCGATCTCCGCCATGGCGCGCACGTCGTCGGTGATGCGCTGCGTCAGCCCGACGCTGACCACGGCGGGCAGGTCGAAACTGGCGGTGCCGGAGCGGCCGCCGACGCCGGGGAAGTTGTCGGAGAACGAGCCGTCGAGCTTGTGCTTGAAGCCGCTCTGGACGTTCACGCCGAACACGGTGCCCTCGACCGGCTCGATCAGCGCGCCCAGCGTGAAGCCCACATCGAATCCGTCGCCGGAGACGTTGGCGATGGCGTTCGGCCCGGCGCCGACCCGCGACTGCAACTCGGCGTCGGCATACTGGATCATCACCCCGCCCGCCAGCGTGAAGCCCGGCGTGACGTCATAGGAGACCATCGGCGTCGCGGTGATCGTGGTCAGCTCCGAGCGCACGCCGTCGAACGAGCCGACGAAGTTCGCGTCGTATTCCGACGCCAGCCCGAACGGCGAGTCGACCGCCAGCCCCAGCACCAGCTTGTCGTTCAGCCGATAGCCGACGGCGAACGACGGGATGATCGCATCCTCCGACGGGCTGTCTTTCGACGTGAACCCCGGCAGCGCGGCGCTGGTGCGCGAATCGCCGCTGGCGAACAGCGCCGCGCCGCCCGCCGAGACCTCGAAGTTCTCCACGCCGCGCAAGCTTGCGGGGTTGTGGATGCTGAAGCTCACGTCGCGGTCGCCGCTGGTGCGCCCGGCGAGCGCCGCGCCGATCGCCGAGGCCGACCCCTCGCGCAGCATGAACCCGCCCGCCGCCGCCTGACCGGCAAGCAGCGCGAGACCTGACGTTACGGCAAGTAAAAGATTAAAATGGTAGGCCATTCTGTGCGTCATTCTGTTTGCTCCCTGATTTTTTGTTCGACACTGTCGATAACAGTTTTATGAAAATGTTGACCGGCAATGCAAGGAGTTCCGATCTCGTGCGCGCTGCGCGGCGGCGCCGTGGTATGGACGCCACGCCGCGCGCGGGGCATAGTCGCGTCGGCGCGCGTTCCGGGCGCGCTTGCGGAGAGGTCTCATGAGCACTTTCAACCGGATGTTCACCTGGTGGAACGGCCACACCATCGGCACCTGGCTGCACACGCGCCGCCATGGCGAGCGGGTGGGCGAGGACGCGCTCGGCAACGTCTATTACCAGAGCGAGGCCGGCAAGCGGCGCTGGGTGATGTTCAACGGCGAGTCGGAGGCGAGCCGCGTGTCGCCCGACTGGCACGGCTGGCTGCACCACACCTTCGACGAGATCCCGTCGCGCGCGCCGCTGCCGGTGAAGCCGTGGGAGAAGCCGCACACGCCCAACCTCACCGGCACGGCGCTGGCCTATGCGCCGCCGGGGTCGGTCACCACGCCGTCGCCGCGCGCGCGCACCGGCGGCGATTACGACGCCTGGTCGCCGGAGTAGCCGATGTCGAACAACGCCGCAGAGACAACCATCGGCGCCGTGGTGCTGGCGGTCGCGATCGGCTTCATGATCTTCGCCGCGCGCAGCGCCGACATCAGCACCGCCTCGACCTATGAGCTGACGGCGCAGTTTCGCAAGGCCGACGGCGTGAACGTGGGCGGCGACGTGCGCATCGCGGGCGTCAAGGTCGGCTCGGTGCGGGCGATGACGCTGAACCCCGAGACGTTTCAGGCCGAAGTGCGCATGGCGCTGCGCCGCGACGTGATGGTGCCCGACGACAGCGCCGCCACCATCGCCAGCGACGGCCTGCTGGGCGGGGCGCATATCGCCATCCAGCCGGGCGGATCGGAATTCATGATCGAGCCGGGCGGCGCCTTCACCATCACGCAAGGCTCGATCAACCTGCTCGATCTGGTCGGCCGCGCCATCACGGGCGGCGGTGAGTAGCGCCGACGCCGCCTGGAGCGCCGCGCGCTATGCGGCCAATGCGCGGTTCGTCTCCGATCTCGGCGCCGCCGCGCTCGACCTGCTGGCGCCGCAGCCGGGTGAGCGCATCCTCGATCTGGGCTGCGGCGACGGCGCGCTGACCGCGCGCATCGCCGCCAGCGGCGCCGATGTTCTGGGCGTGGACGCCGCCGCCGACATGGTGGCGGCGGCGCGGGCGCGCGGCGTGCGCGCGCAACTCGGGCGGGGCGAGGCGCTGGATGCGGGCGCGGGCTTTGACGCGGTGTTCTCCAACGCCGCGCTGCACTGGATGACCGACCCCGACGCGGTGATCGCCGGCGTGGCGCGCGCCCTGCGCCCCGGCGGGCGCTTCGTGGCGGAGTGCGGCGGCCATGGCAACGTCGCCGCGATCCGCGTCGCGCTGATCGCGGCGCTGGCGGGGGAGGGGGTCTCCACCGACCTTTCGGAGATCTGGTATTTCCCGACGCCCAGAGAGCACGCCGCGCGGCTGCGCGCCGCAGGCTTCACCGTGACCGACATCGCGCTGATCCCGCGCCCCACCCCGGTCGCCTCCGGCATCGCCGCATGGTTCGAGACGCTGGCGGCGCCCGCCGTGGCGCTGGCGCCGCCCGACCGCCGCGCGGCGGTGATCGCGCGGGCCGGGGCGCTGGCCGCGCCCGCGCTGCGCGACGCGGACGGCGGCTGGACGGCGGACTATGTGCGGCTGCGGTTTCGCGCCGTGCTGGGGGACGTGCTGGGGGACGTGCTGGGGCGCGCGGCATGATCGCGACGCTGCTCGCCGTCGCGCTGCTGGGCGGCGCGCCCGACAGGGTCGCGCAGGCGCAGGATGTGGCGCGCCCGGTCACGCGCCCGGTCGCGGTGCTGCGCGGGCTCGACAAGTTTTCCGGCCTCGCCGAGACCTTCGAGGCCGTCGTCGGCGCGCCCGTCGCCTATCGCCGCCTCACCATCACCGTGCGCGCCTGCCGCGACACCGGCGCCGCCGCCGAGGCGTGGCTTGAGATCACCGACGCGAACGCCCCCGCCGCGCCGGTGTTCGCCGGGTGGATGATCGCCGCCAGCCCCGCGCTCTCGGCGCTGGACCATCCGCGCTATGACGTCTGGGTGCTGAGCTGCAAGACCGTCTCGGGCGACGCGTCCTGAGGCAGCGCGTCGAAATCCGCCGTGGCGCGGATCGCGGCGTCGAGCATCTTGTGATAGGCGTCGCGCGGCACCGAGGTCGCGCCGAACCGCGCCAGATGCTCGGTGACGAACTGGCTGTCGAGCAGGGTGAAGCCGCCGGCGCGCAGCCGCGCCACCAGCCAGACCAGCGCGATCTTGGAGGCGTCGGTGCGGCGGTGAAACATGCTCTCGCCAAAGAACGCCGCGCCGATCCGCACGCCATACAGTCCGCCCGCCAGCGCGCCCTCCATCCGCACCTCGATGGAATGGGCATAACCCATGCGGTGCAGCGCGACATAAAGCCGCCGGATGTCGCCGTTGATCCAGGTCTCGTCGCGGTCGGCGCAGGCGTCGATCACCGCCTCGTAATCCTGATCCACCGTCACGGTGAAGCCGCCCGCGCGGATGCGGCGCGCCAGCCGCCGGGGCACGTGGAAGCGGTCGAGCGGAAATATGCCGCGATTGCGCGGATCGACCCAGAAAACCCCGTCGGTCTCCGCGCCGTCGGCCATGGGGAAAACCCCCGCAGCGTAGGCGCGCAGGATCAGGGTGGGCGTCAGCTCAAGGCTCTGCTCGTCTTTAGGCACGCTCCAAGGCTCCCCGGACGCATTGAGCATCGCGCGTGCGCGCGGCGCTGTCTATAGCAGACCGAGCGCGCGGAAACTGGCGTCGCGGCTCTTGCCGATCACGAGGTGGTCGTGCAGCGTGATGTTGACCGCCGCCAGCGCGGCGTGGATGCGCCGCGTCATGTCGATGTCGGCCTGGCTGGGGGTCGGGTCGCCCGAGGGGTGGTTGTGCGCCAGGATCAGCGCCGAGGCGTTCAGCTCCAGCGCGCGCTTGACCACTTCGCGCGGATAAACCGGCACGTGATCGACCGTGCCGCGCGCCTGCCGCTCGTCGGCGATCAGCACGTTCTTCTTGTCGAGGAACAGGATGCGGAACTGCTCGATGTCGCCATGCGCCATCGCGGTCTTGCAGTAATCCACCACGGCGGCCCATGAGCCGAGCGCGGGCCGGTTGATCACCCGCGCGCGCGCCAGCCGGTGGGCGGCGGCCTCGACGATCTTGAGCGCGTGGATCGCCGCCTCGCCCATGCCCTCCACCTCCGCCAGCCGGGCGCGGTCGGCGGAGATCACATGGTTGAAGTCGCCGAACCGCGCCAGCAGCCGCTTGGCGAGCGGCTTCATGTCGGCCCGCGCGTTGGCGCTGAACAGCACCAGCTCAAGCAGCTCGTAATCGGGCAGCGCGTCAGGCCCGGCGCTGGCGAAACGCGCGCGCAGCCGCTTGCGGTGGTCGGCGTAGAGCGGCTTGTCCGCCGTCGCGCCGCCTGCGCCATCCCCGTTGGCGCCGCCTTGCGCGAACAGGCCCGGCGCTTCGGCCAGCCCCTTCGCGCGCGCCATTCACTGCGCTCCGGTCGGATGGAACAGCCCGGCGGGGGAGAGCGTGAAGATCTCGCAGCCCTCGTCGGTCACGCCGATGCTGTGCTCGAACTGCGCCGACAGCGAGCGATCGCGCGTGACCGCCGTCCAGCCGTCCGCGAGGATCTTGGTCTCGGGGCGGCCGAGGTTGATCATCGGCTCGATGGTGAAGAACATCCCCGGCCGCAGCACGGGCCCGGCGCCGGGGCGGCCATAGTGCAGCACGTTGGGCGCGTCGTGGAACACGCGGCCCAGACCATGGCCGCAGAAATCGCGCACCACCGAGCAGCGTTCGCTCTCGGCGTAGGTCTGGATCGCGGCGCCGATGTCGCCAAAGGTCGCGCCGGGCCGCACCGCCGCGATCCCGCGCATCAGCGCCTCATGCGTCACGTCGATCAGCCGCCGGGCGCGCAGGTTGGCGCGGCCCGCGACATACATGCGCGAGGTGTCGCCGAACCAGCCGTCCAGGATCACCGTCACGTCGATGTTGAGGATGTCGCCGTCGCGCAGCGTCTTGTCGCCGGGAATGCCGTGGCAGACCACATGGTTGATCGAGATGCAGCTCGACTTGGTGTAGCCGCGGTAGCCCAGCGTCGCGGGTGTGGCGCCATGGGCGCAGATGTCCTCGCGGATGATGTCGTCGAGCGCGCCGGTGGTGACGCCGGGGCGCACCTCGCCTGCGATGCGGTCGAGGATCTCCGCCGCCAGCCGCCCGGCGGCGCGCATCCCCTCGAAATCGGCGGGGGCGTGCAGCTTGATGCCCTCTGCGGTGCGGTCCGGACCGGCGCTGCGTTCCACGTTCACTTTCTCCCGATGAATGCGCGGCAATGTCGCGCGCCTTGCGCGCATGTTCAAGGGCGCACGGCGTCGCGCACCGGCGCCGGATGCGACAGGCGCACGCCCTGCGGAGAGATCGCGCAGACCCAGGCCAGCGCCTCCACCCCCCGCGCGCGGGCGCGCAGGAACGCCGCCGCATAGGCCGGGTCGAGATCGGCGGCCATCGCCATGCGCGCGCAGTCGGTGCGCTGGATGACATAGAGCATCACCGCGCGCGCGCCGCGCTCGGCCATGTTTCCCAACTCGTCGAGATGGCGCGCGCCGCGCGCCGTCACGCTGTCGGGAAACTCCGCCCAGTCGCCGGTGCGGCGCAGGTGGACGTTCTTGACCTCGACATAGGCGTCGGGCAGCGCCGGTTCGGTCAGCAGGAAATCCACCCGGCTTGCGGCGCCATAGCGCACTTCCGCGCGCACATGACCGTAAGCCGCAAGCTCCGGGATCGACCGCGCGCGCAGCGCCTCCGCAACCACGCGGTTCGGCGTTCCGGTGTCGATCCCCGCCCAATGGCCGTTGGGCAACTCAGCCAGTTTCCAGGAATAGCGCAGCTTGCGCGCCGGATCGTCGTTGGGCTCCAGCCAGATCGGCAGACCGGGCGCGTTCAGCCCCATCATCGAGCCGGGGTTGGCGCAATGCGCCGTCACCGTCGCGCCGCCCTCCAGTGTCGCGTCGGCGAGGAAGCGCTTGTAGCGGCGCAGCAGCGTGGCGCGCATGAGGGGCTTGGCGAACTCCATGCCGCGCCCTATCCCGTGGGGCGAAGCGGTGCAAGGAGGCGGGTGATGGCCAGACCGACGGCGGCGATGCTGGTGATCGGCGACGAGGTTCTGTCGGGGCGCACCCGCGACGCCAACACCGGGCATCTGGCGGGCGTGCTGACCGCGATGGGGATCGCGCTGCGCGAGGCGCGGGTGTGCCCCGACGAGGCGCCCCAGATCGTGCGCCATGTCAACGATCTGCGCCAGGCCTATGATTGCGTTTTCACCTCCGGCGGCATCGGCCCCACGCATGACGACATCACCGCCGACAGCGTGGCGCAGGCGTTCGGGGTGAGCATCGGGGTGCGGGAGGACGCGCGCGCGATCCTCGCCGCCTATTACGCCAGCCCCGCCGACCTCAACGAGGCGCGGCTGCGCATGGCGCGCATCCCCGACGGCGCCAGCCTGATCCTGAACCCGGTCAGCCAGGCGCCGGGGTTCCGCCTTGGCAACGTGTTCGTGATGGCGGGGGTGCCCGCGATCTTTCAGGCGATGGTCGAGAGCGTGCGCCCCACGCTGACCGGGGCCGCGCCGGTGCTGGCGTGGAGCTTTCGCGCCGCGGTGGCGGAGGGCGATCTGGCCGGGCCGCTGCGCGCGCTGGCCGAGGCGATGCCCGAGGTGAGTTTTGGCAGCTACCCGTTCTTTCGCGGCGGGCTGGGATCGACGCTGGTGGCGCGCTGCGCCGACCGCGCGGCGCTGGAGCGCGCGGCGGACGCCCTGCGCGCGATGCTGGCGGCGTTGGGCGCGGGCGAGGTGGCCGAGACGCCGCCCGCCTGACCCCCTCGCGCCGGGCGCGCGGCTGTGGCAGAAAACCGGCGGCGCGGACGTGGCGGAATGGTAGACGCAGCGGACTTAAAATCCGCTTCCCCCGTGGAGTGTGGGTTCG
>Ga0210044_10007600_pt1 | contig 13760 bp, 15 predicted proteins | sample CryGey13umfilter_2_FD_183959 | JGI IMG/M metagenome (GOLD analysis project Ga0210044, IMG submission 183959) | Groundwater microbial communities from aquifer in Utah, USA - Crystal Geyser 4/9/14 3 um filter (SPAdes) (version 2) | ecosystem: Environmental > Aquatic > Deep subsurface >... | reverse complement strand
TTCCCGTTCCGCGTCCGTGAGGTGAACGACATACTTCTTTTCCATGGCAGCCCTCCTTGGCTGCCCATAGTTTCCCACGTCTCTCCGGCCCTGAACACCATAATTCGTAAGCCTGACTATGCACTAGGCTCTGTCTGAAAACTCCCTCCCGTCGCGCTGCACGCCTGGTCGACCCGAGCTCCACGTTGCGAACCCTTGCCGTAGCCATGGCCACGCCGGCGGGTCCGCGCCTCGATCTCGGGCCGACCAGACGCACTTCGCTCGGCCCAGGAGTTCTCAGACAGAGCACTAGGCATCCAGGAACCGATCCAGCTCGTCGAGTGCGGAAATCCGGTCCTTCAGTTCGTCAGCGAGTTCATCGATCATATCGACGTGTTTCTCGACCTTGTCCGTCAATTCCTCCACCCACTCCATATCGGCTTCGAAATCGGCCTCGATGGCGTTTAATTCGGAATCGTCCTCATCGTCATCCCCCAAGGACCGCAGAACCGTCGCGATGGTCTGAACGGCGAACTTCGTGCTGCTCTCGGCGTGAAAACGCGCCAACACCTTGCGGTCTCCCCGGTCGGTCTCGATGCGTTTGCCGTAGATGGGCAGTCAAGTCACCACCCACCGAAATCATCACCTTGTCGTGGTTCCGCCTGCCCTCGTAGGTGATGACCAGGACACCATCATCGATGCCGATGCTGGTATGGCCCGACTAGCGGACATCGGTGCCGTGGTGGCCGTGGTGATGATGGGAGCCGGCGCTGGACATGGCCGGAAGGTTGAGCAAGCCTGCAACCAGCAGGGTCGTGATTGTGGATTTCATTGTTCGCTCCAGGTCCGGGGTGCCATCGGGGGGATGCCGTGGTATTACGGTCTGGAGCAAAAATGGTTACAGGGTTCCTCCTCTTTAGCCCTCAGGCGCTGAAGGATGGAGCCATGGTCCGGCCAACGGCGGTCGCGACCGGGCGCAGTTCATCCATCAGGCGCGCGAAGTCGGCCGGGAGCATGCTCTGATCGCCGTCGCAAAGCGCCCGCTCGGGATCGGGGTGAACCTCGATGATCAGGCCGTCGGCGCCCGCAGCCACCGCAGCCTTCGCCACTGCGGGGATGTAGGCGGGGTTGCCCGTGGCATGGCTGGGATCGACGATCACGGGCAGATGACTGCATTGCTTGATCACGGGGATGGCCGAGATGTCCAGGGTGTTGCGCGTGGCCTTCTCGAAAGTCCGGATGCCGCGCTCGCACAGGATGACCTGATGGTTTCCGTTGGACAGGATGTATTCCGCCGACAGCAACAGTTCCTCGACCGTCGACATCAGGCCCCGTTTCAACAGCACCGGCGTGCGGCTCCGGCCCACGGCCTCAAGCAGGTTGTAGTTCTGCATGTTGCGGGCGCCGATCTGAAGGATATCCGCGTAACGCGCCACCAACGGGACCAGTTCCGCAGACATGACCTCGGTGACGACGGCCAGGCCGGTCTCGCGCTTGGCCTCCTGCAGGATCTTCAGGCCCTCCTCGCCCAGCCCCATGAAACTGTAGGGCGAGGATCGTGGCTTGTAGGCGCCGCCCCGCATGATGCGAGCGCCGGCGTCGCCCACCGCGCGGGCCGCGGAAAATTGGATCTCGCGCGACTCCACCGAACAGGGGCCGGCCATGACCACCACCTCGCGGCCGCCGACTTCGATGCCGTTGACCCGCACCACCGTGGATTCGGGCTGGAACTCCCGGTTGACCAGTTTGAACGACCGGGTGATCGGCGTGATCTCCTCCACCCCCGGCAAGGCGGGCAGCCCCTCGAGCGACAGGGCTTCCACCGCTCCCATCACCCCGATCACGGTCTGACCCGCACCATGCGAGGGCCGGGCCTTGAACCCGCGCGCCTCGACCTCGCGGATCACGTTTCCGATCTCGGCCACGGAGGCTCCCTTGTGCATGACAACCATCATCATGGCCTGCTCCCTTCGGTCGGGTTGACCGCCTGTTGCACCTCATCCAGGAACGTGCGAACTGCGACCGGTGCAGCGGCCGGGCCCGCGCGCTCGATCACCTCGACCAGAGCGCTTCCGATGATCACCCCGTCGGCCCGGCGGGTCATGGCCCGCGCCAGCGAGGGCCCGTCCACGCCGAAGCCGACGTACAACGGCCGCGCCGTGTGGCAACCGACGCGCTCGACGAACTCCTCGACCTCATCGGCCCGCGGTGCCTGCGTCCCCGTGACCCCGGTCACCGACACCAGGTAGACGAACCCCTCGGCATCCGCCGTGATGACTTTCACGCGCTCGAGCGGCGTGGTACGCGCCACCAGATCGACCCACGCCACATCCCGCTGGACCAGCAGACCACGAATTTCCCGGGACTCCTCGCGTGGCACATCGGGCAGGATGAGACCGGCAACCCCGGCCGTTGCGGCCCGGTCCGCAAAACGCTCCATTCCCATGTGCAACAATGGATTAACGTACCCCATCAGGACCAGCGCCACACCGGAGCGGGCCGCCTCGGCGGCCAGTTCCAACGCCCCGTTCAGGGTCATACCGCCGGCCAACGCCTTTTGGGATGACGCCTGGATCGCCGGACCGTCGGCGATGGGATCCGAAAACGGCAGACCCAGTTCCACGACCTCGCAGCCGGCCTGCTGGGCGGCGGCGACCAGACGGAGCGTGGTCGCGGGGTCGGGATATCCGGCGGTGAAGAACGGCACCACGCCCTTGCGGCCCTTGGCGCGCAGATCCTCGACGGCACGGGTCAACTTCATCATGCGAGAACCTCCTGCACGCTCTCCAGGTCCTTGTCCCCGCGGCCGGACAGGTTCACGAGGATCGGGCCGCTTGTCAGCCCGCCCGTGTTGGCCAACTTGCGCAACCAGGCCAGGGCATGGCTCGACTCCAGGGCGGGAATGATGCCTTCGAAACGGCAAAGGTCATGGAAGGCGGCCAGGGCCTCGTCGTCGTCCACCTGAACGTAGGTCGCACGACCGGAATCCTTCAGGTCGCTGTGCTGGGGTCCCACACCCGGGTAATCGAGTCCGGGGGCGATGGAATGGGCCGGGCTGACCTGACCGTCGCCATCCTGCAGGAGGTAGCTCAACGCCCCGTGCAACACCCCGGGCGCGCCTGCGCTCAGCGAGGCGGAGTGCCCCGCAGCCGATCCTCCGGCCTCGACGCCGACCAGCGCCACATCAGGGTCCGCAAGAAAGGCGTTGAAGATGCCCATCGCGTTCGACCCACCGCCCACGCAGGCGATCACCATGGACGGCAAGCGGCCCTCCGCTGCCAGGATTTGAGCGCGCGCCTCGTTCCCGATGACGGCCTGGAAATCCCGGACGATGGTCGGATAGGGGTGCGGACCCACCGTCGACCCCATCACATAGTGGGTCGTTTCCACCTTGGCCACCCAGTCCCGGATGGCCTCGTTGATGGCGTCCTTCAGGGTCCGCGAGCCCGCATGCACCGGCACCACCTCGGCGCCCAACAGGCGCATGCGCAACACGTTGGCCCGTTGCCGCTCCATATCCAGGGCCCCCATGTAGATGGTGCACTCCATGCGGGCCCTGGCCGCCACCGTGGCCGTGGCCACGCCGTGCTGCCCGGCCCCCGTTTCGGCCACCAACCGTCGCTTCCCCATGCGCCGGGCGAGCAAAGCCTGGCCCAGGCTGTTGTTGATCTTGTGGGCGCCGGTATGGTTCAGGTCTTCGCGTTTCAGGTAGATGCGGGCCCCGCCGCCGAGTTCGGCCTCCAGGTTGACGGCCCGATAGATCGGCGTTGGACGGCCCGAGAAATCCTTCAGCAGGCTCGCCAGCTCGGACAAGAAGGACGGGTCGGCCATGGCCTCGCGGTAGGCGGCTTCGAGAGCGATGAGCCCGGGCATCAGGGTCTCGGGCACGTACTGTCCGCCGTAGACACCGAAACGGCCGGGGCGGGGCGGGTTGGATTCAGGCGCTCGCACGGTGCACCTCCTCGATAAAGCGGTTCACGGCCTCGGGATCCTTGTTGCCCGGCGATCGTTCGACGCCGCTGCTGACGTCCACCCCCGCGGGGCGGGTACGCCGCACCGCATCGGCCACGTTCTGGGGCGTCAACCCCCCGGCCAGAAACACCCGCCGACCCGCGCGGCATTGCTCGGCGGCGGCGTCCCACAACGCCAGACGTTCGGCTTCGGCATCGGCATTCCCGCTCTTGTCCAGATCCAGCAAAAGGGTATCCACCCCCGACGGCATTCCCGGCTCATCCCCGAGCGCCAGCTCCTGCAACCGCAGGGCCTTGATCACGGGCCGGGGACAAAGGCGGCCCAGTCCGGTGCGGTAACGCCCGTCTTCCCTGCCGTGGAGCTGAACAATATCCAGGCGGCAGGTCTGCACGATTTCCGCCACCTCCTCGATCGCCATGTCGACGAAGACGCCCACCAATTTGGCCCGGGGTACGGCGGCGCGGATTTTCCGTGCTTGCGCGACCGTCACGCGGCGGGGACTGTCGGCAAAAACCAGCCCCAGAAAATCCGCGCCACGACTGCTGCAGGCGACGGCATCGGCGGCGCTGGTCAGCCCACAGATCTTCACCTGGACCTTCTCAGTGCTCATCACCACGCAACTCCTTCAGTTTGGCCGCCGGATCCTCGGCGTCCAACAGGGCCCCGCCGATCAGGAAGGCGTCGACACCGACTCTGGTGAGTTCCTCGATCACTTCGCGCCGGGCGATGCCGCTCTCGGCCACGCAGACCGTGCCCTCCGGAACCAAGCCCACCAAGCCACGGCAGGTGTCGACCGATACCGACATGCTGTCCAGATTGCGGTTGTTGATTCCGATCAGGCGCGCGCCTGCCGCAACCGCCCGCCCCACCTCGTCCGCCTCGTGGCATTCGACCAGCGCCGACATCCCCAGATCCCCAATGGCGGCGAGCAGCCCCTGCAACCGCGCATCATCCAGGATGCGCACGATCAGCAACACCGCGTCGGCACCGGCGGCCCGCGCTTCGGCCACCTGGTACTCGTCCAGGATGAATTCCTTGGCCAGAACGGGCAGAGAGACGCTTTCGCGCACACGCGTCAGGTCCGCCACGCTGGTGCCGAAGTTGGGTTCGTCGATCACGATGGAGATCGCCGCGGCGCCGGAGGCCGCGTAGATTCCCGCCAGGCCGGTGACATCGCCCTGCTGGCGGAAGGCCGTCACCGAGGGCGACCGGCGCTTGATCTCCGCGATGATCCGTCCTCCCCCCGCCACCGCCGCCTGGAAATTGCGCGGCAATCGGGAAGCGGCCCGGAGCAGCAGTTCGTTGAGGGGCGTCCGCGCGCGGCTGCGTTCCGTCTGGGCGACCTTGTCGCGCACCACTTGATCCAGGAACCCGTTCATGACGCCTCCCGGGCATACCGGAGCGAAGCCTGTCGCAGGTTGTCCAGCAAGCGTTCGGCGCTGCCGGATTCAACCGCCCGGAGGGCCAGGGCCACCCCCTCGGAGGGATCGTTTGCCAGCTCGCCCAGCACGGCCACGAAACCGGCATTGAGCAACACCGCATCGCGGCGCGGGCCCGGTACGCCACGCAGGACAGTCTCGAGATGCTCCGCATTCTCGGCAGCGGTGCCGCCCTGGATGTCGGCGAGGGAAGCCCTCGTCAAACCGGCATCCTCGGGGGTGAAGACGAAACGGCGAATTTGACCCCCGTCCAGAGCCGCGACCACCGTCTCGCCGGTGATCGAGACCTCGTCGGTGCCGTCGCGGCCGTGAACCACGAACGCTTTCTCCGCGCCCAATTCGGCCAGCACCCGGCAAACCGGCTCGACCAGGTCTTCCGCAAAGACCCCCAACAGCTGCCGGCGGACCCCGGCCGGGTTGGTCAGCGGGCCGAGAAGATTGAATACCGTCCGCACGCCCAGCTTCCGGCGCACCGGCGCTGCGTGCTTCATCGCCGGGTGATGACGCGGGGCGAACAGGAAGCCGATACCCACCTCGTCGATCATTTCGGCCACCTGGTGCGGAGGCAGGTCGACGGCCACACCCAGGTGTTCGAGCACGTCGGCACTGCCGCAGGTCGATGAAACCGCCCGGTTGCCGTGCTTGGCGACCGGCACCCCCATGGCCGCGGCCACCAGGGCCGTCCCCGTGGAGATGTTGAAGGTCCCTTTGGCGTCTCCGCCGGTGCCGCAGGTATCCACCAGACCCCCGCGCTTGGGCGCGACCTGTTCGGCCCGCTCGCGCATGGCCCGGGCGAACCCCGTGATCTCATCCACGGTCTCGCCCTTCGCGCGCAGAGCCACCAGCACGGCCGTGATCCGAACCTCATCCATCTCCCCCGCCATGATGGAATTCATCAGGCCGTACGCCTCGTCCGCCTCGAGATCGCAGCGACGCAGCATTTTTGCCAGCAGGGCCTCGGTCATGGCGTTTTTCCTCCTGGTCGAATCATCTCCAGGAAATTCCCCATGAGTTTCATGCCCTCCGGCGTCAGGATGGATTCGGGATGAAACTGCACTCCCTCCACGGGTCGCCCCTTCAACCGCACGCCCATGACCTCGCCGTCGGAGGTGTAGGCCGACACCGACAGGGCCTCGGGCAGGGTCGACTCGCGGGCGATCAACGAGTGATAACGGGTTGCGGAGAAGGGAACCGACAAACCGTCGTAAAGGGTTCGGCCGTCGTGGTAGATCTCCGACACCTTCCCGTGCATCACCCGGTCGGCGCGCTCCACCACTCCCCCGAAGCCTTCGACCAGGCACTGGTGCCCCAGACAAACCCCCAGAATGGGGATCCGCTCGGCGAAATGGAGGATCATGTCGGTCGACACCCCCGCGTCGCGCGGCATCCCCGGGCCCGGCGAAATGACCAACGCCGCCGGGTCCAGCTTTTCCGCCTCGGCCACCGTGATTTGGTCGTTGCGGACCACATGCACTTCAGACCCCAGCCCTTCCAGGGCCTGCACGATGTTGAAGGTGAAGGAGTCGTAGTTGTCGATCAAGAGAATCATGACCGCCTCCCCTCGGCGATGTCGATGGCCCGCGTCAGGGCCATGATCTTGTCCAGGGTCTCCCGGTACTCCATTTCCGGGTCGGAATCGGCCACGATGCCGGCCCCCGCCTGGGCGAACCACCGGTCGCCTTTCATGATCAGGGTGCGGATGGCGATGCACATATCCATGTCGCCCTGCCTGCCGAAGTAGCCGACGGCCCCCGCGTAGGGCCCGCGCCGGTCGTTCTCGATCTCGTTGATGATCTCCATGGCGCGGATCTTGGGAGCGCCCGAAACGGTGCCGGCCGGGAAGACCGCCCGCAACAAGTCGAACATGTCGAGTCCCGGCCGCAACCGGCCCTGCAACCGCGAAACGATGTGCATCACGTGGGAATATTTTTCGATCTGCAGGAGAGACTCGGGCACAACGCTGCCGGTCTCGCAGACCCGGCTTAGATCGTTGCGGCCCAGATCCACCAGCATGACGTGCTCGGCCAATTCCTTCTCGTTGGCGAGCAGCTCCTGCTCCAGTTCCGCGTCGGCGGCCGGCGTCTCCCCACGAGGCCGGGTGCCGGCGATGGGACTGAGGGTCACCTCGCGGCCGGCCAGTTTCACCAGCACCTCCGGCGAGGATCCGAGGGTCTGGAAATCTCCGAAATCGACGAAGAAAAGGTATGGCGAGGGGTTCAGGATGCGCAGGGCCCGGTAGACGGCGAAGGGGGACGCCGCCGTGCGCCCGCTCAGCCGCTGGGACAGCACGATCTGGAAGGCGTCCCCGGCCAGGATATGCTCCTTGGCCTTCGCCACTCCGGACTCGAAATGCTCCTTGGTCATGTTCGCTGCCGGGGAGGCCGCCTCCCCGGCGGCGGTGGAGGCCTCCGTCGGAGGAAGCGGCCGGGCAAGAGCCCCCAGCAGCGATTCGATCTCGTCCCGGGCTTCAGTCCAGGCCTGCTCCGGCGAACCCTCGCCGGGCAGGACCAGAAGCTCGATCTCGCTCTTGACGTGATCGATGACCGCCATGGCCCGGGGAAAGAGGAAGCGATAGTCGGGCAGGCCCAGTTCGTCCCGGGTTGGAGACGGCACGCTCTCGAAGTAACGCACCATGTCGTAGCCCAGATATCCCACCGCGCCGGCGAAAGGTCCGGGCAGGTCGTCCGTCTCGATCTCCGCCCCCTCGGCCAGAACCCGGCGCAACGCAGAAAAGGGGTCCGTCGGATCGACGGCCTCGTTCACCACCGCGCCGTCTCGCTCCACCGCCACCACTTGGTCGGTGAGCGAAACGACGACCTGCTGGCCGATCCCGATGAAGGAAAATCTCCCGACCTGGATGCCCCGCTCGACGCTCTCGAGCAGAAAGACCGCCCCTTGTGGCCTCAATTTGAGAAAGGCCGAGACCGGAGTCTCCAGGTCCGCCGGAATGCGGCGGCGCAGGGGAACGCGCCTGCCGCCGGCGACAAGGTCGCGGTATTCGGATAGGATCGGCGTCAGCGTCATCATGATCTCCTGGTCGAATGGGACGACAAAAAACCCACCATCTCTCGGGTGGTGGGTGGCGGTCTCGGTTCTGTTCAGGAATCTATCCGGAATCAGCAATCCGTCCGCTACCGACCATCCGAGGATGGTAGGCACACCAACGCCACCAGCGATAAGACATGGCGAGGCAGTCGGAGCGGATGTGCAACGGGCGGATCACTTCTAAGACTCTCAATTCCGGTTCGATCGCAGGGCGACCGGGAAAGATGCGCGACCGGGAAAGAATCCGGACGCGTTTGATGCGTGAGTATATACTAATTCAATCCCGACCGTCAAGGGGCCGCACGCCCAAACCCGAAAGGAAGACCATGGTTCGCAAGATCGACGTCCTTCGCAATGAGATCGCGGACCTGGACCGGGATCTGCTGGAATTGATCGAGCGACGATTTCGCCTGGCCGCCGAGGTGGGTCGCTTCAAGGCCGAGCAAGGCCTGCCGGTGACGGTGAAGCAGGTGGAGGAGCGCGTGAAACAGCGGGCCCGCGACGCGGCTGCAACCTGCGGCGTGTCCCCGGGTATCATGGACGCCATTTTCGGAGCCATCATCAACGGTTCCGTGGAACGGCAGTACCGGGTCGGGATCGAGGAGCGGGCGCGCATCGCCAAAAGGCTCGTGGTGTTGGGTGCGGCCGGGAGCATGGGCGGTTGGTTGAGCAGCTTCCTCGGCAGCATCGGTCACCGGATCGAGGCCGTGGATCCGGCTTGGCTGGATGCCGAGGGTGTCGAGGGGCGTCATGCCTCTCTGGGAACCGTGCCGGACCCGGACAGTCTCGACGGGATCTTCGTGGCCACTCCCCTGGGCACCACCGAGGCCGTGCTGCAGGAGCTGGCCGATGGCGGCTTCTCGGCGCCCATCTTCGAGATCGCATCCATCAAGAGCCACCTCGCCCCGGTCCACAGCCGGCTGAGAAAAGCCGGACGCACGGTCTATTCGATCCATCCCATGTTCGGCCCGAGCAAGAATCCCTACCAGCCCCTGACGGTCATTCATGCCGTGCTGGATGATGCGGAGGCCGAGCGGCAGGCCATTCTCGAGGTGCTGACCCATCCCTACCTGAACCTGGTCAGTATGCCGTTCGCGGAGCACGACCGGATTTCCGGTTGGCTGCTGGGCCTCTCGCATCTGACCGGCATGCTCTTTGCCGCCGCTCTCACGCGCTCGGGAACCGACCCCGCGGTCCTGCATCGGGTGGCCTCGACCTCGTTCGAACGCCAGGCCGCCACCTCACGCTCGGTGCTCGATGGCAACTCCGACCTCTTCTTCTCGATCCAGCGCTTGAATCCCTACCGCGGCGCGGTCTACGCGGCGCTGAGCGAAGCCCTGAGCGAATTGACCGCGGCCGTCGAGGGCGACGACCGAACGACTTTCGCCGAATCTCTGGCCCGCGCCGAGGGCATGCTGCCGCCGGAATAGGAATCAGGGTTCAACGGCGACCCAACGCCGCCTTCTCGCTGCGATCGACCCGGAACACGCCCCAGTGCTTCTCGACTTCGGCGGGGTCGTCACCGCCTTTCCAGTTTTCGTCGAAGGCCTCGAAGAAAAACGCCGTCTCGCCGGTGTCCAGGGACCACCTGCGGACTTCGTTATAGAACTTCGCCTGTTCCTTCTCGCCGGGCCGCCCCTTGATGAGTTCGGCCTGCTCTCCTTCGTCGGCTACGGCGGTAGCCCATCCGGTCTCGCCCAGGATCACCTTCTTGCCGGGGTGGACCTCGCGGACCTTCTCCAGGGTTTCCCTGACCCAGGGCAACGCCTCGTCGAGCTGCTTGCCGTTCCACAAGGGGTGCGCGTGGACGGTGAGGAAGTCCAGCTCAGCGGCCAGTTCAACGCTGCGGGGCTCCAGCCAGAACGGGTAATCGTCGGCCACGGTGACGGGCACGCTGGAAAATTTTCGCAGCTCCGCGCGCACCTCCCGCACCGCCCCGACCAGTTCGCTCAGCGGCACCTTGTGCGTGGACCAGAACACCTGGGTCTCGTTGCCCACACTCACCGCCCACACCTGACGGGGATAGGCCCGGACCAGTTCGGCGACCTTGGCGATCTCCGCGTTGTTGGCGGCCGTGTCATCGGGAGCGATCCACACCCCCAGCATGACCTTCATGTCCCACCCGTTGTCCGCGATGACCCGCAGGGCGGTCTCGGCGGAGCCGCGGGTGCCGTACATCCGCAACAACCGCCATTGATGCCGCATGAGGTCGAGATCTTCGCGGATCTGCTCGGAGGTGGGATCGGGGCCGCCGGGCCGCTGCCCGTCGCGGTGGGGGCCGTAGCAGACCCCGTGGCCGGGCCAGAAGGCCTTGTCGGGCAGGGTGTCATGGGAAGCGGAGGCCGCCAAGGCTCCCGGTCCCACCACCAGAACGAGAAGGAGAGAAAGAAACGCTAACCCTCGCGGGGTTCGCGGAGTCGAGTGCCTTTTCATGCTCACCTTTCCGGTCTCGCGGATTGACGCCTTTCCTGGGATATTACAGCCAATGGCGTATACTCGGAACCCGAATGAAGCGGGAATTTGTCACCCTGAACCCATGTCGGGAATTGCCATGCGCACCCTTCGGGGATTTTCCTTTCTCACCGTTCTGACCTGCGCCCTGTCCGGGGCCATCGCGCATGCGGACGAGGTCACCATCGCGGTGGCGAGCAACTTCGCCCGCCCCGCGCAGGAGATCGCAGCGCAGTTCGAGACCGATACCGGACACCATGTCGTCCTGGCCTTCGGATCGACGGGCAAGCATTTCGCCCAGATCAGCAACGGCGCACCGTTCGCGGCGTTTCTCGCCGCCGACGCGCGACGTCCCCGCCTCCTGGAAGAAGCCGGCCTGGCGGTCACCGGCACGCGATTCACCTACGCCGTCGGGAAGATCGTGCTGTGGAGCCCGGACAAAGACCTTGTGGATCCCGATGGCGCCGTGCCCTCCTCGGACCGGTTCCGTCACCTCGCCATCGCCAACCCCGGACTCGCCCCTTACGGCGAAGCGGCTCAGCAGGTATTGCAGTCGCAGGGACTTTGGGACAAGCTGGCCGATCGCATCGTGCGCGGCGAGAACATCGGCCAGACGTACCAGTTCGTCCAGAGCGGCAACGCCGAACTGGGTTTCGTTGCCTCCGCCCAGCTGATCGATGAACAGGGGCGGATGCCGGGCTCCTGGTGGGACCCCCCGCAAGACAGCTACACCCCCATCGCCCAGCAGGCGGTCCTGTTGCGCGAAGGCCCCGCGGCCCGCGCCTTCCTGGACTACATGCGCAGCGGCGCCGCCCGGAAGATCATCACCCACTACCGATACGGGGCCCCCTGATGTTCAGCCCGCAAGACATCGCCGCCCTGGTAACAACCTTGAAGTTGGCGACGCTGACCACCGTCACGCTGCTGATCCTGGGCACACCGCTGGCGTGGTGGTTGGCCCGCACCCGCTGGCGCTTTCGGTTCCTCATCGACGCCGTGATCGCCCTGCCGCTGGTGTTGCCGCCGACGGTGCTGGGGTTCTACCTGTTGGTCGCCCTGGGACCGCGGGGGCCCGTCGGTCAATTGGTCGAGGCCCTCGGGGGAAGCTCGCTGGCCTTTTCGTTTACCGGTCTGGTGATCGGATCGGTCATCTACTCGCTCCCGTTCGTCGTCCAACCCTTGCGCGACGCCTTCATGGCCGTCGGCCGCCGCCCCCTGGAAGCCGCCGCCACTCTGGGTGCTTCCCCGATTGATCGATTCTTCACCGTGGCGGTTCCGCTGGCCCGCCCCGGTATCCTGACCGCCTGCGTGCTGGGTTTCGCCCACACCATGGGTGAGTTCGGCGTGGTGCTCATGATCGGCGGCAACATCCCCGGCAAGACCCGGGTGGCTTCCATCGCCATCTACGACCACGTGGAAGCGCTTGAGTACGCGCAGGCCCACTGGCTGGCCGGCGGGCTATTGTTCGTATCGTTCGTCCTGTTGGTCGCGGTCTACGCCGGGAATCGGCGTATCTCGGTGGTGCGGCCATGAGCATCACCGCGCGACTGCGACTCGATCGCGACGACTTCACCCTGGATGTGGATCTCCTTCTACCGGAACGCGGAGTCTCGGCCGTTTTCGGCCCCTCCGGGTCCGGCAAGACCACCCTTCTGCGCGCGGTGGCGGGGCTGGAACCACGTGTACGGGGCGAGCTGTGCATCGGGGACCGCGTCTGGCAGGATGCCGCCACCTTTTTGCCTCCACACAAGCGCCGGGTGGGCTACGTCTTCCAGGAACCCAGCCTGTTCGACCATCTGGATGTGCGGGGGAATTTGGAGTACGGGCGCAAGCGGCGGTCGCTTTCCGGGCGAGGCGCATCTCAGGATCAGGTGGTGGAACTGCTCGGCCTCGGGTCCCTGCTGAGCCGAAGCCCCCACCAGCTATCGGGGGGTGAAAAGCAGCGGGTGGCCGTGGGCCGGGCCCTTGCTTCCGATCCGCTCATGCTGCTTCTGGACGAACCGCTGGCCGCCCTCGACGAAGAGCTCAAACAGGAGATCTTGCCCTATCTCGATCGCCTGCACCGCGAGCTGGACATTCCGGTGCTCTACGTGAGCCACTCGCGATACGAAGTGGCCCGGTTGGCCGATCATCTGGCTTTGCTCGATAACGGAAAATGCAAGGTGGCCGGCCCGGTCGAGGAAATCTATGCGCGGCTGGATCTGCCCCTGTCCCGGCAGAGCGGGGCCGAATCGGTGATCACCGCCGTGGTCGCCGAAAGAGACGAGCGGTACGGCCTGCTGGATCTCGAATTCCCCGGCGGCCGCATCGCCGTGACCGGCACCGGGTTGGCCCGCGGCGAACGGGTCCGAGTCCAGGTCAAGGCCAAGGACGTGAGCCTGACCCTGACGCGCCAGTCGGACACCAGCATCCTCAACATCTTCCCTGCCGTGGTGGAAGAACTCGGCGGAACCGGCGGTCCCCACGTGACGGTCCGCGTCTCGCTAAGCGGGGTGCCGTTGCTAGCCCGCGTTACGGCCAAATCGGCCGAGGCCCTTGAACTGGCCCCGGGCCTGCCCGTGTTCGCCCAGGTCAAGACCGTGGCGCTGGTGCGCTGAAGGCCGTCAGCCATCCCGCTGATCATTGGCTCTTCACCTTCCCACTCAATCTGCAATCTTCGGCCATGGTGGTCCTCCGGAGATTCCCCAGAATTCTCGCAAGACTCTGGTTATCTCACGGTTGGACCACCACTTCCACATACCACATTCTCGTGATCCGGCATCAAAGAAAAAGAAAAACCTCGTTGGCCCTGGAAAACCAGGAAGTTAAGCTGCGTTTGCCAAAACAATAGCTTAACCAACGAGGTGAGCCGGATGATGCCACAAGGGATTCTCG
>Ga0210044_10007599_pt1 | contig 13761 bp, 11 predicted proteins | sample CryGey13umfilter_2_FD_183959 | JGI IMG/M metagenome (GOLD analysis project Ga0210044, IMG submission 183959) | Groundwater microbial communities from aquifer in Utah, USA - Crystal Geyser 4/9/14 3 um filter (SPAdes) (version 2) | ecosystem: Environmental > Aquatic > Deep subsurface >... | reverse complement strand
GGGGGCAACAGCGGCGTGGACAGGCGCACTCAACCTAATGGAGACGCCTCCTACCCACCAGAACTACAGATTTGCCAAACTACAGATTCTTAAGAAACACAAGAAATGTTATTCTTCTCCAGTGCCGCGAGAGCGAGACCCGTGCCCAGTTGTGTTCTCACCAACAGACGCAAGACAGTTCGCTCTCCACGTTCACGAGGCAGTCCAGCAGGTCGGCCTGGTGGTAGGCGCATTCGTGGAAGTTCTCGCTCAATACCTTACAGCCGCAGATCGTGCGTGTTTCCCCTACGGGAAAATCATACAGGCGACAGAGTCTAACGCTGTCGTCGTACAGCTCGCGATGCAGAAAGGCAATCATTCCGTGAATCTCCTGCTCGTACTGCTGGTACCCACTCCACGCCAGCGCCTTGGCCACGATGCCGTATACCCACGTGTGGTACTTCTGTCCGTGGTTCTCCCATTCTTCCCACTGGATACGTCCATCCGGCTGGATACAGCCTGCGAGAAACCCCGTCGCTCGTTCAAGGGCACACTCCACAGGCTCCACCAAGTCGTCCGGCAGAAGTCCTGCGTCAATCAGATTCTGCAACACCCAGCAGACGGTGGCTGTGTACGAGATGCTGTTGTCGTTCTCGAAGTTTGAGTAAGGCAGCATCCCATTTGACCGCTGGCAACCGAGGACGCCCTCAATCGCACGGACGGCCCCGTCCCGGCAATCCTCGGCAAGGGTATCACTCTCAGCGACCTCCGCGCCAACGAGGAGCGTTTCCGCGGCGTGAGCTGAAGCATTCAATATGAGCTTCTCCGGCGGGTATCCTTCCGAGTGAAGGAAGTTACCAGGATCAGTTTCCATGGCCAGTTGCCACTCCGCCGCTTTGCGGAGGAAGGTCGTGTACTCCGCGGTCTCGGGAAGTCCCGCTGCGAACGCAGCATACAGCCCGTGGCAGACAATGCCCAGCGAAACGGAGCTGCGCTCATACTCGAGATGGAACTGGGAAGGCTTGTCGTTGTTCGTTATTTCGAAAAGCCCCCCATCCTCATGCTGCCGCGTCACGATCCAGTTAAAGGCGTGAGCAGCGCGATCCAGCAGATCGTCATCCGGGCATCTGTCCGCCAGTCTGCAGAAGGCCAAACCCGCGCTCCCCACCGTCCGGTTGTGGTGACTGCCTCCAGCACGGTAGTTGAGCAGCGGAATGTGGTACGCCAGTTCGCTCCAGAAACTCCCCGCGAAGGGTCCCGAGGTCTCCTGGCTGCGCGTGAGGTAGCGCAATATGCCCTCGATCAGTTCATCCAGCGCGCGTGCCGTTGCCGTGTTTGCCATGCCGCTCCTCGTCCGAGAAATCATTTCTACGCCAACTCCATTACGCGGTCGATGGTGTCGATGACTTTGTGGAAGCCTTTGACGAACAGCTTCATCAGTCGCATGTCGTTCGGGGGATGAACGCCGCCGAGGTAGGAGTGCGATGCGAGAAATTCCAGCGTTCTCGGATAGTCCTCGGCGCGGTACTGCACGTCGCGTCCGAAAGAGCAAGTCCACGGACACCCTTTGCCGTAGCCTTTCTTTTCCTGGAATACCGATTGTCCCGGAACTGGCATGGTCTGCCACTGACCCATGCTCATCCCCTCCGCCGCGAGGGTCTTCTGAACGGCCTTCCTGAAGTCGACGACGGGGACGGCGACGCACTTACAGCAACTTCCGTGTCCCAAAATATAGGATGTATGGACGATGATTCTTAAGAAACACAAGAAGTGTAAGCTCAACCATGATCAAGTCTCCCAAGTCCCTTCCTTCTCACTTCGCTTCGAAAGGACTTTATTGATCTCCTCATCCGTCATGCCCAATTGTCTGAACACGATGAGGGAGTATTCAGGTGGGAGGGACTGCTTCCCCATCTGGATGGGGGCTTTCCTGATCACCCCCTCGATGATGCGTGAGTAGATGGCATGGTCGCCTTTCCCCCACCGTTCAAAGGTGGCACCGCTCTTCTCCACGAGGCGCACGAGGCGCCGGCTGGACATCGAGGGGATCGGTCTACGCATAGGCAAACATCATGACTTCCGCTTTCATCGGCTTTGCAGGCTCCTGAGTCGACTGCTCTCCTCTCAGAAACTCGTGAAGGACATCAACAGGCACAGGGCGCGAGGGTGACAGAGCCGTTCCTTCCAGCGAATCCATGTATGACTCGATTGCGTCCCGCAGGCTTTGCACAGCCTGTCTCTTTGTGTTGCCATACGCTACCACACACAGTTCCAGACACAGGCTCACGTACTGGTCGCCCGATTTCTTCGTCACGATGGTGTACGACTCGTCAACGGCTTTCATCATCTGAACTCCCTCACAATTGCGACAGGCTTGTCGGCCCAATGCAGCATCGGCTTTTCCTTACTCGTCTCCGGCCCCCGCTGTGTGCAATGCTATCATGGCGCGCCGATGACGGCAGCCCCCTCTTCGCGAGATGAGTGCTCCATTGTCCCGATCCTCCAGCGTTTGGTCTTGCCTTGGGCGATGGAGGAATTATACTCCCCTCGGGAGGCTTGTCAAACACACGGGAATTCTCGCGGGCTGAAATTGTCTGCTCGTTGAGGTTGTATTTGGTAGCATAGCCCCTGGCGGGCATCTTCGATGGAAAGAGCGACTGGGACGCCGATGAGGTGCGGCCCGAAAGCAACGAGCTTATCCTGGCCACGCCGTCCTGATGGCGCGTATCATTGTTTCCACATGTCGTGGCGGGGTTTGTTCCGGTATACCTTCTCCAACATTTAAATCACCGATGGACATCAACGCGACGCGCGACACCCTCAACCAGTTCACCCAACGCGGTCGGCGGCTCGGCATGCCGCATGGTACTCCGTCCAGGTATGCTACACGCGCGCCAGTTCCATCACGCGGTCGATGTTGTCGATGACCTTGTGGAAGCCTTTGACGAACAGCTTCATCAGTCGCATGTCGTTCGGGGGATGAACGCCGCCGAGGTAGGAGTGCGATGCGAGAAATTCCAGCGTTCTCGGATAGTCCTCGGCGCGGTACTGCACGTCGCGTCCGAAAGAGCAAGTCCACGGACACCCTTTGCCGTAGCCTTTCTTTTCCTGGAATACCGATTGTCCCGGAACTGGCATGGTCTGCCACTGACCCATGCTCATCCCCTCCGCCGCGAGGGTCTTCTGAACGGCCTTCCTGAAGTCGACGACGGGGACGTCCACGTCCACTTCGTCGGGGCGGAACTCCACCACGTAGCTGAAGTACACGGGGTCCGCGTAATCGGGGGTATGCGGCCCGCTCAGTCCGGGAATTTGTTCCAACTCAGAGGTCAGGTATTGCGCAAACTCCTTTCGTTGGGCGTTGTATTCGTCCAGCCGTGTCAACTGGCTGAGAATAAACGCGTTCACAAATTCGTGGTTGCGGTACATCCACCCGAGACCGTAAGCATTGTATTCTCTCTCCTCACCGGCCACCACCACTTCGCCAAACTCGCGCAGCATTGCCGCGTGACGACTCCATCCCTCGTCGTTGGTGGTAAACAGCCCTCCTTCACCACCGGAGAGGTTCTTTGACCGATTGCAGCTAAAGGCCGTTGCGTCCGCAATGCCTCCCACCGTTTTCCCCTTGTGGCGCGCGCCGTGAGCCTGACAGCAATCGGAGATGACCGCGATATTGTGCTTGCGCGCAATCGTGAAAATTGGGTCCATGTCGCAAGGCATCCCATGGATGTCCACCGGGAAGATGGCCTTTGTCCGGTCGGTGATCTTCGCTTCGATCAATGCCGGATCCATGGTGTAGGTCTTCGGGTCGACGTCCACAAACACCGGAATGGCATTGTGGTGCAGCACGGCCGCAGCCGTCGACCAGAAGGTGAAAGCCGGGACGAGAACCTCGTCCCCCGGTTCAACACCAGCAACGGCCACCACCATGTGGCACGCCGATGTGCCGCTGTTTGTGACCAAACAATACTTTGCGCCGCAGTATTCCGCCCACTTCTCCTGTAGTTCCACCGCTCGCGGCGCGGCGGTGCCGTGCAGGTGTCCGCTGTCGAACACCCTTAGCACTGCGTCCCGATCCTGTTGCGTCAACGGAGGCCATGCCAGCACCGTGCCCTCGGGTACGGTTCGGGGTCCGCCGTTCAATGCTAACTGCTCTACCATCAGTAAACTCCTTCGTAGTCACATGTGATGATGAATCGCGGTCGAATAGACCAACGGGAATATACGGGAAATCTCGAATCATGGCAAGAGCGCGGGAATGGAAGAGTGGAAGGTTGGAGGATTGGCGATGCGACTCACACGATCCCATACAAGTCGTGCGACCGTGTGGCCCGCAGGGAGGCGTCCGAGTTCCTGCGTCGCGCTGAACACAGCGGGGATTTGTCGCCCCCTACCGATCCGCTCATATCAAGCATCCCTGTGTGCTCTGGGTGGGGAAATCCCTGCGATGGCTGCCATCGACCGACAACTGCCTGTGGCTGCGAAGACTGGCCTGCGCCCTGACTAACCCTCGAGTGCCTGATACAGGCTCTCCCTGAATCTGTTCTCGTCCTCGTTGTTGTAGAAGGGAACACCGATTAGTCGGTACTTCGCGCTGGCGGAGAAGTGCAGCACTCTGTCTCTGAATCTGTCAGTAATCTCCTTCAGGAAATCCTCTTTCCAGCGGTCATGCTCTTTGAGGTGTTTCCCTTTCGGCTCGATAAACAACTGGTAGGTCAACACTTCCCCATTCTTCTGTTTCAGATAGAGGACATAGTCGGGCTCAAACGCTTGACCGTCCTCGAAGTTGTATATCTGGAAGTGCCCTTCATTGCGGACAAGATAGATTCCGTCATAGCGCTCTTGCAGACGGTCCATCTGCGAGTCCAGCATTCGCACGAACGCCTTTTCCTCCGAGGTGCCGTAGTTCGCGTTGAACACGTACCACTCCCTGTCGGCAACCAACTCTTCCTGTCCCTTGGCGCGTTCATTCTCCTTGTTCAGTTTGAGAGTCTTGTCGCCGAAAATCTTGTCGATGCTGTTTGGCTTGAACCTGTCCGTCCCTCGGTATTCGGCGATGTTCTGACGTACCTCTGCCTCGATGCGAGCAAGCAGTTCTGAAAGGGCGGCCAACTGCTCTTCATTCGCTATCCGGTAAGTGTCCTTGCTCTCGCCCTGGAAGGTGATGGAAAGACCGCCCAGGTAGTCTTCCGAATCCACGAACTCACGCATCGACTTAACGTGCGGGAAGTAACGTTTCACGGAGTCGAAGTTGAAGAACGGGTTCCGAGCAAGCGCATTCTGGACGATATGCCTGCCCATCTCCTTCACGCGAACATCCTTCCTTCCCGCTTCCGCAATCATCCCGGGCTGCCCATCTACGCCAAGGGCCGAGTCCACTGTCCCCCGTCCCGTCGATATTTTGCGAACATGGTTCTTCTTGCTTACACCCAGGTCGGGGAAAGACTTCACGTGCTCGTACTTGTTCACGATCCGCTCGTTGAGGTAGATCAGTCCCTTGAGATAGAACTCCGATTCCTTGAACGATTCCTTCAGCCTTAGCTCTCGTACGACTTCTTCCTCATCTATCAGCCCTTCCTCCACCAGTGCTGTCCTTAGCTCGGCAATGTAGCGTGAGTCGTTGATGCTGTGGTAGTGCAGTTCCTCCAGCACCCGTAACTCGTTAGTCAGGTCTTTGTCGAACTTCCGCTGGAATCGTTCAGGGCTGTCCGGTGTGGTGAAGGGGAAGTAACGCGCGCCTCTGCCAATCAGTTGCGCCTCCGAGATCGTCGTCTTCCCCGGCTTACCCGCCTTCGAGTCCCGCTCCGTGTAACAGCGCACAATGTCGAACAGGTTCAGCACATCCCAACCTTCGTTCAGCTTTTGCACCGCAAAGATCGCGCGGATTCGATTGTTTCTGTCCTCCAACGAATTGAGCAGGAGCTGGTAGCTCTCCTTCTCGCTTTCCTCGTTCACGGAGAGACAGCGGGTGTGTTCTTCAAACTCTGCCTTCAACCGTGCCGTAAGCTGTTGCAGGCTGATTCCGTTGGCGTCGAAGAAGTCAAAGGCGCGCTGCACCAGCGGGATATTCGACTTGCGGCGTACCGTTTCCAAGTCCTTGGGGGTGAGTCCATCAATGATCTTGTGGAACTTCGCCTTGTTCTCCTGCGACTGGGCAATCGTCCGCTGAGCCTTGAAGAGGATCACAGGTTTGAGGTTGATCCGGTGCTTCGCCGCTACCTCCTGCTTATACTGGCTGAGGATCACCGCCTGTAGAATTCGCTCCTTCTCCTCGAACTCCGATTGAACGATGTAGACATCTTTGGAGTACTTGTCATTCCGGTATTCCCGCAGGTCGTACTTATACAGCACTTTCCTTCGGTACTTATTCACGATGCTCGGGTACGAGTAATCCAGAGTCGCCGTAAACTCCAGCAACAGGTTGTCTTCGTTCTGATGGAAGATCTTCTCGACTGTGTTCTCCCAACTCTCGAAAAGCACCTGGTCGGCTTTGGTCTGGGTATTGATATGGTGCGCCTCATCCGCAATCAGCACAATCTTATGCTGCCGGAAGTCCTCAAAGGTGAGGGCGTTCTCTTTCTCGCTGTTCACGTCGAGATGCAGCTTCTGAATGGTGGTAAAGCAGAGGTTGATATCGTCTGGATTTGCGCCCTCGAAGTTGGCAACCGGAGTCACGGCAATCCGCCGACCGCCAATCTGAATGCCCTCGGCAAAGAGATACTTGGATGAAAGTGGATTGAGGAAGTTGTCTTTCGTCTTTTCGATGATGTTGGTGGAGTTGACGAAGAAGAGGAAGTTCCGGTAGCCCCGCTCGTAGAGGTACAGAATCAGCCCGGTCATGATGAGCGTCTTGCCGCTTCCCGTGGCCATGTTCCAGGCGAAGTGGAGGGGGTATTCCTTGCCGGGGAAGTCTCCATTCAGGCACCGGAAGAATCTCGCGAAAGCCTCAACTTGGTAAGGTCTCAACGCGCAGTTGGGACTCAGGTTATCTGTGATGCAGCGGGGCATCTCCCTCGGCAGGGGTTCCCATTTTGAAATGCGATCCAAATCTTGATACAGAAAGTCCTCAGGCATTCGCGCCTTCCGGGTTGAATGGGTTGTGCAACTGCAACTCTTGAATCGCCGTGAAATCCTCGGTATTGCGGGTTGCGAGGGTCAGGTCATACACCAGGCACGTGGCGGCGATCACCGCATCCGGCAACCGGATTCTATGTTTGCGACGCAGTTCGACGGTCTTCTCGACCACAGACTCCTCGAGTCCATAGACTTGGGCAGACTGCAGTAGCTCCACCGCCTTTGCGTAGCCTTCTTCTGTGTGTTCTCGCCAACCGAGAAACTCGATCTTCGTGATGACCGAGACCTTGAAAGACTCTCTCATTGCCTGAGCCAGCCATTCTCCCACCGGCGGGGTCGGCTCTGCTGAGAAAGCGTAGATGATGAGGTTGGTGTCAATCAGCAGCCTCTGTTCCATTCTTCCCGCAACTCCTTTGCCGCCGAATCCACATCGATTCCCCGATCCTTATACAGTCCGAAAAACTCCTCCGGGTTGAAAGCCTTCCGCTCCCATCTCTCCGCAGAAGTCTCGACGGGCAGGACAATAATCTCAACCTGCTTCCGCTCCCGCAACTCGGGAGGCAAATCCAGGACAACTCTCCCATTCTCCGGTTCCCGAACGACCCTCGCTGCCTGCATATTAGAACCTCCCTCCTTCCACTGTTCCCTTTCTGCTGTCATCGGCGCCGAGTCGTGACTGACTGACCCACTGCTGCGCGTCCTCGCCTGACAGTAGGTTCGGAGCAATGGCCCGCACCGACATCCAATCGTACCCCGACGGCGACACAGACTCGCGAGACTGTCCGGCCAATTGATGGGCGATCCGCTCCACGAGGCGAATCTGTTCCTTCATGGACAAAGGCGCAATCACCGTTTCATAGACTTCTTCTGCTGTTGCCAGGGGCATAGCCTTTCACCTCCACTCCGATTGTAAACAGACTGACCCTGCGAGTCAACCGAGGGATCAAAGCAGGAAGGCGTCGCGCCCCAACGCGCCCTCACGCTCCATCACCATAAAACGCCCGGTTCAACGCCTTGTCGTCCATGCTCACGCCGAACTGCGCGTCTTCAATCTCCGACAGGTTCACATACAACTGGTTCTTGTTCAACAATTCCGCCAGCAGTTTCTTCTGCTTCTCCTGGCCGTTCTCTTCTTTGCCGATGTTCTCGAAGTCCTTCACCGCGTCCTCAGGGATAGCCGGGTTCACATACCAGTTGAGAAACGAATTCTCCGCGATGTCCTTCCACAACGTTAGAAGCTCCTTGCCCGTCTTTGCCGCCTGAATCCGATCCATGAAGGCTTCGTTGTATCTCATCAGCTCGCAGTAGACGAAATCCCCACCGCTACCAACGTTCAGCAGACCCGCTGCGTTGTTCTGCACTACTTTTCTTACTCGCTCCACTGTAACTTCCTCAATGTAGTCCATTTGCTCGACCAGAATGAACCTTCTCCCTCCACCATCCTCGCGATTCAATTCCAGCACAGCGTGGGCAGTAGTGCCACTCCCGGCGAAGAAATCAAGGACGAGTGCCTCCCTCTTGTCTGCCACCACAGCATAGATACAGTCATATACGTTGTGGAGCGATTTGGGGAAGTCAAAAGCACAATTGGGAACCAGTTGCTTGACGATTTTGGTTCCATACTCATTCGCGTCGTACCGCGTGTCCATCCACACCGTCTTATACAAACCAAAATCTTTGCCAATTTCCATGTCCCAAACACCGTTCTTTTTGCGTGCTCTCAGAAGATGCTTTATTTGCTCAACAGACTGTCTTGCGTACCTCCATTTCCTTTCAATACGTTCTCCGTCAATTGGGTAAACTTGGATTAGCTCTCCGGTGGCAACGTTTATCGATCCAGGATGGTACTCATCGGGGCAGACATCTCCAAAACCCACGATCTGCGAAGTTTGCGGATTGACAATAATCGGATAGAAGCAATTCCGTGCATCTTCTCGGAGGCTTTCCCCTCCCCAGTTGCGGAGGTTGTTCCAGTCTATTTCCTGCGGGGGAATCTTTCGATGGTTTATCGTTTTCCTTCCGGCTGGGATGACGAAATAGGCGTATTCGTGTGTATAGGAGAAGTTGGTTCCCTGAACACCTCTCGGATTATGAACGATGGTGATGCAATGAACTTCGTGCGAAGGAAAAATCTCATCCAACAAGACGCCCAAGTAGGCGTGTTCGTTGTCGTCTATTGCAACCACCAGGGCTCCTTCCTTTTTCATCAAAAGCTTTGCAGCTTCCAGCCGATTTCTCATAAAAGTCAACCAAGATGAATTGTTGAAGGTGTTGTTGTAGCAAAAGGTGTTGGCATTACTCGGTGGATTGTATGGTGGATCAATGTAAATGAGATCAACCTTCCCCCGAAACTGCTTCTTCAACACGTGCAGCGCGACGAGGTTGTTACCTTTGAGAATGAGATTCTCCCGGATCATGCCGCTCTCGTTCCGGCGAATATCCGTCACCGGTTCCTCTCCCTCCGGCGTATAGCGTTTGAATCCCGTAAGAACCTTGGGGTCGAAGAGACGGTCTATTTCGTCCTGTGCCAGAACCTCGTTGAAGAAAATCTCCCCCTGCGCTTTTCTTCATCCTTCGTCTGCCCACCTTCGAGTACGCAATCCTTGTACGGCCACACGAGAGAGACTTCCCCGCGCTCGCGCAGAAACTTCCCATCAATCGTCAGCCCGATCCGGTTACGGAACCGGGTGTACGAGTTGGCGAGGAAGTTCTTATCGGAGACGTATTCGATGAAGGTGTTGTGGTTGAAGACCCAGTGCCCCTCGATCTCGTCAAAGAACTTCTCCTTGATCTTCGGGTCGGAAAGGAGCAGCTTCACCAGCTCCCGGTCGCTCTTCCAGGCGCAGTCGGTTACCCGCGCCGCGACCAGCTCCCCCTCGTTGTCCAGAAAGTCGGCTTGGGTTTTGAGGAGATCAACAAGTTCCTGATGAAAATTACCAGGCATAGCGTTTCCTTCTCCGGTACAGGTGCTGCGGACTCAAAGAGTCCGATGCGAATTATGACTGCGGCTCCAGTTCTCGTGGGCGGACTCAAAGAGTCCGAGCGGATTATAACCCTGTGAAGCAAGGCGGTCAAATGCTCGGAGCCCTCCCTTCAATCCTCCGCGGACTCAAAGAGTCCGACTTGCACCTCTCACCAAATCACCCCCATACGGGGGGCGGAGATCTCATACGAGTCCTATGTCCTCCCGAAATGCGAACGCTCCCGACTTGCTTGTATGCGAGTCGGGAGCGTTGGTTTCAATGGGAAGATAGTCAGGGCGGACTCAGAAAGTCCGATGTGTCAGGTCAACCCTTTCTCAACTCGCCGCACTGGATGGCGAATTGGTCTTTCCCGGCGGGAGTGTTCACGTGCACAAATACCGATCCTTTGGGCGCAAGCCACTGGTTGACGAGGCTCACCGATTGCTGCCATTCCCGGTGAGAGGTCGCCGACTTTGTTCCGGTTGGGATGTGCGCGGCAACGAGGGAGTAGTATCCCTTGCCGCCCTGCAGTTCCGTGGGTGGAATGAAGGCGTGGCTCTCAGTCAACAGGGCCGAGTTGAACAGCACGCGCTTGGAGTCGGCGTCCAGCAACTGCACCCAGTAGAAATCGGCTCCGGGAAGCGGGTCCCACGCAACCACTACGGACCCGCCTTGAGCGGCATCCCGGAAGTTGACGATTTGCGGGAACTCCGTGATTGAGAGTCGCTGCCAGGAAGTCCACTGACGGTTGTCGGCGCCCCGGAATCGGAAGATGAAGTCGCCCACGCCGGGAAGTGCCTGCGCATCGTACAGGAACCACGCATTGTCTTCCCTGCGGTTGCGCAGCATGTTGTCTCCCTTGCCCTGCATGAGCGGGCGAGTTGAGGCGGCAAAAGTCTTCATCGGGTACTGCACCCGAACCGATCTCAATGCGGGCGCGTCTTCGGAAAGCGGCGCGGCCATCACAAGCATGCCCGATCCTGAAGTGGCATTTGGATTGAGGGCGGCCACGACCATTTGGAGAAGCTGGTCCTTGGGTAGGGGCACATTAGTGAGGAAGTTGTCGAAACCACAATCAATGCCTTCCTTGAGGTTCTCCCCTTCATAAACCAGCTCGAAGTGCAGGTCGTCACCGAACCGGACTTCCGCGTATCCGAGCGACATGTCATCCACGGTAGCTCGGACGATGCGAGTTCCCGCATCATAGACAAGGGAGAGACGCCGGAAGGTCTGGCGCTCGTTTCCGAAGGGACCCACGTGCCGTGCGCTGGCCTGACCGGGGTTGCTTGAGATGAGATCATAGCCGATCGCAGGATTCATCACGATGGCGACGGCGCCGCGTCCGGCCGAGTCGGTCAGGCGGAGGACCGCGCTGCCGTCACCGTATCGGACTCGCGCCTGCGCCGAGCCTTCACAGTTTGCATCGCCAAAGGAGGGGGTCACTGCACCGTAGGAACTGCCGCCGGACTTGCGGGGAGGCATCCCTCCGATGGATAGTCGTCCGCCGCTCTCGCGAACGAATACGTCCTTCGCCTCTGCGCCTGCCCGGAGAAACCAGAGTCCGGGATCGATGCGACCGTCGTCGAAGTTGTCCTGGAGGAAATCTCCCGACAGGTTGCTTTCCCAGAGGCTGTTGGCGAGAGGACTCTCAAGAACAGGCACTTCCCGCAACCACGCGCTGCGTTCCGCCTCCGACATTTCTCGCGGCTGAACAGGTGGCGCGTTGCGGGGGACAGATGTCTCGCTGCCGGCTCCCACGGAGACTTGCGACCCGGCAGAGGCCACGTCGACAACGCCTTCGTGCACGGAGACATAGTCCTTTGTTTCAGTGGAAGAAACGCTCCACATGGTTCCACGCACGGCCGCCACGGCGGTGGGAGTTTCTACCTCAAACTTGTTGAAGGCGCCCAGAGCGGCCTCAACTTTTGCGTACACACGACCCGCCCTCAGCAGCAACCGACTCATCGGGTGACCGGTTCGAGACTGGTCAATCTGGTCAAGGCGCAGGTGCGTGTTGGATGCAAGTTTGACGACGCTCTCGTCGCTCAATTTGAGCAGCGCCGCAGAGTTGGGGTCGGTGTAAATATCGTCGCCCTCTTTGAGTACTACTCGACCACGCGCTTGATTCCAGAGGTCCGACCCCACGTTCCGAACCATCACTTTACCCGACGACTGGATGATGACCGCAGAGTGGGAGGGGACGCGTGAGATGAGATCGTTGGACAACCCGCCGATTATCCCGAACAAAAGGCAGAATCCCGCCGCCCCCTGGCTGGCTTTTAGAGGGTTCGCTTTCGCAAGAGCATACGCACGCGGAGCAGAAATGCCTTTCCATGAATCCAGTGACGAGACGAGAACAATGGTGACGGCTGCGACGAACAGGCTGACAAGAGACATTCCCATTGTGTGAAGGTAAGAAGTTACCGCGCCAAGTATCAAAGTGCCGCAAATGGCCGCGGGGATGGATGCCTTCCGTTCCCGAAGAATTGCTCCGCCAACGAGCACCGCGGCAAGAGGCATAAGATACCAGGCGGAGAAGACGACATCTTTGGGAGTCCAGAAGGAGGCCATGAGCAGCACCCCCGCCAGCGCGGCGACAAATCCTCCAAAGGCATAGGCGCTGACGACTTCCATTTCCTTGAAACTGGCCAGTTTCTCATCCTCGTCGGAGGGTTTGATGAGAACTTCGGTCAGCAGGTAGTTGCCAACGACGGCTGTGATGATAAGAAGCAGCATTGAGAATGGGAGCCCCAATATACCTCCCGTTGCGAGAAGCTGAAGCCTGGTGAAACCCTCAACCGAGAAATCTCCAAGGTTATAGGCGAGGAGGAGAGAGGCGATGGCGCTGCCGGTGCAAAGCGTAATCAGGGCTGGTGACGTTCGGTCCTTGCGGGATGCAAGAACGCCATTGATGACGCCGATGGCGAATCCCAGCAGCAGTGCGGTCGCGAGAGCGAATGTGGCTCCGAAAGGTTGAGAAAGCAACGCGACGCATCCCGCGGCGGCCGCGATCGGACCAAGGGAAAGATCGACTCCGCCGACACGAATAGCGGCGGTCATGCCGATGCTCAGGAGACCCAGTGCCGCAAGATGAGCATACGCCGAAGGAAGCACGTTGAAATTTGCGGCAACCGCTATCGACCACACCAACGCGATAAGAGCGAAAAGCAGCACGACGTAGCGGTAGAGCGATTCCTCGCGCAGGCTTCCTACGAAGCCCTTTATGAGCGCCCCGGGCGTTACTGACACCACCTGTCGCGTGGCGACGGCGGCCGCTTGTGATCGCGTGGTTTTTTTCGAAGGGCGGTGAATCTCTTCGGGGTGAAGGGGGGCATAGCATTTGAAGCAGACCGTGCGCTCCTTCTGGTTCTCCGCCCCGCAACTTGGACAAAGATACGTTGGTGCCGACATTGGAAACACCTCCTGCGACTGAAGGTCAGCGCGCGCCAACCGCACGACAACCTTAGGGACTCACTGATTGAGACTCCCACTTGCGCTCTGTTACTGCCTACTATAGCAGTTTTTTACCAGATAAGACAACGATTCTAACAATGTCGCTGAGATTTCTCTCCCCCGTCTCTGCCGCCGTTGGTAGGGATCGCTGACCTGCCGGGGTGTAACTAGTGCATCGTTTTGGAAGTTCCCCCACAAAAGGACGCCGGATCGCTTCAGCGTCCGGTAGCTCACACAGGCAGCTACACGATGGAGGCTACCCTCCTTTTCTCCCCTTTCAACCCGTGTTCGG
>Ga0210044_10007597_pt1 | contig 13764 bp, 13 predicted proteins | sample CryGey13umfilter_2_FD_183959 | JGI IMG/M metagenome (GOLD analysis project Ga0210044, IMG submission 183959) | Groundwater microbial communities from aquifer in Utah, USA - Crystal Geyser 4/9/14 3 um filter (SPAdes) (version 2) | ecosystem: Environmental > Aquatic > Deep subsurface >... | reverse complement strand
GGGTATCTATCACTCACAAATAAATGAAGCCTGGTTTGTGAACACTCCGGGAATGATCGTAATTTTGCCATCGACGCCTTACGATGCCAAGGGTTTATTGAAATCGGCGATACGCAGCGATGATCCGGTAATATTTTTCGAGCATAAACGGCTTTATCGCACCATTAAAGAGGAACTTCCGGAGGATGATTTCACAGTCCCCATCGGAAAAGCCGACATTAAGCGTGATGGCAAAGATGTGACCCTGATTACCTATGGCTATATGATGCATCATTGCCTTAAGGCGGCGGAAATCCTTTTTTCGGAAGGAATCGATGCTGAGGTGCTGGACTTAAGGACATTGCTGCCCTATGATAAGGAAGCGATATTGGAATCGGTGAAAAAGACCAGCCGGGCGGCAGTCGTGCATGAATCGCCCAAGACCGGAGGAGTCGGCGGTGAGATTTCAGCTTTTATCACCGAAAACATTTTTGAATATCTCGATGCTCCAGTTACTCGGATTTGTGGCCTGGATGTTCCCCCGATTCCATTTGCGCCACCCATGGAGCATTTCTATTTGCCCAATCCCGATAAAATTGCCGATGCCGTCCGTGAATTGATGACGTATTAAGGATCTGTAAGGAGGTAAAAATGGAGTTGAAAATACAAGTGCCGCCCTTGGGGGAATCGGTCGTCGAGGGCACAATCGTAAAGTGGTTAAAAAAGGTGGGAGAGGATGTCAAACTTGATGAGGCGTTGGTGGAATTAATGACCGACAAAATTAATGTTGAAATTCCATCTCCGGCCAATGGCAAATTAACCAAGATACTGGCAGAACCTGATACCGTTGTCCCGGTAGGTGAAGTGCTCGCCCTTATGGAAGTGGCTGAGGGCGCCGTCAAGGAGGGCAAGGCATTTCAAACTGAGGCCGATGACAAGCATATACCGGAAAAACCCGAGGAGCAGAAATCTCCAGAGCCCGATGAAGCGTTTATCCAGGTTATGGAGCATCAGAAACGGACCGGGATGCATGCCCCTACAGAGGATGTTGAAGGCGGAATCAAGCTCGTGAAATCTTCTCCACTGGTGAGAAGGATGGCGCGCGAGCACCATATAGATCTTCGCAAACTTAAAGGAAGCGGACGCGACAGCAGGGTAACCAAGGACGATATTCTAAAATATATCGAACAACGTCACACTGTCGATTTCAAGCCGGCATTCGTGTGGCCTGAGGCTGAGGATGTTGAAGTTGTCCCTTTCACCGGCGTTCGCAAAGTTATCGCCGGACATATGGTGCAGTCCGCATTCACCATACCGCATGTAACCACTTTCGATGAAGCCGATATGTCGGAGATAATCGGCTGGCGAAAGAAATATGTTCCCGTTATCGAACAAAAATTTAACCTTCGGCCCACCTATATGCCCTTCCTGGTGAAAGCTACCGTGTTCGCCCTTAAGGATTTCCCCTTGGTGAATTCCCAGCTTTCCGATGACGGCCAAACTTTGATGATTAAAAAATACTATCATATTGGGTTCGCTGTTGGCCGCGATAATCGCCTGATAGTGCCGGTCCTTAAGCACGCCGACCGCAAGAATTTTCTCGAAATCACGAAAGAGCTTGCTGAATTGGGCAAAAAAGCCAATGAAGATGCGCTCAAAATGGATGATATTACCGGAGGCACTTTCTCGATCACTAATGCCGGTATGTACGGCGCGACTGCCTCCACCCCGATAATCGCCTACCCGCAAGTGGCAATTTTGGGAGTACATAAAATTAAAGAGCAACCGGTTGTAATCGATGGTCAAATAGCTATCAGGCCTATTATGAACCTGGGGCTATCATTTGACCATCGCGTCGTAGATGGCGGCTACGCCGTGCAATTCCTGCGCCGGCTCATCGAATATCTCGAGCATCCAGAACTCTGGCTTCTGAATGTAGTTTGATGGAATAGGATGGAATTATATGGCTGATAAGAAATACGACATTATCATAATCGGAGGCGGTCCGGGCGGCTATGTCTGCGCGATACGTGCGGCACAGAACGGGCTGAAAACCGCCGTTATCGAGAAGGAAATTCTGGGCGGTGTCTGTTTGAATTGGGGTTGCATACCGTCGAAGGTTTTGCTCCATGCCGCCGAGATTTATGACCACATCCAGCGCGCCGGCAATTATGGTATCGAACTGGGCGGTGAGGTCAAATGGAATACTGATAAGCTTCGGGAGAAAAAGAACGCCGTGGTAAAACAACTTGTCGGCGGCGTGAAAATGCTTCTGGAGAAGAACAAAATTGATATAATTTCTGGCACGGCGCGCCTCGAATCAGAAAACAGTCTGACCATAACCGACAAACATAAAAATCGGGCGCTGATCAATTTCGACAAGGCGGTCATTGCCACCGGCGCATCCCCCATCTCAATCCCCGGGGTGGATATTGATGGCAAATATATCATCACCAGCAAAGAAGCTCTGGAAATCGAGAGTATTCCCGATAAATTCGGCGTTATCGGCGGCAGTTTCATCGGCTGTGAGATGGCAGATGTCTATCACGCTCTCGGAAGCGAAGTGACGATTGTCGAAATGCTCCCCTCACTTATGGCCACCGCCGATGAGGAAGTGTCGGCGACCATCGGCAGAGCGATGAAGAAAAAGGGAATCACGCTAAAGCTTTCCACCAAAGTGAAGGAAGCCAGGATTTCCGGCAACGCTGTCGACGTCACCGTGGAAGACATCAATGGCAAGAGCGAAACACTTCAATTCGACCGGGTGTTAGCGGCCATCGGAATGAAACCGAACTCCAATAATCTCGGCTTGGAGAAAATCGGCGTCACCACCGACAAGAAGGGATTCATCACCGTTGACAACAAAATGAGGACGTCGGTGGGAAATATATTCGCCATTGGCGACGTGGTCGGCGGAGCTTTGCTGGCGCACAAGGCTTCGCATGAGGGAATTGTCGCCGCCGATGTTGCCGCCGGAAAACCGGCCGCGGTTGATTTTGAGCACGTCCCTTATGCGGTTTTCACCGATCCGGAGATTTCCGCCATTGGTCTGACCGAACAGCGGGCGAAGGAAAAGGGAATTAAGTATAAGGTAGGCAAATTCCCATTCCGGGCTTTGGGCAAAGCAATTGGGATGGAGAAAATAGATGGATTTGTCAAAGTGATTGCGGACGCCGAAACCGACGAGTTGCTCGGTATGCACATCATTGGTCCCCATGCTTCCGACCTTATCGCTGAGGCAGTGGCGGTGATGGCGTTCAATGGAACATCAGAGGACGTCGCCTCATTGATTCATATCCATCCGACAATGACCGAAGCGATCGGCGAAGCGGCATTGAACGTGTTTAAAAGGGCGATACATATTGTGAATTGAATGCACCTTGAGTAGGGTGGGTCAGAAGTGTTCAAACGCGGACAATGAATCCACGTGCAGAGAAGTAAGTTCAGCCTGATAAATCGTATGATCGACCCACCATCTTCTATCCATTGAAACGGTGGGTCAATGAAAAATATGCTTGGTTTTGCATAAAGATTGCCGTGAAATATGTTTTGTGCTCTATCATATATCCCTGACCTACCCTACGTGGAGTCGATATGTCGCGCTATATAAGATCAAGAGAACCTAACACGAGCTTTTTCTTCACGGTAGTGAGCTACGGCCGAACTCCAATTTTTGTCAATGATGCTTCAATTCAAATGCTTAGGGAGTCTCTGTTGAAGACCTGCGTGAACAAACCATTTGAAACGGAAGCGATCGTGATTCTTCCTGACCATATTCATGTTTTATGTACTCTTCCGGAAGACGATTGTGATTATTCCACACGTTGGCGATTGATAAAACAGATGTTTACGAAATTGATTGCATTCCAAAACCAAAGTTTTTTGGGCCCTCAAGCCAATAGCAGTAGAGAGCGAAAAGGAGAAAAGTTGGTCTGGCAACGGAGATTTTGGGAACATACAATCAGGGACGAAAATGATTTCAAAAAACATTTGGATTATATTCATTATAATCCCGTTAAACATGGCTATGTTAAGAACCCATTCGATTGGCAATGGTCGTCATTTAGGAAATGGGTCGAAAAAGGAGAATATGACTCAAATTGGGGAAATCTCGTGAACGACGCTATTCCGGGAGCTGAATGGGACTAATGTAGGGTGGGTCAGAAGTGTTCAAACGCGGACAATGAATCCACGTGCAGAGAAGCAGGTTCAGCCTGATAAATCGTATGATCGACCCACCATCTTCTATCCATTGAAACTAATTAGAAGAATAATGCCCCCGCTTAATGTAATCACCCCCGGCCTTGTCGATTATGGCGAAGCCCTTCATATCCAATACGATATGGTTGCCCAGCGCGCCGCAGGGGAAATTGATGATACGCTAATCCTTCTGGAGCATAATCCGGTCATTACCTTCGGTCGCGGCGGGAAACAAGAAAATGTCCTCGCCACCACAGAACGACTTAAAGAAAAGGGAGTCAAGGTCTATAAAATCGAGCGGGGCGGCGATGTTACTTTCCATGGCCCCGGGCAATTGGTTGGTTATCCGATAATTGATCTCAACAGACGAGGGCGAGACATGCATAAGTACCTTCGCGACCTCGAAACCGTTCTGATTGAGACGCTCAAGGTTTTTGGATTAGAGGCTGGGCGCAAGGAAAAGTTCACCGGCGTTTGGAATGACAATTCAAAATTGGCCGCCATCGGCGTGGCAGTAAGGCGATGGATCAGCTATCACGGTTTTGCCCTCAATGTGAATAATGACCTTTCCTACTTTGGTCTCATAAATCCATGCGGCATTACCGATGCAGGCGTGAGCTCTCTTTCTTCAATGCTTGGCAGGAGGGTGGAAATCGCTGAGGTTATTCAAACAGTGATTGAAAAGTTTGCGGAGTTCTTCAAATATGAGCAAATAAATAGAATGACTTCACTCGAATGAAGAAATCTATATCCTCTTCCAATCAACTCTATTCATTACTGGATCTCAAATTGCTCAGAGAATGGCCATGTCTGGTTATGACTCCTTCAACCATATAGATGACATCCTCCGCAATATTGGTCGCGTGGTCGGCAATTCTTTCCAAGTAGCGGGATACTGATAAAAGCGGAATCAATCTTTCAATCTCCTCAGGATGGATTTTCATCCTTTCCTGGACCTTAATAAACATCTGCTTATTGATAGCATCGATTTCATCATCGGATATGCAAACCTCTCGGGCCGCTCGAGAGTCCATATCGACTAGGGACCTAAGACTCTTATTGAGCATCGACTGCACTTTTTCAGCCATCGGAGGGAAGTCTAGCAGGAAGTCCAGTTTCTCCTTGCTAGATAGGAAGCGGGCTCTTTCAGCGATATTGACCGCTTCGTCCCCAATTCGCTCTAAATCACTATTGATCTTGAGGACCGCCACAATAAATCGGAGGTCTATGGCCACCGGCTGATGCAATGCAAGGATTTTTAGACAATCTTCTTCAAGATCCACTTCCATTTGGTCGATCTGCTGGTCGGTCTCAATGACATCCCTCGCCAGTTTCTCATCCCTTTCTCCAACCGACTTGACAGCCTTCCGAACGCTATCTTCAACATAGGCGCTCAAGCATAATATTTTCTTTTTGAGTTTGTCTATTTCCCGCTGGAAATGCTGGGTCATAATTTGCCTCTCTTACCCGAAACGGCCGGTAATATAATCCTCGGTTTTTTTCTTGAGGGGTTTGGTATAGATCTGCTTGGTAACGCCGAATTCCACCATTTGCCCCTGATAGAAAAACGCGGTAAAATCAGAAATTCTCGCCGCCTGTTGCATATTGTGGGTCACGATTACTATAGTGTAATTCTTCTTCAATTCGCCAATAAGATCCTCAATTTTGGAGGTTGAAATAGGATCCAAAGCCGAAGCTGGTTCATCCATCAAGATAACTTCCGGCATAATGGCCAGCGCCCTGGCGATACACAACCTCTGTTGCTGACCCCCCGAAAGCATATACGCATTATGATTGAGCTTGTCTTTCACTTCTTCCCAGAGGAAGGCTCTTTTGAGAGCATCTTCAACCGCCTCGATTATTATACTTTTATTATTTATGCCGTTGACTTTAAGACCATACGCAACATTATCGAAAATCGATTTGGGAAACGGATTCGATTTTTGAAAAACCATGCCCACTTTCGTTCTCACTACAGAAACATCCTTGATATCGTTATAGATATCCAGACCATCAAGTTTGACTTCTCCTTCCATACGGGTCCCTGGAATAATCTCATTCATTCGATTAAGCGTTCTCAAAAAAGTTGATTTCCCGCAGCCCGAAGGTCCAATTAAAGCAGTTACTTTATTCACTTCGATGTTAAGCGATATTTTTTCCAATGCCTGATTCGCACCGTAGTAGAAATCAAGATCACGGGTTGTCATTTTGAGATTGCTATTGATGGCGTTAGGAGATTCCCCTGTCTCTTTATCTTCAACTCTCAGTTTTTTATTTTCCATTCGATTTTCAGTCATATTATCAGGCATCCACACGTCTCATCCGGATTCTTGACCTGATCATTATGGCAACAAAATTCAACAGGAATGTCAGGACCAAAAGCACCAGGACAGTGCCATAGAGGATCGGCTTCGTTTTTTCCACATCGGGCGATTGCGTTGCCATAACATAGATATGGTATCCCAGCTCCATGAATTGATCGTTCAGCTTGTTCGGTAAGTATGGCAGATAATAGGCTACTCCTGTGAACATAATCGGGGCGACCTCACCTGCGCCACGGCTAATAGCCAATATGCCGCCGGTGAATATTCCCGGCAGAGCTTGCGGCAATATTACTCTCCGAATAGTCTGTAATTTGGTAGCGCCCAATGCGTAGCTGGCCTCTTTGAGTTCCCGGGGAATAATTCTCAAGGCCTCTTCAGTAGAGATAATGACAACCGGCAAAGTCAAAATCGCCAATGTCAGCGCAGCCCAGATAAGCGCCGGTTGGCCCCAAGTGGGACCCTGTGCATTGTTCAAGAAAGTATCCATACCTCTGCCAATAAAACCGATAAAAAAACCAAGTCCAAAAAGCCCGAATACAATTGAGGGCACACCTGCCAGGTTATTAATCCCGATTCTCACCATTCGGGTTATTTTCGAATCCGGAGTTGTGTATTCTTGAAGATAAATAGCCGATAACACGCCAATCGGGATCACAAATATGACCATCAATATTACCAAGGCTACCGTCCCGAAAATCGCAGGAAAAATCCCGCCTTCTTCCATCCCATGTTCAGGGGCCTTGGAGAGAAAATCCCAGCTTATAATACCCATTCCACCGGCGACAATGTTGTATAATATAATGGCCAGCATTACCAATATGATTACTACCGCCATCAAGGATAGTCCTCTTGGGATTAATCCTTGCGATTTCGATTTGAATTGGATGCCCGGGGTAAGTGGTTTGGCTAAAAACGCCCGCGCCAATTTGGTTTCGCTCATCTGGTCTTACCTTGAAGTCTCTCCCTGAGTCTGGCCAGAATCAATTCGCCCCCCAAATTTACAAAAAAAGTGAATATGAAAAGGAGTGTACCAATAAAGAAAAGCACATTGTAATGAGCGCTGTTAAAGACTACTTCCGCCAATTCTGAAGCTATGGTCGCTGAAAAAGTTCTGATGGAATCCGCAAGAGAAACCGAAACGATAGCCGCATTCCCTGATGCCATCAAGACAATCATAGTCTCCCCAATGGCCCTTCCGAAACCAAGAACAACACCTGCGGCAATTCCCGGCAAAGCCGCCGGCAAAACCATAGTCATCGAAACCTGCCAGGGATTCGCCCCCAGCGCCAATGCAGCTTCGCGAAGAGAACGGGGGACAGATGTCATCGCATCTTCAGCGATAGTGAAAATAATCGGTATTACTGCCAGTCCCAGTGCTATACCAGTGTTAATAGCGTTTAACCTAAAGTTTAATCCAAATGCAGTTTGCAGGGCGGTCGCCAAAATAATCAACGCAAAGAAACCGAGAACTACAGATGGTATTCCCGCGAGCAATTCGATTACCGGTTTGATTATTTCCCTTAATTTTTTAGATGCGAATTCCGAAGAATAAATAGCCGCTCCTACGGATAATGGCACCGCAAACAGCATTGCCACCAACGCCGCCTTCAATGTCCCGAGGAATAAGGGCAAAAGTGAATATTTGGGGACCTCCGAGTTGGGTTGCCAGGACCATTTAGGATCACGTCCCTCGTAATATTCCTGCTTAAATACCATTTTATTTAGGCTGGCTTCCTGTTTGACTTCAGGACTTGTAAGGATTGGAATCGATTCTTTGAAAATGAAAAGAAAAATCAAGCAGATACAAATAAGCGCCGCAAAGGCATTAATCGCTATTAGCTTCTCCCCAACAAATTCCTTTACTCGCGATTTCGGTTTGAAATGATATTTTTCCAAATGCTCGCACTATCCCGATGATTTATATTTTGCCTGGCTACATTACAAATAATTCCTTCGGATTCTGCATGGCGGAGATACTCGATGCCAGAGCATTACCTTAATAATGCGGCCATACCCAGCCAAAGTCAAGACCATTCTGACGATTAAAATAGGGCATAGAGCTCTCAACGACTTATTCAATCATCGCATTCACACCTGCCAATTAAGCGCCTAATTTTCAGATAACATTAGGGTAAAATTAGATATGAGTTATTTTGGCCCTATTTATTTTGGGTTATGGCTGTGTGCCCCGGTGAAAGGCCAACCAGCTTCACTCGCGCAGTTTTCCAGAATCCAATGATAATCCTATAACTTAAATCACATTAGTGAATTATAGCTATGAATGGGAAGAAATGCGGAACTTTTGGGAGAAGATTACATAAAATAAATCATAACAACAAAACTTGCTGACCGAAAGGAGAATAATATGAAATTGCTAAGGCTGAATTGGGTACTGATTGGGGCTCTGCTCCTCACTGGGGCGATTTTCCTGCCGGCTCTCGCCAGCGATTCGCCCGACAAGGAAAGCTCCGGTAAAGGGTGGTTAGGCGTTTATATCCAGGATATCGAAGATGATATGTCTGAGGCGCTGAATCTTAAGTCAAAGAAGGGAGTATTGGTTGGCGATGTTATCAACGATTCTCCCGCCGAAAAGGGCGGAATTAAATCGGGAGATATAATTGTCAAATTCAATGGCAAATCATCCGATGACGAAAATGATCTGAGAGAATCAATTGCCAGTACCAAACCAGGGGAAGAAGCCCAAATCGTTGTTTTGCGGGACGGCAAAGAAAAGACGTTTTCTGTAGAGATGGGGGAATCGGACGGAGCATCATCCAGCTTTGGGTGGAATGATGATAATGGCCGCAAGAGCATTACAAAAGTTTTGAGATTCGATGATAATGATAATGAAGACCATGCCGGATTGGGGATTCGCATCGACAACCTCAGCGAACAGCTTGGCAACTATTTCGGGGTGAAGGATGGCCAAGGAGTCCTTATCACTGAAGTGCTCGATGATTCTCCGGCCAAGAAGTCGGGAATAACCGCCGGCGACGTGATCATCAAAGCAGATGGCAAGGATGTCGAAAATACCGACATGCTTAGAGATATCATATCTGATAAAAAAGACGGTGACAAAGTGGTTTTAATGGTTAAGCGCAATAAGCAGGATATTCCGATTACTACAGAAGTCTCGGAAAAATTCTCGTTCTCCGGTAAGCAGTTTTTCGGGGCGCCAATGGGTCGAACTTATGCTTTCGAGATGCCGCCAATGCCCGAAGTTCAAATCAATATGGATGAATTGAGAAAATCGGTGAAAGAGCTAAAAGAGCAAATGAAAGAACTAAAAAGGGAACTCAAAAAGGAATTTAAGAATCTTGAAATAGACTGACATTCCGATATTCCCATAACTTGATTGTAAGGATGCCCTTGCGAAATTAAGGCGCGCAAGGGCATTTTTATTCGGTTCAAAAGTTTCAACCCGATATCATAATCAAATTTCTCTCGATTAAATCGCACCCAAAGCGGTTTAACGCGGGAGCAGGACCCATTCTGCGGAATATCTGCCCCTACCTATAAATATCTTGACATAAGATTCGCATCAATCTAAATTCAATCCAATTATTGAAATGAGGAGCCGAAGCTATAGGATCAATGCTGAACATATACCAAAACTCCCTATCAGCCGGTGAGATTTCAGCCAATCGGCAAGACTCTAACCTGCAATGGGATTGCCAGATTTACATTTAAGGGGATCGGATTGGGAATAGCCAGAGACTCCAGCATAATAAGATTTGCACCGGTCTTATCATTTCTAATTCTCGCCATTTTTCAAATAATACCTTCCCAGGCAGCTATACCTGAAGACCCCGCTTTTGGATATCCGGCGCCTCCAGCCAACGTGGTCGCGAAAGATATTCCGAATGATGCCGGAAAATCGATAATCATAAATTGGGATTTATCCCCGGATGATATTAAGGAGAATAAGAAATTCATCGGGTATGAAATCCTGCGTTCAACCTCATCTGATACCGGTTTTGTGATTATAGGCTCTGCCACAGCCGGTTCCAGTCAGCTTTCGGACAATGAGACTGTTGATGGTGTTTTTTATTATTATATAGTCAGAGCGGTGATGGGCTCGATGTTTTCGGAGTCGCCTCCTGCCGGACCGGCGGCATCGTCCCAACAATGGTTTCATCTTGGCCGGATTAACACGCTGATCGCGCTGTTAGTGATCTCCATTTCCATAGTTTGGTATATTGAACGCGCCAAGAAAGGCGAAAAGCTCTTTATCCGGAAAATTGCGGGGCTAGAAGCGGTAGATGAGGCGGTTGGCCGCGCCACCGAGATGGGCAAAAAAATATTTTATGTTCCCGGCACTCAAGATATGGATAATGTTCAGACTATAGCCGGAGTGACAATTCTCGGGCGCGTGGCCCGACTAACCGCTCAATATGAAACACCGTTGGAGGTGCCGGTCAGCAGATCGCTGGTGATGGTTACTGCGAGGGAAGTTGTAAAAGAAGCCTATTTAAACTCTGGAAGGCCCGATGCTTACAGCGATTCAATGGTATATTATTTGACCGATGATCAGTTCGGGTATGCCGCTGGCATTGAGGGTCTATTCGTCCGCGAAAAACCGGCTACCGTTTTCTATATGGGAGCTTTTTATGCAGAATCGCTGATATTGGCGGAAACCGGTAATTCTGTGGGCGCCATACAAATCGCGGGAACAGCTATGCCCGCACAGCTTCCCTTTTTTATAGCGGCCTGCGATTACACCCTCATTGGTGAAGAGCTCTTTGCCGCATCCGCTTATCTCTCCAAAGAGCCCAAATTGCTTGGTTCACTGAAGGGTCAGGATTTTGGAAAGCTTTGCATATTGTTGGCAATTATGCTTGGGGTGATAATTCAGACTTCGGGCTTATATGATTTCACCAAATTGTTCATAGTACGATAGAAGATGCGTCGCGAAATCCCCCTCATCATAACAGCTATAGTTGGATTCACTTATATCATCCAGTTCTTTGTCCCTCATTGGCCATTTAATATCCTTGAAGGTCTCCTTACCAGCTGGATGCTCATTATATTCGCCTTTGCCATCTGGCTCGGAGCTTTAAACTTATTGAAAGTGAGTCTGGACAAAATTTCCAAAAGAAGCAGAGATTGGCCCTATGCAATCATCACTATTGCTGGATTCCTGATGATTGCCATCCCGGGATTCTTATTCTCCGGCGGAAGAAGGTTTCAGGATCCCGGCACCGCCTTTGATTACATCTACCAAAATGTCTATTCGCCTCTTTCTTCAACTATGTTTGCCATGCTGGCGTTCTATGTGGCTTCAGCTTCATATCGGGCCTTCAGGGCACGCACCAAAGAAGCCACCTTACTGCTTCTGGCCGCGTTTTTTGTGATGCTGGGACGAGTTCCGATTGGTGACGTATTGAGTTCCTTCCTGCCCGAGGGGTTCCGTATGTCGCAAATGGCTGATTGGATAATGAACTATCCTCAGACAGCAGGACAGCGTGCTATCATGATTGGCATCGCTCTGGGGATTGTCTCCACATCCCTGCGGCTTATTCTGGGAATCGAACGATCACATTTGGGAGGTGAGTAACAAATGTTCGATAAACTCCTCAAAATTGACCGTCGGATCATTTTCATATTTGTCGCGCTTGCACTTATTGTACCGATGTTTCTGACCATAACCCAGCATATCAGCGTTTCGCCGGAAGTTCAGATCATCTATGATACTCTGAAGGGGCTACAGCCTGGTTCGAAAGTGCTGATGGCTTTCGATTACGACCCGCCATCGGCGCCGGAGCTACAGCCTATGGCGGTAGCAATTTTGAAATACTGCTTCAAAAATAATCTCAAGGTTTATATAATAGGATTGTGGCCTCAAGGACCGATGCAGGCCAATATGGCCATAGATAATGTGATATCGGACCCCACGTTCAAAGATAACCCTCCCATATACGACAAGGATTATGTCAATCTCGGTTTCATGTCCGGCAACGAATTGGTGATACAAGGAATGGGATCAAGTTTCTTGCACACTTTCCCGAGAGATTATCTGGGCAAGCCAACACACCAACTCGAGATGATGAAGGGGGTGAACAATTTCTCCAATATCGATTTTATTGTGAACCTCTCAGCAGGCTATCCTGGAACTGTGGAATGGGTATTGTTCGCTGTGGATAGATTCCACGCAAAATTGGCCGCCGGTAATACTGCCGTCCAAGCGCCGCAAGTCTATCCCTATGTGCATGCCGGTCAATTATCGGGTCTGGCAGGAGGTTTGAAGGGCGCCGCTGAATTGGAGAAATTGGTCGGATTCTATGGCAAGGGAACCAAATTCATGCTATCGCAGTCATTTGCCCATATGATTGTCATCGTCTTCATCATAGTTGGCAATGCCGCATATTTTATTACCAGAAAAAAGTAAACTCGATATGGAAACAGGATTTACATTCACAAACACGCTTGCCGCCATATTGACCATAGGCATCATCTCATTTCTGTGGCGTGATAACCCTCTATATAAAGTCTGCGAAGCGCTGTTCGTAGGAGTATCCGCCGGATATTGGTTCGTCAGCTTATGGTATCAAAACTTGCTCCCTCAGCTTTTTGATAATCTGGGAATTAGCCAGTTGTTTTCATCGGGTAGTGCTGAGGATGGGGCCTTGCAGGTGCTTTTCAAACAAGGACGGTTCGATGATAGATTATTTTATCTGGTAGCTGGGCTCCTCGGCTTGATGATGCTGATGCGCCTGATTCCCAATTTGGGATGGATTTCGCGATGGCCGCTGGGTTTTATTATCGGAACCACTTCCGGATTATATTTCACTACCTATTTCCAATCTAATGCGATGGCTCAGCTGAAAAGCACAGTTTTGCCCTTCACCACGGTCGGGAACATCGTTATGGTTGTCGGGACCATCTGTGGCCTAGTGTATTTTTATTTCTCAAAGGAACATAAAGGGGCGCTGGGGGGCGCCGCCAAAATCGGGACATGGTTTCTGATGATTACATTCGGAGCTTCATTCGGATATACGGTGATGTCGCGAATGTCTCTTTTAATTGGAAGATTCGATTTCTTATTCTCGACCTGGCTGGGTCTGGTGAAATGACGCTCATTTTAGTATTAGTCCGATTATATATGGAGAATTGATTTTATGAATAAGCTAAAAGAATTAGTTGCGGGCCAGATACTCTATTTCACTTCTGCCAATAAAACGGTAAGAGAAACTGTGGCTCTGATGGCAAAAGCGGATATCGGCGCAGTCTGTGTTTTTGAGGGGGATAGGTTAACGGGAAT
>Ga0210044_10007595_pt1 | contig 13768 bp, 10 predicted proteins | sample CryGey13umfilter_2_FD_183959 | JGI IMG/M metagenome (GOLD analysis project Ga0210044, IMG submission 183959) | Groundwater microbial communities from aquifer in Utah, USA - Crystal Geyser 4/9/14 3 um filter (SPAdes) (version 2) | ecosystem: Environmental > Aquatic > Deep subsurface >... | reverse complement strand
GATTGGATTTTGAAGTATTACGAAGAATTTGAAACAAAAAAAGAGGCAATGGACCGAGAACAAGAAATAAAAAAGAAAAAGTCTCGCAAATACATTGAATTTTTGATTGAAAAGAATGGCAATTAGCTCAGTTGGTTCAGAGCATTCCGATTTTATATCGGAAGGGTCGGGGGTTCGAATCCCTCATCGCCCACAGATAAAACAAAACCCACGAATTTTTTTCGTGGGTTTTGTTATAAAGAAAATTATTGGATGTTGTTCCTTGTCTTATCCTAAAATAGGAATACATTAAAAATTGTTTTTTTGCACTTTACAAAATTATTAGCTACATTTACTATAGTATTTTGAGAATTAATTAACGGATTTTTTTCAAAAAGAGAATTAGAAAAATAAATTTTTGGAATCAATCTAAATTTATCAATTATGAAAAAATTATTGCTCTTTCTTGGTTTACTTTTAATTGCAATTAGTTCTTTTACCCAAAAAATCTACATTCCAGATATCAATTTTCGTCTGTGGTTACAAAACAATTATACTTCCTGTATGGATGGAGACAGTATAATTACCAATTGCTCCACTGTGATAAATGCTACTTCAGTGAATGTTTCGTTTTATAGCATTATTGATTTAACTGGTATAGAAGCATTTACATCTATTGACACTTTGTACTGCGAAAATAATCAACTAACCAACTTGGATGTTTTTGCAAATACAGCTCTTACAACTTTGAACTGTAACAATAACCAATTAACCAATTTGGATGTTTTTGCAAATACAGCTCTTACAACTTTGAACTGTAACAATAACCAATTAACCAATTTGGATGTTTCGGCAAATACTGGACTGACTACTTTAGACTGTAGAGTAAATGCATTAACAAGTCTGGATGTTTCAACGAATACGGATCTTACTACTTTGAAATGCAGTGAGAATCCATTAACAAGTTTGGATGTTTCCTCCAATACAGCACTTACTACTTTAATGTGTAACAATAGTCCATATACAAGTAGTCTATTATCAAGTTTGAATCTTTCTGGTGCTACTGCTCTTACTTATTTGAACTGTAGTTTTAATTCATTGTCAAATTTGGATGTTTCCGCAAATACTGCTCTTACTACTTTGCACTGTGACTATAATCAATTAACCAATTTGGACGTTTCCGCTAATACTTCTCTTACTGATTTGGTATGTTACTATAATCAATTAACCAATCTGGATGTTTCGGCAAATACGGCTCTTACTACTTTGGATTGTGACTATAATCAAATAACCAATTTGGATGTTTCGGTAAATACGGCTCTTACTAATATGTACTGTATTGATAATCAATTAACCAATTTGGATGTTTCCGCAAATATGGCTCTTACTACTTTGAGGTGTTTCAATAATCAATTGACAAGTTTAAATGTAAAAAATGGTAATAATACTAATTTTATATATTTTAATGCCACCAACAATCCTAACCTTACCTGTATACAGGTGGATAATGCCATATGGTCAAGTGTCAACTGGATACATATTGATATAGGTGCATATTTTAATGAAAATTGTCCTTTGGGAATAGTAGCTGTAAAAGAACAACTGAATATTTTAATGTATCCGAACCCAAGTAAAGGAATATTAAATATTGAATTTGATAGATTAAACAACAATGCAACGTTAAGCATTATAGATATTTCAGGCAAAGAAATAATTAACGACAAAATAATGTCGGGAAGTGGACTAAAACAGATTGATATGCAAAATCTAGCTAAAGGTGTTTATGTGGTAAAAGTAGTTACAGAAAAAACAGTTAAGGTAGAACAACTACTGCTTCAATAAGATTTCATTTTTACATAAGCCTTTGATTAATTAACGTTTATAATATAAATCCAAAACCTTAGTTTTGTGTAACGTTAGTTATGAAAATTAAAAGTACACTCTATATCATCAACTTCTTAGTAGTTACTTCTATGTGTTATTCGCAAGAAAGAGTATCAACTGTTGGTATTCAAATTAAACCAATTATTCCCGTTCAGTTTTTTGATGCAGGGAAACAAGAAGTGAATCAAAACAATATTCAATATATTAACCAGCCAAAAATGGGGTTGAGTTTTGGAATGGTTATCAGAAAAGGATTTACAGATGCTCTATCATTAGAAACAGGAATCAACTTTTTAAAAAGAAACTACGATTTAACCATTAATGACCCAGAAAATTCTTTTTCAGGAACTTCTAGTTTTAGAATCGTTAACTATGAAATTCCTGTGCAAGGTTTGGTGTATGTTCGTTTAGGAAGGCAGCTATTTATGAATGTTTCTGGAGGTTTTTCTGCTGATATTTACCCAACACCTTTATTTACTTTCGATGATTATTTTACCAGTGCCGTTAATAGAAATAATTGGGCTCAAATTAGTTTGTTAGCCAATATTGGCTGGGAGTACAGAACAGAAAAAAGTGGTTATATCTACTTTGGTGCTTCTTTGCACCGCCCTTTCTCAACCATGATGAGAGAATATGTAAACTACAATGGATATAATAAACATGAAGAAATTACATTTGATTTGACAGGAAATTACTTAACACTAGATTTTCGCTACTTCTTCCATGAAGATTCCGAGAAGAAAAAGAAAAAGTTGAAAAAAGAACCCGAAATGAAAAGATTTATAGATCCTCGTAAATAAATTCAATGAAGGTTTACCAATAAAAAAATTACCTTTGTTTTTCTAATTAAATGCGAAATGAAAATTTCTTACAGTTGGCTTAAAAATTATTTAGATGAATCAGTTGACCCTCAACTAATTACTGATGTGTTGACTGATTGTGGGTTAGAGGTAGATAGTGTAGAAAAAATACAAACCATAAAGGGAGGATTAGAAGGCTTGGTTGTTGGTGAAGTGTTGAGTAAAGAAAAACATCCCGAAGCAGACCGACTAAATTTAACAACTGTTGATGTTGGAAATGGCGAACCTTTAAACATTGTGTGCGGTGCAAAAAATGTTGAAGAAGGTCAAAAAGTGATTGTTGCAATTGTTGGAACTAAACTCTATTCTAAAGAAGGAGATGAGTTGGTGATAAAGAAATCAAAAATTAGAGGGCAATTATCTGAAGGAATGATTTGTGCTGAAGATGAAATAGGAATTGGTGAATCTCACGATGGAATACTAGTGTTAGACCCTTCAGTTAAAGTAGGAACTTTGGCAAAAACTTATTTTAATGTGGAAGATGATTTTGTTTACGAAATTGGATTAACACCTAACAGGTCTGATGCAACTGGACATATTGGCGTAGCCAGAGATTTAGTAACCGTTTTAAAACTAGCTCAAAACATTAATTTAATTAAACCTTCTGTTGACGATTTTAAAATTGATTCTACCGATTTAATTATTGATGTTGAGGTTGAAGATGCAGATTTATGTCCAAGATATTCTGGAGTTACCATCAATAATATTAAAGTTGGTGAATCTCCAGAATGGCTAAAAAATAGGCTAAAAAGTATAGGTTTAAAACCCATTAATAATGTGGTGGATGTTACCAATTTTGTGCTACACGAAACAGGGCATCCCTTACATGCTTTTGATGCTAAAAAAATAATTGGCAACAAAATAATTGTAAAACGAGCTCAGGATAAAACCAAATTTACAACATTGGATGAAGTGGTAAGAGAATTATCCAATGACGATTTAATGATTGGTAATACCGAAAAAGAAATGTGTATTGCAGGAGTTTTTGGAGGGTTAGCATCTGGAGTTTCGGCAACAACAACCAGCATATTTATTGAAAGTGCTTATTTTAATCCTGTAACTGTTCGTAAATCTGCCAAAAGACATGGATTAAATACCGATGCCTCTTTTCGTTTTGAAAGAGGTGCAGATCCCAACATCACTATTTATGCGTTGAAAAGAACTGCAAATTTGATAAAAGAAGTGACAGGAGGAAAAATTTCATCAGAAATAATAGATGTTTATCCTCAACCCATCAAAAATGTTGAGGTCAATTTTTTATATGAAAATTGTAACCGATTAATTGGACAAGTCATTGATAGAAAAACTATAAAAAACATTCTTATTTCTTTAGAAATAGAAATCTTAGAAGAATCCAAAGAAGGATTAAAACTTTCCGTTCCACCTTTTAAAGCAGATGTTCAACGAGAAGTGGATGTGATTGAGGAAATTCTTCGAATTTATGGATATAATAATATTGAACTACCAAAGGTGTTGCAATCTTCTATTTCTTATCGAATAAAACCCGAAAAGGAAAAAATAACCAATATTATTTCCGATTTATTAGTAGCGAATGGTTTTAACGAAATGCTTTCTAATTCATTAACAAAAGCTGATTATTACCCTTCAACAGCTACTGAATTAGTAAAAATAAAAAATCCTTTAAGTAGAGATTTGGAGGTGATGCGACAATCAATGATTTTTAACGGATTAGAAACTATCGTTTACAATCAGAATAGGAAAAATAGTGATTTAAAGTTGTTTGAATTTGGTAAAACCTATTTCAAAAAAGGGAATGGATTTAAAGAAGATAGCTTTTTAAGTTTGTTGGTTACTGGCAGAAATACTCCAGAAAATTGGAATACCAATACTGACGATGTTAACTTTTATTACTTAAAAGGGGTAATCAATTCTATTCTCGAAAAATTGGGATTGGACAAATTAAATGTAAAAACTCAAGAGTCAGATTTACAGCAATTGGTTTATGGATTAACTTATTCCATTAATAACACCAATTTGGTTCAGATGGGTAAGATTAACAAACAAACACAAAAGCAATTTGATATTGATAAGGAAGTGTTTTATGCTGAAATTAATTTTAATCAATTGATGAAATTGGTGAAATTGAATAAGGTTGTTTTTCATGAAGTTTCTAAATTTCCTTCGGTAAGGAGAGATTTGGCGTTGTTGTTAAACAAGGAAGTAAGTTACGATAAAATTAAAGAATTAGCTACCAAACAAGATAGTAAATTATTGAAAGCTGTTAATTTATTTGATGTTTATGAAGGAGAAAAATTAGGGGAAGGGAAAAAATCGTATGGAGTTAGTTTCCAATTTCAAGATGAAAATAAAACATTAACCGACATTCAAATTGATAAAACAATGGAACGGATTATTAAGATTTTAGAGCATGAGTTGAAAGCCCAACTGAGGTAATAATATTCATTGGATGACTCAAAGTCATCCAATGAATTTTACTTAAAATTATTTTGTTTTACAGTTGCAACCATCAGATTCCATGTCTGCAATTTTATCATTGTAATCGCTTGTTTTTTCAAAATCATCTTCACAAAGCGTTGCACTTGCTTTGGTTTTACAAGCAGTACATTCTTTACAATTTTTGCTACTACAAGAAGCGAATACAAGTATCAGACAAAATAAACTTGAAATAATTACTTTTTTCATAATATAGATTTAGGTTAATAAAAATAAGTGAACAAAAATTTAAACAAACTAAATGATAAAAGAAGATTTTTAAATTATGGGATAATCTAATCATTACAAATTACCACTTAGTTTGTTTTTCCATCGAAATATTAACTTACCAATAAGAGAGACCTAAATCAAAAAGGTTGGGTAAGAAAAAAATAATTTTTTAAAATCGATATTGTAAACCAGTTGTAAAATTGATGGAATAAGGTTTGATTTTAGAAGAATGGTCTTTGTTTATGTTTGTAAATGAATTATTATAAGTGGGTATAAGTAATAATGAAAATCTTTTTGTTAAATCATATTTTGCCCCCAAACTGATGATCCCTCCAACATAAAACCCCTTTGTATTATGGTAATCTTTTATTTCTATACTATTTTCTGGTTTATTTATGTTTGTAATGTCAATTTTAGAACTGCTTCCAATGATAGAAGAAATTACTATTCCTGCGTCCACTACCAACTTTATTTTTCCTTTCCCAAGCTCATATCCAATGGTTATAGGAAAATGGAGAAAAGTAAACTTTTGTTCTTCTTTAAATGTTAAACTAGCAAAATCATCTTCATCATCTAATTCATAATCATCTTCATCATCTCCAGCAAATTCAAATTCACTTAAATTATTCACTACAATGGTACCTAATGAGCTATTTACAGTAATAGATTTATTAGCGGGATCCATTACTATCGGTAGTTCGTTAGGTCTTACGTTATTTAGTTCATACTCATTAGTTAACTTACTGTAGTTGACACCTAATCTTACTGTCCATTTATCTGTAATGTTGTAACCTACGTTTAGTCCTGTATTATACTGAATTTTAACACGTTGATTTTTATTGTAAAAATCAGCAGCATTTGCCCCATTTTTTAAAGAACGATACGAATAAGTGGGTAAAAAAAGTGCAGACACAGTTATTCGAGATAACGTTTTTTCTGGAATAATTGGAGGAACAATAGCATTATTGTTACTACTTTCGGCTATCTCTACAAAATTTGAATCAGTATTAAGAACGGAGTCCTGTTTTTCTAATTGTTGCGTTAAATCAACAATAACAGTTGTTAAGCTATCAATAATATAGTTAGCGTTAGATTCATTTTCTATCTTCTTTTCATCTATTATTAGGGAAGGTAAATTCACAATTTCTTCATTTTTTGGTAAAGGCTCTTTACTCGTTATCGTATCATTGTTGTTGGTTCTACTAGTAATTTGTTTATCATTAAATACTGGATACGGTGTTTTAGCACTTTCGTTTTCGGTGTTAGTAATTGCAATTTCTTTTGTTTTGATATTATTTTTTATCTCGGAATGGATGTAGTTATCCAACTTTTCATTATTATTTTGAGAAGTAGATGTTGGGTTAATTTCGTCAGAAGTTATTCTTTCTGAGTTTTTAAAAGCTAAAGTTTCCTTATCTTCTTTTACTAAAAAATCATTCTTATTTTGTTCAATAATATTTTTGGAATCATTTAAACCTCCTTGGGGAATTTTATCATTATTATTAAGTTGATATAGAATAACAACACCACCAAGTAAAGCAATTAAACTAAAACTGAGCCATTTATAAAAAACAACACGTTTACGTAAAACACCTGTTTCTAATAAAGCAGCTTCATTATTAATTTGACTCCACAAATTATCAGGTGGAGAAATAGCATGTTCGGCATATCTTTCTTGAATATGCTTATCAAATTCTATATTATTTAAATCTTCACTCACTGTTAATTATTCACTTTAACTCTAATAGGTGATGAATTATTAATTATTTTTTGCTTTAATAGCGTACGAGCATCATGCAACTGAGACTTAGAAGTGCCTATTGATATTTTCATTTCTTCTGCTATTTCTTGATGTGAAAATCCTTCAACAACATATAAATTAAAAACTTTTCTACATCCTATAGGTAGCTGTTGAATAAGTGCAGTTAATTCCTCAGTAGCTAAATGGTCTAAAGCTTCATTAACTTCAGTTAAACTATTATGAGAAACAATATCTACACCTTCTATCACCTTAAGATAACTGGTCTTTCGGTTATTTTCTAAAGCTACATTCACAAAAATTCTTTTTATCCAACCACTCAATGCGTCAACATTTTTTAATTGATTTATATTTTTATAAATCAAATAAAATCCTTGCTGAAAAATATCTTCTGCTTCTTCTTTATTTTGAGCATAACGCAAACACACGCTAAACATTTGTGATGAATATTTATCATACAAAATTTTGCGTGCAGTTGCATCAAAATTAATACAACCCTTAACAATATTATGATTATCCCAGTTTTTAATAACGCTATTAATTAGGACAAAATTAAGACAAAAAGGTTGGGATTTTAAGAAATGGATTAGAAACTAGAAATTTCAAAGTGCTTGACATTAAAATCATTTTTTTGATAGGTTAATAATGCCAAGTAGTATTAAAAAACTTAATAACACTCATTGGATGACTTTGAGTCATCCGATGAATGTTAATCTTTCAATCCCAACATTTTTCTAAGTCTAGGATTTTTTTCGTTTTCTTTTATTGCTGTCAAAATAGCTTCAATTTTTTGCTGAACTTCTTTGTCGCTGTTAATCGCATTTCGTAAATCTAATTCTTTATCTGAACCAGCAGCTAAATCTTTTAGTTCCAACTCAGCAACATTAATTCTATTCAAAAACATACTTTCCAAATCAGAAATTGCATTGATACCATTCAATCTCATCCACCAAGCATTTTCGTTCAGGGCTGTTTCTTTTAAAATTGGCAATCCTTCAATAATGGTGCTATTACTTTGTTTTTTTAAGTATTTGTTATAAGATAAGATAAAAGCATACTTCTCGTAACCAGTTAATTCTGAGGAAGTTTTTATAAAAAAAGAATTTTGTTCAGCTTCGCCATGCTCTGAATAAACATAACAAACAGTGTTTTTAATTTGTGGGGTTTCATCACTTTCTAAACTCTTAGCAAATTTCATGGCATCTTGGTAACTCACCGAAGATAAATTTTCTAAAGCTTTTTCAATAACATAATAAGATTCTTCAGAAACCGCATTAATCAACACCCCTTTAATTTCCTCATCGGCATCAAAGTTTTCTACCAAAGCATCCATAGCATCTCCTCTAACCTTGGTGTCGATGTCGTTTTTTGCTAAATCTATTAATTTTGCTTTTACTTCATTTCCGTTACTTTTTGCTGCTTTTTTTATTAATTTAATGGCAGTTAATCGGATGTTGGAATACTTATCGTTTAAAGCATGAGTAAGGGTTTTAACAGCAATTTCATCACTTGATTTTGAAAGCTGAATTAATGCTTCAAATCGGTCCAAATATCTTGGAGCATGGTCATACATAAACACCCATTCTTCCATCGTTTTATGATTATCCACTTTTTCACACAATAACATTTTTTCAGCATCAAAGTTGACTAAATCTGGTTTTGAAGCAACATCAAAACTGAAAATGTTTTTCACGCCATCTACAATAACATCTTTGGTCTCCACCTTTCCATTAAGGTAGATGTCAATTTTAAGAGGTAATTTGTAAAGAGGTACATTTTTAAAATCCTGCATCTGTTCAACAGTTACAGTTTGTGTTTTTAAGGTATCATTGTAAAAATAATTGATGTCTAAAATGGGATGACCTGCTGCAAAAAACCATTGGTTAAAAAACCAGTTTAAATCTTCGCCAGTCACTTCTTCGCACGATAATCTTAATTGGTGCATTTCTACTGCTGTAAATTTGTTTTCGTTGAGGTAATTTTTTAGTGAAGTAAAAAAAGCATCATCGCCGATGTAGTTTCTTAACATGTGTAAGATTCTACCCCCTTTTTGGTAAGTGTGTCTATCAAACATATCTTCGTTTGTTTTGTAATCAAAACGAACCATGTCTTTGTATTTTCCTTTTTCTACTTCTTGTAAATATTGAATTAAATCTGATTGCAAACCTTCTGCTGCTTTATCAGCACCATATTTATATTCTCTCCATAAAAATTCACCATAAGTTGCAAAAGATTCGTTTAAGGGTAAGTTTGCCCACGATTCGCAGGTTACTAAATCACCAAACCAGTGATGAAATAATTCATGAGAAATTACATCTTCAGCTCCATTTCCATCTAGCATTTCTCTGTGTGTTTGATGCACAAATTCGCCATGAATTGTTGCCGTTGTATTTTCCATTGCACCAGAAACATAATCACGCACAACTATCTGACTGTATTTTTGCCAAGCATAATCTACACCCAGTTTGGTGGAAAAAAATTCTATCATTTCGGGAGTTAATCCAAAAATTTCTTTGGCATAGGGCTCATATTTATGCTCCACATAATAATCAACATCCATAGTCCTCCATTTATCTTTTACCACAGCAAAATCGCCAATTGCCATCATAAAAAGATAGGTAGAATGGGGGATATTCATTTCCCAAAAATCGGTTCTTGTGCCATCGCCATTAATTTCGGATTGCATTAATGTGCCATTTGAAAGTGTTTTGTATTTTTCTTCGACGGTTATTGCAATTTCGTCAGTACATTTTTCATTGGGAGAATCGATGGTAGGAAACCAAACAGAATTAGCTTCCGTTTCTCCTTGTGTCCAAATTTGTTGAGGTTTATCTTGGTCTTCTCCTTTTTCATTAATAAAGTAAAGTCCTTTATCAGATCGTATTGCTGCACTTCCACCTTCTTTTAACTCGTTTGGTTTTGCGGTGTAATCAAGAAAAAGTTTTAGTGTGTCGTTTCTAGTGTATTTTTTTGGTAAGTCGATGGTAATTAGTAAACTATCATAAACATATTTTAAGTCTGTCATTACTGGAAAACCATCATTTCCTTTGGTAATTAATTGCACTTTATGAATATCCATTCCTCTTGCATCAAGCATAAGAATGCTTTGAGGGTAGAAATAGGGTTTTAAAGTTAGTTCAGCTTTTCCGTAGAGGTAGGCTTTTTCCCAGTTAAAACTTACCGCTAATTTAGTGTGGATAAGGTCGAAAGTTTGAGTGTTTGAACCATGATAAACCGTTGGCTCAGGAACTTTATTAGGGTTTTCAACTTCAACGGTTTGCTCAGGTAAATTAATTGTTTGAGTTGGTTTACAACCGATAAACACTACAACAAAAAGTGCGATAAATATAAAATGTTTAACCATTTTTAGATTAATTAATGATAGTAAAGGTGATAATTATTGATGGGATAAGCAAAAAGTATATGATAAACGGTGAAAAAATCAATTCAAAAGGAGTTACTCAGTATAATAACCTCTGCTATCCTTAACTGGAGCAGTTGATTTTATTGGGGCAATTTGCTTTTCTGTTTTTTCAGTTGTGGTGGAATCTTTTGATGAAGTACAGCTGCAAAATGCACTAATTAGTGAGCAAACAAGGAGTATTTTTTTCATTTTTATTTGTTTTGATTGTTCAAAATTAAGCAAAAGGTGTGAAATAATGTATTTCACCCACTTTAATACTCACTCAATTGAGTCTATATCTCTTTGAAGGGATTATTGTGGTGATTTTATTTTTGTAATTTAGTGGAATGAAAAAAGGGATTTTTATATTATTGGTTGGATTTGCATTTGTTGGCTGTCATAATTATCATAATGATTGTTTAAAATGGTTCAATAATATAAAAGAAGGGACTACAATTACAGATGTAAAAGAAAGTCAACCAGATTTTATTACGATTAATTGGGAAAACCCAGATACTCTTGAAGAAAATTACTTAAGGTACTATATTGAAGAAATAAATGGTTCAAAAGATTTACTCAACATGGACTATTTTATAGAATTTAAAAATGGAAAATTTAGAGGTGCTTTTACACATAAGTAAAAGTCTCTTAAACTTCAAAACTCATTCTTTTTCCTCTAAAATCTTCATCAATAATTCCCCTATTGTAAACTAAATGTCCGTTTACAAAAGTTTGCATTACTTTCGATTTAAAAATTTGTCCTTCCATTGGCGACCAGCCACATTTGTAGAGGAGATTTTCTTTTTCTACTGTCCACGGATTATCCAAATCTACCACCACCAAATCTGCAAAATAACCTTCACGAAGATAACCTCTGTCAACAATTTTAAAACAATCGGTTACGGCATGACTCATTTTCTCTGCAATTTTTTCTAAGCTAATTTTTCCATCATGGTAAAGTTCGAGCATTGCTACCAAAGCGTGTTGCACCATTGGTCCGCCAGAAGCAGCATTAAAATATGGTCTTAATTTTTCTTCGATGGTATGCGGAGCATGGTCGGTAGCTATCACATCTATTTTATTTACCAAAAGACCTTGTAAAAGTGCAGCTCTATCACTTGCTTTTTTTACTGCAGGATTCCATTTAATAAATGCACCTTTTTTCTCATAATCTTCATCAGAAAACCAGAGGTGATGAATACAAACTTCGGCAGTAATGCGTTTTTCTTTTAATGGAATAGTGTTGTCTAATAAACCAATTTCCTTAGCGGTAGATAAATGAAACAAATGAAAACGAGTATTGTATTTTTTTGCCAACGCAATAGCATTTGCCGAAGATTTATAACAAGCTTCCTCACTTCTAATTAAAGGGTGACAAGAGATGGGAACATCTTCGTCGTACTTTTCTCTATAAATTGCCGAATTATTTCTGATGGTGGTTTCATCTTCGCAATGGGCTGCAATTAATAGTTTGCATTTAGAAAAAAGTTCTTCTAATGTTTTTTGATTATCAACCAACATATTTCCAGTAGAAGCACCCATAAAAACTTTTACTCCACAAACAGTTTTAGGGTCGGTTTTTAAAACTTCATCTATATTATCGTTAGAAACTCCCATGTAAAAAGAGTAGTTGGCTAACGAATTTTTTTCGGCAATATCATATTTGTCTTGAAGTAATTGTTGAGTCAATGTGTTGGGAACAGTATTAGGCATTTCCATAAAAGAAGTAGTTCCTCCAGCAACTGCAGCAATAGATTCGGTATGGATATTAGCTTTATGGGTTAATCCTGGTTCTCTAAAATGTACTTGATCATCAATAACTCCAGGTAAGATGTAATTGTTATGAATGTTGATGGTGTCGTTCTCTTTTTCTAGTTCTGAAATATCATCTTCTTGAGAAAAGATTTTAGCAATTCGTTCTCCCTTAATAAGAATATGACCAGGAAAGAGTTGCCCCTCGTTGACTATTTGTGCGTTTTTTAATAAAATTCCCATGGATAAATTATCTTTCATACTTCTTAAACCAACTTTTCATTTTCATTTGGATAACGCCTAAAATGGCTTCCTTAAAAATTCCTTTACTCATTTTAGAGGCACCTTCTTGTCGGTCGGTAAATATAATAGGTATTTCAACAATGTTAAATCCAAATTTAGAAGCAGTAAATTTCATTTCAATTTGAAAGGCGTATCCTTTAAATTTAATGTTATCCAAATCTATTGTTTCTAATACTTTTCGAGTATAGCATTTAAACCCAGATGTGGTGTCTCGAATTTTTGTGCCAGTAATAAAACGAACGTAAGCCGATGCATAATAAGACATTAGCACTCTTCCCATGGGCCAATTTACCACATTAACCCCAGACTTGTATCGAGAACCGATTGCCAAATCTGCTCCACCTATTGCGCAAGCATCGTGTAACTTTATTAAATCTTCGGGATTGTGAGAGAAATCGCAATCCATTTCAAAAATATATTGGTAATCTCTTTTTAACGCCCACTTAAATCCATGAATATAAGCGGTTCCGAGTCCTAATTTTCCTTTTCGCTCTTCCAAAAAAAGTTGATTCGGAAATTCGGTTTGTAAGGTTTTTACGATAGTTGCTGTGCCATCTGGCGAGCCATCATCAACAATTAAAATATCAAAAGGATTTTTTAAAGAAAAAACAGTACGAACCATTTTTTCGATATTTTCCTTTTCGTTGTAGGTTGGTATGATTACAATGCTGTCCGACATTTTACTTTTAAAGTAATCTTGTAAAGATAATTAATTGATGTGAAGAATTAACTGCCGTTTATAAAATTGTGTTAAATGATGTTAAGAATACTATAAAAAAGGAGTAGGTAATACTAAAATATATATTCTTAACATTATACTTTTCTCTTGCAATTTTTCATTTTCTGATAATTATCAGTTACAATACTGGTATTAATCATGCTTTTTCATTTTCTAATTTCGTAACTTTAACTTTTTAATTTCAAAGAGTTACTCATGCAATATAAAAAAAACTTATCTATATTAGTTCTAACTATCGGTTTAGTACATCTAAATTTATTTGCACAAGTTGATGTGTCTGCTTCGGGTGGAGATGCTTCTAGCGTTAGTGGTTCTGCAAGTTATTCTGTTGGACAAGTAGTTTACACCACCAATACTGGAATCGATGGCTCAGTAGCTCAAGGGGTACAACAACCTTATGAAAT
>Ga0210044_10007593_pt1 | contig 13769 bp, 10 predicted proteins | sample CryGey13umfilter_2_FD_183959 | JGI IMG/M metagenome (GOLD analysis project Ga0210044, IMG submission 183959) | Groundwater microbial communities from aquifer in Utah, USA - Crystal Geyser 4/9/14 3 um filter (SPAdes) (version 2) | ecosystem: Environmental > Aquatic > Deep subsurface >... | reverse complement strand
CCGTAGACCTGCTCGTAGCGGATGGCGTCCACCAGCCCGACGATTCCGTCGACCACCGCCTCGGACACGCCGCTGCCATCCTCGCGCGCGTCGAAGACCAGCGGACAGGTGCCCGAGGTCGGGCTGCGCGCGCCGCCCGCGACGCCCGTGTGGCACACGCCCGCCACCGGATCGAGGGTGGCGCCCGTCGCCACGGCGAGCCCTTCGAGCTGAGGCCGCGCCCCGGGATCGGTGGCGATGCCCACGAGCTTGATGTCGAGCGCGCGCATGGCCGCGATGGCGTCCACCCGCCCATGGGTGTCCGGGAAGGCGCTCGCGTAGTCGCTGGCCGCGTGCGAGGGCGCGTCCGTGACGTGCACCACGACGCGCATCGCGTCTTGGCGGAAGCCGACGCCGCCCAGCTCGCCCCCGCCGGGCGCCGCGTGTCCGTCGAAGGCTGCGACCCAGGTCACGCCGCCGGAGCGGTACCCGTCGCCCGAAGCGATCTGGTACAGGGCCTCGTACCCGGCTTCCTGGAGATCGCCTCCGGATCCCAGGGGAGAGTCGAGCGCGGCGACGGCCGAGGCGACCCGCGTGGAGCTCGAGGTCAGCGCGCTGAGCAGCGCGAAGGGGGTGTCGGACTCCGCGCCGAAGGGCGCCGCGGGGAAGTCCTCGAAGCGCGAGACGCCAAACGTTACGTCGGCGACCCGCGCCCGGATCGCCGGCAAGATGGACTCGACCAGGTCCGCTTGCAGGGCGTCGATCTCTCCTCCGAAGCTGCCCGTGGTGTCGACGGAGAGCTGGACGTCCAGCTTCCCGGGGCGCGCCTCGACGTCCACGTTCACCCGTTGTTCCGCGCCCATGTAGGGCAGGATGAGCTCGAGGTCCGCGGGGGGAAGCACCGGATCCGTCGGTCGAGGCCAGGTGGCGTCGACCGCGGTCGGGGCGTCGACGCTCGCGTCACGCGACACCTCCGCATCCGATCCCGGCGCCGGTGGTGCGTGACCCCCGCCGCAAGCGACGAGCAGCGCGAGCGCGATCCCCGCGCACGGGCGACCCGCGGCGGACCGGAAGCATGCGCGCTCGACCAGCCCAGACATCGAGGCCAGAGTGGCACGCTCGGAGCGCCTGAGCCAAGACGCTGAGGCCCCGCCCAAGACACGCGTCACTCCGGGTGTCGATTGACAGGGAGCGGCGGCCCGGTACCATCGCCCCAGACGCGATTTCGCATGCACGGAAACCACCGGAACACCTATGTTTAAACTCGTCATTTCAGATGACGACGGGAAGACGACCGTCGTTCCGCTGGTGCGCGACGAGATCACGGTCGGGCGCAAGGACGGCAACATCATCCGCTTGACCGAGCGAAACGTGTCGCGTCGTCATGCCCGCCTGCAGAAGCAGAACGGCGGCTTCGTCATCGAAGACCTCGGCTCCTACAATGGAGTCAAGGTCAACGGCCGGCGGATCACGGGCGCGCAGCCGATCCAGGCCGGCGACCAGGTCGGCATCGGCGACTACATGCTCGCCCTGCAGTCGGGGGAGGCCTCCGCCGCAGCGGGCTCCGTGGCCGCCGCCAGCACGCCTACACCGCCTCCGGCCCGGCTCGTGATGCTGACCCCGCCCGCGCCGGGCGCCGAGTTCGCCCTCTCGAAGGATGCGCTCACCGTGGGCCGCGCGGAGGATCTGGACGTGTGGGTCAACCACCGCTCGATCTCCCGCGAGCACGCCACGATCAGCCGCGAAGGCGAGGGCTTCTCCATTCGAGACCTCGAGAGCGCCAACGGCATGCGCATCAACGGCAAGGACACGGCCGAGGCCACCTTGAACGCCGGCGATGTCGTCGAGCTGGGGCAGGTGCGCTTCCGCTTTGTGCCCGCCGGCGAGGCCTACGTCTTCGACGCGGATTCGACCGTCCAGATGGACGCGGTGGTGATGCCCGAGCCCGCCAAGGGCGGCAAGGGGCTGATGTTCGTCGCGCTGGGCATCCTGCTGATGGCGGCCTTGGCGGGCGGGTACATCGTCTTGGGCAGTGGCGATGCGCCGAGGCCCGCGCCCGGTGTGGCCCATCCCATCGGCCCGACGGCCGGGGCGCCCACGGCGGGAATGACCCACGTCGGCAGCCCGTCCCAATCCGCCGCTCCGGGGGCCAACGCCGGGCAGGCCGCAGAGGCGGCGGCCGCATGCCGTCGCGCGCTGGCCGAACAGGACTACGAAGCCGCGCTCTCCCAGGCGGCCCGCGGCCTGGCCTTCGCGCCCGGCGACGAGGCGACCCTCGCGTGTCGCGGCGAAGCACAGATGGGACAGGCGGCGGCCGCTACCTTCGCCCGTGGTCGCGCCGCGCTCGAGCAGGGCGACGTCGACGGAGCCTATTTCGCCTTCGCCGAGCTGCCCGAGAACGGGCCCTTCACGGATCGACCGGAGATCGGCCGCACCAACGAGGCCTTCGCCGATCGCCACCTCCAGGCCGCTCGCGCCGCGCTGGAAACAGACGTTTCCGAGGCCGCGCGCGAGGCCAACAGCGTGCTGACCATCCCCGGAATTCCCGCGGGTAGGCGCTCCGAGGCCCAGCGCGTGCTGGACGAAGCCCGCCGTGCGGGAGCCCACGTCACCAACACCGGGCGCCGTCCGCCCACGGGCGCTCATGTGCGACCCGTCCACACGGACGCTCCGACCATGGTGGCGTCGACCATAATGGCGGCGACCATGGCCACGCCACCGCCCGCCATGGCGGCCGAGGCCGACGACGGATCAGGGCTCGACCGGGCGCGCGCGTGTCTGCGGCAGGGCAACAACCAATGCGTGGTCCAGGCCCTCGAAGGCGGACGTGCCCACGATCCCCAGTCCTTGTCGCTGTTGATCGAGACCTACCGAACGATGGGCAACACGCCCGCGGCGCTCCGGCACATGAACACCTTCGTGCGCCGCTATCCGTCCGACCGTCGCACGAGCCGCTACCAGCAGTTCCTGCAGGCGCACGGCGGCTGATTCGCAAGGCTGGGCGGGCCTCTGGCGACCGCTCGCGTTGACACGGGAAAGTTCCGCGTGGTAACCGGCGCTCGGTTCCCTTCGTGTGAAGTTAGTTAAGGAGAGGGTCATGATGCGTCGGATTGGGTGGGTCGTAGTACTCGCCTCCCTATTGGTCCTTCCGGGACTCGCCCAGGCACAGGTCACGTCTGCGACCTTGCACAGCGGCGGCATGGACTTGCACCTCTTCCGCCCTGCCATCGACAGCAAGGGGCACCTGAGCGTCAACGGCACCGACATCCTGGGTCATCGCGACTTCAGCTTCGGTCTCGTGCTCGACGCCGGCTTCGGCATCCTGCCCTTCCGCGGCTTCGTCGACGACTCGTCCGTCCGTCCATTGGACGCGGATCGTACGGATCGCATCGTGTCCCAGGCATTTACGGGTACGCTCCACTTCAACTACGGCCTGTTCAACCGCGTCGTGGTGGGTCTGCAGTTGCCCATCGTGGTGATGAACGGCTCGGCCATCGAGGTCCCCGGCGAGTACAACATCGACACCCGCGCGCCTCGCGGACTCGCGTATCAGGGCATCGGCGCCATCACCATCCACGCCAAGGCGCGCATCCTTCGCGCCGAACGTGATCCCATCGGTCTCGCCGCCATCCTGCGCGTGCAGCTGCCCACCGGTGATCCCGGGCAATTCGCCAGCGATCCCGGCCTCGCCCTCTGGCCTTCGTTGGTCGCCGAGTACCGCCCCGTGCGTCGCGTGCGCTTCAGCCTCGAACTCGGCTACCGCTTGGTCATTGGCGACGGCACGACCTTCTCGGTCGACGGACGCACCGACCCCGATCCCATGAACAGCAGCGCCACGGGCGCCGTGCTGACCGATCCGGGCACCCCGCTCACCTACAACGACATGCTGACCTTCGGCTTCGGCATGAGCTTCCGCGTGGCGGACTCCCTCGATCTCGTGGGCGAGATCTACGGCTCCCAGATCGCCAGCGAGTTCGGCACCAGCGGCGCGCTCAGCCTCGAAGCTCTGCTCGGCCTCAAGATCTTCGTGCAGCAGAACAGCTACCTGACGATCTCCGGTGGCATGGGCATCCCGGTGGGCGGCTTCCAGTCGGCGGACTACCGCGCCGTGCTCGGCTTCATCTTCGAGCCCTCCATCGGCGACCGCGACGGCGACGGCTACAAGGACGACGTCGACCAATGTCCCGACGAGCCCGAGGACTTCGACGGCTTCAGCGACGAGGACGGCTGCCCGGATCCGGACAACGACCGCGACGGCATCCTCGACGTGGACGACGAGTGCCCGATGGTCCCGGAGGACCGTGACGGCGACGCCGACGAGGACGGATGTCCCGAAGGCAACGAAGGCGACCGCGACGGTGACGGCATCCTCGACGCCGTCGACCAATGCCCCGACGATCCCGAGGATCGCGACGGCTTCCAGGACGAAGAGGGCTGCCCCGATCCCGACAACGACTCGGACGGCATCCTCGACACGGACGACCTGTGCCCGAACGACCCCGAGGACGCGGACGGCTTCCAGGATCAGGACGGCTGTCCCGATCCCGACAATGACAACGACCGCATCCTGGACGTGAACGACTCGTGTCCGAACGACCCCGAGACGTACAACGGCACCGAGGACGAGGACGGATGTCCCGACCGGGGCTCCGTCGTCATCGAGGACAACTCGCTGATCATCCTCGACAAGATCTATTTCGAGACCGACAGCGCGGTGATCCAGAGCCGGAGCTTCCCGATCATCGACGCCGTCGCGGCGACCCTGAACGGCAACCCGCAGATCACGCTGATCGAGGTGCAGGGTCACGCCGACGAGCGCGGCGATGACAACTACAACATCCGCCTGACCCATGACCGCGCGGCTTCGGTCGTCGAGGCCTTGGTGCAGCGCGGTGTGGCTCGCGAGCGCCTGCGTAGCGCGGGCTACGGCGAGCGCTGCCCGGTGAACCCACAGCACAACCAGACCGCCTGGGAGGCCAACCGGCGCGTGGAGTTCAAGATCATCGCGACACAGGACGGCCCCACCGGAGTCGAGGTGGCCTGCCCCGCAGGCCGCGAGTTCATCCCCGAATGACATCCGCAGGCCGGCCCGATTCTCGGGACCGGCACCGCCCCACCCGCACGAAACGCATCATGGGATGCCCGCGCGGCGCGTCTTTGGTAGAGTCAGCGAGCAATGCCCCGAGATAGATTCAGCGAGCTCGCGATCGACGCGATCCTCGCCCTCCCGCAAGACCTCAAGGTTGTCCTACGCATGGTGGAAGACGCCGAGGTGGGTGACGAGAGCCGCGTGGCCCTCGCCGGCGCCTTGCTCCATGTGCTCTCATCCGGGAACGCTATCCCCGGCGTGCGGGGCGTCCTTCAACGGGTGGGTGACGTGCTCTTGCTGCGGTTGGTGCTCGAACGCATCGCCGCCGAGTCCAGCGACGCCTTCACTCGACATCGGGAGGAGTCCGCCGACATGCTCGGTCCGCTCGAGGACGAGCTCGCCGCGGCGCGGGCGTATCTCGGGGACGGCATGCGGGTGCTGGAGCACATGGCAGCAGGCATGGCCAGCGTGAACCACCAAGGGCACGTGGCGCGCGCGTGCGCGCTCGAGCTCGAAGAGAACAACTGGCTCTACGACGCCGTCCACGAGGCGATGATCGAGGAGCTCGACTTCGACGAGGACGAGCTCGAGCGCGAGATGCGCAAGGTCGATCGCGTTCGGGACGCTCTCGTGACACGGGCCCAGAGCCTCACGTCCTAGTGGCGGCGCTGGCGCACACCGACCGAGAACGACACACGAGACCGAGACGCTCGGGCAGGCCACTGCTCTCCTTGGCCCTGTGGCTGGGCGTGGGCGCCCTGGCCACGACCAGCGGTTGCATCGACACGGCGCCCGGGCTGGTCGTGGCGGCCCAGAGCGGGAGCTTGGTGGTCGCAGCCGATGGCGCCATCGCCGTCGATCTCTCGCTCGGGGTTCACGTCGGCAGCCACGCCCTCGATGGACGCAGCTTCATCACGCCGCGCGTCGATCTCTTCGTCGCTGGTGAGGGCATCGCGCAGGTGAACCTGGACCGCCCCCTCGATTTCGTCGGCGAGCTCGCTCCAGGCGAGTCGCGCGATCTGGTCCTGCACGGCTCCTCCCCGGCCATGGCCTGGCCGCGCGCGCTCGAGCTGTGCGGCGCCGAGGTCACGCTGTTGGCTCAGTGGCAGGCTGAGACCGCTCCCGCGGATCCTACGGATCCAGCGACGATGGAGTTCGGATCCGTCTCCGTGGTGACGATGGATGTCCGCTGCGAGTAGCCCACCGCCCCGCACGGAAGATCCCCTGATCGGAGTCGTCTTTGGCGATCGCTACCGCATCGAGCGTTGTCTCGGTGCCGGTGGCGTGGGCGTGGTCTACGAGGCGACCCACCTCGGCCTCGGCCGCTCCGTCGCCTTGAAGGTGCTCAAGGACGCGATCGACGCACGCGAGGACACCCGTCTGCGCTTCGAGCGGGAAGCCCAAGTGCTGAGCCGCCTCTCCCATCCCAACATCGTGCCCTTGTCGGACTACGGCGTGCACGACGCCATGCCCTACTTCGTGATGGAGCACCTGCGCGGCCTGACGGCGGGGCAGCTCCTGCGCGACGTGGGCGTGCCGAGCGTGGACCTCGCGCTGCGCATCATCGAGGGCACGCTGCGCGCGCTGGCCTATGCCCACGGCCGCGGTGTGCTGCATCGTGATCTGAAGCCCGGCAACGTCTTCCTCCAGGCCCTCCCGGACGACGCCTACCACGTGCGTCTGCTGGACTTTGGGTTGGCCAAGGTCGTCGATGGTCGCATCTCGGGCGCGGGTGACACCGAGGTCAACGGCGCGCCGCTGACGCGCTCCGGCTACGTGCTGGGGACTCCCGCCTACATGGCGCCCGAGCAGGCCTCCGGTGGGCAGGTCGATGGACGCTCGGACGTGTACGCGGCGGGCGTCTTGCTCTTCGAGTTGCTGACGGGACGCACGCCCTTCGTCGAAGCTCGACGCAGCGACATGCTGCGGGCCCACATCGTTCGCGACGCTCCCACGTTGGCGGAGACCGCGCCGCGCCTGAAGGCCTGCGCCGAGCTCGAGGCCATCCTGGCCAAGGCGCTGTCGAAGTCGCCGGGTGAGCGCTTCCAGAGCGCGGACGACATGCTCGCGGCGATTCAAGAGCTGCCTACGCCGGCGGCGTGCGCAGGGCCCGTCGCGTCGTCGGCCTCGATCCTGAGCGTCAGCGCCGACGCGGAGACCGCCATCGCGCTGCCTTCCGCGGCCAAGAAGGCGAAGGCCAAGGCGCGAGCCTCGGGTCGCCGCCCCGGCGTCGGGCTCGCCCTCGGGGCGCTGGTCTTGGTCGGCGTCGGAGTCGGGATCCGAGGTCTGCTTCCGCGCTCGACCCCGGACGCTGGAGGCGTCAGCCCGTCGTCGGACGCGGGCGCGGCCTCATCGGCGCAGGCGCCGAGTGGCGATCTGATCACGCGGCTGACGGCGCAGGGGGAGGAGGGCAAGCTGCTGTCGCCGGCCGGGCAGCGTGCGCTCCGCGCCTGGCAGCGCGAACATCCGGGGAGCGCCGACGCCTCGCTGCTGCTCGCGCGCGACGCCACGCGACGCGGGTGGCACGCGGCGGCGCTCCAGCGCTACGCCCTGGCGCTTCAGATCGATCCCGAGGTCGAGCATCACCCCGCGGTGCTTCGAGGGCTGATCCAGGCGGCCACCTCGGACAACGTGGGCGAGCGGGCGCGTGGCATGGTTCGCGACCTCTATGGAGCCGACGCCTTGGGCGCGGTGCAGGAGCTGTTGGCGGAGACGCCCGGTCGAGCGGAGCGGGCGCGGCTTCGGGCGCTCGCGCGCGTTCTGCGCGATCTCTCCGACGGCGGCACCTGAGCCCCGCGCGAGCTCGTGGGCTAAGCCGCGCGGGCGGGTCTGGCGCCCGCGCTCTCGACCGTGGTCGTGCGCGAGAGCGCCGCCGCGAGCAGCGACAGGCCCGCACCGAGGTCGCCCTCGAGTGGCAACAGCCGCGCCGTCTTGTCGCCCGAGGTCCAGACGCTGGTGTCGGGGAAGGCGCGCGAGGCGGCGAAGTCGGCCGGGCTCTGGGCCCGCGTGAGGAGCAGCGCGGCCGGTCGGCCGTGGCTGACGCTGAGCCCGGGGCTCGGCGCCATCAGGATCTGCAAGCGCAGCAGGCCCGTCTCGGGCCGCGCGAGCTCGACGTCGACCCTCGCGTCCTGCACCCGACCGTCCGTGGCGCGATGCAGCAGCACGTGCAGGCCATGGGGCGAGCCCTCGAGGCGTGAGGCCACGCCGTCCGCCCAGCTCAGGCGGGCGTCCATGGTGGCCGGCAGTGCGCGCGCGTGGCCGCTGAGGAAGGTGGGGACGAGCCAGAGGGAGGCGAAGGGGACGCTGGAGATCAGCAGGCGAGCGGGCGCCTCGCTGGCGGCCAGCCAGGACAGGCCCGAGACCACGAGCGCGAGGGCGAGGAGCCCCGTGGGCTCGGTCGCGTCGAGCCACGCGTCGATGCGCAGAGGACGAAGGAGGCGGGCGCGCCGTGCTTTCGCGCGGTCGGCATACGTCGCGGGGACGAAGGCGCCGGGGCGGGCCGGGCGCAGCTGGGTCGGTACGCGTTCGAGCTGGGCCAGGACCGCGAAGGAGAGGAAGACGAGCGCCGCCACCGGCTCTTCGGGCAGTGCCCGCGCGTAGCCCAGAGCGCCGACCAACACGCAGGCGTCGCGCGCGAGCGGCGGCATGAACGGGAGCAAGGCCACGCTCTTCATGCCCAGCTCGCTGGCGCGCTTGGCGAAGCGTCGACGTCGCCAGGGGCCGAGCACCACCAGGACAAGCGCCAGCGCCCACGGTGCGCGTCGGGCGGAAGAGCTGCTGGCGTTCGGGGCGTCGGCGGACGTCGTCGTGTCATGCACCACGGCAGCGCCCGCGTTCGGCAAGACGAGCTCCACCGTCCAGGGCACGGTGCGCGGCACGTGTGCGCGCCGCAGCGAGAGCACGCTCTTGCCGTTCGCCTCGCTGAGCTCGACCTGGGTGGTCGCCTCGGGCAGGGAATCGGATGCCAGGCGTGTCCCGAGGGGTGCCCGAAACACGAGCTCGACTCCGTCCAAGCCGGCCTCGAAGCCGGGCAGCGTGAAGTGCACGTTGGCGGCGGCGTCGGCGTCCGCCGGGAGCGGGGTGCGATAGCGCAGACGCAGGCGGTAGTCCCCGCGTCGCGGTCCGTCGCGGTCCGGGAAGTTCATGGCGAGGCTGCCGTCGTCGCCCACCCGCACCTCTGGAAAACGCGCGGGCTGTTCGGCGTCGGCGGGGCGCAGGCTCGGGCGCTCGTCCTCCGAGAGCGCGAGGCCGGGATCGAAGCCGGCGAGCCTCAGCGACGTCAGCCAGCCTCGGTGCACGTGGACCAGCAGCTCGAGTTCGACCTCCGCCGCGCCGGATTCCTCCACCTCGACGGTCGCGTGAGCGGACTCGATGCGCGCTTCGGTCCAGGCCAGCGCCCGCGTCGGGACCAGCGCGAGCGCGAGCGTCAGCCCCAAAAACAGCGTCGTCAGGCGCAGGGAGGAGGACACCGAAGGAGACTAGCGCCCGAGCGCGAATCGACGAAGTTTCCGGCGCCTTGGCGTCAGGTGATGCGCATCCAGGAGGGCATGAAGAGCAGCGCGAAGAGCGCCAGCGTGAAGATCGCGACCACGCGCCGACGTGGGCTGAGGGTCGCGTCTTCGGTCGGCGGGTGGCTGCTGCCCGCGAAGAGCGTCATCAGCCCGAGCACCATGGCCCAGGTCAACCAATGCACGCCGGCCAAGAGCACGGTGACGAGCGCGTCTCCACGAACGCCGGCGAGGTAGGCCGGGATGCCGTAGAAGGCCGCCACCGCGACCGCGATCAGCGGCAAGACCAGGAGCAGCTTGCGAGAGACGGCGTCCTGTCGCTGGCCCCAGAGCGCGTAGGCGACGTGACCGCCGTCGAGCTGACCAAAGGGCACCAAGTTGATCATGGTGACGAGCAGGCCGACCCAGCCTGCCCAGGCCGTCGGCCCGAGGAAGATGTCCGAGCCCTCCGGGATGTGGTGCATGCCGTGCAGCAGCGCCAGGTAGAGCAGCGAGCGGCCCTCGATCAGGAAGCTCGAGCCATCGGTGGGCAGCGGCAGCACCTCGGAGTGGGCCAGGCCGTAGACCAGCACGGGCAGCGCCACGGCCATGCCTGCCAGGGGTCCGGCGGCCCCGATGTCGAGGAGGGCGTTGCGTGATCGGATGCGCCCGTGCATGCGGATGATGGCGCCCATGGTGCCCAGCGGCGGAAAGGGCAGAGGGATGAAGTAGGGCGGAGAGACGTCGACGTGATGGTACTTGCCGGCGAGGAAGTGCCCGAACTCGTGAGCCAGCAGGATCGCCATCAGGGGCAAGGCGTAGGACGCGCCGGCGCCCACCTCGGCCAGGCTCGCGGGCGCTCGCTCGAGGGCCATCTCGGCGCCGACATAGAGCGTCGACGCGAGCGTGGCCGCCATCAAGACCAGAGGCAGGAGCCAGCGCCGGCGCCAGCTCGTCCCGGCCGCGGTGTCTTCGTTCGAGTCCTGCCACGCCTCGGGGCGCGTCTCGGTCGGCGCGCCTGCGCTCAACGGGCACCACTGAGCGCGCGGCGGAGCTCGTCGAGCTGAACCTCGAGTCGACCGTCGATCGTGCCGAGGTCGCTCTCGAGTACGCAGCCTCCACGCTCGAGCGTCGGCTCCTCGACGATCTCGATGTGGCCCGAGCTCGTGAACGTGTCGCGCAGCAAGGCGGCGTCTTCGGGGTGGAGCATCAGGCGGCCGCGCTTGGCGCGCCGCGCGCGATCGAGCACGCCTCGAACGACGTCGCGCACGCGCTCCGGCTCGAGGCTGAGCTGGCGTCGCAGGATGCGCTCGGCCGCGCCGATGGCCAGCTCTAAGAGTTCGTCTTCCGCGTCTCGCAGGCTCGCGTCGCGGCGGCCCTCGGCCTCGAGCAGCAGCGCGGCCACCTCGGCTCGTCCAGCGTCGCGGCCTCGCTCGCGTGCGTCCACGCGCAGCGCTTCGGCTTCGCCCAAGGCCTGTTCACGCAGCGTCTCGGCTTCATGGCGAGCGCGCTCCAGAATGCGCTGTGCCTCCGCGCGCGCCTCGAAGACCGCGCCACGCACCACCTTGGGTCGCGCCTCTCCCTTGATCACGCGGGACATGTCGCGTCCATCCACTCCGCGAGCTCGCGCCCAGTGCGCTGAAGCGGCCCGAGCGCTCGACCGTCCTCCTCCGCCATGGCGCCGTCGAGCATGCGTCCGACGGCGAGGCTGACGTCGAGCTCGGCAGGGCGCGCGGCCGAGGCACGAAGCAACATGCGCAAGAGCTCCGGGCTCGCACCGTCGCTCGTCTCCGGGACGAGCCCCTCGAGGGTCTGCACGGCCACGGCCTCCTCCGCCTCGACGTGGAGCTCTCGCAGGCAGGCATCGTCCGCCGGGAGCAGTCGTCGCGCGCGCACCAGCGCTCGCCTCCCGCGTCCGCGAGCCGCGGTGTCGTCCTCGGCCGTGGGCGCGGCGTCGTCACGTCCCCAGCGCGCCAGGGTGGCCCGCAAGCCCGGACTGGCGCGAAATCCCCGGCGGGGTGGAGGAGCTTCACGCAACCAGCGCTCACCCCGCTCGCGCTCGACTTCGGCCGCCAGCAGCGCTCGCGCCCTGGCCGGCAGGGACGTCGCCGTGATCGTCGGCTGCAGACGCTGCGCGACGCGTCGCAGGGCGAGATGCCGATCCGCCGTCGAGCCCTGCTCGAGCGCCTTCATGCCGCCCTGCAACTGCTGCGCGAGTCCCGCGGCGAGCCCACTCGAGTGCTCGTTCGGCGTGCCCGAAGCGTGCGGCCCGGAGCGCCCGTCGCCGCGCGCCGTGGCCGCCAGCAGCAAGCCATCGAGCATGGCGGCGGAGCAGATCATGGCCAGGCATAGCACGCTCCTTCGCGTAGTCACGAGTTGGGCTATGCTCTCGGGGTCATGCGTGTCGCCATGTTCTGGGCTCTCGCCTCTTGTCTCCCGCTCGTCGCCGGCGCTGCCTACGCGCAGCTGCCGGACGACTGCACGCCACCTCCGTCGCCAGGGCCGATCGAAGTGACGCCCGCCTCGGGTGCGGGTGGCGTCACGCGCGACGCGCGCGTCTCGCTGCGCTACACGCAGGACTTCTTCGCCGGCTTCTCCGGCGATCCCGCCGCGCTCATCTCGGTCTGGGCGACGGGCACGCTCGAGCCCGTGGCGGGTCGCGTGGCCGTGGCGGGGGACGTGCTCTTCTTCCTGCCCGATGGCCTGCTCGCGCCAAGCACGAGCTACGCGGGACGCGCGACGGGTGGCATCGCCGACTTCGAGTTCGAGTTCCGCACGGGCACGAACCTCGACGTGGCGGCGCCTGTCGTCGGCGCCATCCAATCGGTCTCGACCCAGTCGCTCGATCCCGGCTGCGGCGTGCCCGACGGGGGCTATCGCGTCGACGTCGCCATGGAGCGCGCGCTCGAGGATGGACCCGACGGAAGCCTGGAGTACCTGCTCTACCACACCCGCGGTCCCGGCATCGACGCGCCCGTGTTGCGCACGCGTCGGCGCGGCGTGATCACGTCGGATCTCTTCACCATGGCCTTCGTGTTGCCGAACTCGGAGGCGGTGACGCCCATCTGCGTCGTGGTCCAGGTGGTCGACGGCGTCGGCAAGCGCGACGACAGCATGGAACCGCGCTGCTTCGACCCGGTCGAGGGCAACTTCTTCGAGCCGGCCTGCTCGGTCTCGGCGTCCGGTCGCGCTCGCTCCGGTCGCGCTCCGGTCGCGCTCCTCGCTCTCGTCGGCCTGGCCTGGTTCTGGCGCGGTCGTCACCGCCGGGGATGACGCTGCCTCGGGACCCAGGATCTCCCCCCGGTCGCGGCACACGCTCGCCCGATCTCGTGAAGGCCTCGATGTTGCTCGTGCTCTCGAGCGGGCTCGTCGCCTTCGCCGCGGCGGGCATCGGGCTCGCGGAAGTCGAGCTACCGGCGTCCTGGGTTCCGTGGCTGACCGCCGCCGCCCCGCTGATCTCGGCCGCCGCCATCGCGCTGCCCGTCGCCGGCTTGATGATGGCCGTGTCGGGGCTCGACTTCACCGCCGACCTGCGCAACGTGGGCCAGGGCCTCGAGCGCATGCTGCGCGAGGACGAGGTCGGGGGACCTCCGGGGGTTCGCACGCTCGACGAGGTGGGCCGGCTGACGCAGGCCTTCGCGGAGCTGCGTGCGCACTTCCAGGTCACCCTGGCGCAGGAGCGCGAGGCGCGCCTCGCGGCGGAGGAAGCGGAGCAGTACCAGGAGGAGTTCCTGCGCGCCGTCAGCCACGAGCTGCGCACGCCTCTGAACGCGCTCCTCGGCTTCACCGAGATCCTGTTGAGCGAGATCGACGGGCCGCTCTCCGCGTCGCAGCGAGAGGACCTGGGCATCATCCGCGCCTCCGGCTACCACCTGATGGGGCTCTTCGACGATCTACTCGATCTCTCCGCGGCGGCCAGCGGTCGCTTGGCGTTGCGCGTCGAGTCGGTGGACGTCGAGCAGGTGATCAAGCGGGTTCGCGGCGAGGTGCTCGGGCAGGTGCGCGACAAGCCTGTGGCCATCCGCATGGAGGTGGAAGAGAGCCTTCCACGCCTGGTCGCCGACCCCAAGCGGCTGCATCAGATCCTGGGCAACCTCGCGGGCAACGCTCTGCGCATGACGGCGGAGGGGTCGGTGGTGCTGCGCGCGCTGCTACGCGACGAGACCATCTGCCTCGAGGTCGAGGACACGGGACCGGGGTTGGGCGACATCCGA
>Ga0210044_10007592_pt1 | contig 13770 bp, 11 predicted proteins | sample CryGey13umfilter_2_FD_183959 | JGI IMG/M metagenome (GOLD analysis project Ga0210044, IMG submission 183959) | Groundwater microbial communities from aquifer in Utah, USA - Crystal Geyser 4/9/14 3 um filter (SPAdes) (version 2) | ecosystem: Environmental > Aquatic > Deep subsurface >... | reverse complement strand
CGGCGGGCGCGTAGCCCCCCGCCGGGTCCAGCCGTGCGAGGTCCCGCGAAAGCCGGTGGAAGTCCCGCCGGCTCATCTGGGTCGGGTCGAGCCGGAGCTCCTGAAACAGACCCTGGGGCCAGCCGGCGCGGGTCAGCATGGTGTGCAGCTTGCTCGCCAGCAGCGCGTGTGCGGTCAGGCCGGGGTGGGTCGAGGAGGGCTCGAAGGCCCGGGCCGGCGCTCCGGACAGCCCGATGGCCAGCAGCAGCACGACGCCATGGCACAGTCGTACGCGAGCGGTCACTCCTCGTCCTCCTGAGGCGTCTCACTCTCAGGCTGAGCCTCGGGCAGGGGCCCGCGCTCGCCCTTCAACGGCGGCAGGCGCCGCAGGTTGTTCTGCACCTTTCGCGTCAGCTTCGTCAGGCTGTCGATGGAGGCGCACTGGCCCTTGCCACAGGTGATGAGGACCATCGCCCCGCTGGCGCGGTCGATGAAACCCAGCCCGAGGATCTCTCCCTGCTGGACCGAAAACGATCGATCCGCGATCTCGTCGTTCTGCCGGGCGCCTTCCAGCTTGCCCATCACCTCCTCGTACTTCGCGGTCAACTCGTCGTCGGCGAGACGCCACAGACGAAGCGCCACGTCGTAGCGTTCGGGCAGGTCGACGGCCCGCAGGTGGAAGGTGTCGTAGATCGCGCTGCGCTCTCCGGCGAGCCTGCCCTCGCTGAACGCCCCGGTGTATCCCGTTGTGGTGCGCACGTCGTCGGAGGAGAGCAGGACGCTGGCATCGAGGCCAGTCGCCGGTGCGGTGGAGGGGGTGACGGGATCGAGCGCCGCAGATAGTGGGGTCAGCCGCCGCCTGCCCCCGAGCTCGGCCACGGCCTCGGTCACCTCCCACCGGCTGGCGGCCAGGACCGGTGGCGCTGTTCCGATGAACAGCAGGTGCTCGGCGTGGGACAACTCCGGGCTCCAGCGCGAGAGGCGGACCTGGTTGTTGAGCTGGGAGAAGGTCCGGCGCCGCCGCCGCTTGCAGTCGGACGAGGTGCGGGCTGTCATGTCTTGCGCGCTCCGCTCCGCTCTCCAGGGATGCTCCGCCGCTCCGCGCGCTGAGCACCCGAACATCCTGTCGTGGCGGTAGGCCACGTAGCCCTTCTTGTACACCAGCAGCGAGAAGCTGGAGAGGCGAGTGCTGAGGCCCTGGGGGAACTGGCTCAGCGGCGCCACCCGGTAGCGACCGTCGACGTCGGTGCGGGTCTCGGCCGACCGCACCGTCTCCTGAGCGGTGTTGCCCAGTCCGCGGGAGAACGACCACGAGCATCCGACCACGACGTCGGCGATGGGCTGGTCGGTGTCGGTATCCACCACCCGTCCCTCGAATGGACCGACGAACGCCCCGACCATGACGGAATCGGGACGCTGGGGGAACGGCGCACGACGCACGATGGGACCGCAGCTGGCCAGATCCAGCAGCAGCATGAACAGCAACCCGTTGACGGCCCAGGTGCGAATTGGTACTTTCCTTCCGACACGTTGTGGCATCTCCTAATAGCCCAGGTCGCGTCCCTTGTAAACCCAGACTTGCCGAGCGGGGGAGGGGGCTCACGTGCGGAGCGAGGCCCAGGAAACTGTACATGTGGTCGTGGCCACAGCGCCCCGGGTGGCCCCCGCCCCGATCCACGTTGCCCATACGAACCACACTGAGGAGAAGCGATGGCTTTGTGTTCGAATTGCGGTAAGGACAATCGTGAGGCAGCGAGGTTTTGCCAGTCCTGTGGGACCCCGCTCACGCCCTCGGTGCCCAAGACCCAGACCGGCGGTCAGCAGCGCGTGAAGAAGTCCACCTCGGAGATCGCGTCCGGTGCGACCTGCACTTCCTGTGGAACGCTCAACGCTCCCGGGATGAGGTTCTGCAAGATGTGTGGGTCGCCCGTGGAGAGCCCAAAGGGCCAGCCGGCCAAGGTCTCCTGCCCCTCCTGCGGGGGGGACACCCCAACCGGCTACAAGTTCTGCCAGCACTGCGGCACCCCCCTGGCCAGCGGCCCCGTGACCCAGCCAGACCCGGCGCCCTCCCTCGGGGCGCCCTCCGCCGGGGTGCCATCCGCCGGGGTGCCGGTCGTCTCGTCCGCCTCGCCGGTCGCCACCGGCGTCGTCCCGCGCACGGTGGTGCCCACCGGGGCGCCGGGAGGGCCGCCTCCCAGCATACAGCAGCAGGATCTGGCGAAGACGCTGATCGAAATGGATCGCGAGCCGCTGGCCAAGCCCGAGCAGCCGTTCTCGGTGTCCGCGTTGTCCGCGGCTGCTCCGGCCGTCACCGGACCGCAGATGCCGTCCACGCCCAGTCACGCCGCCGTCTCGGGCGCGATCCAGTCCTCGGCCTCGACCCCTGCCGCGGGGATGACTGCCAGCCCGACGCCGGCGGTCGTGACCCCGCAGAGCGCTGCACCGGCGAGCCAGGTGCCCCGGGCGACGATGGGACCCGGCGCGAAGCGGGTGGCGGAGGAGGATGTGGTGCAGCACGCCCGCGTCCCGCTGGCTCGTCTGGTGTCGGTGAATCGCGACGGAAGCGACGGCGAGGTTCATCGTATCCTCGAGGAATCGGTGGATCTGGGGCGCACGCTGGGGCAGTTGCGCTTTGCCGACGACCCCTACCTGTCGGACAGGCACTGTCGGTTCTACATCAAGAACGGCGGCTGGATCGTCCAGGATCTGGAATCGACCAACGGGGTCTTTCTGCGCATCCGGACGCCGTGCGAGGTCGAGCACGGCGACCACCTGCTGTTGGGGAAACAGGTGCTGCGGTTCGAGTACCTCAGCGATCAGGAGCGCGACATCACCCCGGCGGTGGAGCATGGTGTGCTGATCTTCGGCTCTCCGCTGCGGACGCCCTGGTGCCGGTTGCGGCAGTTCACCGTGGCCGGCATATCGCGCGACATATACCACCTCTATCGGGCGAAGGTCACGGTGGGGCGCGAGGAGGGCGACATCATCTTTCCCGACGACGAATTCATGTCCAGACGCCACCTCGTTTGCAGCATGGTCGACGGGACGGCGAAGGTCGAGGATCTGGGCAGCTCCAACGGGACCTACCTGCGGATTCGCGAACGCGTGGATCTGACGCCGGGCGACATGATACGAATCGGCGATCAGCTGTTGCGTTTCGAGAAGGCGTGACCGTGATCGCAAGCTGTCTCGAGCGGTGACCCCTGATGAAGATCGAGTTTCTATTCCAGGGTGGATCCCGCTCGGGTGAGCGAGTCGAGGTGTCAGGTCAGGATCTGATCCGTATCGGTCGCCACCCGGACAACGATCTGGCCTTCGATACGCAGCGTGATCTCAGCGTGTCGGGGCACCATGCCGAGGTGCGCAAGGAGGCCAACGGCTACTACCTGTACGACATTGGCAGCTCCAACGGCACCTTCTTCAACGGCCAGCGCGTGCACAGCATGCGCCTGGCGAGCGGGCAGGAGATCGTGTTTGGCAGCGACGGTCCCAGCGTGCGCGTGCGATTCATGGACGACACCGACACGCTCCTGGCCGAGCAGCAGCCCGCCTCGCCAGGGCAGGCCGTGGCGGCCTCCATCGGGCCGGATCGCACGATCGGGGCCCGGACCGTGGCGATGATGATCGACTCGGCGCTGCAGCAGTCGCGGCAGGGGTCGGGCGGGGTCGGCAAGTCCACGGTCTTCATGCGCTCCATGGTGAACCAGGCCCTCACCCGCAGCACGCGCAGATTCCGGCTGTTCTCACTGCTGCTCGTGCTGCTGCTGCTGGGGACGGTGGCCGGCTTCCTGGTGCTTCGGCACATCGAGCACCGTGAGGCGGGTGAGGCTCAGAGTAGCCTGCGCGGCGAAATGGCCCGGCTGATGGACCAGCAGCGCCACGCATCCAGCACCGAGAAGCAGCGGCTCGCGCAGCAGCTGGAGCGGCTGAACTCGAAGCTGATGCGGGCGGACTCCACGGCGGCGGGGAAGGCCATCGTCCAGCGCAATCTGCGGGCGGTGTTCCTTCTGGCGTTCGACGACCCGGCGGGCGGGGCGAAGGGGTTCTGCAGCGCGTTTGCCGTGCGTACGCGGATCCTGGCGACCAACGCACACTGCGTTGTGGCGCTGCAGGGGTTCAGGGAGAGAGGGCTTCCGACCTACGCCGTGATGAACCGACATCCGCAGCAGCGCTATCGCATCGTTCGATTCGCGCATCATCCGCGCTACCACAAACCGCGCAAGACGATCAGCGAGGATGTGGGGGTGCTGGAGCTGGACGCGGATCTGCCGCAGACCGTTCAGCTGGCCAGCGTCGAGGAGCTGCGAGATCTGGAGTCCGGCGACCTGATGTACATGTACGGGTTCCCCGGGCGGCTGGCCAACGTGGCGTCGCCCAGCGCGACCCTGGTGCAGGGGGCGGTGGGCCGTGTCACCGGGCTGGACGGCCGGCTGGGCAAGGCCGAGGAGAACCTGCTGATCCAGCACAGCGCGTTCACCAGCGGCGGGACGTCCGGGAGCCCGATCTTCAACCAGGAGGGCAAGGTCATGGCGGTGAACACCGGCGGATATGTGGAGCCCGGCAGCCTTCAGGTGCTGGATCCCTCCACCGGCAAGTCGGGCAACCTGATGGTGGCCAAGCAGCTGGCGGGTTACAACTTCGGCATACGCATCGACGCGTTGCTCGGCCTGTTGGCCGATCTGGGCAAGTGATGACGGACAGTGATCCACGAGATGCCGTTCGGACGGAGCCCATTGCGGTGACCGGTCTGGGCCTGGTCTGTGCCACGGGCGTCGATCTGGACGCGTGTTTCGCGGCGCTGATGTCTGGTGAGAGCCAGTTGACCGATGTGGCTCGCCCGTGGGCCGTGCCGCCCTTCGAGCTCGGCGCCGCGGTGCGCGATCTCGACGCGCGTCGATGGATCTTGTCGCGCAATCTGCGCCGGATGAACCGGCTGTCCCGGATGGCCGTGGTGGCGGCGATGCGCGCCCTCCAGATGGCGCACGGGGTGCAAGACGAGACCGCACACGGAGCGGCGCAAGAGGCGAAACGCTCGGAGCTCGGCATCGGCGTGGTGCTGGGGACGGGTCTCGGCGCACTGGAGGACACCATCGAGTTTGTCAGCCAGCTCGTGGATTCCGATCCGGCGCTGGCCAACCCGGGCCTGTTCCCCACCACGGTGATGAACGTCGCGGCGTCTCAGATCTCCATCGAGCTGGGCCTGCAGGGGTTCAACACCACCGTGAACCACAAGGAGGTCAGCGGCGAGCTGGCGCTGCTGGTGGCGGTCCAGGTGCTGCAGTTGGGTCGGGCCGATGGTCTGCTGTGCGGAGGCGTGGATGAGCTGAGCCACCCTGTACACCATGGATATCGGCGGATGGGGGGACTCGCCGCGGGTCGGCCCGCACCCTACGGGCCGTCGCGGAACGGAGTCGCGCTGGGGGAGGGCGCCGCGGTGCTGATGCTGGAGCGTGAGGTGCAGACCCGCGCCAGGGGCGGAAGCATCCTGGCTCACGTGCTGGGTGTGGGGAGCGCGGCGGGGGAGCGTTCGCTGGTGGGCTGGAGCGCGCCAGACACGTCGGCGCCCCACGCGGGGCGAGGCAGGACGGCGAGCGATGCCTCGCTGGAGGCGGGAGAGTTTTCCGTGCGGCAGGCGCTGGAGCAGGCCGGCCTGGGGCCGCGAGATGTGGACCTCGTCATCGCACCCGGAGCGGGCAGTCCAGAGCTAGATGCCCTGGACGCGAGCGTGCTGGCGCGGGTCTTTGGCGCCGAGGGGGTGCCGGTGACCAGCCCACACGGAGCCCTCGGCACCTGGATGGCATCGGGGGCGCTGCGGCTGGTGCTGGCGGTGGAGGTTCTGCGACGCGGCCAGGTGTTTCCCACGGCGCTCGAGGGAGCGGTGGACCCGCTGCTCCCGCTACGGCTGGTGACCAGGGGGTACGAGGCGGACGTGGACGTGGTGCTGGTCTGCGGCCACGCCACCGGCGGTTGCAGCGCGGCCGCCGTGCTGGGGAAGGCCTGATGCTCGGCCTGATCATCGGGCAGCACCGCAAGGAGCGTCTGCGACGTCTGCTGCGGCGGTTCGCCGTGGGGTTGCTGGCGGTGGCCGTGACCCTGGTGCTGACCTACACCGCCTTCCGCCGCTGGACCCTGTTGACGCCGCCGGTGGATGATGGCCCCCCGCTGCCCCGGACGGCCAGCGTGATCGACGTCGACGGGCAGCCGCGTGTCACCGTCGGCGGTAGCTGGATGGAGCGCCGGGACGGGGTGTGGCGGATCAACCTCACCGGCAATCCGCGGCAGATGGGGCACAGCCACGGGGTTCTCGCCGGACGCATCACCGCCGACATCGAGCAGCACATGGTGCGGTTGATGCGTCAGTTCGTCACGACGGCGCTCAGGCGGTGGCTCGCCGACAACCTGGTGCGCTGGCGCTTTCGAATCATCCCCGAGCACATTCCGCCCGGCCGGCTGGTGGAGCTGGCGGCCTACAGCCGGACGATGCTCGACGTGAGCTCGCTTCCCGAGGAGCCGTTTCACCGGCTGGTGTTCTACCACGCGTTGCACGACATCACGCAGCGACTCGATGGGTCGCCGCTCGTGGGCTGCACGGCGTTTGCCGCGTGGGGCAAGAAGACGGTGCAGGAACACCTGGTGGTGGGTCGCAACTTCGACTTCGAGGGGGGCGAGATCTTCGACCGCGACAAGGCGGTGATCACGTTTCACACGCCGTCACGCATCCCGTTCGTCTCGGTGGCGTGGCCCGGGATGATGGGCGTCGTCACCGGCGTCAACGCCAGGCAGATCTTCGTCTCGATCAATGCCGCCCGTACGGATCATCCGCTCTCGCCCGGGATCCCCATGGGGTTTCTGGTGCGCGAGATCCTGGAGGGGGCGAGCACCATCCCCGAGGCGCTGGCGATCATCAAGCAGTACAACGTGATGGTGGCCGAGGGGATCCTGCTGGCCGACGGCAAGGTGCCGGAGGCGGTGGTGGTCGAGCTGGCTCCGGGACAGGTGGCGGTGCGCCACAGCGCGTCTCAGGTTCTGGGGCTGACCAACCACTTCCTCGATCGAAAATACAAATCGGACGCGAGCAACGACTGGCTCCGGCGGTACACCACCAGCGACGCGCGCCAGAAGCGGCTGATGCAGCTCCTCCGCCGCTTTGGCGGGCGGATCGACGTCAAGACGGCGGCGATGATCCTGCGCAACCGCACCGGGGTGGACGATGTCCCCCTGGGGCTGGGCAACCGGAACGCGCTGGATGCGCTGATCGCGACGCACGGGGTGGTGGTGGACCTGACGGACATGGTGCTGTGGGTCTCCCGCGGGCCGCACCTGCTCGGGCCGCTGGTTGCCATCGATCTCAAGGCCGTGTTCGGCCAGCCGGTGAAGCAGATGACCGCCATTGAGCCCATCGCGGCCGATCGGCTGCTGGACAGCTCCGAGCTCCGATCCTACCAGCAGGCCCGGGGACAGCTGGAGTACGCCCATCGGCTGGCGCGGGAGCGTCGGCCTCAGGAGGCGCTGGACTACGCGCGCCGTGCGGCTGCGATCCAGCCCAACTCGCCCGGGGCCCAGATGGTTCTGGGGGACCTGCTGTGGGATCTGGGGCGCTGGCAGGAGGCGAAACGAGCATACGGGCAGTTTCTCCAGCTGCACCCACCCTACCTCAAGGACCGGGAGCGGGTGAAGGCCCGCCTGGGATCGTGATCTGCGTCGGTTGCCTCGCCTCGCGCGGCGGTTATAATCCACGGACCAGATGCGAACCCTACCCTACGTGATCGCGATCACACTCGTCGGATGCCACGGGGATGCGCCCCCGGCTCCGCGACAGCAGATCCAGGCCTCGGCGTTGCCCACGATCACGGTCAGGCCCGGGGCACGGATGCTGTTCACCTATGCGCGTCCCGACGGGTCGTTCGAGACGGTGGACCAGCTGGACAAGGTGCCCGAGGAGCAGCGGGGCTGGGTCCGGGTGGTGGACCTGCGGATCAAGCCCACCCGCCGCATGGACCACGAGCTGGTGTACGTCGCTGACCTGCGCGAGCCGCGCAAGGACGGGACCTACCCCTACGTCGTGGCGCCGCGCACGACGTTCGAGGCCAGCGCGGTGAACCGCGGCGCGGGGCAGGCCACGGCCAACGCCGCGGGGACGCAGGTGGTGCTCTACTCCACGAAGTGGTGCCCGGCCTGCCGGGCGGCGCGGGACTACATGACCCGGAACAAGATTCCGTTCGTGGAGAAGGACATTGAACAGGATCGGGCCGCTGCCGCCGAGCTGCTGCAGAAGGCGCGGGCTGCTGGTATCTCTGCCTCGGGAGTGCCGGTGCTGGAGGTCAACGGCAAGCTGATGCAGGGCTTCGACCCCGACGGACTTCGTACACTGCTTGGAGACGCAAAATGACAATGGGACCAATCCGTAGAGCCATGCTGGTGCTGCTGTCGGTGGTGATGTTGGGAGTCAGCACGCCGGCCCACGCGAAACTCTTCGAGGTCTGGGGCTCGGCCCTCACCGGCTACGGCTGGGGCACGGGCGACGGGGACAACGACTTCTACCGCTGGGTCCGGGGTGGGGCGGTGGGCGCCGAGGTGGGGATCAAGGTGCTGTTCATCGGCGTGTTCGTGGACTACCTGCGCTGGTTCGGCGGCGACGCCGGCGCGAACATGATCACGATCAACCTCGGCGGGGACTGGACCATCGATCTGTCCAAGCGCTGGCGTCTGGTGATCCGGGGAGCGGGAGGGTACTACTACGGTACGCTCCCCGACGACGTGAAGATGGAGGTCGAGGGGATCCAGGTCACGGTCAACGACCAGGTCAACACGCGGGGCATCGGCGTGCGCGCGGGCATTGGTCCCCGATACGACTTCGCCAAGGTCTTCTCCATCGGCATCACCCCGGAGATCGGGTACCACTACTTCTTCGGCGGAGCGTCCGAGCCCATCACGCAGACCGACAACAACTCGTCGGGGATGGACGTGAACATCCTGGCCTACTTCAGGATCGGGTTCGGATTCTGAGCGCCCGGGCGGACCCGGATCCCCTCGGGCCCGCCCCGATCCACGACCAGCACCTCGGCCCGTTCAGCCCGCAGCCCGTCGAGCATCACCTGGTGTGCGCGCTGTGGCTGGCAGGCGCCGCAGGTATAGAAGTCCACCGCGGCGTACCCTCGTTCGGGCCAGGTGTGGATCGACAGGTGGGATTCTTCCAGGAGCAGCACTCCGCTCACGCCGAGCGCGGCGAAGCGATGCGTCACGCTGTGCACCACCGTGGCCCCCGCCGCTGCGGCCGCCTGCTGCAGCAGCGCCTCCAGCCGGGCCGGATCGCCCAGGATCTGCGCGTCGCATCCGTGGTACTCGCACAGCAGATGTCGTCCGGTGGTCTCCACGGCTCAGCAGGCTATCTCAGTTCTTCCTGTTGGACCAGTGTTCGCCGCGGAAGGCACACCGAGAGGTTGCCGAGTCGAGCCCGGAGATATACAGTAGATATACGAGAAGCGAAACGAGATGGTCCGCTACGAATCACCGAGCTGGACATCGACGATCGGAACCTGCCCCACCTGTGTCGCCACGGCGTGTCTCCGGAGGAGATCTACCAGTGTCTCACGCATCGGAAGAAGGTGCGGGCGAAGAAGAAGCGAGGACCGGCACTACCTCTACGGTCGCACCGACGGTGGCAGGTACCTGTTTGTGGTGCTCGTGGATCTCGGTGGTGGGGTTGCACGCCCGATCTCGGCGCGGGAGATGACGCCCGCTGAGCGGAGGTACCATGGCAACAAGTAAGAAGCCGAAGACCAGCCAGACCCGCAAGAAACGACTGCCGAGCTTCGCTTCCGAGGAGCAGGAGGCCCGGTACTGGGCGAAGACGGACTCGGCCCAGCACATGGACCTCGATGACGCCTCGGAGGAGGTGCCGGTCGAGGTGGACGTGGACCAGGGAGGCAACCTGCGGGGCATCTACATTCGCCTGCCGGAGCGGCTCCTCACCGGGTTGAAGACCGTGGCGTCGCGCAAGGAGCTGCCCTACCAGATCCTCGTCCGCCAGTGGCTGGCCGAGCGGCTGGAGGCGGAAGGCGTCCGGCATCTGCCTGACTCTCTCGGCGAGAACGTGATTCTGCTCCACCGGTTCTATGTCAAGAACCGGCAGGGCTTTGCGCCGCACCAGGGCTGGATCATTGTCAGGGCGCTCAGAGAGGGCCAGCGCACCCGATACGAGGCGGAACCGTGGTGGGAGGGGCTCGGTGGTGGGGAGCGGACCAAGGGCCAACCCTCGCCCGAAAAAGCCGTGGAAGAGGGCTACAGGCTCCTCGAGAGCGTGTGGCAGCGGGAGTTCAAGTTTGCGCCCAAGGTGGTACGACTGAGGTCGGAGTACGTCGGCTGAGCGTCGCCTTTCCCACGAGCCGTCACTTCGGGTTCCGTTCACTCACTGTACCGGCCTCAGCATGTTCAGCATCTCGGCCACGCGCTCCACCTTGCCCGCCCGGGCCACCTCCTTGCCCTTCGAGTCCAGCACCACCAGCTCGGGCAGCTTCGTCGACCGGTACCGGGTGCGCAAGGCGCCCCCGCGGTCCATGTCCTGATCCACGTCCACCTTGAGCAGCACGAAGCGCTCGAGCTCCCGCGCCACCGCCGGGTGTCCCAGCACCTCCTTCTCCATCATGCGACAGGGCACACAGCTCTTGGCCCAGAAGTCGATCAGCACTGGCTTCTTGTGCTTGTGCGCCAGGGCCCGGGCGGCAGGCTCCTCGTGGACCCACGGCAGCGTGGTGCGTGGCGCCAGGGTGAAGTTGACCAGACCGAAGATCCCGACGGTGGCGAGCAGGATCCCCAGCACCTTGCGCGCCGCTCGGCCCTTGCCCTGCAGCAGCGTGAGGTGGATCCCTCCGAGCAGCACGCCGGCGCAGAGGAGCGCGAGGTTGATCGCGGCGAAGATCCAGCTCGCGCTGGAGTACTGCGCCAGGTGGGCCTCGACGTTCTGCAGGTAGTACAACGCCGCCGCCAGCAGCGCGATGCCCAGCACGCTCTTGACGCTCTCCATCCAGGATCCGCTCTTGGGCAGGGACACCGCGAAGGTGGCGATGACCCAGAACAGCACGCCGATGCCCAGGGCGTAGGTGAAGAGCAGTGCGCCGCCCATGGCCACATTGCGCGTGGTGGCGACGTACCCCAGGATCCCGGCCAGGACGGGGCCGGTGCACGGCGCGATCAGCACCCCACCCACCAGCCCCATGCCGAACGCGCCGACAAAGCCCTTGCCTCCCACCGCGGCCATGCGGTTCTGCAGCCAGAAGGGCAGACGGATCTCCCACAGACCGAACATCGACGTGGCGAGGGCGACGAAAAAGAGGGCCAGCGGAACGACGAACCAGGGTGAGCTGAGGAGGTTGCCTGCCATCCAGCCCCCGAGGGCCGCCAGCACCCCGAGCACGGAGTACATCACCGCAATGCCCAGGACATAGGCGGTCGCCAGGAGGAAGGCGCTGCCCCTGCTCCTGGCCTCACGGGCGCCGAACACGCTGACCGTGATGGGGATCATGGGGTAGACGCACGGAGTGAGGCTGGTGAGCACCCCGGCGCCAAAGACCGTGAGGAAGGCCCAGACTGTGCTGTCCGCCATGGACTGTTCAAGCGATCCCATGGTTTTGCAGTATAGCTCAGGCAACCCCCAAGACTAGCTAAATGCCCTTGACTATGGAATTATCTAGGTTAACCTGCCCACAGGAAATATCGTGGACAAGGAACAACTCAGCAAGCTCCTGACATTTGGCATCCAGCGCGGGGTCTCCGACATTCATTTCGCCGTGGGACACCGTCCGCACTATCGCGTGAAGGGCGATCTGCTGGCCGCCAAGTATGCCCCCATCACGCCGGACGACACGGTGGACATCGCCCGTGTCCTGCTGGACGACCCCAACTGGGAGCCTGGAAGCCTCGTCCGGGAGCGTGATTTCTCCTACAGCATCCCCGGCGTTGGTCGGTTCCGCGTCCACATCTTCTTCCAGCGCGGCTCCGTGGGCATCGTGATCCGTGTGATCCCGTACGACGTTCGCAGCTTCGAGGCGCTCAACCTGCCCAAGGTCCTGGCGGACATCGCCAGCACGCGGCGGGGGCTGATCCTCGTCACGGGCGCGACAGGAATGGGGAAGTCCACCACCATCGCGGCGATGATCAAGCACATCAATGAGACGCGCAACGCCCACGTGGTGACGATCGAAGATCCCATCGAATTTCTGTATGGTCACGGGAAGTGTATCATCACTCAGCGCGAGGTTGGCAGCGACACCATGAGCTACCGCGACGCGCTGGTGGCCGCCCTGCGCCAGGATCCGGACGTGATCATGGTGGGGGAGGTGCGCGAGATGGAGACGGCCGAGACCTGCCTCAAGGCGGCCGAGACCGGGCACCTGGTGATCAGCGCGATCCACACCACGGATGTGGGCCGGACGGTGCAGCGCTTCGTGGGGATGTTCGCCCCGGAGGCCCAGGAGTCCGTGCGCATTCGACTCGCCGACTGCCTGGGCGCGATCATCTCGCTCCGTTTGCTGGTGAACAAGAGCGGCCTGGGTCTGATCCCGGCGGCCGAGATCCTGCGTGGTACGCGGACGGTGCGGGAGAGCATCCGCCGCGGCGATCGCCTCGACGAGCTCGGCCGTTCCATGGAGCAGGGCAAGGATCTGTACGGCATGCAGACCTTCGATCGGCACCTGCTCGAGCTGTATCAGAACGGGCTGCTGAAGCTCGAGGTGGCGAAGGCCGCGGCCTCCAACCCCGAGGACTTCGAGCGCGCGGTCAACTACGAGTAGCGGTAGACGGCCATCTGTTTCGGCGCGAGCTGGATCGTCTGGTGTCCGTCGACGAGATCCCCATCGGCGTCGTGCAGCGGTCGCGCTCGCGGGACATCCAGCTCGACGGCGACATTGTCCCACGCGTGGTTCATGACCCACAGCAGCGGAGATTCGCCCTCGACCTCGACGGTGCGGAGCTGGACGCGGGGATCCGAGGCCCAGGTCGGGGAGGCGATGCCGGCCTCACGGGCGACCAGGCGATACAGCTCGTGGGCTGCACAGTCCCGGGACATGCGCTGCTCCGCGATGTAGTACTCGAGGGGGGCGGCGAGGAACAGCACCCGTCCCGCCTGGTGCTCCTGGCGCAGCAGGGCAGGGCGGCCGCGCCCGTCCGTGGCCAGCACCCGCGCCGTGGTGGCTTCCACCTCGAGACTCACGCGGCCACACGCCGTCCCCGCCACCGCCTGCTCCAGCGACAGGCCCGCACCATCGAGTCGCATGGGGTCCGGCGGCGGATCGACGCAGCCGTAGCGCAGCAGGTGGCGACACCCGGTCAGCTCCTGGAACAGCTGGCACCAGGCGCCCTGCAGGAAGCCGTCGTCGCCGAAGAAGTACGACCAGTACAGGGTGTTGCCCTGTCGGACCCAGCTCAGCAGGGCGCGCCAGGTGGGGGCGAGGAGCTTCTGCGTGGCGGGGGCCAACACCAGCTGGTAGCGCGACAGGTCGATGGACTGTTCCGGGACCAGTTCGGCCTCGATGCCGGCCGCGGCGCACAGCACATAGCTCTGGAGCAGCGTGCGCTGCATCCGGGGACGCAGCTCGTGGGAGAAGGGATAGCTGGTGTTGAAGTAGGACGGGACGATGATCGCCGTCCGGGGACGGGGTGGCCGCAGTCGTGCGATGTCCAGCTGTGCGACGACCCCGGCGATTCGACGCAGCTCGTCACACACCGGCTTCTCGGAGCCGTCACGGCGTGTGATGCCGAACTCCAGCTCGAAGGCGTGGTGCGCGTATGGCGGTT
>Ga0210044_10007589_pt1 | contig 13778 bp, 11 predicted proteins | sample CryGey13umfilter_2_FD_183959 | JGI IMG/M metagenome (GOLD analysis project Ga0210044, IMG submission 183959) | Groundwater microbial communities from aquifer in Utah, USA - Crystal Geyser 4/9/14 3 um filter (SPAdes) (version 2) | ecosystem: Environmental > Aquatic > Deep subsurface >... | reverse complement strand
TTTCCCTAAGTATTTTGTGGTTTACAGTATTTTTGTGCTGGTTGCTTTATCAAGCTGCTAGAGTTTTGCGAAATGCAAACAAAATAATAGAAAGTGTTACAGAAAAAGTAGAATTGATGACAGAGGCAATAAACATAATGAAAGATAAGGTAGAAGGACTATCAAAAAATATGGGGGTTGTTGGTGGGACTTTAACAAAATTATTGGAAAAGTTTGTGATAGGAAAGCTAACTGAAAAACTGAGCGGTGTGGGTAGCAAAAAAGCCAAAAAGAAAAAGTAGATTAATATCCAATTGTCATTCCCGGCTTGACTGGGAATCCAGAAACGTTGATTCAAACTGGATCCCCAATCAAGTTGGGGATGACAAAATAAAAAATACCCTTAAAAAAAGGGTATTTTTTATTTTTAAAAGACCCTTGATAAATAAAGTATAAAAGTCTAAAATACAAAATATTATTACTAAAAAAGTAAATGTCAGAGTTTATTCATCTTCATACCCATTCTCATTATTCTCTTTTGAATGGGCTACCAAAAATATCAGACCTTGTAAAAACCGCGAAAAAACGTGGTTTTAAAGCTGTATCACTTACTGATTATGGTTCTCTTTATGGCGCAATAGAATTTTATAAAGCTTGCAAAAATGAAGAAATAAAACCAATTATTGGTTTTGAGGCATACATCGCAGAAACAAAAATGGAGGAAGAAGATGAAAATGCACCTTATCAAATGGTATTACTTGCAGAAAATTATGAAGGTTACAAAAATTTGATGGTGCTTTCTTCTAAAGGTCATTTGGATGGTTTTAAAAACGGAAAGCCGAGAATAGATAAAGAATTGTTAAAAAAATATAATAAAGGAATTATAGCTTTGTCCGGTCCGATTGAAGGAGAAGTTCCACAGTTTTTGAAAAGAGGAAAAATTGATCAGGCGGAGAAATCAGCTTTGGAATATAATGAAATTTTTGGACAAGATAATTTTTATTTAGAATTAGAAGATCATCCGGCGATAGAAGGACAAATAAGTGTAAATACTCAACTTGTTGAACTTTCTAAAAGGACAGGTATTCCAATGGTTGTGACGCGTGATGTTCATTATTTAAACCCAGACGATATTGACGCTCAGGATATTTTGCTTTGTATTGGAAATGGTTGGCGTGTAGATTTACCAAATAGAACAGATTATAGACATGTGGACAGGTCTTATAATTCTGTAGAAGATATTACATCACGTTTTCGCCATGTTCCAGAAGCTATAGAAAATACAGTAAAAATTGCAGATAGAATAAATTTGGAAATAGAATTGGATAAATGGCATTTTGCTTTGGTTGAGGTACCAAAAGGAAAAACAGAAGATGAACATTTAAAAGAAATGGCTTATGACAGAGTTGTAAACTTTTTTGATGAGGTTACAGATGAAATAAAAGAAAGAATTGAATATGAGTTAGGTATTATAAAAACAAAAGGTTATGCGCCATATTTTATATGCGTAGCAGACTTTGTAAATTATGCAAAATCAAATGGAATTGTAGAATCTACTCGTGGATCTGCAGCGGGTTCTTTGGTTTCTTATGTTTTGGGAATTACTACAGTTGACCCGATTAGGTTCAAATTACCATTTGAACGTTTTTTGAATCCGTTTCGTCCAAGTGCACCAGATGTGGATACAGACTTTGCCGACGATAGACGTGGAGACATGATTGAATATGTAACAAATAAATACGGAAAAGATAAAGTTGCACAGATTATAACTTTTGGAACAATGGCAGCTCGCGCAAGTGTTCGTGATGTTGGGCGCGCTTTGGGGCTTTCTTATTCTTTTTGCGATCAAGTTGCAAAATTGATCCCAATGGGAGCACAAGGTTTTCCAATGACAATTCAAAGAGCTTTAAACGAAGAACCGGATTTAAAAAAATTATATGATACAAATGATGATGTAAAAAGACTTTTGAAGTTGGCGCAAAGAGTAGAAGGTTGCGCGCGTCATACCTCAATTCATGCGGCTGGAATTGTAATTTCACCATCACCGCTTACAGACTTTTCTCCGGTTCAACGAGAATCTGGCGGAGATAGAATAATTACACAATATGAAATGAAATCAGTAGAATCTGCTGGGGTTTTGAAGAACGATTTTTTGGGAATTCGTAATCTTTCTATTTTAGGAAATGCTGTAAAAATTGTGGAAAAAACAACAGGAGACAGAGTAGATATTTATCATTTACCACTTGATGATGAAGATGTTTTTAAGATGCTGGCCCGTGGGGAAACAATGGGAGTTTTTCAACTTGCCAGTTCTGGTATGACTCGTTGGCTCAAAGAACTTCGTCCTACAAATATAGACGATATTATGGCTATAGTTGCCCTTTATCGTCCCGGTCCTATGGAATTTATTCCAGAATATATTAAAAGAAAGCAAGATCCAACTACAATAGATTATCCGCATCCTGATTTGGAAGATACTTTAAAAAAATCTTTGGGACTTATTATTTATCAGGATGATGTTATGCTTACGGCTATTAAGTTAGCTGGTTATGATTGGTTGGGAGCCGACAAACTTAGAAAAGCAATGGGAAAGAAAATCCCAGAACTTATGGTTGAAGAAGAAAAGAAATTCCACGAGGGTTGCTTAAAAAATAATATCTCAAAAGAGGTTACAGAAGACTTGTGGAATCGTATTACACCTTTTGCTGCATATGGTTTTAATAAAGCTCACGCAGCAAGCTATGGAATGGTTGCCTATCAAACAGCTTATATGAAAGCCCATTATCCGGTTCAATTTATGACGGCAATTTTGCAGGCTGAGTTTGGCGATGCAGAAAAAGTCGCGGCGATTGTTTATGAATGTGAAAGAATGGGAATAAGTGTTTTGCCACCAGATATAAATGAAAGTTTCAGAAATTTTGCGATGGTTTCGAAACATGGGGAACCAGGAAGAATTAGATTTGGCTTGAACGCCATTAAAGGTTTAGGAGAACATATTAGTGAAGTTGTTTATAGAGAAAAAAAAGATAATGGACAATATAAAACTTTGGAAGAATTTTTGGAGAGAATTACAGACAAAGATTTAAATAAAAAATCATTGGATGCATTAAGTAGGTCTGGTGCAATGGATTGTTTTGAGTATGACAGAGGAGTGCTTTTGGCAAATATGGAAAACATGTTGTTTTTTACGAGAGAACACAGAGAAAAAGAAACACGAAATCAGGATTCTTTGTTTTTTGGTTCACAAATTGATATAGGTTCAAAGGTTTCTATGAAAGATGCCGAGTTTGTAACGGAAGAGCAAAAATTAGATTGGGAAAAGAATTTACTTGGAATTTATTTGTCTTCTCATCCTTTTACAAATTTTCAAAAAGAGTTAACTGGTAGTATAGAATTAATAAGTTCTTTGGAAGAAGCTGATAGAGATAAAACACTTTTGATAGGCGGGGTTTTAAGTGGTTTTAAAAAAATGACGACAAAAAAGGGAAGTCAAATGCTTTTTGCGCATATTCAAGATACAAGCGGTTCTGTTGAACTTTTAGTTTTTCCAAAAACTTATGAAGCTACAAAAGATATTTGGTTAGAAAATGCAGTGGTTTTAATTAAGGGAAAAACTTCGCGTGAAGTTGGAGATAATAAATTATTTGTAGAAAGTGTGATGGCTATAAACAAAGACAATTTTCATGATGTCTATAAGCAAATTGCATACGGAATAACTGCGAACAATTTTAATGTTCAAGAAAAAAAACAAAAGTGGGTAAAGATTTTTTTAACTTTGGAAGAAGCAAAAGAAAAAGGCGCGAAGCTAAAAACATTATTTAACAAAAAAGGTGGTGAATATACTGTATATGTTCAAATTGGAAACCAGACTATTAAGTTTTTATATATAACTTTCGACGAGGATCTAAAAAACAATCTAGAAGAGCTTGTTGGTATCGATAGGATACAGTTCCAGAATTAAGACCCTTTTGTGGCTAAGACCTAAGGATTAGGTTGGAACATGATAAAAAGAAAATTACTTTTAATTTGTTTTTGTTTATTTTGGTGAAATAAAGAATGGGATATTTCGACTCCGTGAGACGAAGCTCAATATGCCAATATGACGTGGTAGAAAAGTGGTGTATTGTTTACGCTTGATGTATCGCTTTGTTTGTTCCAATTGTTCTACCGCCTTCGCTTGGATGGAATGACACACTCTAAAAACGTCATCCCGAGCGGAGAGAGGGATCCCCTTCAACAATTCATCAAAACACACAATTACAAACTAAACTATGTTCCTTTCTCTTCTATTCCCTAAACTTTTGACTTTCGACTTTATAATTTTTTCTATAATTAAGCGAAGTGATTCATCGTTCCCCAAGTTCCCAATTTGGTTCGGCTTTTAGGTTTTTCCAATTTGTATATTGTTTATTTTTTGCTTTAAAATATCCAGCGACTGCAACCATAACAGCATTATCAGTTGTGTAATCTTGTGGTGGAAGTAAGAATTTTGTTTTTGGAAAATTTGTTTTAATTTCTTTGCTTAGAGTTTCTCTAAGTTTTTTGTTTGCGCTAACTCCACCTGCTAAAATTATTGTTTTTGGTTTGTATTTTCCTACAGCGCGCATTGTTTTGGAAACTAAAACATCTACAACAGCTTGTTCAAAACTTGCAGCAAAATCAGCTTTATTTACTTTTTTATTCTTTTGTAAAAAATAAAGTGAAGCAGTTTTTAATCCTGCAAAACTAAAATCAAAATTATCACTATTTAACATTGGTCTTGGTAAGTTTATTGCTTTTGGATTGCCATTTAAGGCCTCTTTAGAAACTTTTGGACCACATGGATATTCAAAACCAAGAAGTGTACCAACTTTATCAAAACATTCACCAGCGGCGTCGTCTCGTGTCATACCGATTTTTTCGTAAGACAAATTATCTTTCATTACTATCAATTCAGAATGTCCGCCAGAAGCTATTAGTGATAGTGCTGGAAATTTGATTGCGTCCAAATCTTTTTCTTCTAAAAGCGCAGAATAAATATGACCTTCCATATGATTTGTGGAAACTATTGGAATTTTTAAAAGTATAGAAAGCATTTTTGCGGTTTCTACTCCTATAATAAGTCCGGTGATAAGTCCAGGTCCGTTTGCAGAAACTATAACATCCGGCTTTGGCTGTCCTTCTAAAACCTCTTTTATGGTTGGCAAAATAAATTCAGCGTGTTTACGACCGGCGATTTCCGGAACAACGCCACCATATTTTTTGTGTATATCAATTTGGCTCGCAGTTTTTTCTGCAAGTATATTAATTTTTGAATTTTTGAACTCCACCAAAGCGACAGAAGTCTCGTCGCAAGATGTTTCTATTGCTAATATTTTCATATATTATTTTGTATAATAACCTAAATAAAACCAAAAAGAAAGGTTTTAAGGGCAAAATCTTGACAAAATCAAGGAATTATAGTATAATTTTTGTGTATTAGTGCTTAATGGAACTATCACCAAATACCATTTCTACTAAAATTCCTAAATTTTGGCTGTGATTTCAAGAAAAAATATTTCCGATGCTCTGCAGGGCAAATATTTTTTCTTTTCGTCTCGCTCAAAATTTAGAAATTTTAGTAACGAAAGCGTGTTTGGCGACAGTCCCTTAATTGCCGCCATCGTCTAGTGGTTAGGACGCCGGGTTTTCATCCCGGTAACAGGGGTTCGATTCCCCTTGGCGGTACAAGACTTTACTTGACATTATATTTTTAATGTTATAGTATGTAGTCAAGAAAACTTACACCATAGACAGTAGCTTTTCAACATAAGAACTTGTTTAAAATTTTTTTTCGTTCAATTCATTCTATTTTGGCTACAAATCTTCTAAAAAAGTTCAATATAGTTCCGCTATACTTCATTTTTTTATAAGATTTTCGCTCAAAATATAATAAAATTGATTCAAAAAAAGATTTCAAACAAGTTCTTAGAAATTAAATACGCTACCGAGGTATTAAAGAGCTGTTTACAGCTTTATTAGGTCGAATACTTTTAGGAACATCTGATAAATATAGTATCGTTACGAAATTTTCAAATTTTGAGCGAGACGAAAAGAAAAAATTTTTGCCCTATGGTAAATAGTGGAAATATTTTTTCTTGAAGTCATAGTCAAAATTTGGAGATTATAATAAATGATATATTTATCAGAAGTTCCTAGTCTGTGGCAAAGTTTGTCACAGTTTTTTTATTCTAAAATATGGCAAAAACTAGACAACAAAAAGAAAGTACACTGGAGCGTTTAACAGACGGAATTAAAAATTCTAAATCTATTGTTTTCGCAAATTTTCAAGGTTTGACTGTAAGTCAGACAGATGATTTGAGAAGTAAATGTAAAGAAGAAGGTGTTAAATGTTTGATCAGTAAAAAAACTTTAATTAAAAAAGCTGCAGCTAACGCTGGCCTTGAAATTGATTCAGAGGTATTTAAAGGTGGAGTAGCAGTATTTTTTGGGACAAACGACGAAGTTGCTCCTGCACAAATAGTTTCAAAGTTTGCAAAAAACTTTGAAATTGTAAAAGTTTTTGGTGGCGTTCTGGAAGGAAAGTACATCGAAGCTATGCAGGTAAATGCACTTGCTAAATTACCTGGTAAACAACAGCTTTATGCTCAGTTGGTTGGTACAATTAACGATCCAATTTCTGGATTCGTTAATGTACTTGCAGGAAATTTACGTTCAGTTGTTAATGTTCTAAACGCGATTAAAGATTCAAAAAGTGAAGCTTAATGGGAAAAAATTCCCTATAATTAAAAATAATATGACAGAAGAAGTAATTGTAGAAGAAACTACAGTAGAAATCCCTGCAAAATTTGCAGATTTGGTAAAAACTATTGAAACATTATCTGTAATCGAACTTTCAGAACTTGTAAAAGTTTTGGAAAAAAGATTTGGAGTAAGCGCAGCTGCTCCTGCAATGATGATGGCTGGTCCTGTAGCTGGTGGTGCAGAAGCTCCTGTAGCAGAGGAAAAATCAGAATTCAATGTAGAATTGACTGACTTCGGTCCAACAAAGATCGCAGTAATCAAAGTTGTAAAAACAATCACAGGTCTTGGACTTGCTGATGCAAAAGCTTTGGTAGATGGCGCTCCTGCTATGATCAAGGAAAATGTAAAGAAAGAAGAAGCTGAAGCAATGAAAGCACAAATTGAAGAAGCTGGTGGAAAAGTTGAACTTAAGTAAACTTTTTACGAATACAAAAACAATCCCAAAAGGGGTTGTTTTTGTTTATCTAATAAAATATAATATAAATTATCAGTTTTAATAGTAGCTTAAAAATTATTTTATTACGGAAAAAAACAATTATAAATGCAGCTGGAGGAATTGTGGTAAATAGTAATGGGCAGGTTGCACTCATAAAAATGCGTAAATATGGTGTTTGGGGATTTCCAAAAGGTCGTATTAATGAAAATGAAAGTCCTTTGGACGCTACTAAACGAGAGGTTGAAGAGGAGACAGGAATACAGGAATACAGGAATACAGGAATACAGGAATACAGGAATACAGGAATACAGGATTTGAGTTTAGTAAAAGATCTGGGTGATTATCAAAGACCTTCGGCAGATGGCCGTGCCATAATTATAAATACTAGAATTTTTTTATTTAGATCTGGACAAGAAAATTTAAGCCCTTTGGAAAATGATTCTGAAGAGGCTATTTGGGTAGATAAAGAAAAAGTTTCTGAGATACTTTCTTTAGCAGAAGATAAGGAATTTTTTTTAAAAAATATTAAAGATTTGGAAGCTTGCGAGTGGGAATATTGTAAAAGAATATAGAAATAATATAAAACCGGAGAATCTAGAAAATAACCAATTGGTGAACTTCCTGAATTGAAAAGGCAAAAAAGCAATCTGAAAAGGTTGCTTTTTTATTATCTATATGATAAAGTTGTTTAGTTCTTTTTACAACTTAAAGGAGGAGATATGCATACAGAAGAAAAACAATCTCATCTACTAAAACTTGATTTAAAAAATCTAACTGTATGGGAGCTAAATACAATTATTAGAGAAAGACAAGAGTTGCGTAAAGAAGCTTGGCAAGAATTTCGTAAACGTAAGCCACAAAGTATTAGAGAATATAATTTTTTATTTAATCAGTTGGTTTCTTATATGGAATTTCCTGAAATTCGTGAATCTGTTTGGCGTGCATTTTTGAATATAGAAAAAACAAACGGTTTGGTTTTCTCTCATTTATCCGTTACGGCTTATAGCAGTGTATCGGGATTTCGTACAAGAATTGCTAGTAGAAAAATGAAACATACAGAGATAGAGAATGTTGGTGAACGATTACTTTGTCTTATCTTTGGAGATTTTCCTAAATTTGAAGAAAAGGTTAAGAAGGAGTTGATGAGAAGATTTTTTAGAGATTCTAAACTTCTTTCAACTGGTAAGTTTCATCTTATTACAATTGTTCGTTGTAATGACTATAGTACAAAATTGAAACTTTGGGCTGCAGATATTTTGCTAACAGAAAAATTGAATATAAGAGATCTTAATTATATTTATACAAATCTTCCTGAGTTAAAAAAGTAAAAACAAAAAAGAGGCATTAATTTACCTCTTTTATTTTTTGTTTGGTTTTACAAATCAATCCTATAAACTTTTCCACTATCAATTACATAAAGTTTTTTGTTGTCTATGTCTACACTCATATTGGTTGGGTTTTGCCAGTCCAAAGAGGTGTATTGTTTAATAAGTGTTCCACCTTTATCAATAATTACAATTCTTTTTTGTTTTGGCTCTAGGATAAATATCTCGTCCACATCAGAATAAGTCCACATTTGAGTTGGTTCTTCCATTTTCGGATCTATCATTTTTATAGAGAATTCATCTTGAGTTCCGCTAGAAAATTTTAGTAATTCTCCATTTAATTTTAAGATATACAAACTTGAGTCAATCGCCAAATCTACCGCATTGCTTAAATCTACATTTTGTTTTAACCAAAGTGCACCTTTGTCATAACCGATTTGTGTTTCGTTGTGTTTATAAATTTGGCTAGAGCTTTTATCTATTGAGTATAGCTTTTGATTGTAAATAAATATATTACTTATTTCTGGATTATCTTTTGGATAAATAATATCTTTTGTAGTGATAGAGGTTGTTTTTTTGTCATATTCTATAACTGCGTTATTATCATCTAAAAATAAAATTTTATCATTTTCTTTTGGAACTGTACTTTGTATTAAATCCATTGTTTCACTGTATATTTGTTCATCTATTTGTTTTGTTCCTAAATTTATTTTGTATAAAGTTTTTATATCTTTATTATATGCAATTAGTGTATTGTCTATAATTTCCAGTTTGTCTATGCGAGCATCTGGTAATGTAATAAAAACATTACCTTTTACAACTTCTATTTTGCGCAGTTTTCTAAATACGACATCTAAATCTGCTGTTAATTCTTCTTTCTTTTGTTCTTGATCTTTGTCTTTGGTGGGTAAATTGTTAATAATTGCTTCTGCTTCTTTAAGTAAGTCAAAAGCTTTTTTTTCATCTTTGTAAATTATACTAGATTCGGCTTCAATTTGTTTGTCGATAATTTCTTGAATTTGAGCTGTGTAATTTTGTCTTTCCTGCTCTTGTTTTGCTTGAGTTTTTATATAAACAATACTTCCTATAAAAATACTAGTAAGAACTAAAACAAGGAATAAAAGTATTTTATGTAAAAAAGACATTGTTTTAAAGTAATTCTTTTTGTGATCGATATAAGAATTCCATTTTTCTTTTGTTTCTGCTCTTTTTGTTGGTTTTGTAATAAATAAAAAAGTTGTGGAAAGTATTTTATAAATAAACAATGCTGTGAATTTAATAATTCTAAAAATTGCTAAAAAAGTAATAACCAAGGCTTTGCCAGTGGTAACAAGAATCATATTTAAGGTAGATATTTCTTGTTCTTGGTGTCTTATTTTTGGAGCAGAAATATTTTTGTCGTCTTGTTTAAAATGTGGTGGAGAAAATATTTTTTTGATTTCATTAATTCCATTTGTGATGAAAGATGGAGAAAGAGTATTTTGTGTATTTTTTTCGTGGGTTATTAAATTTTCAATAGATTCTACTGAACCGGTTTTTTTAGACTCATTTTCTTCTGATTCTGCAATTTCGTATTCGTGATCAACTTGACAGATAATTCCTCCATAAGATGTTTCTTCTGACATTGATTCCAGAACTTTTTGAATGTGTGTGACTGTTTGGTTTACTGTTCTGGAGGATAATAATTTTTGTATTCTGTCGTTTGAAAAAACCTTACTTACATTTGGTGTTGAGATATAAAAATAATTTTGTGTGTGTATCTTGCCTTCTATAACTGTTGAAAATAATTTATCTGAACTAGAACTTTCTTCAACTAACTTTTTGTGTTGAAGGGAATTATGAGAGTTGTAAAAAAGAAGTACATTTGGCACACCAATATGAGCGAAAGAAATACTTGGGCCACGCATAACAGCTACAAAAAGATCAATATCAGCTGTTTTTAATTCTTTGTATTTTTCGTTTTCGTTTATTTTTTGTAATGTTTTTTCAAAATTTTCTCTATGGTTTCCTTCGTTTGTTTGGTAGTACGAAATTTCAATGTCATCTATTAAATCTTGTATTGTTTCTATCTCAGATGCGGAAGAATTTCTGATTTCTGCGATAGCAAAAAAATAGCCCTTATCTTTTTCTTCATGGGTTTCCGGCTCACTTATATGTATCAGCGAATGTTGTTCTTCTGAATATGATCCACAAACAAAAAATTCGCGTAGTCCAATAGAACTATTCATAACGGAATATAAAGACTCTATCTTTGACTGAAAATTGTAACCATATTATACTATATTTAAATTAATACAGCCAAATTTTTGGTGGCTAATAGTTAAATAGGAAAGAAATCTATGCTTGAACATCTTTTTGGTTCGAAAACTCGCTTGAAACTTTTAAAAACTTTTTTTCGTGAACCGGACAATCCTTTTTTTATTCGAGAATTAACCAGAGAAATTGACTCCCATATAAATGCAGTAAGAAGAGAAATATCCCTTTTGGTAAAGGTTGGCCTGGTAGAAGAGATAGAAAATAAAACAGCCAAAAGTGGAATATCTACCAGCTCTAGAAAATATTACAGTGTGAACAAAAATTGTGTTTTTTATCTGGAAATGCAAGCCTTACTTGGAAAAGCTCACATTGCAGGTGAACAGGAATTGGTAAAAGACATAAAACAAAAAGCGGGAAAATTTAAGTTGATTATTATTACAGGAAGATTTGTTGGAAATAATGAATCTGAAACAGATATGCTTTTGGTTGGTGATGTCAAAGAAAAAGTCTTGGAAAAACTGATTGAAAAATATGAAAAAGATACTAGCACTGAAATTCGTTATACTGTAATGCCGGAAAAAGAATTTTTTGAGCGAAGATATGTAATGGATAGGTTTCTGTATTCTATTTTGGAGGGAAGTAATATGAAGGTTTTAAATGAACTTAACATTTAAAATTATGTATCTTTTAATTGATCCAACAGACAGAAAATACAATATACTAACTTTATTTGATGAAAAAAAACTATTTTCTGCTGATTATGACAGAAATGTTAGCGGACTTGTAGAGGCTGTGGATAAGTTTTTGAGAAATAAAAAATTGAAACCGGAAAATTTAAAAGGTATTTTTGTTATTGTTGGTGAAGGTAGTTTTACAAGTACGCGTGTGGCCACAACTGTTGCAAATAGTTTTATATATGTTTTGGGAATTGCAGGTTTGTCTATTTCAAAAAAAGAGAGTTTAACTCCACAAAAGTTAATTAAAAAGTTGAAAAAACAAAATAAAGGAGAATTTATTTTTGCGAGTTATAGTGGAAAACCAAATATTACAAAACTTAGTTTTTGGAAAAAATTATGGAAACGCTAAAGATAATAGTAAGCGGAAAAGTTCAGGGGGTTGGCTTTAGATATGCTACCAAAAAAAGAGCAGAAGAATTAGGTTTAGAATGTGAGGCAAAAAATTTAGGAAATGGGGATGTATTTATAAAAGCAATAGGAAAAGCAGAAAATTTACAAAAGTTGGTGGATTGGTGTAAAGACGGGAATGGGTTAGCTGTTGTAGAAAATATACGATTATTTAAAGGTTAAATTGATCAATAAAATTATGCTTAGCGACTACAAACGCTACAGAATATATGAAATTTTACCGGGCCTCTCTATTTGGGGTACCTTAATTGCGGGTGTAATTTTGTCTTTTATAAAACCTTTATGGATGGTTTATTTTATTATTTTGTTTGATATTTATTGGGTTTTAAAAGTTGTACATTTTGTGTTTTATCTTATTGTGGCTTGGATTCGTTTTAGTGAAGCCAGAAAGACCGATTGGCTAGATAAACTCAACCACGAAGTAGAAAATTGGCAAGAAAAGAAACATGTTGTATTTCTAACTGTTTACAACGAAGAGTGGAGTGTTGTTAAAAGTGCTTTAAATAGTTTATGTATAGCCACAGAATATACAAAGGAAATGTTTACGGTTGTAATAGCTGGAGAAGCAAGAGAAAAAGAACATTTTGAGGAAATTTTTGAATTATCAAAAAAACATTTTTCAGAATGTTTTGGAGAAATGTTAGGAACTTTACATCCGGCAAATTTAGAAGGAGAAATTGCCGGAAAAGGTTCAAATTTACACTATTCTGAAAAAGAAATTAAAAAATATATAGATGATAAAGGTTGGAATTATGACAATGTAATTGTAACTGTTTTTGATATTGATACAATTTGCCATCCACATTATTTTACATACCTAACTTATCTTTACTGTAAAAATCCAAAACCAACGAGAAGCTCTTATCAGCCGGTTGCGCTTTATAACAATAATATATGGGAGTCTCCGTCTATTTTAAGAATTATGGCTTTTGGTACTACTTTTTGGACGCTTACTTCACTTGCCAAACAAGATACTCTTGTTACATTTTCATCCCATTCTATGAGTTTTCGTGCGTTGATTGACGCAGGATTTCACAGTAGAGAAGTTGTAAGTGAAGATTCTAGAATTTTCTATCAATGCTTTTTAAAATATGATGGAGATTATAATGTAGTTCCAATGTATATTCCGGTTTCTATGGATACTGTGCGAGATACTAAGTGGCTTACAAGTGTAAAAAATTTATACAAACAACAGCGTCGTTGGGCTTGGGGAACGGAGCATATACCTTATTTAATTTGGAATTTTAAGAAAAAAGGTAAAAAAATTTCTTTGTGGAAAAAAGTAAAATGGATTTTTGTAGAGTGGGAAGGAAAGTGGTCTTGGAGTGTTGTTGCAGTTATGATTACAGTTTTGGGTCGCTTGCCAATGTGGGTTGCACCAGATTCTATTCGGCAAAGTGCTTTGTTTTTTAATGCGCCTCATTTACTAGAAAATTTGATGGTTATGGCTATGGCAGGATTGTTGGTTTCTGCATTTCTAAGTTTTCCACTTTTGCCAAAGAAACCAAAAACAGAGCCTAAATATAAATATCTTGTGATGCTTTTGCAGTGGTCGCTTTTACCATTTTCTTTAATTTTTGTGAGTTCAATTCCTGCGATAGATGCTGTAACGCATTTAATGCTTGGAAAATATTTAGGTTTTAATGTTTCACAGAAAAAAAGAACTAAAGTTGATTAACCAAAAAATATGTTTAAAAAGAAAAGGACAAAAAAAATTTTACTAATTGTGGCAGGAGTTTTAATTGCTAGTATTTTGGCTTTAGTTTTTATATTTTTTTATGTAAATAATAGGATAAATAATTTAATTTTGGGAGAGTTAGAAAATAAAAACAATGTTTCCGTTATGTCTCCGGA